>Ga0302279_10005708_pt1 | contig 13718 bp, 12 predicted proteins | sample III_Bog_N3_3_FD_194541 | JGI IMG/M metagenome (GOLD analysis project Ga0302279, IMG submission 194541) | Peat permafrost microbial communities from Stordalen Mire near Abisko, Sweden - III_Bog_N3_3 | ecosystem: Environmental > Terrestrial > Soil > Wetlands > Peat | place: Sweden: Abisko...
GACCGTGCAGGTCGGCGATCCCTTCGCGGAAAAACTGCTGCTCGAAGCCTGCCTCGAAATCATGGCGGCCGATTGCGTGATCGCGATCCAGGACATGGGGGCTGCGGGGCTGACCTGTTCGGCGGTGGAGATGGGCGCCAAGGGCGATCTCGGCGTCGATCTCGATCTCGATGCGGTGCCGACCCGCGAGACCGGCATGAGCGCCTACGAGATGATGCTGTCGGAAAGCCAGGAGCGCATGCTCATGGTGCTGAAGCCCGAAAAGGAAAAACAGGCCGAGGCGATCTTTAAAAAATGGGGGCTGGATTTCGCCGTGGTCGGCTACACCACGCCGAGCAAGCGCTTTGTCGTCAAGCATGGCGGCCGTGTCATGGCCGACCTGCCGATCAAGGAACTCGGTGACGAGGCTCCGCTGTACGACCGGCCGCATGTGGCCTCGCCGCCGCTGCCGGTGATCCACGCGCGCGACGTCGAGGCGCCCATGGGCATTGCGGCGGCGCTGGAGAGACTGATCGCCAGGCCCGAGCTGTGCTCGAAGCGCTGGGTCTGGGAGCAGTACGATCACGTCATTCTTGGAAATACCGTGCAGCGTCCCGGCGGCGACGCCGCCGTGGTGCGGGTGCAGGACGGCCCGAAGGGACTGGCGCTCACCGTCGACGTTACCCCGCGCTATTGCGAGGCCGATCCGCTTCAAGGCGGCAAGCAGGCGGTGGCCGAAGCCTGGCGCAACATCACCGCGGTCGGCGGCCGGCCGCTCGCGATCACCGACAATCTCAATTTCGGCAATCCGGAGCGACCCGAGATCATGGGGCAGTTCGTCGGCTGCCTGAAGGGCATCGCGGAAGCCTGCCGCGCGCTCGACTTCCCGGTCGTGTCCGGCAACGTTTCGCTCTACAACGAGACCAACGGCCGCGGCATCCTGCCGACGCCTTCGATCGGCGGCGTCGGGCTGCTCGATGATTTCACCAAGTCGGCGACGCTGGCGTTCAAGGCCGAGGGCGAGGCGATCCTCCTGATCGGCGAAACCCATGGCTGGCTCGGCCAGTCGGTTTACCTGCGCGACGTCTGCGACCGCGAAGAGGGCGCGCCGCCCCCGGTCGATCTCGCCGCCGAAAAGCGCAACGGCGACGTCGTGCGCGGCATGATCCACGCCGGCACCGCCACGGCCGTGCACGATCTTTCCGACGGCGGTCTGCTGATCGCGTTGGCGGAGATGGCGATCGCCAGTGGCATCGGCGCCGAACTGCTGACGGGGCCCGGCGCGATCGTGCCGCATGCCTGGTGGTTCGGCGAGGACCAGGCGCGTTACCTCGTGACGGTGCCTGCCGCGGAGGCCGGCCTGGTGCTGGCGAAGATGAAGGGGGCCGAGGTGCCCTGCGCGCGCATCGGCACCACGGGTGGCGCGACGATCGCGATCGCGGGCGAGGCGCCGGTTTCGATTGCCTCGCTCAGGACCGGCTTCGAAGGCTGGCTGCCGGCCTATATGAACGGCGCGGCGGCCTGACGCGGCTCACAGCACGTGCTTGGCGCCGGGAATCCGGCGCAGCACCGCGGTCGCCGCCCAGCTCAGGGACAGTGTCAGGACGAAGACGATCGCCGCCTTGATGATCGCCGTCACCTGCATCGTCGGGCTCAGCGAAATATCGTACAGCGCGTATTGCAGCCACAGCACCGGAACGTAGTGGATCAGATAGATGCCGTAGGCGCTGTCGCGCAGCGGATCGAGAATGCTCGAGCCGTCGTTGGAGAAGCGCAGGAACAACGCCATGACATTGAGCGTCTGCGCCGCGCTGTAGGATGCGAACGCCAGCGCATAGGCGGTCTCCCACCACAGCGGCCGATGGTCCGGGTCCGCCAGCACCGAATGCTTGACGTAGATCAGCGCGAGCAGGCCGGCATAGGTGGCCACCGTAACCGCCAGCCACGCCGGCCAGCGCCGCGCCAGCCCGCCGTCGGCGGCGAGCAGGCCCTTGTCGAACGGTACCGCGCCGATGCCGATTCCGGCGAAGAAATACAACAGGTAAAGCAGGATGCGGCTGGCCTGGATCGCCACCGGGCCAACGCTGAACCAGCGCGAGGCGTCGAAATAGAGAACCGCCGGCACGTAGACCACGATCGAGGCGAACAACAGCGACCAGAAATACAGGCCGGGGCGGGCGAAGCCCGCCAGCGACAGCCGTCCGATCGCCTCGACGACGCCGGGTGCCAAGCGGTACACCATCGCCGCGATCACATCGAGCGCCAGCAGCGCCCACACGAACCAGGCCGGACCGCTCGGCCACGGGCCGACGGTGACTGTGTTCCACCAGAACGCGGTGAGGCTGATCTCGGGATGGTAGCGCAGCGACACCGCGTAATAGGCCAGCGGCATCAACACGACCGCGCAGACCGCGAAGGGCAGGCCGAGACGCCAGAGCCGGTCGCGCAGGAACCAGCCGGTTCCCTTGCGCCGCAGGCTCGGCCACACGAACAGCCCCGACAGGAAGAACATCGCAGCCATGAAGAAGCTGTCGTTGAAGATCACCACGCAGTCGAAGCCGAGGAACGACTGCTTGTCGGTGTGGCCGAAATGAGTGTAGGCGATCACGGAATGGTGGATCAGCACCAGCATGGTGATGAAGGTGCGGGCCCGATCCAGCGCGGCGTTGCGCACTTTGATTTGCGGCACCGCCCGAACCCGTGCGGACGCCGCTGAACTGGAAATCGACGACATGCATGCCCCGGCAAGGGTGATCGTGGCGGGATGTTGCCGCCGGGAACCCGAATCGGCAAGGCCCAATCGTCACGTGATATCGCGCCGCACGCGAGCCGGGGGAATAACGGAATGGCCCGTCAGCCGCCGATCCGAACGCCGGCCTCCCTCTGATCGCGGGAACAAGTTCCGTCCTTCAAAGTTGGACCACGGATAGTGCCTGGCGCTGGCGGGCACCACAGGCTGCAGGAGCGTGCGATGACAATTCTGAAATGGGCGCTGATCTTCTTCCTGGTGTCGGTCGTCGCCGGCCTGTTGGGCTTCACCGGCATATCGGCGGCGTCAGCGGATATCGCCCGCGTGCTGTTCTATATCTTTGTCGTGATCTTCCTGGTGCTGCTGATCCTCGGCCTCACGCTTTTCAGGGTGTAAGGTTTCAGGGTGTCAGGCCCCGGATTTCGCTCTGCCCAGAACGCCGCTTACGCCACTTCCTCGATCTTGACCTTGTCGGGATAGAACGCCAGGTGGCCCGATATCCCGGCCATCGCCGGGAATGGCGTCTCATAGCTCCAGATCGCGTTTTCCAGGGTCTTGCCGTCGGCCTTGATGCTGAAATAACTGGCATCTCCCTTATAGGGGCAGTGCGTCACCCGGTCGGTGCGGGCCAGCAGCGCCATATTGGCGTCCTGGCGCGGCACATATTGCACGGCGGGATAGCTCGCTTCCTTCAGCGTCAGGGCCTGGGTGGTTTCGGCGATGACGACGCCGCCGGCGGAGACGCGCAGCCGCTTCGGGTTCGCCGTGATGGTGATCGGATGGTCGGGACCGGGGAGTTTCATGATCAGCCCTTATTTTGGTCAGCCCGTTGTGATCGTTGGTCGCGGTCCGGGCGGCTTTGCAGGGATCGGATCGGGAATATAGTGCGAGGGAGCGTGACGTAGAAGGGGCGCCGCGCTAAGTTCCTGCCCAGCTGCGGCCGTCGGCGGCCGCGATTCGAACCGACGGATGGGAGAAGCACTTAATGCCGATGGACGCCCACGATATCGAATCGATGATCAAGGCGGCAATTCCGGACGCCGAGGTGACGATCCGCGATCTGGCCGGCGACGGCGACCATTACGCGGCGACCGTGATCTCGGAGTCGTTCCGCGGCAAATCCCGCGTTCAGCAGCACCAGATCGTGTATCAATCGCTGCGCGGCCAGATGGGCGGCGTGCTGCACGCGCTGGCGCTGCAGACCGGGGTACCTGGCGGACCCGCGGGTACCTAAGGCTAGCTGCGGGGGCGGCATGGCGGAAGATGTGGAACGCGGCGCGCTGTTTCGCAGCGTTGGGCCGAACCAGCACAGCCGCGTCACCTATGCCGAACTGTTGTTCGATCTGGTGTTCGTGTTCGCGGTGACCCAGATCTCGCACACATTACTCGGGCGTTTCACGCCGATCGGGGTGCTGCAAACCACCATGCTGTTCCTGGCGGTGTGGTGGGTGTGGGTCTACACTTCCTGGATCACCAACTGGCTCAATCCCGAAACGACGCCGGTGCGCATCATGCTGTTCCTGCTGATGCTCGGCGGGCTCGTGCTCTCGACCTCGATCCCAAAGGCGTTCGAATCCCGGGGATTGTGGTTCGCCACCGCCTACGCCGCGATGCAGGTCGGCAAGACCGTGTTCCTGTGGCTTTCGACGCCGCGCTCGCGCAGCCAGGCGCGCATGAACGCGATCCGCATCACCGCCTGGCTGTCCCTGTCGGCGGTGTTCTGGATCGCCGGCGGGTTGGCGCAGGGGCATTGGCGGCTGCTGCTGTGGGCGGTCGCGCTCGCCATCGAATATGTCTCGCCCGCGGTGCGGTTCTGGATCCCGAAATACGGCGCGTCGGTGATGGCGGACTGGGTGGTCGAGGGCGGTCACATGGCCGAGCGCTGCGCCGGCTTCATCATCATCGCGCTCGGCGAATCCATCGTCGTGACAGGAGCCACCTTTGCCGACCTGGCATGGACCGTCGAGACCGTCGCAGCCTTCATGTCCGCCTTCATCGGCGCGCTGGCGATGTGGTGGATCTATTTCCACAGGGGCGCCGAGGCCGGCTCCGAGTTGATCTCGAAGTCCAGCGAGCCGGGGCGGCTGGCGCGACTGGCCTATACCTATCTGCACATGCCGATCGTGGCCGGCATCATCCTGTCGGCGGTCGCCGACGACCTGGTGCTGACGCATCCGGCGGATCATTCCGATCCGCGGACGGTGCTGAGCGCGATCGGCGGGCCGATGCTGTTCCTGACCGGCACCATCCTGTTCAAGCACACGATCAGGGGCTGGCTGCAGCCGTCGCACGGCGCCGGCATCGCCGCACTCGCGATCCTCGCCTGGTTCGCAGGCGCGCTGTCGCCCCTGACGCTGTCGATCCTGACTTCCGCGATCATGATCAGCGTCGCGGTATGGGAATCGGTCTCGCTGGGTTCGGGGGCGTTGAACCGAGATTGAGACATCGCTGCAATATTGCGGCGATTGGCGGAATAGCGGATATGGCGGCGACATCGCATAGCCGACGCGAATGGCCCTCAACGGACAATTCGGTCGGCATCCGCCGCGTTCGGGAAAGGTTCTGGAATTGCCAATCTGTTCCCATGCGGAGAAGCCGGGTGCTGTCCGTATTTGAGCCCCGGTGTCCTAGTTTGTGGTTAGCGCTGTCCCAATTCGTCTTGCAGCAATCACAGCCGGCTTGTAGATCGTCCACCCTTGGCGCCCCCTAAATTCTTGGAAGCGAAGGGCTACGAATAGCTGCCAGCAGATTCCCACCAGCAAGACCCCGGCGGGGATTTTTATCGCCCACACTTTCGCCTCCAAGGCAGCCTCGGTTTGGCGGCCTCTTTCATATTAGGCCAAACCTGGTATGTCGCCCATTGGCACTTAGCGTCGACTAGCGCGATTCAGCAATATGTCCGCAGTTGTGCGTACCCCGGACTCCCCGCTGACGGTCTTGGGGGCGCTTCGACCACGGCGATCGCGATCACGGCCGGGTCTCGGCCTGAAAAGCCTCAGTCCGACGCCACCAGCGCGTGAACCGAGAACAGGCCTGCCGCATCGGTCCAGGTGGCGTGCGGCGTCCAGCCCGAGCCGCGCGCCAGCGCCGTAAAACGCTCGAGGCTGTATTTGTAGCTGTTCTCGGTATGGATGGTTTCGCCGGCTCGGAACGAGAAGCCGTGGCCAAGCACGCGCACGGTCTGCGCCTTGCGGCTGATCAGGTGCATCTCGATGCGGTGACGGTCGCGATTGTAGATCGCGCGGTGGGTGAAAGCGCTTAGGTCAAAATTGCCGCCGAGATCGCGGTTGATGCGATGCAGCACATTGAGATTGAAGCGGGCGGTGATGCCGGCCTTGTCGTTATAGGCCTCGTAGAGCACGCGCTCGTCCTTCTCGAGATCGACGCCGATCACCATCTGCGCGCCGTGCCCGAGAATGTCGCGGGCGCTGCGCAGGAATCCGCAGGCCTCGTGTGGCTCGAAATTGCCCAGCGTCGATCCCGGGAAGAATCCAACCTTCGGCATCGCGGCGACCGCATCGGGCAGCGCGAACGGCGCGGTGAAATCGGCCGTGACCGGATAGACGTCGAGGCCGGGAAAATCCTGCCGCAGGACGTCGGCCTGGGCTTTCAGGAAGTCGCCGGAAATGTCGACGGGAACGTAGGCGCCGAGCGCGCATTGGTTCAGCAGCAGCCGGACTTTTGTGGTGGCGCCCGCGCCGAATTCGACCAGTGCGGCGCCCCTGGGCAGGATCGCCGCGATGGCGCCGCCGCGGTCGTGCAGGATCGAAAGCTCGGTGCGGGTCGGGTAGTATTCCGGCAGCCGGGTGATCTGCTCGAACAGCTCCGAGCCCGCGGCATCATAGAAATATTTCGGCGACAGCCGTTTGGGGTGCTGCGACAGATCGTCGAGCACGTCGCCGGCGAACGCCGTGGTCTGCTCGTCGAAGCGATGGGTTTTGGCCAAGGCGGTGGCGTGCACGTTCATGACGGTCTCCTGCAGCGCGCTTTCGGGCGCGCTCGAATGTGAAAGATCACGTAAAGATCACATGGCGTAGTCGGCGAGGCGTAATCCCGTGAATTGCCAGCGATGATGCGGATAGAAAAAGTTGCGATAGGTAATACGGCTGTGGCCGGCCGGTGTTACGCAGGAGGAACCGCGCAGCACCAGTTGATTGACCATGAATTTGCCGTTGTATTCGCCGAGCGCGCCCTCGACGGCCCGGTAGCCGGGGTAGGGGGCGTAGGCGCTGCGGGTCCACTGCCAGACGATGCCGAAGGCGTCGTTGAGATGGCCGGCGCGGGCGGCGACCTCCCATTCCATTTCGGTCGGCAGATGCCTGCCGCTCCAGCGCGCGAATGCGTCGGCTTCATAATAGCTGATGTGGCAGACCGGGCTTGCGGGATCGACCGGCTGCAGCCCGGCCAGTGTCATCACCCGCCACTCGCCGTCGATTTCGCGCCAGTGACCGGGCGCCTGCCAGCCTTCGCTGTCGACGGCGGCAAAGCCGTCCATCAGCCACAGCGTCGGCGTCGCGTAGCCGCCGTCCTTCATGAAGGCGAGCCATTCGGCGTTGGTGACGAGATTTCGCGCCAATCGCACCGGGCCGACCAAAGCGCGGTGGGCGGGCTTTTCATTGTCGAAGTGGAAGCTGTCGTCGGTGTGGCCGACGGTGTGGATGCCCTCGTTGAGACCGATCCATTCGTCGCCGCCGCGGTTTGAGGCCGCGAATTGCCACTTGTCGTCGTAGGCCGGCGGAATCGGGTTCTGCGCGAAGGCGTGCAGGATGTCGGTCAGCATCAATTCCTGGTGCTGCTGCTCGTGGTTGAGGCCGACCTCGACCAGCGGCGCGATCGCCCTCAGCTTCTCCTCGCCCGCTTCGTGAAAGAATTTGGCGACGGCGGCGTCGACATGCCGGCGGTAGGCGGTGATTTCGGCGGCGCCGGGACGGGTCAGATGGCCGCGCTGGTGACGGGCGTGCCGCGGGCCGGCGCTGACGTAATAGGAATTGAACAGGAACGCATAATCCGGATGGAAGGGCTTGTAGCCCTGGCAGTGCTCGCCGAGCAGGAATTGCTCGAAGAACCAGGTGGTATGGGCGCGGTGCCACTTCGCCGGGCTCGCGTCCGGCATCGACTGGATCTGCTGGTCCTCGGGCGAAAGCGGCGCGGCGCGCCGCTCGGTCTCGTTGCGGACCGCCAGAAAGGCGTCCACCAGGTCTTGAGCGAGGCTGCCGGAATCGGAAAACAGGGACGGGCAAGGGGCGGCCAGCCTGGCCGCGGCGGATGCTGGTTTCGTCACGAGTGTCTCCGGTTGGGGAGAGAACGCTGCTCTGGCCGACGGGTTCCCCGGCAGTCTGTTCTAGATAGGGGCTCCCGTCCGGGAAAAAAGCCTACCCCGGCGATGATGTTGGCACGCTCAGGCCCATGGCCCTGCCGGGCATCCCGGCCGCGGCGTCCGGGGTGCCAGGACGCGGCCCGCGCTTTTTGTCCCCGCATGCCAGCTCCCCGCCATTTTACTTTGGATGCACAACGGTTTGGGGTACATATATGATAGTAACGGGTTTAAACGGGCCAACGCCGGCCTGAGGGATTATGCCGGAGGGGGCTTTGCGCGCCCCGCAGAGGAAGCAAAATGAGCATCGAACAATTTATCGACAGCGAAGTGAAATCGAACGACGTCGTGCTGTTCATGAAGGGGACGCCGCAGTTTCCGCAGTGCGGTTTTTCCGGGCAGGTGGTGCAGATCCTCGATCACATCGGGGTCGGCTATAAGGGGCTGAACGTTCTGGAGTCCGCCGACCTGCGCAACGGCATCAAGACCTATTCGAACTGGCCGACCATTCCGCAGCTCTACGTCAAGGGCGAGTTCGTCGGCGGCTGCGACATCATCCGCGAGATGTTCCAGGCCGGCGAGCTGCAGCAGCTGTTTGCGGACAAGGGCGTCACGGTCACCGCGGCTGCCTCCGCCTGAGCCTGGCGGCGCGCCAGTTCGGCAACTCGCGGCTGGAAGTCATCGTCGCCGACATCACGACCTTGCGCGTTGACGCCATCGTCAACGCCGCCAATTCTTCGCTGCTCGGCGGCGGCGGCGTCGATGGTGCGATCCACCGCGCGGCCGGGCCGGAGCTTCTGACGGAATGCCGTACGCTGCACGGCTGCAAAACCGGAAGAGCTAAGATCACCCGTGGATACCGTCTGCCGGCACGGCATGTCATTCATGCCGTCGGCCCGGTCTGGAATGGCGGACAGGCGGGCGAAGATCAGGCGCTGGCGTCATGTTATTTCGGCGCCATTGAACTGTGTCAGGCCCACCGACTGGCCTCGGTGGCGTTTCCCGCCATTTCCACCGGCATCTACCGCTTCCCCGCTGATCGCGCCGCCGCAATCGCGGTCTCCTCGACCATAGCTGCGCTGGCCGAAGCGCCCGTCCTTTCCCGCGTCATCTTCTGTTGCTTTTCGGACGAAAGCGCCGTTTTGCATGCGCAGGCGCTGGCCGAATTCGGCAGCCCTTGTTGACGCGTTTTCTTGACGCGAACCGGTTTCCACTTCGCTTGAAAACGCTCTAAACTCCCCGAAAATCGGGAGGGGTTGATGATTCAAGGTCGGGTTTTGCAGTTACTTGCCTGCGGCGCGCTGCTGACGGCGGCGGTGCCTGCGGCGAGAGCTGAAGGCACCTTCGATCCTCCGCCCGGGGCGCATTTCAACCTGCAGAAGCTCCAGCGGGTCGGCGACTATCTGCGCGACCAGATCGCCCAGGGCAAGATTCCCGGTGCGATCGTGCTGATCCGGCAGCACGGTAAGACGGTCTATCACGAGCATTTCGGCGTGCGCGACGTCGCCACCAAGCAGCCGATGACCGACGACACCATCTTCCGCCTGTTCTCGATGACCAAGCCGATCACCTCGGTCGTGGCGATGATGCTGGTCGAGCAGGGCAAGTTCCGGCTCGATGATCCCATCGCCAAATACATCTCCTCCTTCGCCGATGTGAAGGTCGGCGTGGAAACCGCGGCGGCGGATGGCAGCAAGACGCTCGCCATGGTGCCGCCGAAACGGCCACCGACCATCCTGGACCTGATGCGGCAGACTTCCGGCATCACCTATGGCTTCTATGGCGACGATCTGGTCCGCAAGGCCTACAGCAAGGCCGATATTTACGCGGGCGATTTCACCAACGCCGAGTTCGCCGAGCGGATCGCCAAATTGCCGCTGCACGACCATCCGGGGACGCTCTGGCAATACGGCCACTCCACCGACGTGCTGGGCCGGATCATGGAAGTGACGTCGGGTAAATCGCTGTTCGCGGTCGAAAAGGAAAAACTGTTCGGCCCGCTCGGCATGAACTCCACCAGCTTCTACGTCACCGACATGCAGAAGCGGAAGCTGATCGCCAAGCCGTTGCCGAACGACAGCGATTTCCGGGTCGGTTTCGAGAGCTATCCCGATGTGCTGATGAAATGGGAATCCGGCGGCGGCGGCATGGTCTCGACGCTCAACGACCTCGCCCGCTTCTCGCAGATGGTGCTGAACGGCGGCAAGCTCGACGGCCGGCAATATCTCAGCCCGAAGGCGTTCGAACAGATGACGTCGGACCAGGTCGGCAAGGGCTCCGGCGTCGAGCGCGACTATTTCTATTTCCCCGGCGATGGTTTCGGCTACGGGCTCGGCTTCGGCGTGCGTACCGATCCCGGCAACGCCAAGCCGCCGCCGGCGGGTTCGCTCGGCGAGCTGAAATGGGACGGCGCCAGCGGTTGCTATTTCGTGATCGACCGCAAGCAGGACATGTTCTTCATGCTGCTGGAGCAGACCCCCTCGCAACGCCAGGTCATTCAGCCGGCGGTGAAGCGATTGATCTATGAAGCGATGGAGAACTGAGGGTCTCTCGCGTCGGCGCGGCCTCGCCGCGGCGCTGACGCTGCTGATCGTCGCGATCGCCACCGCATGGCCCGACGGTGCCAGGGCGGAATCGGCTTCGCCGGTTTCGTCGGATTTATCGCCGCAGCGGCTGGCGCGGGTCGGCGATTTCATTCGCGACGAAATCGCGGCCGCCAGGATTCCCGGCGCCGTCATCCTGATCCAGCAGCACGGCCATCCCGTCTATTTCGAAAGTTTCGGGGTGCGCGACGTCGAGAGCCGGCGGCCGATGACGCCCGACACCATCTTCCGGCTGTATTCGATGTCGAAGCCGATCACGTCGGTGGCCGCGATGATGCTGGTCGAGGACGGCAAGCTCGCGCTCGAAGATCCCGTTGCAAAATACATCCCGGCCTTTGCTGCCGTGAACGTCGCGGTCGAAACCCCTGATGAAAACGGCAAGCCGCGGCTTGCGCTCGAGCCGCTCGAGCGCCCGATCACCATCGAAGACCTGATGCGCCACACCTCGGGCATCACCTACGGCTTCTACGGCGACAGTATGGTGCGAAAACTCTATGCGAATTCGGGCCTGTTCGATGGCGATATCGACAACACCGTATTCGTCGAGCGGCTGGCAAGGCTGCCGCTCGCCGAACAGCCGGGGGTGCGGTGGGACTACGGTCATTCCACCGACGTGCTCGGCCGCGTCATCGAGGTGATATCGGGGCAGTCGCTGTTGCAGTTCGAGAAGCAGCGGCTGCTGGGTCCACTCGGGATGAGCGAAACCGCGTTCTACGTCGCCGATGCAGCGCAGCGGTCGCGCATCGCCGAGCCGCTTCCCGGCGGCTGGTTCGACCGACCGGTCGCCGGCATCAAGGATCCGACCTTGCCGCGGGCCTGGGAATCCGGCGGCGCCGGCATGGTCGGCGCGATCGGGGACTATGCGCGGTTCGCGCAGATGCTGCTGAACGGCGGCACGCTGCAGGGGCGCCGCTATCTCAAGCCGGAAACCATCGCCCTGATGGCGTCTGACCATATCGGGCCGGAAACCCATATCGCGCGCGACCAGTTGTATTTTCCCGGTGAAACCAGCGGCTTCGGTCTCGGCTTTGCGGTGCGCATCGCGGTGCCGGCGGATACATCGTGGGCGCTCGGCGAATACCGCTGGGACGGCGTCGCCGGCACCTTCTTTTTCGTCGATCCGCGCGACGACATGTTTGCGATCTTCATGGTGCAGGCGCCGTCGGAAAGTGGGCGTATTCAGCAGGCGTTGCGGACGCTGATCTATCAGGCACTAATGCGTTGATCGCGGCGCGGAACCCGCGCGCGTTGGCATAGCGAACAAGGAGGAGTCCGATATGCGTTACAGTGGCAAAAGGTCGATCGGATCAACCGCATTGTTCGCGGCGCTTTCTCTTGGCGCACTGTGCGTTCTTACAGGTGAAGGGCGCGCAGAAAACGAGTTCGTTCAACCCCAAGCGTATTTTGAAAAAGCGATCCGCGATAAGTCGACATTTCACTACGTTATCTTTGCGACATTCGTGAATGATAATACAGGCGAATCTCATGCCGATTGTATGGAGGGCGCCCTTCTGGTCGGGGCCCTCCTTAGGGAAAATGGTTTGGTCAACGACGCAAAGTCGATCGAAAAAGCAACAGAGATCGCGCTCGCGAATCCATCGCGCGTATTTCATTTTTCGAAGCAAGACGCGATCGACAACATCCCGTTCTTTATAAAGGATGCCGAGCGTTTCAGGTCTTGGCATAGGGATGCTTGTATTCTCGTTAAGCAGGGAAAATCGGTCTACCTGGGAGATCGGGGTCCGGGGGGGGTGATCCTTGAGGTTCTTGCCGATCACTGCCTTGGCCCGAGACCTGGGTGCGAAGAAGTGCCGCCGCTCTACGCCCCCCGCGCGATCTCGCGCACCAGTCCGACCGTCTCCTCGATCATGCCGGCGGTGACGTCGAGATGGGTGCAGGCGCGGATGCGGCCGTCCATCATGGCGAGCAAGACGCCGCGCTGGCGCAGGGCCTCGACCATCCTGTCGCCGCTGATGCCGGCGCCGTCGGGCTTGAAGAAGACAAGGTTGGTCTCGGGCTCCTGCATGTCCATGCCCTGGATTTGCGAAAGCCCGCGCGCCAGGGTGCGTGCATTGGCGTGATCGTCGGCGAGCCGGTCGACGTGATGGTCGAGCGCGAAAGTGCAGGCTGCGGCGCAGATGCCGGCCTGGCGCATCGAGCCGCCGAGCCGCTGCTTCCAGCGCCAGACCTCGTCGATGAAGTCGCGCGAGCCGGCGATGGCAGCGCCGACCGGTGCGCCCAATCCCTTTGAGAAGTCGATCCAGGCCGAATCCCATCCCTCGGCCATGTCGCGCGCGGAGATGCCTGACGCGACACAGGCGTTCAGCAGCCGCGCGCCGTCCATATGGGTGGCAAGTCCGTTGGTCCTGGCGATCTTCACGACCTCATCGAGATCGGTCTTCTTCCAGATCGTGCCGCCGCCGATATTGGCGGTCTGCTCGACGCTGACCACGGTCTGCGGCGGCTGATAGCGGCTGCGCGGGTGCAGCGCCTTGCGAAAGCTGTCGGGCGAGAATTGCCCGTCCGGGCCAGGCAGCGGCGTGATCTGGAATCCGCCGAGGGCGGCGTGCGCGCCGCCCTCGCGGGCGATGATGTGGGCCGTTTCGTGCGCGAGAATTTCATCGCCGGGGCGGCAATGCACCAGGGTCGCTGCGACGTTGCACATGGTGCCCGACGGCATGAACACCGCGGCCTGTTTGCCGAGCAGGCCGGCGACGCGCTCGCACAACAGGTTCACGGTCGGATCGTCGCCGATCTGCTCGTCGCCGACCTCGGCACGGGCGATCGCCTCGCGCATCGCTGCCGTCGGGCGGGTCTGGGTGTCCGACAACAGGTTGATGCGGATCGGCGGGGCTTTGGGATCGCGCGGGGCAGGGGTGTAGGTCATGGGAAGTCTTTCGGCTCGGGAGGCGCCCCGGAACGACAGCGCAATCAGACAGGCATCATACCCAGCAAAAAGGCCCCGGTAAAACCGGGGCCTTCGATCGCGGCAGACGCCGACAGAAAATCAGCGCGAATAGAATTCGACGATCAGATGCGGTTCCATCTGCACCGCGAACGGCACGTCCGACAG
>Ga0302279_10005715_pt1 | contig 13696 bp, 10 predicted proteins | sample III_Bog_N3_3_FD_194541 | JGI IMG/M metagenome (GOLD analysis project Ga0302279, IMG submission 194541) | Peat permafrost microbial communities from Stordalen Mire near Abisko, Sweden - III_Bog_N3_3 | ecosystem: Environmental > Terrestrial > Soil > Wetlands > Peat | place: Sweden: Abisko...
GACTCGCGCAAAGCCATGCCCACCTGTGCCGCCAGATTCTTCTGCCGGAACTGGCGCGGCGACAGGTTCACCGCAATCACCAATTCGCGCCCGAAACTGTCCTGCAACTCTTTGCCCTCATGGCACGCAGTCCGAATTGCCCACTCGCCGATGGGTACGATCATCCCCGTGGCTTCGGCCAGCGGAATAAACTGCGCTGGTGGAATCGATCCGCGCCGCGGGTGCGTCCAGCGTAACAGCGCTTCCATGCCAATCACGTCGCCGGTAAGGCACGAAACCTGCGGCTGGTAGTGCAGCGACAGTTCGCCGTTGATCAGCGCGTGGCGCAGATCATGTTCGAACTCCAATTTGTCCGCGGTAGCAACAATCATGCTCTGATTGAAGAGATGGAACGCATTGCGGCCACTCTCTTTGGCCTCGTACAGCGCTGCGTCGGCGTTCTTCAGCAGGCTCTCCGCGTCGTGTGCGCAGTCCGGGAAGATGCATAGCCCGACGCTGACTGTGACATTCACCTCGCGGTTGCCAAGCATGGTCGGAGTCGAAACCTTTTGCAGAATAGCCTCTGCGCATCGCACCGCGTCCTTCTCGTCGCGGAACTCCGGCATCACGATCACAAACTCGTCTCCGCCCATGCGCGCCACTGTATCCGTCTGCCGCACCGCGGAACAAAGCTTCTTCGCAATCGAGTCCAGCAGGCTGTCGCCGGCCGAGTGGCCCAGCGAATCGTTGATGCGCTTGAAGTAGTCGACGTCCACCATCAACACCGCGACCTTGTGCCGGTTGCGTTTGGCCCGCTGAATCGCTTGCTGCATGCGGTCGTCCAGCAGCACCCGGTTCGGCAAGCCGGTCAACTGGTCGTGGTGAGCCAGGTGGTTCACAAACTCCGTCAGCTTTTTCCGCTCCGTGATGTCGAAGGCAATCCCTAGATAGCCGACAATCTTTTCGCCGCCCTCGCTTTGGGTTTTCAACGCGGTCATCGCCAGGTTCACCCATATACGCGAGCCGTCCTTGCGTACATAGGTCCATTCGTGCTCGTCCGTCTGCCCCTGTTTCGGTTTCGCAATTAGTGAGCCGAAACCCGCCTGCACCGCCTCGCCCATATCTTTGCTCAACTGCACGGCGCGAGCGCTCATCTCCGCCGAGTCGTGCAGCATCACCATCGAGTGTTGCCCGATCAACTCGTGCTTGCGATACAGCGTCAGGCTCTCTGCTGCTGGGTTCATCGCCGTCACCGTGCCTGCCGGGTCAGTTGCAATGATGCTGAACGGCGCATTTTCAATCATCGACTGGGTAAACTCGTTCAGATCCGCAATCTGGTGCTGCCGCGCACGCTCCTCGGTCACGTCGCGGTTAGTCACGGCCACGCCGTCGCCCAGCTTCACCACCTGCATCACGATCCAGTACGGCTCCATGCCCGCACGAGTCACCTGATGCTCGTCGATAAAAGCAACGCCAGTGAGTACTGCTTGTTTGATCCGTTCCAAAATATTTGTCGAAACCAGATAAGGAAGTACTTCACTTACATTTGCCCCGAAAAGTTCCGCACGCGACCGGTCAAGGCGTTGTTCGCCATTCGCATTTGCATACGTGAAGCGGAAGTCCACGATGTTCTTTGCTTCATCACGAACGCTCTCCAGAATGTAGAACGCATCCAGGCTGCTCTCTGCTGCGGCCAGAAACTTCTCGCGATCCTCGTCGGCCGAGATAACTGCCTCGATCATCGACCGGACATAGGGAAACAGCACTGCCGCGCCCATGGCCACCACCACCGCCGCCGTCATCCGGACCATCTGCAATTCCGGTCCAAACTGGCCAGCAGGATCCAACCACGCCAGCAGATACACCGCCAGACGCTGCAGGCCGAAGCACACAAGAAACAATCCAAGGATGTAGGTCATCAGTCCGAACGGCACACGGTCGCGCAGATGCTGCGCCAACCTGAAGAGTAGAAAGCACGCGGCCAGGCACGTAAAGAACGCGAGCCCGTCGGCGATCAGCGAAAACGCAAACGCCCGGTGACCCAGTTGGGTCCACGATCCCTGCTGGTTGCGCTGCAAATACTTCAGCACCGCAGTGGGGCTGGGACCCGACAGGATGATCAGGGCGGTAGGCGCGAACAGAGCGAACGATAGGGCCAGTTTTGTTCGCGAGGGCATCGATATCTTGCTGGTTACCAATCGAACTCCACATGCAGCCGATGTCTACACAGACCAAGAATCCGAACCCGCAGCGTTCCCGGAAGGTACTCCCAAACATACTGGCTTTTCGCGCACCCTGAACAATGATTTCTTCGAAATCATTCCGCCTTGGTTAACCCCGCAGAGCCCTGCCGGTCGCCAAGCCCATGTGATCTACGTCACTATAGCCAATAGCTTATGCCATTTTCAGGACTGAAGGCAGACATAGCACCGGGTGTTACCGGGGCCATCTCAGCAGATACCGGCGCGTGGTAGTTTGCGTCGTAACCGTAAGTTGCTGCAAATAAAAGCATAAGTTCCATGATAGAAGGCTTTGATCTGAGCGAGAGCGCCAAGCCCCAGCTCTCTTAGTAGCTGCCCGCAAAGATTGCCTTCAGTTTGGCCCGCAGCCCCTGTTCTTCGCTGGCGCGCCGCACCTGGGTCCGGTGGGTATACAGCAGCATCCCGATCGCCACCGAAAACTCCGGCCGCGCCAGTTCCTCAGGCATCCGCGACAGCGGCACCGGCGACCCAACTCGCGTCGGCACGCGCAGCAGGCTCTCCGCATTGTCCAGCAAGCCGGTCAGCAGAGCTCCGCCTCCGGTCAGCACGCATCCCGCGCCCAGCGCCTCCAGCACTCCACCCTGGCGCAAGTTATCGCGCAGCATCGTGAACAGCTCTCGCGCACGGGGCTCCAGAATCTCCGCCAGGAACCGCTGCCGCACCAGCCGCTTAGCCTGTCCGCCCCCAGCGGGCGAACCGCCCAGCGACCCAAACGTCAGGTTCCCGCCCACCTCTATCTCGTTCCCTTGCGGCACCGCCGTCACCACGCAGTTGCCATAGAGCCGCTTCAACTCTTCCGCCTCCTCGACTGACACGTGCAGTCCTACGGCGAGGTCGTTCGTAAAATGATCGCCTCCGATCGGCAGCACGGCCGTATGCGCAATCGACCCCTCGAAGAACACGGCCAACTCCGTCGTGCTCGCACCGATGTCCGCGACGCACACGCCCAGCTCGCGCTCGTCGGCCGAGAGCACAGCTTCCGCGGCCGCAATCCCCTCATAAATCGTGTCCGCAACCTCAAGCCCCGCGCGGTTGGCGCACGTCACCACGCTCTGCGCCACGCCGCCCGAGCACGTCGACAGATGCAGGTTCACCTCCAGCTTGTTCCCCACCATCCCAATCGGATCGTGGATCCCCGCCTGGTCGTCCAGGATGAACTCCTGTGGCAGCAGATGGAGCACCTCGCGGTCCGGCGGTAGAGCCACCGAGCGTGCGCGGTCCACTGCGGCTCGCACCTCTTCCCGCGTAATCTCCCGCATCCGGCTGCCCATCGAGATGCCGCCGCGGCTATTAACTCCGCGCACATGTGTTCCGCCGATGCCCACTACTGCTGTCTCAATGCTGCCGCGCGCCACACGTTCTGCCGTCAGCGCCGCCTTGTTGATCGCTTCCGCCGCCGGCCCCAGCTCCGCGATCAGACCTTTGCGCATGCCGCGCGCCGCCTCAATGCCGTGGCCACGATAGCGCAGAACGCCATCCTGCAACTCCGCCACCAGCACGCAGATCTTGCTGCTTCCTGCGTCAACCACCGTGATCAGGTTTTCCTGCCTGGCGTTCATCGTGGAGCCCCCTCCTGCACGGTGCGGGGCATGGAAGCCTGGTCCGCTGCTTTCGCATGAACGGCAACTGCCTTATGCTTCGCCGCCGGGGCCTTTGCCTTTATCGCAGCAATATGGCCGGTGGCAACAGCTTGCTTCGGAGCCTCCTGCGTTGCCTTCGCCGTGTCCGCCGGATTGCCTGCTGCGCCGGTCGAAGCCGCGTCGCTCACTGCATTTGCAGGGCTGACAGGAGGCGCCGTACCCGCCTGCATCTCCAGCACTACCTGCCGCTCATACCGCATATCCACCGACGCGAGCTTCGGATACTGTGCCCGCCACTCGGCCAGGTGCTGCTGGTATTGTCGATACCGCTCCAGGAACTTCTCCTCGCCGAAATGCACAAGAATGTCCGTACCGCTTGTATCCGGAATAAGCGCTTTCACGTCCTCAGGGTTGGATAGGTCCACCTCGCTCAGTTTATGCGAGATGCCTTCTCCGCTTGCGTCCAGCGCCGAGATAAAGCCGAGGTAAATCTTCATTCGCGCGGCCCGCACCGACAGCGGGTCGTCGGCCGAAATACCCGTCAGCACAGGAAAGGAATAATGCGGAACTGCGCTTCGCAGGCCGCTGGCCTCCTCGATATCTGGCCCAGGCAGATCGAACAGCACGCCGTTTGCATCCACCAACCCGATCAGCGTGCCCTGGCGCACAAAAGCCACCGGAGTCCGCTCCACGATCGCCACCCGTACCCGATTTGGCAGCAGCCTCATCACGGTCGCATGCTCTATCCAGGGCAGGCTCTCCAACTCCGCCCGCCGCGCAGCCAGCGGAATATTGAAGATGTTGCGGTCTACATCCTCGCCGAAAACGCTCAGCAACTGCGCGCGCGTCAGATGGCTGTTGCCCGCAATCTGGATCGACTCCGAATCCGGGACTACAAAATGCGCATCGTGCAGCAGGAAGCTTCGCACCTCAAGCGCTCCCGCAATCGCCGCCCCGGCCAGTAGCACCAGACCGCAACTTGCCACAGTCTTTCCCCAAAGCGACTTTGGCACCAGTCCGGCACGAAAGCTCACGCGAATCCCAGGCCGCCGGGCCCGGCCTGCAAACGCAGGGTCCGAATCGACGCCGTCATAATCGTCCGCATATGGTGAGTCGCGCCGCAACGGCATCTCCGTCACCGCTGCTCCTCGCTTCAACCCCGCTGCCTTAGCTCCCATTTGCACGCGACCTAGCTCAGGCGCATCCAGCACCGTCGAGCCACCCTTCGAAAACAGATTGCCTGATCGCACGGCCTGAGCAAGGTCGCGAGGAATCGCCACAATCGATCATATCGCGCAGCCCCATCGCCGCCTACTGCTAAACCGGGGACGTACCCATTCAGCAACTCACCCCAAAATAACTTGACCTTTCCGCGGAGGCTTGCCCTTCGCGGAAAGCAAGATTGCTAATCCTCTGAAGGCCGCTCCACATGGTCGACGACCATAACGTCCACCGGCGCCTTGGCAGGTGCCAGTATCAACCCGAGTTGCTTCTCTAGCGCCTCATGAAACGACGTGATCCGCGTGTCCGGATCGGCGGCCACACCGGAGTTGTCGGGCAAATATGCCTCTGGAGTGAACTCGAGCGAGAAATCTACGCTTCCCACCAGTCCCGTCCGGTCGATGACTGGGCGATCCAGGTCACCAATCGACGGAAGGTACGTCGCCAGCATCGCTGGCGTCATATTGCGCGAGCCCGTCAGCTTGACGTGGTTCGGCTCGGGAATCGTCATCAGCGACCGATCCAGGCAAAGTGGGGGAAAGACATCCCTTTCCCCTGCGTCTTTAATAGTCGAACCTTTCGCCGCGGGAGTCGCGCCCGCCTGGTCGTTGGCCGGATCGGCGACATTGCACGCCGGCGAGTGCGGACGCAGCTTCGGCCCCATCCTTCCCGGTTTGACCATGGTCAGCAGAAAAACGGGAAGCCGCCGGGTCTCGAAGTGAATCTTCAAGCCGAATCGGTCGGCCAGCAAAGATTGCAGCATCAGCCGCATCTGGTCCTTGCTCGGCTTGCCTGCTGCCCGAGCCTGAATCTCGTAGGTGTCCGACAGCGCCCACTTGGGCAGCGTAGCCAGCAGGGCATGCACCTGCTCCCCGGTGAACCACTCCTTGTAGGCGAACTGGATATAGATGATCAGCGGAAAGTCAGCATGAAAGTTTCCGTCAGTCGGAGGCAGTCCGTCGTCGGCGCTCAACGCGAAGCTAGGCTTCTTGAAGTTGCCGGAAGTGTCCTTGCGGATCGAGGCAGTTTCAAACCGCATCACGCCGCCTGCCGCAATCTCCCAATCCTGCAGCGTAGGCTGCGGAGTCAGTGGCGCCTGGCCCACCCCTGTTTGAGCCTCGGCAAGCAGAACTACAGCCAGAAGAACCGCCGGCCGAACCCTAACCGCCAGCCACGCGCGACCTGTCGCCGATGCTATCCTCATGCTTCCATCCCGGGCGTTATCGAGCCGAGTCGGTCGCGCCCAGCGCTTCCAGCAACAAAGCCCCCGCCTGCGACACGCTCCCCGCTCCCAGCGTCAGAATCACATCGCCATCGCGCGCAACCCCTGCCAGAGCCGCAACCCCTGCCGCTATCGACTCCGCATACTTCACGCCGCTGCCTACCGTGCCGGTCCGCCGAATCGCCTCAACCAGCGCCGGTGCATCGACACCCGCAATCGGCTCCTCGCTGGCCGCGTAAATGTCCAGCACCTGCACGCAGTCCGCATCCGCAAACGCCCGCGCAAACTCTGGCTGCAGGTCGCGCGTCCGCGAGTATCGGTGCGGCTGGAACAGCACTAACACTCGCACATACCCCGCATCTCGAGCCGCCCGCAGCGTGGCCACAATCTCCGTCGGATGGTGTCCATAGTCGTCCACCACCGTCACCCCGCGCGCTGTCCCCTTAACCTGGAAGCGCCGGTCAACTCCGCGGAAACTCGCCAACCCGGCGGCAATCGCATCCGGCGCAATCCCAAGCTGCACGCCAATCGCCACCGCCGCCGTAGCATTCAGCACATTGTGCCGCCCTGGAACATGCAGCGAGAACGGCCCCAGCACCAGCCCACGATAGTTCACCTCAAACTGCCAGTGCCCGTAGTCCTTACGAGACGCACCCGCCCGATTCTCCAGCAACTGCAACCGAAAATCCGCGCCCGCCGATTCCCCATACGTGTACACCCGCCGATGCACGCGCTCCAGCACGCTCCGCAGCAGCGCGTTGTCCACACACGCGGTCGTCGCGCCGTAGAACGGCACGCGGTCCATAAACTCGATGAACGCGCCCTCCACGTCCGCCATATCGCGATAGCAATCCATGTGCTCGCGGTCGAGATTCGTCACCACCGCCAGCACCGGCGACAGCTTCAGAAACGACCGGTCGCTCTCGTCCGCCTCGGCCACCAGGTACTGCGACGAGCCCAGCCGCGCATTCGACCCCAGAGCATCGACGCGCCCACCCACCACCACCGTCGGGTCAAGATTCCCCTCGCCGCCGCCAGCGCTCATCACCGCTGCAATCATGCTGGTCGTCGTCGTCTTGCCATGCATCCCCGCAACTGCGATTCCATACTTCAGCCGCATCAACTCCGCCAGCATCTCCGCCCGCTGGATTACCGGAATCTTCCTTGCCCGCGCCTCCACCACTTCGGGGTTCGTCGCCGCCACGGCCGAACTCGTCACCACCACATCGCTCGCGGCCGCGTTCTCCGCCGCGTGCCCCTCGTAGATCACAGCGCCCAGCTCCGCCAACCGGTCCGTCACCGTCGACCGCCGCAGGTCCGAACCCGACACCGCGTACCCCATCGTCAGCAGAATCTCCGCGATCCCGCTCATGCCAATCCCGCCAATGCCGATGAAGTGAATGCGGTGCGACGGAGCAAACAAAAAGTGACCTGGCAAAGACATGCGAACTGCTCTCCCCTTGCTGCGCTATCCAGCACGTTGGCCGCAGTGGTTCACTGTGCCCGCACTTCACTCTACCAGCCTTTACCTGGGACTCCGCTCTCAGCTCACAGGTTCCTCGGCTCAACAACCTGCATGGCCAGGATCATCCCCTTTCCCCATTCCGCTCCGAACGTCCGCGTCAGTCCGCAGCCATTTCTTCTGCCGCAACGTCCCAAAGGTCCCCAACCTCGCTTCGGCACAACTGTCGCAGGCTGGAATCCGGTAAAGCCGGATCGCCACGTGTCCCGACCGCTCAGCCCAGTCCGCTGAGCGGCAGGGGCGGCACGCGCCCACCCGCCACCATCTCCAGTCCCGCAAGCTATTTATTTATCCTCTGCGCCGGGGTTGCCTCGCAGCCGTCGGTTTTGCGCCGAAAGATAGCCGAAATCTGCGCCACTGGGGACTCCCCACCCGCAACCAAATGGCGTATCTTGTGTCTAATTCACCAGGAGTTCATGGGAGCCGTCCCGAGCAACTCACGGACCTGACGCTCATGGAACTTGGGGTCCTCGCAATCCGCGCAACCCGCAGTTTCAAAGCCTTACCGGGCAAGCGAAGGAAGGGCAGGACAAGGCAGTGAGTATGAAGATCACACAGGTTTTCAAAAGCACAATCGTTGCGATGGTGATTGCTGGCGCTTTGCTTATGGTGCCAGCGGCAGCAAACGCGGCCGTATTCGTCGGCGTCGGCATCGCTCCTCCGGCGATCCCGTTCTACGAGCAACCGGTCGCTCCCGGCTACGGATATATCTGGACCCCCGGCTACTGGGCCTGGGACGGCAATGAGTACTACTGGGTCGATGGCGCATGGGTCTACCCACCCTACGTTGAAGCACTCTGGACCCCCGGCTACTGGGGTTGGGGCGGTGGCGGGTACTTTTGGAATGCCGGCTACTGGGGCCGTCACATCGGCTACTACGGTGGTATCAACTACGGCTTCGGCTACTTTGGCACGGGCTTCTGGGGCGGCTATTGGAACGGCGGCCACTTCTTCTACAACGGCGCCTACAATCACCTCGGCTTCCGCAACGGCTACGTCTACAACCACCCGGTCGCCGGATTTGACGGTCATCCCGGTGGTGCAGCCTTCGCCCGCGGCGGTGCAGTTGCCGAGAATCGTGGTGCCGGCATCAACGGCAACAGCTTCGCCAACCGCAATGGCAATGCTGTCGCAGAGAACCGCGGCACTCCGCAGGCAAGCTATCGCAATGGCGTCACTACCAACGGAGCCCGCCCGCAATATAACGCTGGCGGTAACGGATTCGCACAGTCTCGCGGAACCGCTCCAGCGCCGCAGTCCCGCTCCTTCTCCGGCGGCAACGGCGGCGGCTCTCACGCTAACTTCAGCGGAGGTGGTGGAGGCGGCTTCCACGGCGGAGGCGGTGGTGGACACGGCGGTGGTGGGCATCGGTAAGCAATTGCGCAACCAGAAATACTGGAGGGCTGAGGACATTCCTCAGCCCTTCTTTCTTGCCAGCTCCAAAACCATCGCCGCGATCTTCTCCAGTGCGCCGCTTCGCGCCAGCGACCGCGCTCTCGCCGCCATCGTCGCGCGCCGCTCCGAATCCAGCAGCAGCGCGCGCAATCCCTCCAACAGCGCAGCCGGAGTCGCATCCCGCTCCAGCAGCATCACCGCCGCTCCTGCATCTGCAAGTACCTCTGCATTCTTCCGCTGATGATCGTCCGCTGCTGCTGCAAACGGCACCAAAAGCGACGGCCTTCCCGCCGCGCATAACTCCGCGACCGTACTCCCCGACCGCGCCAACACCAAATCAGCCGCAGCATACTGCGCCGGCATGTCCTCAAGAAACGCCTCGACGCTCCATCGCGCCGGGTCCGCGCCACTCGCAGCGTACGCAGCCCTGGTTGCATCCACATGCCGCGCGCCCGCCTGGTGCACAATCGTCAACCCCGGCACCGTAGCCAACAATTCCGCCGTAATCTTCGGCAACGCCTCGTTGAATATCCGAGCCCCCTGGCTCCCCGCCGTCACCAGCAATCGCAAATCCATCGAATCGACAGGCCGCAATGCCAGCGCAAGAATCTCCGGCCGCACCGGCACACCCGTCACCTCTGCGCCTCTGAAGAATTTCGCCGTCTGCGCAAAGTTTACCGCCGCCGCATTCACCCATTTTCCCAGCCAACGATTCGTCATCCCCGGCACGGCGTTCGGCTCATAGGCCAGGGTCGGCACACGCAGCAGAATCGCCGCCAGCATCCCCGGCCCACTCGCGTACCCACCCACACCCACAACCACCTGCGGCTTGAACTTCCGCAGCAGCCGCACGCATTCCACTACCCCCAGCGGCAGATCCATCGCGGTCCGCAGCCGGGTCGCCAGGCTCACATTCTTCAACTGTCCCGACCGCACCAGCTCCAGCCTGAATCCCGCCTCCGGAACTAGCCGCGTCTCGAGCCCCCGCGCTGTCCCCACAAACCGGACTTCAGCGCCGTGCTCATCGCGCAACTCCCGCGCAATCGCCAGCGCCGGAATCACGTGCCCGCCGGTCCCCCCACCCGCAATCAGAACTCGCACTGTTTTGCCCTTACTAACAATCAGCAACTGGCAACTGTCCTTAATCTATCTCTCTGGTGATATTCAGCAGAATCCCCAGACTCGCCAGCGTAATAAACACCGACGTCCCGCCATCGGAGATCAACGGCAGCGTAATTCCCTTGGTCGGCACCAGCGCCAGCACCACACTTATGTTGAAGAACGCCTGAATAAGAATCACCGACGTAATCCCAAACGCTAGAAACCGCGCAAACGGGTCGGTCGAAAGCACCGCCGCCCTCATCCCGCGATACCCCAGGAACACAAACAGCGCCACCACTGCCAGCGCCCCCACCAATCCCAGTTCTTCGCAGATATTCGCGTAGATAAAGTCCGTGTGCGGCTCCGGCAGGTAGAACAGCTTCTGCACACCCTCCATCAACCCGCGCCCCCAGATCCCGCCCGTACCCACCGCAATCAGTGACTGCAGAATATGAAAGCCCGCACCCCGCGGATCAAGCTCCGGATTCACAAACGCCAGCATTCTCGCGCGCCGGAACGCCACATGAAACAGCATGTAATACAGTACGGGAGACGCCGCCGCCGCCGCAATAAAGAAGTACTTCACTTGCGCGCCAGCGAGGTACAGCATCAACGCCGTGACGCCCGCACAAACCAGAGCGGTCCCCAGGTCAGGCTCTTTCAGGATCAACGCAATGAACATCAGCGGAGGCAGTACCGCCCGCAGGATCGTCCCCTTCCAGTCGTCCATCGCGTGAATACGCGTCTGCAGAAAATACGCAAGGAACAGCACAATCACCGGCTTGGCCAGCTCCGAGGGTTGCAGCGTAATCCCGGCCACCCGGATCCAGCGATGCGCCCCATTCATCCCATGCATCGCGAACACGCCCAGCAGCAGCAGTGTGGTCACCGCGACGCACCCCGCCACCACCGGATAGCGGTTATACCGCCTGTAGTCCACCTGCATCAGCAGAGTCAGGGCACCCATTCCCAGCAACGCCCAAAGCGCCTGCATCCTCACATACGCATACGGCGACCCCACCGTCTCCTTCGCCATTACCGCAGATGCCGAGAACACCATCACCAGCCCAAACAGCACCAGCAGCAGCACAGTCCCGAACATCCATTTGTCGACCCCAACCCGCTTCGCCATCCCGCCTGCTTCTTCTAGAGGCCGTCATCCTGAACGAACTAACCGGCCTCTGCACTTCCCTTGGAGGCCGTCATCCTGAACGGAGTGAAGGAATCCTGTATTTGTCTCGTTGCCTGCCTAGCCCGCCAGTCCGTTCACAATCCCCTTGAAAATCCGTCCCCGCTGCTCATAATTCTCAAACTGATCGAAGCTCGAGCAAGCCGGCGCCAGCAGCACCACATCGCCCGCTACCGCATCCTCTGCGGCCTTGCGCACGGCTGAATCCAGCGTGCCCGCTGAAACTATCTTGACGACTCCCGCCAGATGCCGCTCAATCTTCTCCGCCGCCGAACCTATTGTGTAAACAACCTTGCACCGCGCGCGCAACAAATCGCTCAATTCCATGTAATCCGAGTTCTTGTCCTTCCCGCCAAGAATCAAATGGACGCCGCCCTTGAACGCCTCCAGCGCCTTCTTCGTCGCATCCACATTCGTAGCCTTGGAGTCGTTGTAGAACTCGACGCCCCTCACCGTCGCCACAAACTCCAGCCGATGCTCCACCGCCTTGAAGCTCTTCACCGAAGCGCGAATGCTCTCCGCCGCAATTCCGCCCAGCCGTGCCGCGCACACCGCCGCCAGCACGTTGTCCACATTGTGAGCACCCTTCAACGGAATCTCCGCCACCGGCATCACCGGCTCCGCCTTCGCCCCCTCGCGGGTAATGAACAAAACGCTCTCCCCATGCACAAACGCACCCTGCTTGATTGGCCGCCGCCCGCTGAACCAGAACACCTGAGCCTTGGTCTTCGCCGCCAGCATCTGCGTCGGCTTTTCCTCGCCGTTCAGTACGAGAAAATCCTCCGCCCCTTGCCGTGCCGTGATCCGCGCCTTCATCGCTGCATAGTTCTCAAACGTCCCATGCCGGTCCAGGTGGTCGGGCGTAATATTCAGCACCACCGCAATCTGCGGATGAAACTCCTCCACCGTCTCCAACTGGAAGCTCGACACCTCCAGCACGCTCACCGTCTCCAGCGTGCTCGGCGCAATCAGATCAATCACCGGCGTCCCAATATTCCCGCCCACCAGCGTTGGCCCACCCGCATCCGCAAAGATCTTGCCCAGCAGGGAAGTGGTCGTCGTCTTCCCATTCGACCCAGTAATCGCCAGCACCTTGCCCTGCAAGAACCGGCTCGCCAGTTCCAGCTCGCCAATGATCGGCGGCCCGTCCTTCCCATACGCTCGCACCTGCTTCAACTCCGGCGTATCGAACGGCACCCCCGGCGACACCACAATCAAATCCTGCCGCCGGAACGTCAGCAGCCCGTGCCCGCCCGCCTCCACCATGATCCCCGCATCCAGCAGCGTCGGAATCTCCTCGGCCAGCGCCACCGCACTCCGCGCATCCGACACCGTCACCCGCGCCCCCTTGTCGCGCAGAAACAGCGCCGCCGCCATCCCACTCTTCCCCAATCCCACCACCAGCACGCGCTTATTCTTCAATTCCATGTTCGTTCCTTTATTGTGTCGGGCGCATCTGACGCACCAGCCATTCCTGCCGACGACGCAAGTCAATAGTGCGCGCGAGGACCAAACATGCTGCACCGTACGAAGGGTTTATTTCCAACAGGCTAAGGCCGCCTTGTTGTGCTTTTGCCAACCACCTCTGCGCTTGATCAGGAAGGCCGTAGTCCGACATCGGGCCATGCGCCGCAATCATCTGTTCGGGTGTTAGTTCTCCGCAGCCGTATACAAGTACCTCAAAGATTATGTTGCCTTTTTTGAAGATTCCCGCATCGACCGCGGCGACATCCGAACCCTCAAACACAAGGTGTTCTTTTTCATCGGTGCTCAAAAAAACACAAGCGTTGGGTCCGTCGATCAATAACCCATCAAGGAGCCCATCGTGGAACTCAACGTACCTCTTCACCGCTTATCACCTCAAATTGAAGGCCGTCAGCGCGAACGCCAACACCCTACTGATATCATTGCACCAGGAATGGCGGGAGCAAACCATGACGCGGACCATTGAAGTCGAGATCGATGAAGCCGGCGCGATTCACCCCCTCGATCCGACCTTGAAGCTGCCGCCCGGTAGAGCCGTCCTAGCCTGGCCTGAAACCGAAGACATCTATCCGGCTCTCATGTCGGAAAAGGCGCTTGCCGATTGGCTGAGCCCCGAAGAGGACGAGGCATGGACGTATTTACAGCAGGCCAAGTAGCGCTCCTTCCGTTCCCATTCTCCGACCTGAGCCGGAACAAGCTTCGTCCCGCCGTTCTTCTCGCGGGCGCCGTGAGGACTGGATC
>Ga0302279_10005719_pt1 | contig 13685 bp, 14 predicted proteins | sample III_Bog_N3_3_FD_194541 | JGI IMG/M metagenome (GOLD analysis project Ga0302279, IMG submission 194541) | Peat permafrost microbial communities from Stordalen Mire near Abisko, Sweden - III_Bog_N3_3 | ecosystem: Environmental > Terrestrial > Soil > Wetlands > Peat | place: Sweden: Abisko...
CCCTCAGCCTTCAGCCCTCAGCCCTCAGTTCTCAACGAACGGTGCCTACGCGACCGCGGGCTGACCGGCGGCCTGGCCCTGGGCGCGGCGAGCCTGCCACAGCGCCACGAAATCGATCGGCTGCAGCAGCACCGGCGGGAAGCCGCCGTCGCGGGTCACATCCGATAGGATATTTCGCGCAAACGGGAACAGAATGCGCGGGCATTCCACCAGCAGGACCGGCTCGATCGCATTCTCCGGCAGGCCGTTCAGGGTGAACACGCCGGCATAGGTCAGCTCCGCCACGAATACGGTCGGCGGCACCCCGCCACCGGGGGCCTGAGCGTTGGGATCATGTGCCTCGGCGCGGATCACGATCGCGACCTCGAACACATTCTGGCCTTCCTGGACCCGGCGGGCCTGGACATCCAGGTTGATGTTGACCTGCGGCTGCGCCCGAAGCTGGCTGAATACCTGCGGCGCGCCGGGCACCTCAAACGACAGGTCCTTGACGTACTGGATGTTCACCACCAACGGCGGCTGGGCCTGGCCCGTGCTGCCCGCCTGAGGGGCCGGAATGGATTCGGACATTACAACTCTCCGTTTAGAAGCCGCATCGTCTCTGGCGTTGTGGCGTAAGCCGCACCGTCTCACGCGTTGTGGCGGGAGCGCCGGGTAGCACGGTTGGCGGCGGCACGCCATCCGTTTCGATACGAATCCGCGGGGTCAGGCCCGCCAGATGATCTGTTCGGGCGGCGGTCCCTGCGGGTCGCAGCGCAGCATCTGGCCGTTCATCACGCTCTGGCCGGTCATGCACAGGATGAAGCCCCAGTGGCTGACCACCAGGGTATTCGACCAGTCCGGCAAGGCCGCCATCTCCGCGCGGAACAAGGCCGCCCGGCCGGTGACCGACGCGGCGGGCTCTTCCATCAACGGCCACCACACCTCCTCGATCCCCGAGAAATCGCAGTCCGGCCAGGCCCGTTCCAGCTCGCTGCGGGGCGTGCCGATATCGCAGGCGAAAGCGTAGCGTTCCCGCACGATCGGGTTGATCAGCACCTTCACGCCCAGCGCCTGCGCGATGGGCGCCGCGGTTTGCAGCGCGCGCGAGTAGGGCGACACGATAATCCGCTCGATCCCCGCCGAGACGAGTTGGGCCGCGGCTTGCCGCGCCTGGGCGTGTCCGAGCTCTGTCAATCTGGCGTCGATGATGCCAGGATCGCGACGGGTCGCGGTGAAATGCAGGTTGAATTCGCTTTGTCCGTGGCGCAACAGGATCATGGGCAGCACTTAGCGGCGGGTTGCACGGCCAGCAAGCCCGCCAGACGCCGGTTCCGTTTGTCTCCGGCGCCAACCATCCCTATGTGTAGCGCACAAGGAGGCTTGAGCATGGGCGGCACTGGCGGTTTTCCGATCGATCTCATCCTGTTCGGGATGATCGCGGCCTTTCTGATCCTGCGCCTGCGCAGCATCCTGGGCCGTCGCACGGGGTATGAGCGTCCGCCGCAGCCGACACAAGCGCAGCCGCAGGCGATGCCGCGCCAGGCAGGGCCGGTGATCGACGGGCGCGCCGAACCGGCCCCGCCGCCGTCGCAGCGCGCTGTCCCCGATCCGATGTCGCCCCTCGGGTTGACGCTTGGGGAAATGAAGCGGCTCGACCGCAACTTCGATCCGGCCGGCTTCCTGGACGGCGCGGCGAAGGCTTTCGGCATGATCGTCACCGCCTTCGCGGCCGGCGACCGCGTGTCGCTGCGGCGCCTGCTGTCCGACGACACCTACCAGGCCTTCGAGCAGGCGATCACGCTGCGCGAGTCGCTGGGGCAGGTCCAGGTCAGCGAAATCAGAGCGATCCCCTCGGTGACGATCGAGGCCGCGGAACTGCGCGGCAAGGTGGGGTCGGTCACGGTGCGGATCGTCTCCGACCAGATCAGCCTGACCCGCGACAAGGCCGGCGCGCCGCTGGTCGGCACCGACGCCGTGACGGAAATCACCGACCTGTGGACCTTCGAGCGCGATCTGTCGCAACCCGACCCGGCCTGGCGGCTGGTGGCCGCGCGCAGCGCCTGACACCTGTATGGTTGATGGCAAGCCGCGGGTTGCGCTGTTCGTGACCTGCCTGGTGGATCTGCACCGCCCCAGCGTCGGATTTGCCGCGATCAAACTGCTGGAGGGGGCGGGGTGCCAGGTCGAGGTGCCGCGGGCGCAAACCTGCTGCGGCCAACCGGCCTTCAACACCGGCGACCGAGCGACCGCTCGGGATCTGGCGGGCGGGATCCTGGACGCGTTCGGCGGCTACGATTACGTGGTGGTGCCCTCGGGATCCTGCGGCGGGATGCTGAAGCAGCATCTGCCCTCGCTGTTCGACGACGACCCGAACCGGCGCGCCAAGGCCGATGCGCTGTCGGCGCGAACGTTTGAACTGGTGAGCTTCCTGACCGACGTGATGGGCGTGGAGCGCCTCACGGACCGCTACCGCGGCGGACCGGTCACCTTCCACGACGGCTGCTGCGGCTTGCGCGAGATGGGGGTGAAGCAGCAGCCCCGCCGCCTGCTGGAGTCCATGGGCGCCACGATCGTCGAGATGACCGAACCCGAAATCTGCTGCGGCTTCGGCGGCACCTTCTGCGTGAAGTATCCGGAGATCTCGGTGCGGATGGTCTCGGACAAGACCCGCGATATCGCCGCGACCGGCGCCGAGACGGTGCTGTCCGGCGACCTGGGGTGCCTGCTGAACATTGCCGGACGCCTGAGCCGGGAGGGGCACGCGACAGAGGCCCGTCACGTGGCGGAGGTGCTGGCGGGAATGACAGGCGAGGTGCCGGCAATCGGGCGCGTTCGGGGTGTTACGCCGCCAGATGGAATTCCTAATATATCTTGACATTATGCCTATATCGGCGCTAAGGAATGGTCGGCAACGACCGGAACGCGTGTGATGGCGCGTTATGCCAGCGCCGATGGGGACGAGCCCGGCCGTGACGATGGGACGGCCGGATCAACGCAACAAGCAGGCAGGACTATATTTGATGAAGAAGATCACAGTCTTCGGCGGCGACCTGTTCCACATCGCCGCGAAATATCTCGGCGATGCGACTCAATGGATCCGCATTGCGCAGATGAACAACATCGCCGATCCGTTTTTGAGCGGCATGGTGACGTTGGTCATACCGGACGCCGATTCGAATGCCGGCGGCGGCGAGCCGTTGCAATAGCCGGAGACGGTACGCGGTTGCATTCCCGGGCGGCCCCTGTTCAAAGCGGGTCGGTTGCCCAGACCCTGCGATAGTAGCTGCGGAAATTATCCTCATAGACGTGATCGACGGTGGTGGCGGCGTCGTAAGGCGGGCTGTCCTTGACCGTCTGGCGATCGACGCCGAGGTCGATCCGCTTGTGCGTCCAGTCGATCTGCCGGGCTGATCGCGGCGAGATCAGCACCTGCTTCCCCGGCCACCAGTTTCTGGTATCGATCACAATGTAATGAATATGCCAATCGGTTTCCTCCATCAGGAAATCCTCGACGTGGCCGATTTCGCCATCGGTGGCATGGATATGGTAGCCGGTGACGACTTCCGCGCTGCGGAGATGGGGATCGCCATCGTATTGGTGGGTGCTGTCGTCCTCCCGGTGGCGGACTTCCAGCGGCGATGGCGCCGCCATGGCGCCGCCGAGATAACCGTAGCCGCCCATGTAAAGGTCGGAGGCCCAGTAGGGAGCCCAGCCATAATGGTCGTAGATGTCGGTCTCCATCTGCCGCGACACCGGCCGGTCGCGCTCAGCGCTGGGACTGTCCTTGACCTGCTGCATGGTCAATTTGACCGGGAATGCCTGACCGGTCGGGTCGATGGGCCCGAGTGCCGAGGGCGGCAGAAGGACTTTGCGGCCGGGGAGCCAATGGCCGGTATCGACAACCAGCCACCGCACCACCCAGGTCGCATCGTCGAACAGAACCTCGGCAATGGTGCCGAGGTGGCCGTCAGACGCGGCGATGCCGCAACCCTTGATCAGCGATGCCTTGATCAACATGACGCGCTCCTGTCACCGGCTTCGCCGATCGCGGGCTCCGGCAAGGCGGATCAACCCTTGGATGGGGTGGCGGCATTGCTGGACAGATGTGTCTTCCAGTAGGCATCGACCTTCCGGCTCTCCTGTTCGAACTGGCCGGGCGTCGTGAACTGGTCGTCGGTGATCTGCGGGGCGGCGTCCATGGCAGCCTTGTTCGTGTCCAAGACGAGCAGGCTCACGCTGGGGGTCAGTTTGAAGTCATCCCAGGGGATCGGGACGTAGGATTTGTCAAACCCGAACAACCCGCCGCGGGCGACGATCAGATAGGCGATTTTGCCGGTCTTCGGATCGAGGACGAGGTCATGGATGCTGCCCAGGGACTCGTCCTTGGGGCTGCGCACGTCGGTGTCGAGCAACTGGTCGGACCGGAGCGCGATGGTCTTGCCGGTGATGGGCTGCGCGGCCGCGATCTGGCGCTGCTGCCAGTTCGGACCGTCAGCCATGGTCACGCCGTTGCGGCGCAACTCGGCTGCGTACTGCTTATAGACATCGCGGGTCGTCGTGAGCACGGCCTCGCAGGTCGCTTGCTGGCCGTCCCGGCCAAGGATGGCGGCGGCGGCAAGAAGGTTGCGCACTTTATAACCGGGCCGCGCGTTCTGGTAGACGCCCGTGGTGCCGCCCGGATATTCGCCCATCGGGTAGCCGTAGCCGTAGCCGCCGATCGGATAGCCGTAGCCGTAGTCAGAGCCGCCCAGCCAGTAGCCGTCTTTCTGCATTTGCTCGTGGAAGGCTTTCACGTCGCTCAGGCAGGCTTCGGCCGGTTTGGGCACAGCGGCGGTCGTCGTTGCGGCCGGCGGCGCGCTCACAACGGCCGATGCGGCCGGCGGCGCGGCGAAGGCTGGTGCCAACAGGCCGAGACAGCAGCACGCTGTCGTGGAACTCAGCAGGACGAACCGTCTCATGGACTGGATTTCCTTGTTGTCGTTTTGGTTAAAGGGGAGTCACGATGACGGTTGGCGGCGCAATCGACAACCCGCGCATGTCCACCGCCGTTTGCAACGGGTCGACCTCCATTGGCGCTGTCGGGCCCAAGCATCTTGGGTTTGGCCGGAACGAGCCGAGTGGCAGCGTCGGTCGCAGATTGCCAGTCGCCGGCGGAATCGCGCCAGCCTCGGAAACTACCTATCGGCGATGGCTGCCGCGATGGTGCAAATGGCCCGAAGGACCGAATTGCGCGCGCGGCCGGGGCTCAATGCCCGCGCAGAATCTGGCTCAGGAACAGCTTCAGCCGGTCGGTCTGCGGATCTTCAAACATGCGCGTCGGCGGGCCGCTTTCGACGATCTCGCCGCGGTCCATGAACACCACCCGGTGCGCCACGCGCCGAGCGAATCCCATTTCGTGTGTGACACAGACCATGGTCATGCCGTCCTCCGCCAGCTCGATCATCGTGTCCAGCACTTCCTTGATCATCTCCGGGTCCAGCGCCGAGGTCGGTTCGTCGAACAGCATGATCTTCGGCTTCATGCACAAAGCCCGCGCGATCGCCACGCGCTGCTGCTGCCCGCCTGACAACTGTCCGGGATATTTCTTCGCCTGTTCGGGGATCTTGACGCGGCTGAGGTAGCTCATCGCCAGTTCCTCCGCCTCGGCCTTCGGCATCTTGCGCACCCAGATCGGTGCGAGCGTGCAATTCTCCAGGATCGTCAGATGCGGGAACAGGTTGAAGGACTGGAACACCATGCCGACCTCGCGCCGGATCGTGTCCAGCGCGCGCAGGTCATCGGTCAGTTCGGTGCCGTCAACCACGATCCGCCCCTGCTGGTGCGTCTCCAGCCGGTTGATGCAGCGGATCATGGTGGATTTCCCCGACCCCGAGGGGCCGCAGACCACCACCCGTTCCTTCGCCGCCACCGTCATCGACACGTCGCGCAGCACGTGCATCGCGCCATACCACTTGTTCACCTTGTCCAGGGTGATCGCCGGCGGCCCGTCCAGGCCCATCGTTTCAGCTTGGCTCATCATCGGATTCCCTGGTCAGCGCCGGTGGGAGCGGCTGAGTTCCCGCTCCAGCCCCCGGCTGTATTTCGACATGGCGAAGCAGAAGGCGATGTAGATGACCGCCAGCGCGATATAGACCTCGGTGGAGAAGCTCTGCCACGGCGGGTCGCTCAGCGCGACCTTGCCCATGGTCAGCAGATCGAACAGGCCGATGATCAGCACCAGGCTGGTGTCCTTGAAGAAGCCGATGAAGGTGTTGACCAGCGGCGGAATGACCAGGCGCAGCGCCTGCGGCAGGATGATGAAGCCGGTCTTCTTCCAGTAACTCAGGCCCAGCGCGTCGGCGGCCTCGGCCTGTCCCTTCGGCAGGGATTGCAGCCCACCACGCACCACTTCCGCCAGATAGGCGGCGGCGAACAGGATGATGGCGACCTGCGCGCGCAGCAGCTTATCGACGTTGACGCCCGCCGGCATGAACAGCGGGAACATCACGCTGGCCATGAACAGCACGCTGATCAGGGGCACGCCACGGATCAGTTCCACATAGACGACGCACAGCATCTTCACCGCGGGCAGGCTGGTGGAGCGCCGTCCCAACGCCACCAGAACGGCCAGCGGAAACCCGAAGGCCAGGCCGAACGTGGCCAGCATCAGGGTGATCGGCAGGCCGCCCCAGTAATCTTCGGTCACCAGCGACAGCCCGGGGACGCCGCCCCACATCAGGATGCCGATCACCACCAATGTGCCGACCCAGATCAGCGCCAGTTCCTTGCGCCAGAAGCGCCGCATCGCCGATACGACATACAGCCCGATGAACAGCAGCACGCAGATCGCCGGCCGCCACTGCTCGTCGTAAGGGTAGCGGCCGAACAGGATCAGCCGGTACTTGTCGGCGATGATCGCCCAGCAGGCGCCGGTGCCCTTGGCGTTCTGGCAAACCGCGGTGTTGGCGATGCCGTCCGCGGAGTAGGGCACGCTCCAGATCGCGTGGACCAGGGCCCAGTCGATGAAAGCGAAGCCGGCGCGCAGGATCAGATAGCCCAGCACCAGGGTCACCGCGGTGGACAGCCAGGAGTTGAACAGGTTGGCCCTCATCCAGGCCCGGGGTCCCACCAGGCCGGCCGGTGGCTGTTCGCGCGCGACGGTTGGCAGCCGGCCGGCGGTTGCGACTGTCTCGCTCATGGCTCAGCGCTCCACCAGCGCGATATGCGCGTTGTACCAGTTCATGAACAGGCTGATCGACAGGCTGATGGTGAGATAGACCGCCATGATCACCGCGATCCCCTCGATCGCCTGGCCGGTCTGGTTCAGCGTCGTGTTGGAGATCGAAACGATATCCTGGTAGCCGATGGCGATTGCCAGCGAGCTGTTTTTGGTCAGGTTGAGGTACTGGCTGGTCATCGGCGGAATGATGACCCGCAGCGCCTGCGGCAGCACGATCTGGCGCAGGATCAGGCCCCGGCTCAGGCCAAGCGCGCCGCCGGCCTCCCATTGGCCTTGCGAGACCGCCTGGATGCCCGACCGCACGATTTCCGCGATATAGGAGGCGGTGTAGGTGACCAGTCCCAGCAGGAGGGCAAAGTATTCCGGGCTGACGGTGGCGCCGCCCTGGAAATTGAAGCCGCGCAGCACCGGGCGTTCCAGGGTGAAGGGCGCGCCCAGCAGCGCCCAGACGACGACAGGCAGGCCGACCAGCAGCCCCAGCGCGACCGGCCAGACCGCGGGACGGATGCCGGTCGCATACTGGCGCTGGCGCGCATGGCGGTTCCAGACCCAGGTGCCGGCCGCGCCCGCGCAAAAGGCAAGAAACGCCCAGCTATGCGCCGTTTGCCACTCCAGCAGCGGCACCTTCATCCCGCGGTTGGACAGGAAGGCGAGGTCGCCGATATGGATCGACTGCCGGGGGGCGGGCAGGCCCTGCAGCATCGTGTACCAGAACAGCAGTTGCAGCAGCAGCGGGATGTCGCGCAGGGTCTCCACATAGAAGGCGGTCAGCCGGGCGAGCAGCCAGTTGGCGGACAGACGGCCGATGCCGATCAGCGTGCCGAGGATGGTGGCCAGGATCACCCCGATCACGGCGACCTTCAGGGTGTTCAACACCCCGATGATCAGCGCGCGCCCATAGGTGTTCACGGCAGGATCGTAGGGGATCAGCGTCTCGCCGATCGGGATGCCGGCGACCCGGTCGAGGTAGCCGAAGCCGGTGGCGATATGGCGGGCCGCCAGGTTTTCATTGGTGTTGCTGATCAGGTACCAGGCGATCGCGGCGACCACGCCGACGATGATCACCTGCCAGACGATGGCTCTGAAGACGGGATCGGACCAGGACAGGCGCATCGACCGCTTCGGCGCGGCGCGTGCGCTGACCAGGCGAGGATCGGCGGTCGCATCGGACATCAGTCGGCAGCCCCCTGTTTGCCTGCTCGGATTCGTCCGAAGCAAGAATCACGCCGTTGGCTTTGCGTGGACCGCAAGGCTGGCTGGGGGAGACTGCGACAGATAGGGGCCGCAGATCAACCGTCCCGTGGGGAAAAATGATGCGCGATCAGTGCGGCCGGTCGAGATTGTTCACGCGGCGGTCGCCGGCCAGCCAGCGTGCCAGCTCGCTGTGCGCGTCTTTCCGGCGCATCGCCGCGATTTCGGCGGCATCGGGCGCATCGACGGTGAACTCCAGCCGCAACCCGTCCGGAGTCTTCAGATACATCGACCGGCAATAGCCGTGATCGATCACCCGCTTGGCGAGTCTGGCGGCATCGACCCGGCGGGCGATCTCTTCGAAGGTTGCCGGCGTGACCGCCAGCGCGATATGCCACGATCCGCCGGTTTCCCGCGGGATGGCGCGATTGGCTTCATAGGCGTCGGGGTCGGCGAACTGGAAGAAGGCCAGCGCGCCGCCATCGGCGATTTCGAAGAAGGTGTGGCAGTAGTCCACCTCGCGGCCGACTTCCGGACGGAACACCCGTTCGCACCAGGTGGCAACCAGCGGGATTCCCAGCACATCCTCGATGAAGACGCGGTTGGCTTCCTGGTCCTTTACCGCGAAGGCATGGTGATGCAGGCGCAACGGCAGGTGTTCCAGCATGGGTCCTCCCGTTGTCCCGGTGCCGCGGCCGGTCAGCTATTGGCCAGCGCCTGTTCGCGCAGCTTGCGGGCCCGGTTGAGCACCTTGTCCTCGATCTCGCTCACGGTGACCTGGCTGACGGTCGCGTCAACCCACTGGCCGCCTTGCAGCACCTGGCGGAAGACGCTGACCCGCACGCTGTCGCTGCGCAGATCCCGGCCCAGGATATAGGCGGTCATCTTGAAGCGCTCGCCGCTGGTTTCGGGCGGTGTGTACCAATCGGTGATGATCACGCCGCCGAACGGATCGGCCGAGGCCAGCGGCATGAAGCCCAGCGTGTCCAGCGCACCGCGCCACAGGAACGCGTTGATGCCGAGACCGCCGCCGCCCATGCCGCCCGAGGATTCGTCGTGGCGGTTCTTGCCCATGCCGAAAATGACGCCGCTGCCTTCGCCGCCGAGCTGGGATCGCACCGACGGGTCCCCGGCGGAGCCGCTGCCCAGGCCCTGGAAGTCCGGCGGTGTCGGGTTCGGCTTGATCGACCCGCACGCCGCCAGTGCTAGCGCGCCCGCCAGCGTGACCGCCGCGCGCGAGAGCCGAACTGACTTGTATTGCATGGTCATCGTTTGCTGATCCGTGTCATGGCGAGGTCCGACCTTATCCGGAGTCATCGTTGCCGCCAAGGGCCGACCTGCAGCACGGTCTGCAGGACCGCGGCGGCGGCGAGCGCATGCCATCTGGCCGTCGCGTGCCCGCGCGGCGGTTGACGGGTGACGCACCCCGGCTGAAGTGTGGCGCAACCGCAACAGTGTCGCTTGAATGCACGGACTGACCGCGGTAACGGATTGCGGAGGTCCGTCCCTGGCCGCAATAGTCCGCCACAGGCTCGGAAGCACGCCGGCACTCGCCGCTTCGAAGCGGGCCTGAAATCTCGGCCGGTTCGCCGGCGAACGCAGGAGGACACACATGAGGAAGCTTTTGCTGGCCAGCGCGGCCGTGCTGAGCGCGACATCCAGTCTGGCGCTGGCGCAGACGCCGACGCCGGCACCGTTGAACATGATGATGCAACCGTCGCAGGGCCAGATGCCGCTGCCGTGGGCGCAGGGACCGACGGCTGACAACAACAACAACTCCTACGGCGTCCCCAGCACATACAACGGCAATGCGAAGTACGGCGCGAACGCCGTGCCGACGCCCGGCACGGTCGTGATCCGCCTGAACGGCAAGGTCGAGGCTGATATCAGCGCTTCGTGGGGCCCGTTGAATACGTCGGCTGCAGGCCCGACAACCTACACCACGACCAGCGCCACCACCTACGTCGTCGCCGCCCCCGGCGGCACTGGCGCTGCTGTTGTTCCCACCACCGTCACCACCGCCCACGCCGCCGCGGGCGCGCCTGCTGGCGCGGCCAAGGTCAACCCGCTTGGGATGGGCGTGTTCATGCGCCTCTATCCGGGCGTTGACGGCATGGCTGCCAATGGCGTGCGTTACGGCGCCTCGATCGAGCTGCGGCAAAACTTCCCCGGCGGCAGCGCGGCGCAGACGACCCCCGCGCAGTCGCCAGCGCCCAACGGGTCATCGGGCTCCTCGGGTGAAACCGTCTTTGTTCGCCGCGCCTTCACCTACCTGGCGTCGGACAATTTTGGTCTGCTGCGCCTGGGCCAGGCGGATGGTGTGATCGGGTTGTTCGATCCGGGCATCTTTTCGGCGGCCACCTGGGATGCCGGCGTCGGCAACTTCAATGGCGGCACCCTGCAGTCCTTCGCGCCGAATGGTGCCGTTGGCATTCCGTTTGTCTGGCTGGCACAGGCTGGCGCGGAATACGGCAACACCAAGGCTGTGTATCTGTCGCCGCAGTTCGCCGGCTTCGACTTCGGCTTGCAGTATGCGCCCAGCATGGGCAACGCCTACACGGCCTGCGGGACGGGCGTTGAGGCTGGCGCAACCTGCGTGACCGCAACGACGGGTTCCGACCCGACGCGGTGGTACAATCAGTTGGTGGTCGGTGCGCGGTACCAGGGAAACTTTGGTCCGGTCGGTATCGGCGCCTTCGGTGTGTATGAAACGGCGGGCAAGGAATCCGGCAACTTCGTGCAGGCGTCATCGCTGTCGGCGGGTCCCCTGACCACGACCACGCCGGCGAACACGAACCGCCGCAATGCGACGAACCTCGCGTATGACAACCTGAGCTTCTTCGAAGCGGCCGCCTACGCGTCGGTGTCATCCGGCTTCGGCACCCTGACCTACTCGATCGACTACATCGGCGGTGCGTTGAACGGCCAGCTTGCGATGCGGCCGAAGGGCGGCGCGCCGGAGAACGGTGTTGTCACCGGCCTGACGTTGAACAACGGGCCGATCACGCTGGGCGTGGAAACCGCGTTTGTGGACTCTCAGGGCAACGCCAACCTGACGGGCATCTCACAGCGGCATGAGTGGGAAGTTGCCTTCGGCGGCAACTACAATCTCGCCCCCGGGATCTATCTTGTGGGCGAGTACATGTACACGCAGCGCCACCAGGGCGAATTTGACTTCGCCAACAATGCTGTCGCGACCGGGCCGGTCTCCACCACCGGCGCTGTCGGCGGCGGCAACGGCCTGAGCACCCGGGATGCCAGAGCGCAGGGCATCATGTTTTCGACCGTCGTGAACTGGTAAGCCTGACTGACTCACTGAGTACGAAAGGCGGCGGGGGTGATTCCCCGCCGTTTTTTTGTGTCGCCGCGGTAGCGCTACCATGGCTGTGGGCGGGTCCGCCGTATCCGCGCGCGGTGGCAATTGCGATTTTTTCGCCGGCCCGGCGATTGCCGAATCTCCCCGACCCACACAGCGTCGGATCCGATTTGGCCGCTCGCTTTGGCGTCCGGCCAGCCCCGCGAGACTTGGACACCGGCCCGACCCGGGTATAGGATCGTCCCGGTTGCTGTCCACCACCACCACAGCGGGAAAATCAGGAGGAGACCCATGCAGTACAAGCGAATATCGGCCGACTGTCACCTCGACATGCCGTGGATGCCGCCCACTTTGTTCACGTCGGAGGCATCGAACGAACTGCGCGATCGCATGCCCTATGTTGAAGATGGACCGGATGGCCCGATGTGGGTCACCAAGAAGGGTGCCAATTTCGGGCTGCTGAACGGCGTCGGCCCGAGCGGGGCGAAGCTGGTGCCGGGGCAGAACAAGCGCGTCGATATCATGGCCAGGACGGGCATGTTCGAAGACGGCAAGATCGGCCGGCCCGAGGCCCGCACCGCCATCCAGCGCTGCAGCGATCCGCATTTGCGCATCAAGGAAATGAACCGCGACGGCGTCGATGCCGAGGTGATTTTCGGCATCCTGGGGTCCGCATCGAAGATGCAGGACAGCGAAGCCGCGGACGAGATGTTCAGGATCTATAACGACTGGCTGAAGGACTTCTGCAGCCATTATCCCGACCGTCAGATCGGCCTTGCCTGCCTGCCCTATGGCAACGTCGAGCACGCGGTGGCCGAAATCCATCGTTGCGCGAAGATGGGCCTGCGCGGACTGGAACTGTCGTGTTCCTGGGACATGGAGCCGATGTGGCACCCGTGCTGGGAGCCGCTGTGGCAGGCGGTCAGCGACGTGCAGTTGCCGCTGCACTTCCATACGTTCCCGACCACCCCGCCGCGGGCGCGCGAGATGACGTCCGGCCAGGTGCGGCGCGCGGCGATGTTCACCGGCGTGTCGTCGTTCCAGATGGGGCTGATCCACATCCTGGCGGCGATGATGGGTGCTGGCGTGTTCGAGCGGTATCCGCGCCTGCGGGTGTCGTTCGGCGAAAGCGGCATCGGCTGGATCCCCTATGCGCTGGACCGGATGGATTTCGAGTTCGAGGACCGGTTCCGCGACCTGATGAAGCTGAAGCCGTCCGAGTACTGGCAGCGCCAGTGCAAGGCGACGTTCCAGTTCGATCCGATCGGGCCGAAGCTGCTGAACACCAACAACCTGATGACGGAAGACACCCTGATGTGGGGGTCCGACTACCCGCACACCGACGGGATCTGGCCTGAGTCGGATAAGTACATCGAAGAACAGTTCCGCGGGTTGACGGCGGAGCAGGTGCACAAGATCACCTGCGAGAATGCCGCGAAGTTCTATAACCTCACGAACTGATATCCCGCACCGTGTCATGGCTGGCCTTCGGCCGGCTGTGACACTGGGTATGTCGCGCCGCCCGGGCGCCACCCAAACACGACGGGCTTACGCGTGGATTCCTTGCCAGACATCGCCGATCTCGTTATAAAGATCGGAACAGGGGGAAATGCACCATGCGTTTGTTCCACGTAATGCTGGTTGCCGGATCGGCTGTGCTGAGCGCGGCCACCCTGGCTGCTGCCCGGCCCGTGCCAGATGGCGGCGTGACCGCCGCGGAAGTGGTCGACGTCATGACGACGGCGGGATACAAGGCGAATGTCGAGAAAGATTCGCGCGGGGACCCGATCATCAGAAGCTCTGCCAGCGGCGCGAAATTTTCGGTTGAATTTTATGGCTGCGATGCCAGCAAGCGTTGCGCGTCGCTCCAGTTCACGGCATGGTTCGATCACGACAACAGAACACCCGCGCGGGTTGCGAAATGGAACGCGACCAGACGGTTCGGAAAGGCGAGTACTGATGACGATGGTGATGTGC
>Ga0302279_10005720_pt1 | contig 13679 bp, 10 predicted proteins | sample III_Bog_N3_3_FD_194541 | JGI IMG/M metagenome (GOLD analysis project Ga0302279, IMG submission 194541) | Peat permafrost microbial communities from Stordalen Mire near Abisko, Sweden - III_Bog_N3_3 | ecosystem: Environmental > Terrestrial > Soil > Wetlands > Peat | place: Sweden: Abisko...
CCGGATGTGTTTGTTCACTACAGTTCCATCCAGCTGGACGGTTACAAGAGCCTGAAAGAGGGCGACGAGGTGGAGTTCGACGTCGTCCAGGGCAGCAAGGGGCCGCAGGCCGATCAGGTCATCCGGCTGAAGGCCGCGTAGGCGCTCTTCCGTCGAACGCAACGCACTATTTTGTCTTGTCCCGGCCCGAGGGCCTGCATCTAGAATCGGATGCAGCCCTTCGGCTGGGAAGTACTTTAGGTCCGAAGCGCTTGATTGAGCTTCTATGGACAACATCACCATGGCCCGTCTGCTGGATGAGACCGCGGCCCTGCTGGAGATCGATTCGGCCGACCCGTTCCGCATCCGCAGCTACCGGCGGGCTGCGGAGGCGGTGGAGCAGCAGACCACCCAACTCGCCCCTCTAACCACCCCGGAGGCCGACCCCAAGGCGCTGCTGGCGATTCCCGGCATCGGCAAGGGCATGGCGGCGAACCTGCGTGAGCTGGTGGCCACCGGCACCATGCCGCTGCGCGAGGAGCTGCTGAAGAAGTACAAGCCCACCATGCTGGAGCTGCTGCGGCTTCCCGGCATGGGCCCCAAGACCGTCGCGATGCTGCACTCGGCGCTCCAGATTGCCGACATCGATGCGCTGGAGGCCGCGGCCAAACGCGGTGACCTGCTGCCGCTGCCGCGCCTGGGGCAGAAGTTCACCGACAAGCTGCTCAAGGGCATCGAGGACTACCGCAAGAACTCCTCGCGCTTCCGCATCGACGTGGCGCGCGGGCACGCCGAGCGCATCAGCGAGCTTATCCGCGGGTTTCCCGGCATTGACACCATCACCCCGGCGGGCAGCCTGCGCCGCGGTCGCGACAACGTCGGCGACCTGGATCTGCTGGTGACCGGGCCGGCGTGCGAGCCGGACGTAGTGGCCGCGGCCGTGGAGCACGTCGCCTCGCTGCCGTTGATCGACAAGCTGCTGGCCCGCGGGCAGAACAAGGTGAGCTTCACGCTGCGCAACAACCTGCAGGTCGACGTCCGGCTGCTGCCGCGCGCCAGCTATGGTGCGGCGCTGCAGTACTTTACCGGCTCCAAGATGCACAACGTGGCGCTGCGCCAGCGCGCCCTGAAACGCGGCATGACGCTCAGCGAGTACGCCCTGCTGCGGCTGGAGGACAACGCTATCGTCGCCGCCGCGACCGAGCAGGAGATCTACAACGCGCTGGAGCTGGAGTACATTCCGCCCGAGCTGCGCGAGAACGGCGGCGAGATCGACGCCGCTGCGAAAAACGCTCTGCCGCGGCTGATCGTGCGCAACGACGTGCGCGGCGACCTCCACATGCATACCACCGAGAGCGACGGAAGCAACTCCATCCGCGAGATGGCGGAGGCGGCGATTGCGCGCGGTCTGGAGTACATCGCCATCACCGACCACTCCAAGGCGCTGGCCATGGCCAACGGCATGGACGACCAGCGCACCGTGGCCCACGCGAAACGCATCCGCCAGGTCAGCGACGAGCTGGCCGAGGAGTTCGCCGCCGGCCGCGGGCCGCAGTGGGACCGCTACAAGAGGCAACTGCAAGACAAAGAGCCCGTGGCGCAAAAGCCCACCGTCCCCTTCCGCATCCTCGCCGGCGTGGAGGTGGACATCCTGCTGGACGGGCAGTTGGACCTGGCCGACGAGACCCTGGCGCAACTCGACATGGTGGTCGCCAGCGTCCATTCAGGGTTCAACCAGACAGCCGAGGAGGTCACGGCGCGGGTGATGCGAGCGGCCGAGAACCCGCAGGTGCATATCCTCGGCCACCCCACGGGCCGCAAGGTCCTGCAGCGCGACGCCTACAAGATAGACCTGGCCCAGCTTCTGCCGCTGGCCGCTCGGCTGGGCGTGGCCGTGGAACACAATGCTGCCCCCGCGCGCGCCGACCTGAGCGACCTGAACCTCCGCCGGGCCAAGGAGTTGGGTTGCCGGATTGTGGTGAATACGGATGCGCATTCCACCGGGGAACTCGACCAGATGGATGACGGCATGGTGCAACTGCGGAGGGCATGGCTGGGACCGGCCGACCTGATAAACTGCCTGCCGGTGGAGCCTCTGCTGCAGGCGCTTCGCCGCACCTGATTCGCTTACACCTAAAGTACCGGATGAAATTTGAGTGGAATGATTCACCGGTCTGCGGCTGACTCGCGGTATTCTGTATCCACCATGTCCAACCTAGAACTGGCTCCCGAACCCGACCGCAGTTTTATGCCTGCCATCTCCGTGGCTGTGCTGGTGCTGATTACCATCGCACTGATCGTGTTTCTGGTGAACCCCAGGGAGACGGCGGTGGTCTCCGTGCTGAAGACCCAGACCTACTCCCCGCACACCGAGTTGAAGCCGATGCCGGGCTCGCTGCACGTGCTGGGAGAGCAGGCGGTGGCTGAGGACGACCTGTACGTGGTGGTCAAGGTGCGCATCACGGACAAGCTGCGCCTGCCGCTCTTTGTGACCAGCACCACCACCACCCTGACCGGGCCGGACGGCAACGCCGAGCAGGCTACGGCCGTAGCTCCCGTGCTATACCCGCGCCTGGAGGAGATCTTCCCCATGCTCACGCCCATGCTCACCGACCCGCTGAACGACGGCGATGAGATATCCCCCGGCCAGACGCGCGATGTGACCGTGCTGCTGCTCTTCCCGAATACCACGGAAGAGATGTGGCACGCCAAGAAGTCAGCGGTGCTGACCATCGCGCTGCGCAATCAGGCGGCGCAGACGGTCAGCCTGCCCTAAGCCGCTATACGGCGAGGGTTACGGGACCGCGATGGGAGCGGGTGCGCTCTTGGGCGTGCTGAGGTAGCCGGTGACCTGGTTTTTGGCCACATTGTTCACCACAATCTCAAACAGCGCCGGGCTCTTGCCGGAGTAGAACTGGATGGGCTCATCCAGGTTCTTGTCTTTCTTGTCGATGTTCTTGTCGTCCGAGCTGACGGCGAGGGTGAACTTGGAGCGCTTGACGTCCACCTTCTTCAGCTGCACCTTGATGGTGCCCACATTCTGCGCGGGCGCGCCCTTCTGCAGGGTGAACTCGTAGTAGTTGCGCTCGCCCTTGCGCTTGAGTTCCTGCAACTCGTCGTGGTTGGTGGCGATCAGGCCGCTCATCACGCCGGCGTCGCCCATCACGCGGGTCAACTGGGACTTCGTGGCGGCCAGGTCTGCCTGGGTGCTGGCCACGTCGGTCTTCACACCGCCCACGTCGGTCTTCACGCTGGAGACGTCAGTCTGCACCGCGCCCACCTGCTTCTCCGTATCCGACTGCTCGCGCGCCAGGCGGGCCGTCGCGGCCTGCGTTGCGACCAGCTGGTTGGACTTGTCCTCCAACTGCTTCTGGGTCAGGCCCACGCTCTGACCCAGCGCTTCGCCCTGTGCCTTCATCCGCTCGTTGGTCTCTTCCAGCTTCTCCGCCAGAACGCTGTTCTGCTGGTTGGCCGCGGCCAGCTTCTGCTCCGCCACCGTCAGGTGGTTCTGCAGGCCCAGGCTCCAGCCGAGGCCCCCCAGCGCGGCCACCAGCGCGGCGATGGCTACGACGGTCAGCCAGGTGGGCGGTTTGGTTTCGATGATCTCCGGACTTTCACTCATGCTTTCTTTCCTCCCGCGGGTGGGACAGTGTCTGTTCTTTGTTTGGACGCGCCGACCGATTGCTGGTCACTTTCTATAGACGATACACAGGAAGGGTCTGGTTGGCACTCCGAACCAAAATACGGCGGTCCCTCCACTGCGGCGCTAAAGCGCCTTCGGTCGAGATGACACTTCCTTTGGGGCACGGTGGGTCGCCCAGCCGCGCCGATATTCGGTCACGCGGCATGACAAGCGCCGGAGCAGAGGCGAATAATCGTAGCCGCATCAGAATTTCCGCTCGGAGAGCGAACCATGTCCGCCACCGCACCCAAGGGCCTGCAAGATGTCGTCGCCAATGAGTCGTCGATCTGCTTTATCGACGGCGCCAAGGGCATTCTCTCCTATCGCGGCATCGACATCCACGAGCTGGCGCAGAAGTCCACGTTTGAGGAGACCACCTACCTGCTGTGGAACGGCGCCCTGCCCACTGCCGCCGAGCTGAATGAGTTCTCCCACCGACTGGCCGCCGCGCGGCAGCTCCCCGACGACGTCATCGCCTTTCTGGAGAGCCTGCCCAAGACCGCATCGCCGCTCGAGGTGCTGCGCACCACCGTATCTCTGCTCTCCATCTACGACCCCGATGAGCGCTCCGTGCTGCACACCGCCAACGTGCGGAAGAGCTTCCGTCTAACCGCGCAGATCGCGATGATCATCGCCATCTTCGACCGCATCCGCAAGGGCAAGGAGATCGTGAAGCCAGACACCTCGCTCTCCCACGCGGCGAACTTTTTGTGGATGCTGAACGGCGAGAAGCCCTCCGAGACGGCGACCAAGGCGCTGGATGTAGCGCTGATTCTGCACGCCGAGCATGAGCTGAACGCCAGCACCTTTGCCGCGCGCGTGATCGCCGCGACGCTCTCCGACCTGCACTCGGCGATCACCGGGGCCATCGGCGCGCTTAAGGGGCCGCTGCACGGCGGAGCGAATGAAGCCGTGATGCACCTGCTCTACGACATTGACAAGGCCGGCGAAGACCCGGTGGAGCACGTGCGGGCAATGCTGGCCAACAAGGAGAAGATCTCCGGCTTCGGCCACCGCGTCTACACCACGGAAGACCCGCGCGCGACCCACCTGCGGCGCATGAGCGAGGAGCTGGGCAAGTACGCCGAGCCCAAGTGGTATGCGATGTCGCGCAAGATCGAGCTTTTCATCAAAGACGAGAAGAAGCTCAACGCCAACGTCGACTTCTACTCCGCCAGCACATACACCACGCTGGGCATCGACATCGACCTGTTCACGCCGATCTTCGCTATCAGCCGCATCGCCGGATGGTGCGCGCACGTGATTGAGCAGCACGATGACAATCGCCTGATCCGGCCGCGCGCCGAGTACACCGGCCCGCCCTACCCCGCGCCGTATGTTCCCATGGCCCAGCGCACCACCCAGGCCCACGCTCTGCCGGCGAAGCCCAGCGCCTAAATCGCTTCTAAACAACTTCGCCGCCCATCCGGGGTTCGTTCCGGTATACCTGCAAGGTGCCATCCGCCTTGCCACGAGCGTTGCTTCTCTCTAACGTAGGAGCTCAGCTCATTCCCTGATCTTCTGGAGTTCTCTTGCGCCACATCGCCTGTACGTCCGGCCCAGCCTGCGGGTTGCTTGCTCTTGGTATGGGAGTTCTTTGCTGCCTGCCGATGCCCTGCCGCGCCCAGCAGCCTGCGGCCTCCTCCAGCAGCCGGACCACGCAGCCCAACACGCGGATCGCCAACGCCCAGGACCCCGACAAGGAGTCAGCGGCGTTGTTTTATCAACTGGGCGCTATCGCGGCGGGGTCGTCTTCACCGGCCGCCATCTCGGTTGCAACCAGCGATGCCGGTGCGGCCGGCATTGTTCCGGTCACCAAGGGCTTCAACGCGTCACTGGTCACCACGTCGCAGCATGACTCTTCCGACGGCTGGTCGTCGCAGCTTTCGCCGGACCTTGCCTACCGTTTCAACAACCACTTCAGCGTCAACGTCGATGTGCCTGCGTACCTGTACATCAACGTCGTGACGACGACGCGGAAGAAGAATGCGCAGGGTGTGGTCACGACGGTCTCGGCGCTGGCGACCCAGCATTTGCTGCTGGGCGATACAACCCTCACGGGCGGGTTCGATGCGCACCCGCGGCTCTTCGACTACAACCTGACGGCAACCATGGGCATGCCCACCGGCGATGATGCCAACGGGCTGGGCGCCGGGCAGTTTACCTACGCGTTCATCAACCACTTTGAGCGCTCGCTCGGCGATACCTTCACGCCGAACATAGAACTCGGCATTGACGACAGCCCGAACCTTACCTCGGGCCGCGTCCTGAAAAGCTATGAAGTGGTGGGAACCAGTGCCCACTTCCAGGCTGGGGTGGGCGTCTCGTTGCCCTGGAACCTGGAGTTTGAGACCGACGCCTATGAGGAGTTGCCGCTGGGGACGCAGACCGTCACCTCGACGACCACCAAGGGCAAGAAGGGCAAGCAGGTCACGACGACATCGCAGAAGAGCATCGGGGAAGACAACGGCTTTACCAACGCGCTGGACATCCCGCTGAGCCGCCACGTCACGCTGTCAGGTTTTTACAACCGCTCGCTGCGCAACAAGATCGATACGGCCGGCTTCTCGCTGACCTTCCTGCTGCGACCTCCACCCAGGGTGCCGGAGACGAAGTAGCAGCGGCGGGATGGGGAGGGCCTACTGCGCCTCTCTCCATTGCAGCAGGGCGGCGTCGGCGGTGAGCGGGAAGCGTGTCTCGTCGCAGGCCAGGTCGCTGACGGCGACCGCCAGCATACGGTAGACACGCTCGTTGGGATGGGTCCATCCCAGGCGGCCGCGGCGCACGTTAGCCAGGAAGCCGCCCAGCAACGAGGTCCCCGGGACCTCGCGCCGGCCCGGCCACGACGCATACCTCTCCAGGTTTTCAAAGCGCAGCCCCAGGCGGACCGATTCTATCCAGAGAAAGACGCGCTGCCAGTCCTGGGCCATCTCGCGCAGATGCTGCGCGGAGATCTCGAACTCGCTCTCGGAAGAGCGGCGGAACTGGCGCGCGCGGCGAAGGTGGACGACGGCGCCGGACTGGTCGACGATGGGCTCAAAGCGCGCTATGTCCATCAGGTGGATCTGCTTGCGGTCAGGGTCGGTGCAGAAGCGCTGGCAGCCGATGAGCAGAGCATCCGCCATGGACTGCGCGCAGTTGTAGTAAAGGCGAGTGACGAGGCCGGCATCCGCGGCGGCGTTCTCACCGGCGGCCATGCGCGCCGCCCCGATCAGGCCGGCGCCGCTGTTCAGCAGCAGCCGGGTGGCTTCGATCGTCGGCAGCGGGTCCAGAACGTGGCGCGGCACGCGCGCCGCCAGCACGTCGGTCGGCCCATACAGAACGCGATGGCCGAGCGCCAGCTCCTGCCAGATCAGCCGGGGCGGCCATCTGCCGATCATCGCCGGAGTAATCGGCCGGCTGAAGTCCACGGTGGTACGCAGGCGATGCTCATAGCGACGCACGAGGTGCGGCAGCTTCTCCAGGCCGCGCGGATAGCTGGAGGTGGTCACCAGAAACAGGTGCACGCTGCTGCTGTGCGGCTCCGCCCGGCCGTCCAGCGTCAGGTTGCCTTCGGAACGTCCATCGTCTCCGCCCAGGAGAATGGCGATCAGTTCGTCGCCGAGCGCCTCGGCGGACTCCGCAGCGAGCTCCTGGAGTTCAGTCCAGAGCTCGGTGGCGCCCTCCGCAGGCACGGCGGGCGCGGACGCAGCCAGAAGGTCGTCTGACTCCACCGGGAGGGCCATCGTCTCCATGTCGGCCGTGCCTTGGGGGATTGCGGTTGTCATGCGTTTTCCTTCCCATCCGTTCGTGTGTTCATTGGTCATGGCTAGGCTGAACTCGCGCTGGCCGGCCGCCGGACCAATCCGTCTATATCGATGGCGATCTTAATGGGTCTCTATCTCCTGTTGATGCGTAATGGCGACAGCCTTACGGCTGCGCGGAGGTGGTGCTCCAGGAGTCCTCTACAACGACCTTAACGGCATCGGAACCTAAGGGATACCCCCCGGCGAGGGGGTACCGATGCCCCGTTTGGGGCAGTCCAGCAACGTCCCACCCCCTCCCAAACCCGGTCGGCTATGATACGAAGTGCCTCGAAGATTAGAGGCTTCTCAACCGCGGTCGCGGATTGACTGCGCTGGCGCTGCGCATCGGCAGGATTTCGGCAGCGAAGAGGAGACAGGACGGACGCATGGCTCGAGCAGCGAAAGCTCAACCCGGCGCGGCCGATGGACTCGATTCAGGCCTGAGTTTGGTCTTGGATTCCATCTACCCGTTTTACCTGGCGTTAGACAGGGAGTTGTGCCTCGTGCAGGCCGGCAAGGGACTACGGCACGTCTGTCCGCAGTTGCTGCGGGGCAGGCCGCTGCTGGAGTTCTTCACCCTGCCAGGCGCCGGGACGGAGGCCACCTTTGAATCCCTGGCCGCCAGCGCCGGCGCGCCCTGCAACCTGCTCAGCCGGACCACCCCGCTGGTGCTGCACGGCCAGATGATCGTGTCGCGGAAGGACGACCGCCTGATCTACCTGGGTTCGCCCTGGATGGACGGACCCTCCGCGGTGGCCGCAGTGGGACTCAAGGCCTCCGATTTCCATCTTGAGATCAACGCTCAGCCGCAAAGCGGGGCAGCGCCACCGGCGGACCGGCTGGCGGAGTTGCAGGCCCTGGGCGGCGCGGAGCTCGTCGAGGAGATCCTCGAAGAGTTCCAGATTCAGATCCAGTCAGATCTGCAGGAGATTGAGCAGGCCGCACAGGGTTCGGACTTCCAGGAGCTGTTGCGGCTGGCGCACCGGCTCAAGGGCGCTGCCACCACCGTGGGCATGGCGGCCATCGTCTCCTTATGCACCGACCTGGAGATGGCGGCGCGTGGACAGAACCGCCGCCGCATCCTGGGCGTGAGTGAGCGGCTGCGCGGCGAGGTTGAGGCCGGGCAGCGTTCGCGCAGCACCAAGGCCGAACCCTCCAAGCACCTGCGCATTCTCATTGCGGACGACCACCCGGTGGTGCGCTTCGGCGTGCGCCGCATGTTGCAGGCCCACCCCGAATACCAGGTAGTAGGCGAGGCCGCCAACGGCAAGGAGGCGATAGAACAGATGCGCGAGTTGCATCCGGACATCCTGCTGCTGGACCTGAACATGCCTCTGCTGCCCGGTCTGGAGACGCTGCGCGAGCTTACCACCACCCAGGTCCCCACCAAGACCGTGCTTCTGACCTCGGCGATCACCCAACGCCAGGTGTTGGAGGCGCTGCAACTGGGCGCGCGCGGCGTGGTGCTTAAGGACGCCATGGCGGCTGACCTCGCTGACTGCATCGCAGCGGTAACCAGCGGCCACTACTGGCTGGGCAGCAAGCCGGTAAGCAACCTGGTGCAGGTGCTGCATGACCTGATGGAGGAGATCAAGCAGCCGCCGCAGAACACCTTCGGCCTGACCTCGCGCGAGCTGGAGGTGGTGACGCTGATCGCGCAGGGCATGACCAACAAGGACATCGCCCGCGAGTGCAAGATCGCCGAGGAGACGGTCAAGCGCCATCTGAAAAACATCTTCGACAAGGTGGGGGTATGGAACCGCCTGGAGCTGGCGCTGTTTGCCATCAACAACCATCTGGTCGGCGACATCGCCGCCTCGGCCTGACGTCGCTCAGCAGGCGCCGCGGCCGCCGATGACCGCCGGAACGGTCCGCGCCAGCAGGTTCAGATCCAACCAGAGGTTCCGCCGCTGTATGTACTCTTCATCCAGCGTGACCTGCTGCTCGAAGGGTATTTCGGAGCGGCCGCTGACCTGCCAGATGCAGGTCAGGCCGGGCAGCGTGTGTAGGCGGTTGTGGTGGCGCGGCGCATAGCGCTCCACTTCCTCCGGCACCGCCGGTCGCGGTCCCACCAGAGACATGTCCCCCTTCAACACACACCATAGCTGCGGCAGTTCATCGATACTGAAGCGGCGCAGAAAGCCTCCGATGCGGGTGACGCGGGGATCATTCTTCATCTTGAAGGTCACGCCGTCGCCGTGCCGGTTGTAGGCCAGCAGATCCTGCTTTATCGCCTCAGCGTTACGGACCATGGAGCGGAACTTGGGAAACTGGAACGGCTCGCCATACAGGCCGACCCGCTGCTGCCAAAACAGGATGGGCCCGCCGTCGGTGAGGGCGATAGCCGCCGCCGCCGCCAGCAGCAGTGGCGAGAGCAGCACCAGCGCCAGCGCGGCCACCGTTACATCCAGGCTGCGCTTGGCGAATGAGACCACTTGATACTTCCGGCGGGGCAGGATGGCGGAACGCAGCCGGCGCAGCCGGAGCCTGAGGGCGTCGAGCGGCGGCGGCTGCGATGAACGGATAGGCTGGAAGCCGTTTGGGGCGGACGCCCAGCTCGGTGCCAGCGACCGGAACGAGAGCGGGTTGGACCACGGGGTAGTACGCAAGAGACAATCTCCTAGCGAGTGAACTATCACTAGTAGAAACGTATCGGCTGAAATGGGCATCCCTCTACAGGCATCAGGCATGGTTCTTTAGGGGTAGTATCCGGCCAGATGTATCAAAATAAGACGATTCCAGCTCCTTTCGGAGGTGCCGGGGCGTCCGCCGCCGTTCCGGCTCACAAAACGGTGAGATCGAAGGCCCCGGTCTCGATGATGTGGCCGTGCTTCATCTGCACGAACAGACGGTAGCGCCCCGGCGCAGGAAAGCCATAGGGGATGGTGGCCGTGTTGGCGGGAGCTGAGCTCGCCATATCGCCGATGGGCATGGTCATGGGCAGCGTACCGCCGGGATGGATGTGCGCGAAGACGCCGTTGTCCGAACGCAGCACTACCGCATGCGCCACCATCCCGAGATACAGCGCCATATCCGTGGGCGGCAGCCCCGCCGTGTCCAGCAGATCGACCTGCAGCAGGTTGGCGTGCAGCGCCTGCAGCGTAGCGGGAGCTCGGAGCTGCAGGGTGTATCCGTCGGGCAGCCGGGCCGAATACAGTGCCTGATCAGCACCCGCCGTGGGCAGCGGGTCGGCGGGGGAGACGGGCGGTAGCACCGCGAAGGAGTCGTCCGGAGCGAAGCCTGCTGTGTGGGACTGCGCGGGCAAACCCAGCGCAAGGGTCGCCGTCTCGCTGCGGCCGCCCGCGAGGTAGAAGTCTGCAAACAACTCATAGGGGCCCGGTGGCATGGCCGGCAGTTGCACGCTGAAGTGCCCCGGCGAGATCTGCTGGGGGTGCAGGTGCAGCAATACATCCTGCTGCGGCTCACGGACCAGGAACAGGTGCAGCAGCTTGCCGTGGTCGGGGAGCAGATCGGCGAAGCTCTCCGCCGGGTTGCGCAGTGTCAGGTCCAGACGGCCGTCCTGAGCCAGCATCGCAGAGACGGCAGTTGTGGCCGGTGCATGGTGCGAGGCCCAGAAGGCCGCCAGAAAGCCGGCGCTCGCGAGCAGCCCGGCGTAGCCCTGCCAGCGGCTGCCGCGCAGCATCAGAACGACGGCGCTCGCAAAGAGAGTGAGGCCCAGCACCAGCAGCACGGAGGCAATCCCGCGCAGCCCGATCGGGATGCCGGCGGGGTCCGGCGTTGCCGGCAGAGTGACGCTGTAGTCGCCGACGCCGCGCGCCCCCTGCACCGTGACGTGCAGCGCGTGCGCGGCGGGCGTCGCCGCCCACAGGCTGGCGGAGCCCGTGCCGTCATTGACCACTGGAATGTCGGTGGACTCGGCGCCGTCCAGCGTGGCCGTGGCGGCGGTGATGTGGTCGCCGGGGTTGAAGCGCAGGTCGAGTTCCAACGCTCCCGGCGTGACGGCGGGCGGGTGCGCCGCGATCAGGACGCTGTAAGGACCGACCGCCGCCTGCACAAAGGTGTCCGGGCTGCCGATGTGGGCATGGCCGGGCGCTGCGAAGGTCGCCGCCAGCAACAGCAGGCAGCCGGTCCTTCCACTCCGCGCTCCGCCTCGCGGCCACGCCGCGCTCCGCCCCGGATGCCGCTCCTTTTCTGCCATGGGGCTAGGGCATCACGTCGGCTTGCTGGGAGTTCGACCAACTGGCGAAGTCCAGCATGTTGAACATCGCCACGCCGTTCACCCAGCGCCCCTGTGCTCCGCCCGTGGTCGCGGTCTTGGTGCTGGCCACCGCGGGCGTAAGCGGGATGCGGGAGTAGGTGTTCTGGTTGGTGGGCAGGTTGGGGAAGGCGGTCGTCTTGGCCTGGTTCAGGTACCACGGCCCCATCATGTGGCTGGCCAGGCCGCTGATGTTCAGGTACACGTAGCTCGCGGAGTAGCGTATCTCCTGCACGTCGGCGTCGATGGCCGTGGTGTTGCCGGTCCAGGTGGTCACGGGGCCGGTCACGCTGCTGCCGTTGTAGTACAGAATCTGCGCCAGTTGCGAGGTGTACTTCAGTAGCCAGGAGACCAGTTGCGGCGTGGTGCTGGTGCCGGTCTGCAGGGCGTGGTTGTTGTAGTAGGTGGTGGTGGTCTCGGTGATGCTGGTGACGTTGCCGCCTGATACCGTGCCGTAATACTGCGCCGCCAGGTAGTACGGGAAGACCGGCTTGCCGGTCGCATCGATGGTCACAAAGTAGGCATAGGTACCGGCGGGAAAGTCCGGCGTCACGCAGAAGCGGCCGTTGTACTGGTCCAGGTCGCCGGAGCCGGCGGTGTAAGCATAGTCCTCGATATAGCGCCCCAGCGGATAGGTGGAACTCACCGCCGGGCCGTACTGCGAACTGGTCAGCGTGGTCAGTCCCTGGTAGGTCTGCGCCCACGCCGGCAGCGAGGTGCGCGTGGTGGTGTTGTCGGTGCGCAGCGCGTAGCTGGAGACCATGCGCCGCACGCCGCTGGTCGCGCTGGTCGCGTTGGAGTACCCGTAGGGCCCGTAGACCGGATAGCCGTCAAACGCCCAGCCCAGGATGGGCGAGTGCGTGGGCGTCCCTGTGGTCTCGGTGTAGGCCGCGGCCGCCGTGCCGATGTTGGTGCCCGTGATGTTGTCGCCCAACTGGTAGCGCAGGCAGACCGGGTTCTCGTGGTAGTGGTACTCGCCGGAGCCCGGCTGGTGGGCGTTGCAGGGGTCGAAGGTGTAGGACTCCCCGTAGATGCTGTTGGCGTCGCGCCTCCAGATGCCGTCGCCGCCGCCGGTCCAGGTGGAGGTCGTTGAGCCGGTGGTGGTCGTGGTGGTGGTCGTCGCAGTCGAAGAGTTGGTGCTCGAGCCGCAACCGAAGCCGAAAAGGATCAGCAGCGTACCCGTGGCGAGCATCGCGCCGCTGGAGATGACGCGGCGCAGCGAGGATGTGTGAGGCAGACTCATCTGCTCCTCCTGAGGATGTGGGCCCGTGTGGAACGCAAGTGTAGACGGGCGCCGGGGCCGGAGGATTACCTTGCGCGGAAGTATTTTTGTGGAAGCGACTATTGCACGTCGCGATGCGGCCATGGATGGACGTTGAGGTTGCGGGACACCATCAGCTTGAGTGTCCATTTGTCGGACGCTCCGGTTAGGCCGTAACCAATACCAGTCTCGACGTTGATACCGGCGAGCTTGGTGCCGGTGTAGTCCGTCGTCGCCCAGACTTCGTGAAATTGCTTGGAAACCGGCAGAAACGCATGAAGAGGCCCGAAGCCGTCATACTCCTCCGCGGCAAGGGCCCACCGATCATTGAAGTTGTACGCCACTCTCCCCGACGGGTTGTACTGGAGGTTGCCGAGACCCCCGGTATAGTCCGTGTCCATGATTGGGTTGTAGATGAAATCCCACGGATGCAGATGCAGCCCGACGATCGGCCGGATCTCGGAGGTGATCGTTCTGGACTCCCAATAGTGGTGATTGACGCTGAACTCAAAGTTGGCGGCGTAGAAGAATTTGTGGTCGTGAGCGTTGGGCCGCGCAAACAGCTCACGAATCTTGAAGCCGTTGAGCGTTCCGCCGTAGTTCGTCGAGTAGGGCGAGGACACCGGCATATACAGTCCCTGCTCCATCCACGGGGTCACGCCGTAGGCCCATTCGGCGGTCACCTGATAGGAATGATTGGCGATGATGGCCCCAGGGTAGTCGGGCATCGTCTTTCCCTTGGGAGTGAAGTTCTGG
>Ga0302279_10005721_pt1 | contig 13678 bp, 7 predicted proteins | sample III_Bog_N3_3_FD_194541 | JGI IMG/M metagenome (GOLD analysis project Ga0302279, IMG submission 194541) | Peat permafrost microbial communities from Stordalen Mire near Abisko, Sweden - III_Bog_N3_3 | ecosystem: Environmental > Terrestrial > Soil > Wetlands > Peat | place: Sweden: Abisko...
GCCTCTGTCACCGACAGCCTGGGAGCAGCCACAGCCACCACCACCATCCAGGTTGGTTACATGACGCAGGGTGCGGGCGGCTCGGCGGTCAGCGCCACTGCCAATATCAGTGTGGGCGCGGGTACCACCTACTCAAACACAGCGCAGGGCTTGATCAGCGCCATCAATAACGCGGGCCTCGGCCTCACTGCTGCTTTCACCACCGCGGGGCAAGCAGGAAGCGCGGCAGTTGCCGCGGCAACCGCAGCCAATGCCACCGGCGGCGGCGCCAACAGCACAGGAATCGAGATTTCGGCAGTTGGCGTGGGCACGGGAACCAACGGCACAGGCGAAATTGGCACCTTGACCACCGCAGCCAACTCCGACTTGCTGGGTGGCACGCTGACCGTTGTCGGTTCCGACGGCGCAAGCCATGCCATCACGCTGGGCACGGCCAACTCCACCGATACGCTGGCCAACCTGGCTGCAACCATCAACGGCGATAACTACGGAGTTACGGCAACCTATAACTCGACCAACCATGATGTTGTGTTTACGTCGGCCAACTCCGCATCCACCGTCACCGGCACCAGCGTCACTGACCAGACCGCCGCAGCGGCCACGGATACCATCAGTTCGACCAACACCGCCAAGGACTATGCTGCTGCCGGCAACATTGGCACTTTGGTGGTTGGCAATTCAACCGATTTGCTCACTGGCGGACTACTCACCATCACTGGCGACAACGGCGGCGTCGTGGGCGGCGGCACCGGCATCACTCTCGGCGTAGCCGGAGTTTCCGACACGCTGGCGAACTTGATGACAACCATCAACAACGACTTCGCCACGACCGGCGCCACAGGCGTCACTGCGTCGCTCAGCGCCAACGGCAAAACGCTGACCTTCGCCGCCAACGGTACCGGCACCACCGGCACAAATACCACCGTCGTCACATCCAATCTGACTGCGCTTACGCCGGCCGTCTCATCGAACGTCGCTTTGACCGGCACGCCGACCATCGGCAATACCGCGTACAGCGGACAGGTGGGCACGCTCACACTCGGGGGAACCAGCACCGATACGCTCTCGGGAACCCTCAACATCGGCTCGAACACCATCGTTCTGGGCACAACGACCGGCGCAAACAAAACCGACACCATGGCCCACCTCATGGCGACCATCAACAACGGCGCGTATGGTGTCACCGCTTCGCTCAATACCGCGGCAACCGCAAGCGGGAATGCCATTGGCACGGTGATGAGCTTCACCTCGCCCGATACCGCGATCAGCGTAAGCGGCACGGGGCTCGGCGATGCCACCACCACAAGCAATGCTGCCATCGGCGTCGGCATCGGCACCGCGGGAACCGCTGTCAACTTGACTGCGGCAACCTCCACGATTACGGTTGGCGCTGCCGGAAACCTGCTGGCCGGCACACTCTCAGGCTTGGACAAGTCCGGTAATGCCTACTCCATTGCTCTGGGACAGGCCGGCACCACGGATACGCTTGCCCACCTCAACGCGTATGTCAATGCTGACACCGCCCTGGGCATTACGGCCACTGCGACCTCCGCCTTAGTAACAACGTTCACGAAGACTGGCGCGAATGTCCCGACAATGCAAGCGGTTGGGGTGACTCAGAGCACCGCCGCGCTGTCGGAAACCGTCAACGCGCCTTACTCCAATCAGCTCGGCTCGCTGTCTCTTTCGGGAACGGGCAGCGCCCTGGGCGATACTCTCGGCGGCACGCTCAACATCGGTTCGGTTGCCATCCCCCTCGGCAGCGTCGAGGTTCCTGGATACCACACCGACACGCTGGCCAATCTGGCGGCAACCATTAACAAGGAAAACATGGGAGTCACGGCGACCCTCAACGCCACGGCTACCGCGACCAATGCCATTGGCACGGTGATGACACTTACGTCTACCCAGGCAGCCACGGCGGGTGTCAGGGTGAGCGGCACCACCCTCGTCGACATGACTCAGGGCGACACCGGGGTGCTTACTGCAACCAACGACACGCCGGCTACCGATGCATCCGCATACTACAAGGTTGGCATCACGGCCGGCACCGGCGGCGTCACGGATTACAGCACTGCCGTCAACTCTGGCACCAACGTGGCGCCCGTCTACACCTATGGCGGAACCGCGAACGCCGGCTTTGCCGCGGATAACAACGGCACGGGCGGCACTGCGACGGTCAGCTATTCTGACGCGGCTGGACAATCCCTCAGCCAGACCGACCTGACCAACGCTACCGATGCGCAGGCGGCTTTGGGCGATCTCAACAAGGCCATCAGCGACGTTGCGGCGCAGGACGGCTACATCGGCGCCATGATCAACACGCTGAACTCCGTAAGCCAGGTGCTCAGCACGCAGCAAGAAAATGTGCAATCGGCGCAGAACGCGGTGCAGGCTACCGATTACGCGTCGGCAACCTCCAACATGTCCAAGTACGAAATCCTGAGCCAAACCGGCATCAGCGCCCTGGCGCAGGCCAACAGCATGCAGCAGGAAGTGACCAAGCTGCTGCAGTAATCGAGGCAGCGATAACCGGCGCAAGCCAATAACCACAGAAGGGCGTCCGCGCTGGACGCCCTTCTGTTTGTTGCTCAATTGAAATGGAGCATGAACAGGGAGCGACAGATTGACTTGGAGCTTTCGGAATGGCTAACGCCCAGCGCTTTAGAGCCGATGATCTGCTTGTGCAGATGCATGTTTCGTTGCTCGACAGGGGCCAATGAGGATTATCCAATCCGGCCAACATGTAGTTGGTTCCCCGGCTGCTTGACTTCTAGATGGAGGGTGCGATGGGCACAGTGGGACTGAATTTTGGGTCGCCAACCAGCGGAGCAGGATTCGACGTTAGTTCGACCGTCTCCGCGATCATGGCCAACCTCCAGAATGTGGAAACGCCGTGGAAGACGCAGTTGAGCTCCCTCACCAGTCAGGACACGGCGATCTCCAGCCTGGGAACGCTGCTGTCGAACCTGTCGAACGACGTTAGCAGCCTTACCGACGCGACGGGTGTGCTGGCACAGAAGACCGGCTCCAGTTCCGACACCAATGTTCTGGACCTAACGGCTGCCACAAACTCGGCCGTGGCCGGAACCCACGCGGTGACGGTGACCAATCTTGCCCAGACCTCGAGCGGCTACCTCGACGAGATCGCCAGCGCATCGGATAAACTCTCCGGCTCCATCTCGCTCCAGGTGGGCGCGTCAGGCACGCCGCAAACCATTACGCTGACCTCGTCGGACAATACCCTTGCCGGGCTGGCCGCAGCCATCAACAATTCCGGCGTGGGCATCACCGCCTCTGTGCTGACCGATTCCTCGGGCTCCCGCCTTAGCCTGGTCTCGGGCACCTCGGGCAAGAACGGCGGCATCCAGATAAACTCGAGTTCCATCACCGACGTCACCAACTCGAACACCAAGCTCGGTTACAACGTCGGCGTCCTTCCCAAAGACGCCAACCTGACCGTGGACGGCGTGGCCCTTACCAGCGCCTCGAACACGGTGACCAACCTCATTCCCGGCGTGACCTTCCAATTGCTTGCGCCCAGCGCCACCGAATCCGATAACAGCCTGGAGCAGGTACAGGTGGTGATTGGAAACTACAACACCGGCGTCGAGAGCACCGTCAATTCTCTGGTCAGCGACTATAACTCCCTGATCAGCGCCATGAACGCGCAGGAAGGCCTGAACAGTGCGGGACAGGTTGAGCCTCTGTTCGGCTCTCCCACGCTCTCGCTCTTGCAGCAGGATCTTCTCAGCGGCATCAATGTGCAGAATCCCAACGGCTATCTGGATGCCATCTCCAACAACAACGAAACCACGCTGTCGGGCTCGATGACCATCCAGATGGGCACGGGAACGGCGCAGACCATCGACCTCGGCGACGCGCCGGTTCCTCCAGTGGCCAACACCTACTATGCCGGCAGCACCGTCAACTCCATCGCCGGGCTGGCCGCGGCTATCAACGCCGCCAATATCGGAGTTACAGCCGGGGTGTCGATCGCCAACGGCCAATCTACCCTCACGCTAGACTCGGGCACGGCCGGTTCGAGCGGGGCTCTGACCGTGACCTCGTCGATCCAGGCCACCAGCGATTCAAATGTGAACTACACCGGCGCCTCCTACACCAGCACCACGGCTGCCAGCGGCACGTTGGGCGCGCTGCCCGATAGCGGCGATCTGCTTTCCGGCTCGGTCACCGTCCAGGTGGGCACTGGCACGGCGCAGACATTCACGCTCGATTCAACGGACAACACGCTGGCGGGGCTGGCTGGCCAGATTACCGCCGCCAACCTCGGGGTCGCGGCTACCGTGGTCACCAACAACGGCGTATCGAGCATTTCTCTGGTTTCAGGCACGGTCGGTTCTGCCGGGGCGTTGATGGTGTCATCCAACCTGTTGGATACGACCAGCAAGACCAATACAACGCTGGCCTACAACACCTCTTCTGATATCGCCGGGCTGACGGGCCTGGGCATCAGCGTGAACGACGACGGCACGATGACCCTGGACGCGACTTCGCTCGATTCGGTTCTTAACTCGGATTACAGCGGCGTACAGGCGCTCTTTCAGAATGCGAACAGTTGGGGGATGGGGTTCTCGACGACGCTGGCCAATGCCGGGACCAGTTCGCCAACGGGCATTCTGGCGCTTGCGTCGAGCTCCAACAGCAACATTGAGTCCACGCTGAATGCGGACATTTCGAGAGAGCAGAGTTACATATCGGCGCAGCAGGCGAGCCTGACATCGGAGCTAAACACCGCCAACCAAATCATGCAGCAACTGCCATCTGAATTACAGGGCGTCAACGAACTCTACTCGGCCATCACCGGCTATAACCAGCAAACCAACGGCTAAGGAGACCTACCCGGATGGGAAGTTATCAGAATCATGCACTGGAAAGCGCTTCGGCGGTCGACTTGGTGGTGGCGCTATACGATGGCATTTTGCGCTTTCTTTACGCCGCCGGCGCGGCCGTGGAGCGCGGCGATGCTGTCGGCCGCCGGAATGCCGTGAAGCGCGCTCTGGACATCATCATTCACTTGCAGGCACGGCTCCGCATGGATGTTGGCGGCCGGCCAGCTCAGGTTCTCAGTGAGTTCTATGCTTCGATCTTCTCCGAGATTCTACAGGCCTCGCAGTCGGCCTCGCGGCAGAAGTTCGATCACGCCATCGACTGTGTCAGAAACGTCCGGGACGCATGGCGGCAGGTGGCGAGGGATCCCGAAGTCAATCCTGCTCCGCTCCAGGTTCCCTCGATAGCCTCGCATCAAGGGCAGTCGAGTTTCAACAGCGACGATTACGGCCCGGATGCGGCTGTTGGCTCAAGCTGGAATGCGTGAAAGACAGGGACTGAGGGACTAGGGACTGAGGGACTGAGGGACTGGAAAAGCAACCGGTCTTCTCTTGACGCGGGTTAACGTTCCGTCCTTAATGAGCAACGCCGCGGACTCTTCACTCAGTCCCGAGTCCCTTAGTCCCTGCCGTTATCATCCGGCGACCGTGAGCTCCTCTTCCAGTTGCTGCTTCTGGAAGAGGCCGGCGTAGTAGCCATCGAGGGCGAGCAACTCGTCGTGCTTTCCCAACTCCACAATACTGCCGTGGTCCAGTACGGCGATCCGATCTGCGCTGCGCACAGTTGAGACGCGGTGCGAGATCAGAATCGTAGTCGAGGCGGACGTATACCCGCGCAACCCACCCAGAATGCGTTCCTCAGTGTACGTGTCCACGCTGGCCAGCGCGTCGTCGAGGATGAGAATGGCGGGTCGGCGCAGCAGTGCCCGAGCGATGGCCGAGCGCTGTTTCTGCCCGCCCGAGAGGGTCACGCCACGCTCGCCAACCATGGTTTCAAAGCCCTGCGGGAACTCCTCGAACTCGCGTCGGATGTGGGCAGCCTGGGTTGCTTCCAGCATCTCCTCCTCGCTGGCGTGGGGCGCTCCGAAGGTCAGATTCTCGCGAATCGTCTCGCTGAACAAGAATGTCTCTTGCGGAACCATGCCGATGTTGCGGCGCAGAACCGCCAATGGATAGTCGCGCACCGGTCTGCCGTCGATAAGGAGCGCGCCTTTGGGCGCTTCAAACAGCCTGGTAATCAGGTTGACCAGAGTGGATTTACCCGAACCGGTGGGACCGACAATCGCAAGGCTCGTCCCGGCGGGAATGTGCAGGGAAATGTCGCGCAGCACCTCGGTATCGCCGTAGCTGAAGTTCAGATGGCGCAATTCGATCTCGCCGCGCAGCACCGCATCCGCGGGAATCGCAGCATCCGCGGCGCTATCGTCGATGGCCGGTTCGGCCTTCAACAGCTCGTCGATGCGCTGCACGGATGCGGTTCCCCGCTGAAAGAGATTGATGACCCAGCCCACCGCAATAATCGGCCAGATCAGCAGGATCATATAGGTGTTGAACTCGACGAAATCGCCAACCGTGATGCGATGGGCGATGACCAGGTGGCCGCCCGCCAGAAGTGTGATCACCATGGAGATGCCGAGGATGAACTCGAGGGTGGGCCACAACATTCCCATCAGCTGGACAAGACGGAGGGAGCGCGCGATGTACTGTCGGTTGAGCCGCTCAAAGAGGCCGATCTGAGACTCTTCGCGGGCAAAGGCCCGAATCAGGCGCGCGCCGGAGTAGTTTTCCTGGGCCTGCGAAGATATCTCGGAAAAGCTGGCCTGGATGCGCTCGAAACGATCATGAATCCTGTGGCCGAGGTACTGCACCAGAATGCTGGCAAGCGGCATCGGCGCGAGGGCCACCAAGGTGAGCCACGGACTGAGGTGCAGCAGGAAGTACAGCGCGAATACGGTGAAGAAGACTGTGTTGGCGCTATACATCAGAGCCGGGCCCAGTAACATGCGCACCGCATTCAGATCGTTGGTCATTCGCGCCATCACGTCACCGGTTCGATAGCGCTGATAGAAGCCCGAATCCTGCTTCTCGAGATGGCGGAATAGGTCATTCCGGATGTCGAATTCAATCTCGCGGGAGATGCCGATGAGGATCCAGCGCTGGGCGTAGAGGAAGACGCCCTTGGTCAGCGAAATGGCGACCAGCAGGCCTGCGAAGACGAGAATCGCTTCGCGGCTGGCTTGATGCTTTTGCAGCTTGTCGATCGCCCATCCCAGCACTCTGGGAAACTGGACCGCGGCCGCGTTGGTGCCAATGCACGAGAGTGTCCCCCACAGGTATCCCCAGCGGTAGCGGCGCATATACACGAAGAGGGGACGCAAATCGCGAAGCATGGCTCTATTGTAAGGGGGATGGGCGGAAGCGTGAATTGCCGGCCTATCGCCTGAATTCTTCGCTCGTCAAACTAGCTTATGTCGGCGTTCGCAGCAGAAGGTAGCCGCCTACCAGCCCAAAGAGTACATCCGAGGAGCAAGCAGCCAGTGCGGCCGGCAGATAATTCACGTTCCCCAATGCGCCAAACAGCCCGTCAACGACAAAGTATGCAAGCGCGACGGCGATAGCCACCGCAACTCCTTCGAGCGAGCCGCGCCGTCCCATGGAGAGCGCAAACGGAATGGCCAGCACCGCCATGACCACGGCTATGAGCGGGTACGCGATCTTGCGCCACAGTTCCACGCGCAGACGCATGGTGTCAAAGCCGCTCTGGGTCAGATCGCCGATGTAGCGGTCGAGCTGGCCGAAGTTCATCTCCTGCGATTGCAGGCTTTCCTTCTGAAAGTAGCCGGGGTCTTCATGAATCTCACTGAAGGAAGTTTGCTTGAATTCGTGATATTCGGTGACGTTTGTGCCTTCGATATCCCGCTGCCACCCGTTCTGAAAGCGCCACGAGCTGGTTTCCGGCTCCCAGAAGACGCGAGCGGCAAAGATGCGGCGCGTGAGCGCGAAGCTAGAGGGGTCGAACTCGAAGACCGAGAGATTGGCGAATTCGCTGCGATCCCGATCGAAGAACTGGTAGTAGAAAATGCGAGCAGGTTCTCCGGGGCGGGGCTGCCCAAATATCCATTTCTGCTCTGGATGCAGGAAGGTCTGCGGCGGTCGGCCCTTGATGATGCTGCGCAATGCCTCCTGGCGCTGGTTGGCCTGGGGCAGATAGAACTGATCGAAGAGAAAGAGGCTCAGTGCCAGGATTCCAGAGATTGAAACAACCGGTATCACCAGGCGGTAGATGCTGATGCCAGTCGCCTTCATGGCAATGATTTCGCTGTTGCGGTTAAGCACGCCAAAGGTGACCAGCACAGCGATCAGCACTGCCAGCGGGGTAATCTGGTAAACCATGCTGGGGGTGAGGTTGATCAGGTACTCCCCGACCGTGGACCAGGCAACATTGTGGCTCAAGATGTCCTTGAGCAGGTCGAAGACTGTAAAAACCAGGATGAGCAGCACAAAGGCCGTCAGCACCAGCAAGAACATCCCGAGGAACTCCCGAACCACATACTCGTCGAGGATGCGCGGGAAGACGTTGCGGGCTTTCGCGCGCTGCGGGCGCGCCTGAAAAATGCTGAACATGCCGCCAAGCGGGACTTCAGCCCGAGGCTTGGGAGAGCGCAAACTCCAGGTAGCTATCGCATTCAGGAAACCGCCGCCGCTAGCCATTTGCCAAAGCAGGAAGATGCCGCCGGCGGCGAAGAGAAGGTTGGCCATCCACACCGCGAGGAACGCGGCAATCCAGTTCTGCCGGCCAAGCGCGATGCCAATCAGAGAGAGTGAATAATAGAGAACAACCAGGGCGATGGTAGCCACCAGCGCTGAGCTCTTGCCGCCGCGCCGCGAAGTCACGCCCAACGGAACGCCTACCAGCATGAGCACCAAACACGCAGCGGGGTAAGCAAATCGCTTGTGCAACTCGATCAGAAACCTCTTGCCGTCCGGCGTCCCGATGTGCGCGCGAAGTTCGCTCATGGGCATCGCGTAGATGGGCGTGTCCAGGCGTCCCAGATGGGCGTCGCTCTGCTGGCTCGCCGCAAAGGGCAAATCGGTTGTGTCAAATGTAGACACGTTGTATTGTTCCGGCTGGCCGGCTACTGTTTCATGCTCGGTTCCATTGCGCAGCCGCATCAGCAGATTCTGCGTGGAATCGCTCACCACGGTGGCCGACGCTGCTGTTGTGATCTTAGGCGCCAAGGGGTCGGTAACGTCGGCAATGAAGACCTGGCGCCAGTTGGCCGCGCCGGTTCCCGACCGTACGTCCTGCACATACAGGACGAAGTTGCGAAAGTCTTCGTCGAAGACGCGTGGCTGGATCTCATAAGACGCTTGCGTGGCCAGCGCTTTGTCCATGGCCATGATGGCCTGATTGGCGCGCGGAGCCACGTAAAGAGAATTGAAAAGGCCAAGCAGCGTCCCGCCCACAGCTACGATGGAGCCTACACGCACAAAGTAGCCAATGCCCAGGCCCGACGCGCGCATGGCGATGATCTCGCTATCTGACGCAAGGCGACTATATCCCAGCAGCACACCAACCAGCACGGCCATCGGGATGGTGACCATCAAGAAGTTGGGCATCATGAAGACGAAGACTTCTGCCACGCTGGCCAGCGTGGAGCTGTTGTGTACCACCATCTCCAGAATCCTGGGCAGCTCCTTCATGAAGAGAATGAAGGTGAAGATCACGCCCCCGATAAGCGTGTGAGAGAGAATCTCGCCGAGGATATAACGGGTCAGGATGCGCACAGACAGGCTCCGGGGTTAGTTTACCGTGCGGGAACGCCTTGTGCGCTCCGTCTTCTAAGTACGGTCGCCCACTGCTGGGTGCCCCATCCTTGCGCGTTCTTTGCGCAAGGGCTGGAAACCTCGCTCATCGCGATGGACGCCATCCCCGCAGGCGAAGGCTGTTGCCAAGCACGCAAACCGAGCTGAGAGCCATGGTGGCCGCCGCCACCCAGGGAGTGAGCAGCAAATGAAAATTCGGGTAAAGCGCGCCTGCGGCCAGCGGAATGCCCAGCACGTTATAGCCAACGGCCCAGCCCAGGTTTTGCCGCATGGTACGCAACGTGGCTTGCGCCAGGCCAAGCGCTGCGGGAAGATCAGCTGGCCTAGCTCGCAAGAGCAGCACGTCGCCGGCTTCCTGGGCCAGGTCGGCGCCCCCACCCATTGCGATTCCGGCGTCGGCCTGGGCCAGGGCAGCGGCGTCATTGATGCCATCGCCCACCATCGCCACGCGCAGTCCGCTCGCTTGCAGAGCGCGAATGCGAGCCAGCTTGCCGGCCGGATCCAGGCCGGCTTCAACCTCAGTGATGCCTGCTTGCTCGGCAATCGGCGCCGCTGCCGCCGCCGAGTCGCCGGTCAGCATCATTACCCGAAGGCCGTCGCGCCTTAGCGCGCCAACGGCTTCAGCAGCGTCGGGACGAAGCGCGTCGCGGGCATCGAAGTATCCAGCAACCGCGCCGTTCAAAGCCATCCACAAGCGAGTCACGCCCGGCGGTGCCGAAGGAATGCCCGCCGGAAGCGCGATTGTGAACTCACGAAAAAGCGCTTCATTGCCGAGCAGGCAATCAAGCCCCTCAACCTTGGCGGCGAGGCCGCGGCCGGGCAGAACCTGCACGTCTTCGGCGGGCTGCCAAACCAGGCTTCGCGCGCGCGCCGCATCCACGATGGCGTGCGCCAGCGGATGGTTCGATCGCTCCTCGGCCGCCGCGGCAATGCGCAGCAGGTCGGCTTCCTTGCCGTTTTCGTTGGCTTCGGAAATCCCGGGCTTTGTAACAGGGCATGACTTTAGTCGTGCCGTAAATGCCGCAGAATCAACAAGGGCTTTAGCCCCTGAGGCATGCTCCTCGTGCCTTCCGTCAACCAACTCCCCGATTTCCGCAGCCCCTGCAAGCACATGCACCGCCTCCAGCACCGGCCGCCCCACCGTGAGTGTCCCCGTCTTATCCAAAACAATCGCGTCCAGGTGAGCCAGGCGTTCCAGAGCTTCTCCGCCTTTGAAGAGGATTCCAAGCTGCGCGCCGCGTCCCACGGCCACGGTGAGCGCGGCGGGAACCGCCAGCCCCATGGCGCAGGGGCATGCCACTACCAAGACAGCTACGGTGTTGGCCAAGGCCAGGGGCAACGAGTGCGCGGCAATGAGCCAGACTGAGAACGTAACCACCGCCAAAGCCAGCACGATGGGGACAAAGATAGCGCTGGCGCGGTCGGCCAGCCGTTCCATGGGCGCACGCGAACTCTGCGCCTGCTCAACCATGCGAGTGATCTGCGCCAGCACTGTGGCTTCGCCCATCGACTCGGCGCGGCAGGTGACGGCGCCATCGTAGTTGAGCGAACCGGCCAATACTCGTCCACCGGGCTCGCGCGGCAGCGGCGTTGGTTCGCCAGTGAGCATCGACTCGTCCACTGAAGTTCGGCCCTCCAGGATGGTGGCATCCACCGGGAACCGCTCCCCCGGAAGCACCAGCACGCTGTCGCCCGGTTCAATCTCTTCGAGCGGCACCTCGGCCTGAACCCCGTTGCGGATGCGGCGCGCTATAGCAGGGCGCAGCCGCGACAGCGAGTCGAGCGCGGCCAAGGCGCGGCGCTTGGCTCGGCCCTCAAGGCTCTTGCCCAATAGAAGGAAACCCAAAATGAGCAGCACCGCGTCAAAGTAGACTTCGCGCCCAGCCGCCGGCCAGATCGTTGCGTACGCGGAATACGTAAAGGCCACGCTCGTTCCCAGGCTTACCAGCGTGTTCATATTGGTGGTTCCGTGCAGCAGGGCCCGGATGGCGCTTAGATAGATGCCTCGGCCAGCCCAGGCCACGATCGCTGCCGTCAAGACCAGCAGAGACCAGCGCAATGGGTCGGGCGGCAGGGAATAGAGCCAGGGGAAAAGACGCATCAAGGCCTGGTCCAGCGTGCCCATATCTGTGTCGAGCGGCATGGCCAGAAGCATCGCGGCAGCGCCGGCGGCCAGCGTTACCCAAGCCTTGCGCTCGGCCCAGTCCTCAGATTCACCCGCGCCGGATTGAGAGGCAGCGCCAGGCCGGGGGAGCACGGCATCGTACCCCGCTCCTCGAATGGCCTCAATCAACGCAGCGGGCGCAACGATTGCCGGATCGAAAACCACGGTCGCGCGATGAGCCATCAGATCCACCCGCGCCGATGCCACCCCGGCTGTCGAGCGCAGAGCCTCCTCCACGTGATGCTGGCACGACGCGCAGGTCATGCCCAGCACCGGCAGAGTCAGCGATTCCGTTGCTGGCGTGGCCACCTATTCTTCCAATCGTGCGGGGTAGCCGGCCTTGGCCAGCGCAGCTACCGCCAGATCGACGGGCGCAGGGTTCTTGTCCGAGGTCATCCGCGCCGCCCCTATGCGAACCTCGTTGACATCCGCCCCTTCGACCGAGGCCAGCGCCTGGCTGACGCGGCGCACGCAGGAGCCGCAGTGCATGTTGTCGATTCGCAGCGTGAATTCCGGCATTGTCTTCTCCCTGTTGTCTTTCGATGATACCCCGCAACAAAGGATGCACCGTCCGGGGGCGCGGATTTACAGTGGAGGACTATGCAAAGAGAATTTCCCAATGCGCCTCTCATCGGCGTGGGCGCTGTGGTTGTGGACGGCGACCGCGTGCTCCTCGTGCGGCGCGGAACCGAGCCGCTCAAGGGCCAATGGTCGCTGCCCGGTGGTCTCGTGGAACTGGGCGAACCGCTCGTCGACGCCGTGCTGCGCGAGGTCAGAGAAGAAACCGGGCTCGCGGTTGAGCCCATCGAACTGATCGAACTGATCGACCGCATTCACCGCGAGGGCGAGCGCGTCCGCTACCATTACGTGATTGCGGATTACCTTTGCCGCGTGACGGGCGGCGCATTGCAGGCGGCTTCTGACGCCGACGAAGTGAGATGGGTGGAACGCACGGAGTGGAACAGGCCGGATTCGGTTTTGGGCGCGTTGCGGCTTGACCCTGTGGCCGTGCGCGTGATCGAGATGGGATGGCAGAGATCGGGGGTTTTGCAAGAGGAGAAGGAGGGCCGGTGAAGCTGCTGAAGAGGCTGGGTTTGATCGCGGTTGTGCTGGCGGTGGCTACGGGAGTTGGATTTTGGGCGCGGCCGGTCAGCTACTTCAATGAGTTGACATATATGCGCGAATGTTTCTCCGGGGTCGAGAGCCGCTCAATTACCGTTTCGGGCTATCGAATGCATTACAACGCGCTGGGGCCGGTCAACGGTCCGGTGATTGTGCTGGTGCATGGCCTGGGCGGCCGCGCCGAGGACTGGAATCACCTGGCTCCGTATCTCGCCAAGGCGGGATTCCGCGTCTACATGCCCGATTTGCCCGGTTACGGCAGGAGCCAACAGCCGGCTGACTTCTCCTATTCGATCGCCGATAAGGCGAATGTCGTGGTGGGTTTTCTCGATGCTTTGGGGTTGAAACAGGTGAATCTAGGCGGCCTGTCGATGGGTGGATGGATTGCGCAGTGGGTCGCCAGTGAACATCCGGAGCGGGTGCGGAAGCTGATCCTCATCGACAGCGCCGGAATCTACGAGAAGCCGGCATTCGATCTGCGTCTATTCACCCCCGCCAATCCGGCGGAACTCGATCAGTTGGAGGCACTGCTTATGCCTCATCCACAGAAGATTCCGGGGTTCGTAGCAGAGGACATCCTGCGCAGATCAAAGAAAAACGCCTGGGTGATTCATAAGGCGCTCGACAGCGCGATCACGGGACGCTACACGACCGATACGCTGCTTCCGGGGCTCAAGATGCCGGTGTTGATCGTATGGGGCGCCGAAGACCACAT
>Ga0302279_10005743_pt1 | contig 13640 bp, 13 predicted proteins | sample III_Bog_N3_3_FD_194541 | JGI IMG/M metagenome (GOLD analysis project Ga0302279, IMG submission 194541) | Peat permafrost microbial communities from Stordalen Mire near Abisko, Sweden - III_Bog_N3_3 | ecosystem: Environmental > Terrestrial > Soil > Wetlands > Peat | place: Sweden: Abisko...
CCTGACGATGGGCCTCTTGCGGGGTGAGGCCGCGGGCGCGGTTCAGGTCTTCCTCGTGGGCGAGGTGGGACTCGATCTCCTCGGCGAAGTCGCGGTCCTTTTTGGAACGGCCTTGAAAGCGCTTGAAATTCATCTTTTCTTCCTCCGCTCATTCGAAAGATTGGCCCAGAATGAGGTCGATGGCGCGGGTCATCTTGCGCCAGCGGCCGGTTGCGGCGTCCAGTTCCTTGCGTCCCTTGTCGGTGAGCCGGTAGAACTTGGCGCGGCGGTTGTTGTCGCTGACGCCCCACTCGGAGGAGACCCAGCCGCGGTCCTCCAGACGATGGAGCGCGGGATAGAGGGAGCCCTGCTCGACTTCGAGCGCGTTTTCGGAGGTTTGCTCGATGGCGTGCGCGATGGTGTGCCCGTGCGCGGGCTGGAGGACGAGGGTGCGCAGGATGAGCATGTCCAGGGTGCCCTGAAGGATTTCCCCGGCTTCCGGCGGTTTTTTCAGGATCATGAACGCCTCTCTCCACTCGAATGACTATGCAAGGACATCGTACTCCCACTCGAATGTCTATGGGAAGGTTTTTTCGGATTCTTTTGCGAAAGCCCGGCGTTTGCCGGCCTACGACTGCGCCACACTCGTCCGCGAACTCGACTCAGCGATCCAGCGTTCAACGGGCGTCGAACACTGGATCGAAGACAAGAAACCTGCCAAATAATTAAAAAATTGAGAGGATGTCCCGAGACCCGGTGTAAACCAGGTCCCGAGACTTGACAAAGCGAACGTGGAGGATGGGGCGCCCAGCTTTTGTGGCTGGGCTCAGGGTATGCCTCCTACCTAGTTGGTGGTGAAGCTGGCGATGGCGCTGGTGGATGAGCCGCCCATGGTGGTGACGACTGCGCGGTAGTAGTAGGTGGTCTTGGACACCAGGCCAGTGAGAGGCACGCTGATGCCGTCGGTGGCCGCTGTCGCAGTCAGGGCGACGGATTTGGTTGTGGTGGTGAGTGCGGTCTTGCTGGCGCCGTATTGGAAGGTGTATGTGGCTGAGGCGCCGAATGGACTGACGCTGGCGTTGATGGTTGCTCCGGAGGCTGTAACCCCAGTTGCGGGAGCGATGAGGACTTCCGGAGTGCCGGCGACGATGAAGGAGCCGGATGCGACGGTGCTCGGGCCGAACTTGGGCGCTGTCGCGTTTGCCTTGAGGGTTTCGGTGTGAGCGATGGCGAAGGGGACAGTGTATTTGGTTGAGGAGGCTGTGGGCGTCGTTCCATTGAGGGTGTAGTAGATGGTTGCGCCCGGAGTGGAGTCGGTAATGGTGACGAACTGCTCCTCTCCAAATGATCCGCCGGCCGGTGACAGAACTGGCGTAGCGGTTGATGGCACCTCGATGGTGTAGCTGGCTGAGACGTTGTTGCTGGGAGCGAGGTTTGTTGCGGTTGCAATGGCATGGACGACGGTCGACTTGGTGATGGAAATCGCGCCCGCGTAAGTTGGCGACGCAGCGGTGGCCATTGTGTTGTCGAGGGTGTAGTGGATGGTTGCTCCGCTGGTGGTGTCGGTGATGGTGACGGAAACCGAGCCGCTGTAGGTGCCCGCGATTGGCTTGAAGACGGGAAGGGCGGCCTGGATTGTGTAAATCGCCTTGGCGATCGCGCTGGCGATGTCTCCAGGGGATTGTGCAAAGCATTGAAGGGTGGCGTTCTCGGTGATTTGGATGGCGCCGCCGTATTGGGCCGAATGGGTGGTTGGGGTGGTGCCGTCGTCGGTGCAGTAGATGATGGCGCCCGCGGTCGAGTCCGTCACGGTGACGGAAATCGTGCCGGGGTAGGTTCCGCTCAGTTTTGAGAGGACCGGGGGCGCTGTGACGGGCTCGAATGTTACCTTGCGGATGCGTTGGTTGAAGGTGTCTGCGATATAGAGATTACCTGGGCCGTCGAAGGCCAGGAAGGAGGGGTACTGCAACTCGGCCTTGTCGGCCTGGCCTCCGTCGCCACCGTAGCCGGAACTGGACAACCCGGCGACGATGGAGATATTGCCACTTGTGTCGACTTTGCAAACCTGTGAGACGCCATTGGGATAAAGGTACATCGTAAAGTAGCCATTGCCGGAGTTATCGAATTGAATGTCGTAAACTGTCGGCAAATTGGCCGCAGTCGCCTTTCCCTGCGAGCAGGCTGTGGCGCTGGGACTCTGACTTCCAGTTCCGGCGAAGGTGGAGATGACGCCCGAGGCATCGACCTGGCGCACGCGGTAGTTTGCGTAATCGGCAATGTAGAGGGATTTGTTTGCTTGGTTGAAGAAGATGCCGACCGGGTTGTTCAGTTCCGCATTCACGGCTGGAACACCGTCCCCGGTGTAGCCCGCGACTCCGGTCCCGGCGATGGTACTGATGATGCCGGTTTTCGCTAAGACTTCTCGAATTGTGTTGTTCTTGGAGTCGGCGATATAGAGGTTGTTGGCGGCGTCGATTCCCAGGCCGTAAGGAAGATTGAGTTCCGCCTTGGTGGCAAGACCGCCGTCGCCGCTGGAGCCTGGGGCTCCGGTTCCCGCGTAGGTCGTTATTTTGCCGGCTGTGTCTACCTTACGAACGCGATTGTTGGCCCCGTCGGCGATGTAGAGGTTACCAAGACTGTCAAAGACGATGCCTGTTGGATTGGCGAGGCCAGCCGATTTCGCGGGTCCGCCATCGCCGCTGTAAGTGCCCCCAAGGGAATGATCGCCAGCATAGGTGGAGATGATGCCGGTGGAATTGACCTCGCGGATCACGTTGTTGGCGTACTCGGCGAGGTACAGGTTGCCATTGTAAAAAGCCATGCCTTGAGGGGAATCAATAGTAGCCGCGGTAGCCTTGCCGCCGTCTCCGGTGTAGCCGATACTCCCATTGCCGGCGTAGGTGGTGATCGTACCTGTGCCGAGGATTACATCTGGGGTGGGAGCGTGCTCAGTCTGTGAGGTGCATGGAAGGGAGCAGGCCAACAGTAGAATTGCCGGGATCGTGAAGGTATAGGCGCGGAAGCGCATGTAGTTTTCCTTTCGCATGGTTCGGGCGGTGATTGCTGTTCTTTGGGCAGGTCGGGATCGCGAGGTGGCGGCGACGAAGACGTCGGAGGCAATTCTGACGTTCACGGAGGATCTCCTGTTCGGTACGCGCCGTCCGCGGGAAAACTGCGTCACACTTTCGATTGCCGCAGGAGATCGCGTACGGAATGGACACGGCGAGCGGTGTTTCGCCGTAGACACAAATACGCGCCGCTCAACGCTCTAGAGCGAATCCAGAGGAGGTGTACCCGATCCGGCCTTGCCCAGGAAGGATTTTTCTTGAGGAAAAATCCAGTCAGGCCTCCGTTCTCGGTGGGTATAGCAACTCTGGATTCGCCCTGACCCCGGGGAGGGCCGTTGGGCAGTTCCGATACTAACCTAATTTACATAAAAGCATTCGATTGAATTCGGCACCGAGGGCAGCCCAAGGCGCGGAGACAATCCGTGTGGGCCGCCCGCCCACACTTCGTTCACAAACTCTGGGCGGGTACACATTCTCCGGTTTCACTTTAGAATGCTTGGAGTCGGGGACTTCCTGACGGGATGGCGCGTCTCTGACCTGAGGAGGGGAATTCGATGAACGGTGTTTTGAAATTGGCTCTTGTTGCGGCGGTACTTACGATTGGAGTGAACGGGGTGGTGGGGCAGCAGATGGCCGCTGCGCCAGCGAAGGTTTCATTGGCGGGGGAGGCGATTGCGGCCTATACACAGACCAAGACGGTGATTCTGGCGGCGGCGGAGGCGATGCCGGCGGAGAATTTCTCGTTCAAGCCGACGCCGGAGATTCGCAGCTATGGGGAGCTGTTTACCCATGTGGCGCAGGCGCAGACGCGGCTTTGCGGCGCGGTGAGCGGAACGCCGGCGGACCCCGGAACCGCTCCGGCCGCGGTGAGCAAGGACGAGGTGATCGCGGCGCTGAAGAAGTCCTTCGACGTGTGCGACGCGGCGTATGCGACGGTGACCGAGGCGAACGAGACGGAGGTTTCGGGAACCGGGTTCCTGCATGGGTCGAAGCTGGCTCAGATGCAGAAGAATGTGGCGCATAACAACGAGATGTATGGGCAGATGGTGGTGTATCTGCGGCTGAAGGGGATTGTGCCGCCCTCGACGGCGCTACGGAACAAGAAGTAGGGCGGCTGGGAAGGCGGATCGCGCCTTCTCCGTTCTTGGTGAAGCTGGAGACGGCCTGCGGGCCGTCCGCCGAGAGTGGCGTTTTTGTTTATTCCGATATTTCTGTATATACTGAAATTACCGTAGAGAGGGGAATTATATGGAGCTTTCAAAATCTGCGCGCGAGTTCATTTTGCACTGGGGTGAAATGGGGAACCGGTGGGGGGTGAACCGCACGGTGGCGCAGGTTCATGCGCTGCTTTACCTGACGGCCGAGCCGCTGACCCCGGAGGAGATCGCGGAGACGCTGCAGATTGCGCGCTCGAACGTGAGCACCAGCCTGCAGGAGCTGCTGAATTGGGAACTGGCGCAGGCGACGCACAGGATGGGCGACCGCCGCACCTTTTTCTCGACTTCGCACGATGTCTGGCAGCTTTTTCTCACGGTGGTGGAGCAGCGGGTGGAGCGGGAGATTGAGCCGACCATTGCGACGCTGGGCCGGTTGGCGAGCGAGCCGGGCGCGGAGAATGAGCCTCAGGTGACGGCGCGGATCGCGGCGATGCACGACTTTTTGCAGGAGATGCACGACTGGTACGGGAAGATGAGCAAGCTGCCGCCGAGCACACTGCGCAGTCTGATTGGGCTGGGCGCGGGCGTGACACGGTGGCTTCCGGGCCGGCGGAGAGCGAAGCGGGAGGGGGAGCTGTGATGGTGGCGGAGACGAGCGCGACTGAAGAGGCGATAGGGTGTGCGGCTGTGGCGGCTGACGCCGGGCTTGTTGAAACGCGGGTGAGCCTGGAGGAGTATTACAGCGAGGCGGGTCCGGATTACGCGGCGTGGAGCGGCGAGTTCAACATGCACTTTGGGTACTACCGGCTGGGCGCGAATCCGCTGGACCGCGAGGGAATGCTGGAGCGGATGAATGCGGAGGTGCTGGCGCGGCTGGAGGTGGGTGGGTTGGCGCGGCCACGGCTGCTGGACCTTGGCTGCGGGTTGGGAGCCACGCTGCGGAGCTTTGCCGGCCGGATTCCTGGGGCGCGGTTGGTGGGAGTGACGCGGGTGCCGTGGCAGGTGACTCGCGCGGTGACGCTGAATGAGGCGGCTGGGTGCCAAGAGCGCGTGGAGGTGATGGAGGGCGATTATGAAGGGACCTCGCTGGCGGACGCGAGCTTTGACGGGGTGTATGCGCTGGAGAGCTCTTGCCATGCGCATGGAGCGGACAAGGGCGCGCTGCTGAGCGAGGCGCACCGGCTGCTGCGGCCTGGGGGGCGGCTGGTGGTCGCAGACGGATTTTTGGGGAGTGGGCGGCTGGGCTGGGGGTTGCAGAGGCTGGTTTACAGGAAACTTTGTGAATGCTGGGTGATTGAGGAGCTGGCGCGGCTCGATCTCTTTACGGCGCGGCTGGAGCGGCTGGGTTTCACGCAGATTGTTGTGGAGCGTCTGCAGATGCGTGTTGCGCCCTCGGTGGCGCATATTCCGTGGGTGACGGTGAAGTTTCTGATGACGGATGTGGTGTTTGGCGAGCGGAAGATGACGCGGGCGCGGTGGAACAATGTGCTGGCGCCGGTGCTGCTGCCGCTGGTGAGCGCGCCGCTGGGGCCATTGACGTACTGCATGATTTCGGCGAGGAAGGGGTAGGTTGGCGGGTTTGGGCGGCGCAGGTGATGGGCAAGTCGGATGCGAAAGAGGCCATTCCGGGGCAATTTCTTGGGCTCCGATCTTGGCAGGGGCTAAAGCCACATTGATTTGATTGGGTTTAGCGGCACGACTGAAGTCGTGCCCTTTTACAATGCAGATATTTTCAGGCTTTGGGAGGGCCTTTCCCCAGCGCCGAAAGCCTCGCCGCCGAGCTTTGTGCCAGGGGCGCTGCTCAAGCCGCGCCCTTTGAAGACCGCGGCTGACCTGAGATTTTCTAGCGCAAGTTGTCTGTCTCCGGTTCGGGGTGGATGAGGACTTTTTGGGCTTCGGGGTGGAGGAGTTTGAACTGGTCTTCGAGGCCGGTGATGATTTCGTGGACGCGCTGCATGGGGAGATGGTCGGGGAGGGTGCAGTGGCAGGAGACCTGGAGGTGGTCTCCGGCGCGGCCGACGTGGATTTCGTGGACGTCGAGGATTTCGGGGAAGTTGCGGGCAGCTCTGCGCAGGGCGGCGGCGATGCGTTCGGCCTCGCGTCCGCGGTGGCCGGACTCCTCGATGGGGACGGGGCGCTCGATGGTGGCTGGCTCGGACTCGATGTGGGTGAGAACGCTGGAGAGCTCGGGAACTTCGCGGAGGATTTCGGCTTCCATGGCGGTGACGAAGTTGTGAGCCTCGGCGAGGGTGAGACGCTCATCGAGTTCGACGTGCTGTTCGACGCGGAGGTTCGCCCCGCCTTTGCCATCCACGATGGACTGGACGCTGACCTCGTGGACGCCGACGTTGTTGCGGGCGGCGACGGCGCGGACGCGGTCGAAGATGCTTTCGGCGGAGGTTTGGCGGGGGACGGTATGAATGACGACGTCCGCGCCGGGGACGGCGCGCTGGACGGCTTCGGTGGCTTCGCGGACCAGTTCGTTGGTGTGCTCGAAGGTGAAGCCGCGCGGGAGGGCGAGGGTGAGGTCGGCGAAGGTGGCGGAGCCGGCGCGGCGGACGCGGGCCTGTTCGATGGCGAGGACGCCCTGGACGTGGCTGACGGCGGAGAGGATTTGCTGGCGGGTTTCGGCGGGGGCGGCGTCGAGGAGGACGTCGGAGGTTTCGCGGGTGAGCTTCCAGGTGAGGCGGAGGATCATGAGGGAGACGAGGATGGCGGCGACGGGGTCGGCGTAGCTGAGCCAGGGGACGGCGAGACGGCTGCCGGCCCAACTGAGGGCGAGGCCGAGGAGGACGGCGAGGGTGGACCAGATGTCGGAGGCGAAGTGGAAGGCGTCGGTGGCGAGGGCGGCGCTGCGGTATCTTTCGGCGACTTTGCGGAGGGCGCGGGAGCGGGAGTAATCGACGGCGATGGACGCGACGAGGACCAGGACGGGCCAGAGGGAGTGGCGGATGACGGCGCCGTGCTCAAGGATGCGCTGCATGGCCTCCCAGATGATCCAGGCGCAGGAGACGGCCATGAGGCCGGCCTCGGCGAAGGCGGAGAGGTTTTCGAACTTGGCGTGGCCGTAGGTGTGGTCTTCGTCGGCGGGCTTGTCGGAGACGCGGACGGAGAAGAATGTGAGGGCGGAGCCGACGAGGTCGAGGCCGGAGTGGGCTCCGTCGGAGAGGACGCCGAGCGAGCCGCTGAGCAGGCCGGCGGCGACCTTGAGGATGGTCATGACGGCGGCGGCGAGCATGGATTGGAGGGCGACGCGGCGCTTGGCGCGGGTCATCTCGGCGAGCGGAGCGGCGGGGTGGGCAGCGGGGGCTTCCGCGAGCTTGGATGCAGAAGACATGCGACTTTCAGCGTATCTGGTTCCGGGGCTGAAGGCCAGTCCCTTAGAGATCGAACTTTACTGCTCGGAGGGGTCAATCGCCGCTTTTTCCGGCTTTTCTTCTCCGGTCCATCTCTTCCATGTCCCGACGGACGATCATCTCCGCGGCGCGCTCACGCTGGGCTTCGTCTCCCTTGAGGTCCACTGCGCCTTTGGCGGTGAGGAAATCGACGACGGTTTGGTTGTGATTTTCGATTGCGCGCTGGAGAGGGCTGTCCCCGTATAGGCTGGTGGCATTGATATCCGCTCCCTGAGAAACAAGAAACTTCACCACATCGGTCTTGCCGGTTGCGGCCGCCAATCCCAGGGCGGTTGATCCATCGTTACTGGTGGCGTTGATGGGGATGCCGCGCTGGAGCAGGCCCTTGACCGTGGCGAGGTCTCCTTGCGCGGCCGAATCGGCGAGGAATTCGGAGGCTTTGGGGCTGCTGGCGAGCTTTGTGATGAAGATGCGGTTCCAGACTTGTTGCGGAATGAAGAGCACGCCGAGGATGAAGACGCCGGCCGCCAGGGTGAGCCATGAACGGCGAGCGACTTTGCGCCGCTTGATTCTCCAGACGATGACAAACAACGCGCCGGTGAGGAGCCAAAGCGCCAGGCCGAGGGGAAAGAGGAGCAGGGGAGCGCCGTAACCATGGGCGAGGGAAAAGCCGATCATTTGCGGGCCGAATTGCCAGGTGAGCGAGGTCATTTCCCAGATGAGGCGGGCGGCGAGGGCGGCGGTTCCGAGGATGAGGAGGATTCCGACTATGAGGATTGGCCAGGGGAGATTTCTGGCGGTTGTTGTGGGCGATTCGGTTGGCTGGGATTGCATTGCAGTGATTATCAAGCAGACCTGGGGTTGTGGCAATTCTGGGTTCCGGGGCGGCTGATGGCGGAGCGAGTTGGGGAGTGAGAATCTTTTGGACGTTGGGGAGGATGCAAGCGTGGACGGGGGTGGTGCGGGCTTTGGCGACGCGGCGGATTTGGGCCTGGGGCTGGGACTGGGACTGGGACTGTTGCGGCTGGAGTGGGGGTTGTGGATTAAGGTGGAGCGCACGGGGTGACTGTATGCACAGGCAGATGGGGCTGCCTTCCGGCAGCAACGGGGAGGGCCCACTTTGCCGCTTTGAGACTTAGAACAAACGGCGTCTTTGACGGCGGATGGCGATAACGAGCAGAGCGAGTAGCGCCATGGCGGCGATGACTCCGACGATGATGGTGCTCTGGGGGAGGGTGTGCAGTTCGCGGAGACCGTGCCAGCGGGCCACGGCCAAACTGTCGACGGTAAGACGGCCTTTGGGAGCGGTGATGGTCAGCAACATATCGCCAGCCGAGAGCGTGAGTGCGACGAATTTGATTCCGAACATGGAGGGACCTCACTGTTGCCGGGCGTCGTGCAACCCTGGAGAGATCAGGGTAACGGCTGGAGGCGAGGGGGGTATGAGCGAAAGGGAACATGCGGTGGAATTGGTATCGGAAGGCGGCTATGCGGGAATCTCCGCGACTTCGGGTCCGGAGACTTCGCCGACGGGCGATGTCTAGGGATTTTTCTTGTGATATGGGTCCGTGCCAGGTGCGCAGGTGACTGTGACCCCTTGGGTGCTTAAGCATTTTTGCAGGGGCTCATCTTGATAATAGTGAATGACAACAGCAGAATTGCCCTTCCATTCAATGTCATCTGAGTTGACTGACTGCCAGTCCCCAGAAAAGACAACTGAGTCTTGGAGACCGAGTCGAGAGTAGAGCTCAGCATTCGTGCCGCCCCCTGTGGCACCTTCGTCGTAGGTATCCAACTGGATGGCATGCTTTCGATCTGGGGAGTAAATCATCCGTGAACGGGATTTTCCGAGAAAAATGCAACCGGTCAATAGCAACAAAAGGAGGCTTGATGGCACGAGAATGAAAGTTGCGAAAATACGGACAGTAATCTTGAGCCATTTACGCCATCGCTTGGCGCGCCGGATCACCCACATCAGTAAGAGAACCAAGGCGGCAAGCGGGAGATAAAACTCAAATTCCCTTAGCCAAGCGAAGATCATGACTGTACCTCCGAAGGCCCGGGAAATGCTTGAGTCTACTTTACCGCACGCCGGTGTAGAGGCCGGCGATGCCGAAGGTGTAGGGGGTCCATTGGACATCTCTGAAGCCTGCGGATTGCATGAGGAAGAGCATTTCGGCGGGAGGGGGGAATTTGCTGACGGAGTTGGGGAGGTATTTGTACGGGCCGTCTTCTCCGCAGATGAGGCGGCCGATGGCGGGGAGGATTTGGCGGAAGTAGAACTGGTAGAGCTGGCCGAGGAGCCCTGTGGGTTCGCTGAAGTCGAGGATGCCGAGCTGGCCGCCGGGCTTGAGGACGCGGTGAAACTCTTCGAGGCCGGCGCGGTAATTGGCGAGGTTGCGGAAGCCGAAGGCGGTGGTGACGAGGTCGAGCGAGGCGGGGCGCAGGGGGAGATGGAGGGCGTCGGCTTCGAGGGGGATGGCGCCGCCGTTGAGATGGGGATGGGCGAATTTACGCGCGCCGCGAGCGAGCATCTCGCGGGCGAAGTCGGCGGCGAGAATGGGCTTCGCCCCTGCGGGCCGAAGCTTGAGCAGGGCGAGGGTCATGTCGCCGGTTCCGCAGCAGATGTCGAGGATGGCGGCTTCGGGGCGGGCGAGCGTCGCGCGGAAGCGGCGGGCTGTTCGCCACCACCAGAGGCGGTCGATGTTGGCGGAGAGGACGTGATTGAGGACGTCGTAGCGGGGGGCGATGGAGTTGAACATCTGGCGGACGGCGGCGGCGGTGGATTGCTCGTCGGTGGCGTTGGGGATGGGCGCGCCTTTGGCGGGGTTATTGGCCATGGGGTTCGTCCTTGGACGGCAACTCTTTCGCTAAGTTCAGCATGTATTTTGCGGCTTCGAGAAGTTCTTCGGGGGTGACGTCTTCGACTACTTTGGCGTTGCCGATGCCTTGGGGCAAGACGAAGCGGCGGCGGTTGCCGAGGTGCTTTTTGTCTTTGGCCGTGGCGGCGACGAGGCGGGCGGCGTTGAGTTTGAGCGGTGGAAGCGGACCGTAGAGGTGGACGAGGCTCATGAGGCGGTCGAACTCGGCTTCGGTGACGGTGGAGCGCATCTTGCCGAGGTAGAGTGCGGCGATGAGGCCCCAGCCGACGGCTTCTCCGTGGAGGAGCTTGCGGTAGCCGGTGACGGATTCGATGGCGTGTCCGAGGGTGTGGCCGAGGTTGAGGATCATGCGCAGGCCACCCTCGCGCTCGTCTTTGCCGACCACGCCGGCTTTCATGCGGATGGAGGCGGAGATGACCTGTTCGAGGGCGGTGGGGTCGCGGGCCATCAATTGGTCGTGGTTGGACTCAAGATAGCGGAAGAGGGCGCGGTCGCGGATCATGCCGGCTTTGACGCTCTCGAAGAGGCCGGCGCGGAGTTCGCGATCGGGGAGGGTGCCGAGAAGGTCCATGTCGGCGAAGACGGCGAGGGGGTGGTGGAAGTTGCCGACGAGGTTCTTGCCCTCAGGGAGGTTGACGCCGACCTTGCCGCCGACCGAGGAATCGACCTGGGCGAGGAAGGTGGTGGGAATCTGGATGAAGGGAATTCCGCGCATGTAGATGGCTGCGACGAAGCCGCCGACGTCTCCGACGATGCCGCCGCCGAAGGCGAGGAGGAGCGAGGAACGGTCGCCGCCCGCGGAGGCCATCTGGCGGGTGAGTTTTTCGACGGAGCGGAGGGTTTTGTGGCGCTCGCCGGGGGCGAGGAAGAGGATGATCGGTTCTTCAGAGAAGGATTCGAGGAAGCGCTCGGACCAGAGTGCCCAGATTTGCGGGGAGGTGAGGACGAAGACGCGTTTGGGGAGCTTGCCGGTCACCTGCTCGATGCGCGGCTGTAGGGTGCTGAGCAGGCCTGAGCCGGTGAAGACCTGATATTTGGCTGAGGGGGTTTGTACGCGCACGGTTTGCATCTGATTCATGGTATCGCACGGCGGTCGCGGTGGCTGGGGCGGCGCAGACAGAACGGCGGAGCTGTTTGGCTCCGCCGTGGGTTTCCGGATGCAATGGACTTATCTGAGTGGACTATCTGGTTGACTATCTGGGGTGACCGCCACCGCCGCCGCCGGGATGACCGCCGCCGGCATGTGCTTCGCCACCGCCGCTGGGACGGCCACCGCCGCCGCCATGAGGCGCTGAGGCGTGTTGCGGTGCCGACGCGGCGTGGGCCGCTGGGCGGGCTCCACCCTGGGAGGCTGGTCTGCCGTAATGAGACGCCGAGGGCCGGGCACCGCCAGAATTGACTGCGCCGGGACGGGCACTGCCGGCGTTGGCGTGGGCCGCATAGGCGTGTCCACCACCTCCGCCGCTCCCGCCGCTACGGCTTGCGTAGGCGCGGCCGGCTGCTGCGCCGCCGCCGCCGTGGTAGTTGCCGCCGCCGTCACTGATGAATCGATGTTCGCCCCAGCCGTGCCCGTAGCCCCAGCCGGCCCAGGGGCCCATGCCGAGGAAGATGCCGTTGTAGAAGTAGCCGGGCCCGTAGAAGCCCATGGGGGCGCAGCCGTAGGGGGCGTAGTCGTAGTAGCCATAGGAGCAGACCGGCTGGATGCCAACACCGACGCCGACGACGACCTGGGCTTGGGCCACAGGCGCGGTTGCGGCGAAGGTTCCGAATGCGACCAAAGCGGTCGCGAGCCATAATTTGGGTGACTTGAGAGAGCGCATGTGTGACCCCCTTGAGGCCGAGTTTCCACGGGTTCCTGGTGGAAGGCGTTGCTTGAAGTGCGTGGGATGCCGCGTTGCCATCGCGTGGGACCGGCAACTTCAGTCAACATAAGGTATGGGGATGTGCTTGCGAGCTGGCTTTTTTAGGCCGGGGCCTGGGCTGCATCTTTCCTTACGATTTCTACTTTAGGGGATGTGAGGAGGGGTGTCTGAGCAATCGGGCTCGGAAGCGCGATGCGGGGATCGCGCTCGGCGCGGTGGTGGAGAAGCGGGTTCTTCTCTTCGCTCAGAATGACAAGATTCGTGGAGGTACGGGCGGTGGGATCGCGCTGCGCGCGATTGTGGCCCACCCAAGCCGGAAAGACAAGTACCCGGCGTGGGTAGGGTACCCGTTTTGTGGAGATTTACTGGATTAGTGGGTCGGTTCGGGTGGATTGGCTGTTGCGAATAGGGAGGCCAGCGCACAGACAGCGAGGATGGTGGCCATGATGGCGAGGGAGAGCACTACTGGGATTTCGATCCAATGGGCGGCCAGCATCTTGAGGGCGACGAAGGCTAACAGGGCGGCGAGGCCGTAGTGGAGGTAGCGGAATTTGTCGAGCAGGCTGCTGAGGGCGAAGTAGAGGGAGCGGAGGCCCAGGATGGCGGCGATGTTGGAGGTGTAGACGACGAAGGGGTTGCGGGAGACGGCGAGGACGGCGGGGATGGAGTCGATGGCGAAGAGGAGGTCGGTGGCTTCGACGGCGACGATGACCCAGAGGAGGCTGCGGGAGCCGTGCTGGAGTTTGGTAATCCATTTGGGAAGGGCTGCGCCGGCCTCGTTGCCGCGGACGAGGCGGAAGGCGGCGAAGAGCAGGATTGCGCCGAAGATGTAGGAGATCCAACTGAAGCGCTGGAGGAGCGAAACGCCGGCGGCGATGAAGCAGGCGCGGAGGACGATGGCTCCGAAGACGCCCCAGAGCAGGGCGCGGTGCTGCTGGCGGGGTCCGATGCGGAAGCCGCGGAAGAGGATGAGGAAGACGAAGAGGTTGTCGACGCTGAGGGAGGTCTCGATCACGTAGCCGGAGACGAATTCGAGGGCGGTTTGATGGCCCTGGGCGTAGTTGAGCCAGAAGGCGAAGAGGCCGGCGGCGGCGGCGACGAAGAGGCTCCAGAGCCAGGCAAGTTTGGGGCGGGGCTGGTCGCGGCGGCTGTGCGGGAGCAGGGCGTCGGCGGCGATGAGCGCGAGGACGGCCAGGTGAAAGCCAATCCACCAGAGGAGGGGGGCGCCGGCGATTGGCTGGGTGAGCATGGTTTCGATGGTAAACGACGAAAGCGGCGAGTTAGCGGGGTTAGCAAGTTAGCGGGTTAGCGGCTGTTGGGGAGAACGGGGTTGGGG
>Ga0302279_10005744_pt1 | contig 13640 bp, 10 predicted proteins | sample III_Bog_N3_3_FD_194541 | JGI IMG/M metagenome (GOLD analysis project Ga0302279, IMG submission 194541) | Peat permafrost microbial communities from Stordalen Mire near Abisko, Sweden - III_Bog_N3_3 | ecosystem: Environmental > Terrestrial > Soil > Wetlands > Peat | place: Sweden: Abisko...
TACGACGTGGGCTTCGTCAACGCCCCGGCCTACGACTTCAACCCGGAGAACTACAACGACGACTTCGGCTTCGGCCTGAGGATGATGGTGGCGGGCTCCCCGCTGAGCCTCGACTACGGCATCCCGATCAAGGGCGACCACTACAACCGCAAGGGCGGCCAGTTCAATTTTTCGTTTGGCACCCGCTTCTAATTTCGATCTGATTATCCCTTCACACACTTTAACAAACACCCATGAAGAAAACCATACAGTCCCTCGTCGCCGTCGCCGCGATTGCTTTCTCGGCCGTAACGACGCACGCCCAGACAGCCCCCAAGATCCTCGTCGTTGATCTTGCCAAGCTTTTCGACACGCACTGGAAGACCCAGGAGCAGACTGCCAAGCTTCAGGAAGACGAGAAGAAGGCCCAGGACCAGCTGGCCGTCATCACCAAGGACGGCAACGCCCTGGTTGAGCAGTTCAAGGAGCTCGACGAGCAGTCCAAGAACCCGGCCGCCACCGCCGACGCCAAGGCCAAGTCCCTTGCCGACGCCCAGAAGAAGTACGAGGAGATCCAGCAGAAGCGCAACGAGCAGAGCACCTTCGTGCAGAACACGAGCAACACGCTCAAGCAGCGCTTCCAGACCTTCAAGACCCTCATGATCGAGGAGATCACGAAGTCCGCGGTCGAGATCGCCAAGAAGCACGGCGCGACCTTCCTCCTCGACAAGTCCGGCCCGACGCTCGTCGGTGTCTCGAACATCCTCTATTTCGACCCGACGCTCGACATCACCGACGAGGTGCAGGTTGAGCTGAACAAGGACCGCCCCGCGACGACCCCGGCCGTCTCGGCCCCGACGACCACCGCCCCCGCGACGGACTCGCCCTCGATCACGGTCCCCGGAATCACCAAGTAATTCGGGGCCCCAGGGGCCTCCAATTTCAGGACGAACCCCGCTTGCGTTGAGCAAGCGGGGTTCTTTGTCTTACGGGCCATGCAGGTCTCGTTCACCCTAGCCGAGGTTGCCGCCATCACCCAGCCGTCGCGGACGGAGGGATCGACAGGCGAGGTGATCCGGGGGATCGCCTCCCTGGGCGCTGCCCAGAAGGGCGACCTCACCTTCCTCGGCAACCTCAAGTACAAGACCGCGGTCGCCACGACCAAGGCCTCGGTCGTCCTGGTGCCGTCCGACTTTGTCGGGGCCCCCGGGCCGAACCAGGTCCTCCTCTTTGTCGCCAATCCCTCCGTGGCCCTGGCGCGCCTCTGCTCGAGGATCGAGCAGGAGCTCTGGCCGAAGCCCGAGCCGGGGATCCACCCCTCGGCCGTCATCATGGCGGGCGCAACCGTGGCGGCTTCGGCGACCATCGGGCCCCTCTGCATCATCGAATCCGACGCCCGCATAGGGGAGGGCACCCATCTGCAGGCGGGAGTCTTCATCGGTCGGGCCGCGACGGTGGGGAGCCACTGCTGGCTCATGCCGGGCTCCGTCGTCCAGGCCGAGTGCACGCTCGGCAACCGCGTGCGGCTGCATCCGGGCGTCATCATCGGCTCCGACGGCTTCGGCTATGAGATGGTCGCCGGGCGCCACGAGAAGGTGCCCCAGGTGGGGACGGCCGTCCTGGGCGACGACGTCGAGATCGGCGCCAACTCGACCGTCGACCGCGCCCGCTTCGGGGTCACCTCGATCGGCGAGGGCAGCAAGCTGGATAACCTTGTCCAGATCGGCCACAACGTCGTGGTGGGCAGGCACTGCATCATCTGCGCCCTGGTCGGGATCGCCGGCAGCGTGACGATAGGCGACTACGTGGTGATCGGCGGCCAGTGCGGTATCGCGGGCCACATCACGATCGGCTCGGGCGCCATGCTCGCGGCCAAGTCGGGGGTCAAGGAGGACATCCCGCCGAAGACCTCCGTCTGGGGCTCGCCACACCTGCCGCTCATGCTTGAGCAGAAGATCGTGATCCTGAGGAACCGGCTTCCCGAGCTTTTCAAGCGCGTCGACGCGCTCGAGAAGGCCGCGAGGCCCAAGGCCTAAGCCCCCTGCGGGATCTCGGCCAGGCGGATGCAGGCGGCCTCGCGGCCGTCGCCCGCGGGAACGAGCGGCGGCACGATCTCCCTGCAGCGGTCGATGGCGTAGGGGCAGCGCGGGTGGAAGGCGCAGCCCGAGGGCGGATTGATCGGGGAGGGCGGGTCGCCGGCCAGGACGATCCTCTTCCTTGTCTTCTCGGCCGCTGGGTCGGGCACCGGGATGGCGCTCACCAGGGCCCTCGTGTACGGGTGCCTCGGGCGGTCGATCACGTCGAGCGCCGGCCCAAGCTCCACGATCTTGCCGAGGTACATGACGGCCACCCGGTCGGAGATGTGGCGCACGACCGAGAGGTCGTGCGCGATGAAGATGAGGGCCAGGTTCATGTCCCGGCAGAGCTGGGCCAGGAGGTTCAGGATCTGGGCCTGGATCGAGACATCGAGGGCCGAGACGGGCTCGTCGGCCACGACGATCTTCGGGCGCAGCGCCAGGGCGCGTGCGATCGCGATCCTCTGCCTCTGGCCTCCCGAGAACTCGTGCGGGTACTTCTTTGCGAAGCGCGGGGCCAGGCCCACCTTCCTCATGAGATCGTCGACCTGCAGCTGGACCTCGTCCCTCCTGCAGATGCCGTGGACCAGCAGCGGCTCGGCCAGGGTCGCGAAGACGGTCATCCTCGGGTTCAGCGAGGCATACGGGTCCTGGAAGATCATCTGCAGGTCGAGCCGGCACTTGAGCATCTCCCCCTTCTTGGCCTTCGTGAGGCTTCGCCCTTCCAGGATCACCTCGCCGCCGGTCGTCGGGACGAGCTGCAGAATCGTGCGCGCCAAGGTCGACTTCCCGCAGCCGGATTCCCCGACAAGCCCCAGGACCTCCCCCTGCTTCACGGACAAGGTCACCCCGTCGACCGCCTTCACGGCGCCGGCCGACCTCTTGATGATGAAGCCCGTCTGGATTGGGAAGTGGGTCTTCACGTCCCTGAGTTCTAGGATGTTCTCGGGCACGGGTGTCAGTTCCTAGAGGCTTGCGACGTTGATCTCGCCCTTCTGGGAGCGGAGGCAGGCGTGGCTGTGGCCGGGCGCCACCTCCACGAGCTCCGGGCGAGCGGCGATGCATTCCTCGGCGGTGAAGCTGCAGCGGGCCGCGAAGGCGCAACCGGGTATGGGCTTGGAGACATCGGGCGGCAGGCCCGGGATCGTGAAGAGCTCCTTGCCCTTCGGCTGCAGCCCGGGGATCGAGCGCTGGAGCGCGCGCGTGTAGGGATGAAGGGGGGTGCCAAAGAGCGCCATCGCGTCGGCGGTCTCCATGATCCGCCCTCCGTACATCACCTGGACACGGTCGCAGAGGCCGGCGACAACGCCCAGGTCATGCGTCACGAAGATGACCGCCATCCCGAGCTCGCTCTGGAGTTTCTTGATGAGCTCGAGGATCTGGGCCTGCACCGTCACGTCGAGCGCCGTCGTCGGCTCGTCGGCTATCAGGAGCTCCGGGCGCGTGACGAGCGCCATCGCGATCATGACCCTCTGGCGCATGCCGCCAGAGAACTCATGGGGATAGAAGTGGATGCGCCTGGCCGCGTCGTTGATCCCGACGGCCTCCATCATCTCCAGCGCCCGGGCCAGGGCCTCCTTCTTGCCGAGCTTGTCGTGGATCAGGAGCGGCTCGATGAGCTGCTCGGACACCCTCAGGTAGGGGTTGAGCGACGTCATCGGGTCCTGGAAGATCATCGAGACCCTCTTGCCGCGTATCGAGCGCGCGACCTTCGGCGTGCACCGCAGGAGGTCGACCCCGTCGAACATCGCCGAGCCGCTCTCGATCCTGCCCGGGGGCTGCGGGATCAGCCCCATGATGGAGTAGCAGGTGACGGACTTGCCGGATCCGGACTCGCCGACGATCCCGAGCGTCTCGCCGCGCTCGACACTGAAGCTCACCCCGTCGACAGCGCGGTAGATGCCGTTGCGCGTGTGAAAATGGGTGCGCAGGTCAGTGACGGTCAGAAGCGGCATCGGCTGTGGTCAGGCTGTCGGGACGCGGCACACTATGGCAAGTCCCGGAGGGCGGCAATGACGGCCTCCGGGGCCAGGTCCGCAAGCAAGCCGCCGCCGGTCGGCGGGCAGCCCGGGGGAAGAAGGAGTGTTCGCATGGCGTCGAAGACCGGGCCCGTGCGGAGTGGGTTCGTGGGGCCGAAGAGGACGACCACGGGGACGCCGAGCGCGTTCGCGAGGTGCATGCCGCCTGTGTCGTTGGAGACCAGCAGGCGGCAGCCGGCGAGCGTCGAGGCGAACTCGGTCAGGCTCGTCCTCCCGGCGAGGTCGCTCACCCGGTCCTCGCCCAGGCCGCGGGCGATCTCGGCCGTCAGGGCGGCGTCGGCCGCGGTGCCGAGGAGAACGAACTTCTCTCCCGGGAACGCGTCGATGAGCGTCCTCCAGGACGCGACCGGCCAGCGCTTGGCAGGCATGTTCTCCGAGCCCGCGATGAGTCCAATCGGCCGGCGCTTCGGCGCGGCCGACGGGGCAAAGAGCGCGGGCGGGAACGGCGCAAAGTCCGCGGGTGCCGCCAGGCCGAAATGCCGCAGGAAGTCGCCCCATAGCTCGACCTGGTGGTGCTTGGACTCGTCGTAGCCTTCGGGGAGCGAGTAGGCGTGCGAGAGCAGCCTGCGGCCCTTGCCGGGCCTGCGGATCCCGAAACGCTGCGGGCAGCCCGCCAGGCGCGCCTCGAGGTCTCCCCGCGTTGAGTTGGTCAGGAGTATCCAGGTGTCGGGGTAGGAGGTGCGAAAGGAGGCAAAGCGCGAGAAGTACCGGGGCCCTTCTCGGGAAGGGCGGTCAGGCGGTCGGCGACGGCGAGCCTCTCCAAGAGCGGGATGAAGGAGCCCTTGCAAAGGAGCGTGATTTCCGCGTCCGGGCGCGACTGGCGGATCGCGCGCACGAGCGGCAGCGCCATCACGACGTCTCCCAGCCAGTTCGGGAGGCGTATCCAGAAGCGGGTCTTCCTCGGCATCTGGTGGAGGCCGCGCGCAGCCAGGTCCTCCTCCAACAGATTGCGCTTGGCCTCGAGCCTCAGGCGGCGGGCGGGGACGTCCTGGTTCCTCCAGCGATCATGGGCCCAGAGCCAGGAGCGGCAGAGCGTCTCGTCCTGCATGGCGGCCTCGAACCAGCGGTTGAGCGCCAGCGTGGCGGCGGATGAGGTCACCCTGTACGGGACGGCCTCGGTCTCGTACTGGATCCTCCAGAAGGCGGTCCTCCTGGGATAGAAGGTGCGCAGGTCCGCCCCGAACTTTGCGGCCAGGATTCCGGGCAGCTCGGTGGACGAGCAGACGCGGCCCAGCAGGAGCGTCAGGGCCCCCTGGTCGCCCGCGTTCTGGTCAAAGAGGACGCCGATGCAGCCGTTCTTCCTGAGGACGCCGAGCGCCTGGGCGAGGCCATCCCTCCTGGAGAGGAGGCGCATGCCGTGCCTCTCCCTTGAATTCTTCACAAAGGTGTTCGCCGCCTCGTTGTCCAGGGGCCTGAAGAAGATGCCGAACTCCGGCATCGGGAACGGGGAGAGATGAGTGTACCAGGTCTGGGCCTCCCAGAGGGCGAGATGGAGCGTGGCCAGGACGACGGGCCTGCCGTTCGAGATCGCTCGGCCGAGGCGCCGAGGGACGCAATTTCCCTGACCCTCCTGTCGGGGAGGAAAGGGGCTGCGAGGGAAAGCATGGCCGTCTCGACCAGCTGCCGGGAGCTCTCGCGGGCCACGGAGCGCCTCCAGGCCCGGGGCTTTCCCGGGAAGGCGTGGTGGAGGTTCGAGCGAAGCAGCCTCCTCCTCCTCGGCGCCATCCAGAGGATGAGCTCGCCGCCCATGATCGCAAGGACGCTCAGGACGGCCTCCGGGGTGAGGGCGATCAGCCGGCCTAGGGCGTTCAGGGCTAGGGGTATCAAGCGGTCGTGGGCGGTTTTCTGGGATTTGACGTTTGATCTTGGCCGGGAAAAGCCATGGAACGTTAATCACGCGCGTCAATGACCGAACTCCTTGTCATCAAACCGTCTTCCCTTGGGGACATCGTCCAGGCGCTCCGCGTGGCCACGTCCATGAAGGCGCAGGTCGACAACCTGCGGATCAGCTGGATCGTGAGCGAGGTCTTCGCGCCGATCGTGCGCTCCTGCGAGGCGGTCGACAAGGTCCACGTCTTCAACCGCAAGGGCGGCGCGAAGGGCTTCCTGAAGCTCATGAAGGAGGTGCGCACGACGAAGTTCGACTATGTCTTCGACATGCAGGGCCTGCTGAGGACCGGCATGATGACCTCGCGCACGAGGGCCAAGGTGAAGGTCGGCCGGACCGACGCGAGGGAATGGGCCGGAATGTTCTACGACGTGAAGGTGCCGCTGCCGCCGGACGGGCGCCGCAGCCACGCGACCGAGATCCTGCTTCAATTCTGCCCGGTCCTGGGCGCCAAGGCCGAGCTGCGGGGGACGGTCAAGTTCCGCGAGGTCGACAGCCTGAACCTCAAGTTCGCGGACGGGCGCGGCGGCACCAGGCCGATCGTCATGTTCCCAGACAGCCGCCGCGCCGACAAGAACTGGGGCGGCTTCAAGCAGCTGACGGAGCTCATCCTGAGGGAGGACAAGTCGAGGAAGGTCGTCTGGGCCGGGAATAACTTCCTCCCGGACCGGGGTGCCTTCCCCGAGGCGCAGTTCATGAACCTGACCGGCAACACGAGCCTCATGTCGCTGCCGGCGCTCGTCAAGAAGGCCGACTGGGTCATCTGCAACGACAGCGGCCCCATGCACCTGGCGGCGGCCCTTGGCGTGAAGGTGTTCGCGATCTTCGGGCCCACGGACCCGCGCCTCTACGGGCCCTATCCCCTCGGCGGCCCGATGAACAACGTCATCCAGGCGCCGGTCGGCGACCTGAAGCTCCTCTCGGTCAAGGACGTCTACACCCGCTTCCAGCGCATACGCAGCCGTTGACGAGGGCGCGGCGCCGCTGCAAAAAGGAAGGTCCATGCTCGACGCCAAACTTATCCGCGAAAACCCGGACCTCGTCCGCGCGGCCATCGCCAAGAAGCACCTGAAGGTGGACCTGGACGTGGTCATCGCCGCCGACGCGGCGTGGCGCGCGCTGCTCCAGGAGGTCGAGCACCTGCGCTCGGTGCAGAAGGCCGCGAACACCGCCATGGCGTCGCTGCCCAAGGGATCGCCCGAGTTCGTCGCCAAGTTGACGGAGATGAAGGCCGTCTCGGCACAGGTGAAAGAGAAGGACTCCGGCCTCAAGGCCGCGGAGGACGCCTTCAAGGAGGCGATGCTGACCGTGCCGAACCTGCCGCACGCGAGCGTGCCCGAGGGGCTGACGCCCGAGGACAACGTGACCTTCTCGACCCACGGCGACCCGGCCTCGGCCAGCCCGCATGCGGTCGCCCACTGGGACATCAAGGCCTTCTCCAGCCTCTTCGACTTCGAGCGCGGCTCAAAGGTGACCGGCGCCGGCTTCCCGTTCTTCATCGGCGAGGGCGCGAGGCTTGTCCGCTCGCTCATCAGCTTCTTCATCGATGAGGACGTGAAGGCGGGCTACACCGAGGTCTCGCCGCCCATCTTCATCAATGCCGCGAGCGCCACGGCCACGGGGCAGCTTCCGGACAAGGAGGGGCAGATGTACGAGACGACGCCCGACCGGCTCTATGCCGTCCCGACGGCCGAGGTCCCGCTCACCAATTTCTTCAGGGACGAGATCGTCGAGGAGGCTGTCCTCCCGATCAAGAGGTGCGCCTACACGCCCTGTTTCCGCAGGGAGGCCGGCAGCTACGGCAAGGACGTGCGGGGGCTCAACCGCCTTCACCAGTTCGACAAGGTGGAACTCCTGAAGTGGGTCCACCCGACAAGGAGCTACGAGGAGCTGGACCTACTGCGCGACGACGTGGAGAAGCTCCTGCAGAAGCTCGAACTTCCCTACCGGGTGCTCCTCATGTGCGGCGGGGACATGGGCTTCGCGCAAGCGAAGAAGTACGACCTCGAGGTCTGGGCGGCGGGCCAGAAGCGCTGGCTCGAGGTCTCCAGCTGTTCCAATTTCGAGGCCTTCCAGGCCAGGCGCGCCCAGATCCGCTTCCGCTCGAAGGAATCCGGCAAGGCCGAGCTTGTCCATACCCTGAACGGCTCGGGCCTCGCGGTCCCGCGCGTCCTGGCCGCCATCATCGAGAACAACCTCGGGGCCGATGGCCGCGTCCGCATCCCCACCGTCCTCGTCCCTTACTTCGGCAAGTCGCACCTGACCTTCGCCTGAGAGGCGGGTCCCTCCGCATGACGAAGCCGGGCACCAGCAGGGCACGCTCGGCCGCGGAGGCCCTGGCGAGACTCGTTACCCGGGACGCGCTGCACCCGGCGGTCGTGGAGTGGGCGGATTCCAGGCCAAAGGCGGAGAACTGGGCCATCGCCCTGTCGGGCGGGGCGGACTCGGTCGCCCTCCTCATGCTTGTCTGGGCGCATTGGCCGGAGCGTCGCGCCAGGCTCACAGCCTACCACTTCAACCACCAGCTCCGGGGCAGGGCATCCGACGCCGACCAGCGCTTCTGCATGGCCCTCTGCAGGGCCCTCGGCGTGAGGCTCGCGACCGGAAAATGGTCGGCCGCGAAGAAGTCGCGCACCGAGTCCGCGGCTCGGGCGGCCAGGTTTGCCTTCCTCGGGCCCCAGATGGCCACGCGTCGGAGCCGGATCCTCTGGCTTGGCCACCAGCAGGACGACATTGCCGAGACGATGCTGATGCGCCTCTCGCGCGGGAGCGGGGCCGCGGGGCTCGCCGCTCCCCGGCCGGTCCACGGCCTTCCGGGGGCAGGGAAGGGAAACGGCCTTTTCCACGTGCGCCCCCTCCTGACCCTCAAGAAGCGCGAGATCAGCGAGGCCCTCCGCGAGGCCGGGGCCCCATGGAGGGAGGACGCGAGCAACTCCAAGGATGAGCATTTCAGGAACCGGGTGAGGAAGGCGGTCGTCCCCGCGTGGGTCGAGACGTCGCAGAGGGACGCCCTCTCGGGAGCCGCCCTGTCCCGGGAGCTCCTGGAGGAAGACGACCACGCTCTGGAGACCTGGGTGGCCTCGCTTGAGCTCTTCGATTCCGACGGCTCGATGGACGTCGCGAGGCTCAGGGGAAGGCCGCTGGCGGTGGTCCGAAGGGCTCTGCACCAATGGATTCTGGGAGTCGAGGGCATGGGGGATTTCTCCCGCCAGGCCTTCTCGAATCTGCTGCGCTCGGTAGAACGGGGTACACCGGCGAGGCACAGCCTTGGGAGCCATGGCTTTGCGGTTATCAAGGCCGGCCGGCTCCGGTTTGAGCCGGTTCGCAAACCACGTTCTGTCCATTGACTTGTAACGCTGGAACAACAACGTTGTTTCAACAGTCATAATCTCATTCTAGATGCCCGACATCGAATCCAAGAAACCTCGCAGGCAGCTTAAGAATATCCCTCCCGACCGCTTCCAGCCCAAGGTTCTGCTCTTCTGGGTAGCCTTGGCCTTTGCGGTGGTTGCGCTGTTATTCTGGTCTCCGGGAATCACCGTATCCCCCGCCCAGTTGAAGATCAACGAGGTGGTAAGCCATGCCGAGGCCAATGACATCAAGGAGGGTGTCATCCAGCCGGACGGCGGGACGGGCGGCCCCAACTGGGTGCTCATCACGGGCGAGCTCAACTCGTCCTCCCTGACGAACGACCGTGGACTCAAGACGCCGTTCTTCCGCGCCGCCGGACGCCTGACGGACGCCAACATGGAGCGCTTGCAGAAGACCGACCGCTTTGCCGAGAAGCCCACGACGACCGTCATGACCCAGGTCGCAATCAGCGTCCTTCCGGTCCTGATCATCATCGGTTTCCTCTACTTCCTCTTCAGCCGCCAGCTTCGCCAGGCGGGCAGGGGAGCCCTTAATTTCGGCAAGAGCCGCGCCAAGCTCCTGACCCGCGACCGCGACAAGGTCACCTTTGGCGACGTCGCGGGCTGCGACGAGGCCAAGGAGGAGGTCTCCGAGGTGGTCGAGTTCCTCAAGGACCCCAAGAAGTTCACGAAGATGGGCGGCCGGATCCCGAAGGGCATACTGATGGTCGGCCCCCCGGGCACGGGCAAGACGCTCCTCGCCAAGGCCGTGGCCGGCGAGGCCGACGTGCCGTTCTTCAGCATCTCCGGCTCCGACTTCGTCGAGATGTTCGTCGGCGTCGGCGCCTCTCGCGTCCGCGACATGTTCGAGCAGGGCCGCAAGAGCGCCCCCTGCCTCATATTCATCGACGAGATCGACGCGGTAGGCCGCCAGCGCGGCGCGGGCCTCGGCGGCGGCAACGACGAGCGCGAGCAGACGCTCAACTCGCTCCTGGTCGAGATGGACGGCTTCGACACGACCGAGGGCGTCATCATCATCGCGGCCACCAACAGGCCGGATGTCCTCGACAGCGCCCTCCTTCGCCCCGGCCGCTTCGACCGCCAGATTTACGTCGACCTGCCGGACATGATCGGCAGGGAGCAGATCCTGCGCGTGCACGCGAGGAAGCTGAGCCTCGGCGACAACGTCGACCTTGGCGTCATCGCCCGCGGCACACCGGGTCTCTCCGGCGCCGAGCTCGCCAACCTGCTCAACGAGGCGGCCCTCCTGGCCGCCCGCCGCAACCGCAAGAAGATCGATGCCCTCGACGTCGAGGACGCGCGCGAGAAGGTGCAGTTCGGCCGCGAGCGCCGCCGCCTGATGGACGACGACGAGAAGAAGCTTACCGCCTACCACGAGGCCGGCCACGCCCTGATCCAGGGTGTCCTGGACGACGGCCACATGCCGGTCCACAAGGTGACGATCATCCCCCGCGGCCGCAGCCTCGGCAGCACGATGTTCATCCCGAAGAAGGACGTCCTGACCCACGCGATGAAGCGCATGCTCAACCAGATCGCCATGGGCCTCGGTGGCCGCGTGGCGGAGGAGATCGTCCTGGACGACATCTCGAGCGGAGCAGCCGGCGACATCATCCAGATCACCGCCATCGCCCGCCACATGGTGTGCGACTGGGGCATGAGCCCCTTGGGGCCCGTCGCCTACGGCGGCAACCACGACACCGTCTTCCTTGGCCGCGACATCACCCGCACGGAGAACGTCTCTGAGGAGACGGCCCGCCGGATCGACGTCGAGATCCAGCGCATCGTCTCGGAGCAGTTCGAGCGGGCTAAGAAGATCATTGGCGAGCACCGCTCGGCGCTCGACAAGATCGCCGAGGCCCTCCTTGAGCACGAGACGATCGAGGGCAGGCACGTCCTCGAGATCCTCGAGTTCGGCGAGATCCGCTCGCCGATCGCGGCCTCGTTCGTGGGCAAGGTTTCCGACAAGCCCGAGGAGAAGAAGGCGGCTGACAAGCCGGCGACTTCCGAGGGCCTTGGCGCGGGACCGGCGCCTTCGCCGACTCCCGCTTGACCGCGGCCGTCAGCTCCCTGTCAATGGACCGACCGGGCCTTCCAGGGCCCCAACTAAAATGAAGATCTGCTGCATTGGCGCGGGATACGTCGGCGGCCCCACGATGGCGATGATCGCCCTCAAGGCCCCCGACATCGAGGTCAGGGTGGTGGACATGAACGCGGCACGGATCGCCGCGTGGGAGTCCGACACGCTTCCCATATACGAGCCGGGCCTCGACGAGGTCGTGCGCCAGACGAGGGGCAAGAACCTGATCTTCTCGACGGACGTGAAGGGGGCCATCGAGGCGGCCGACATCGTCTTCGTCGCGGTCAACACGCCGACCAAGAGCTACGGCGTCGGGGCCGGCCGCGCGGCCGACCTCCGGTTCATCGAGTCGGTGGCGCGCACGATCGCCGAGTGCGCGACGTCGGGGAAGATCATCGTGGAGAAGTCGACCATCCCCGTGAAGACGGCCGAGACGATCAAGGACATCCTCGCCGCCAACGGCAAGGGACTGAAGTTCCAGGTGCTTTCGAACCCCGAGTTCCTCGCCGAGGGAACGGCCGTCGTCGACCTTCAGAACCCGGACCGCGTCCTGATCGGCGGCGAGCGCACCCCCGAGGGCGAGGCCGCCATGGAGAAGCTGGTGAGCGTCTACGCCCGCTGGGTTCCGCGCGATCGCATCATCACGACCAACCTATGGTCCTCCGAGCTCTCGAAGCTGGTGGCAAACGCCTTCCTCGCGCAGAGGATATCCTCCATCAATTCCATCTCCGCCCTCTGCGAGGCCACCGGCGCCGACGTGGACGAGGTGGCGAACGCCATCGGGCGCGACTCGCGAATTGGGCCCAAGTTCCTCAAGGCCTCCGTCGGGTTCGGCGGCTCCTGCTTCCAAAAGGACATCCTGAACCTGGTGTACCTCTGCGAGCACTTCGGGCTTCCGGAGGTCGCCTCGTACTGGGAGGGGGTCGTCAAGATGAACGACTGGCAGAAGCACCGCTTCACGGCGAAGATCGTCAAGAGCCTCTACAATTCCGTCGCCGACAAGAAGATCGCGGTCCTCGGATTCGCTTTCAAGAAGGACACGAACGACACGCGCGAGTCGGCGGCGATCGCGGTCTGCCGCGACCTGATCCTCGAGCAGGCCAACGTCTCCGTCTACGATCCGAAGGTCCCGGCCGACGAGATCCGCCGCGACGTGCTGGGCAAGGGAGTGAAGAGCCCGCTCCTCACGGTGGCCAAGTCGGCCTACGAGGCCGCCGAGGGCGCCCATGCGCTTGCCATCGCGACGGAATGGGACGAGTTCAAGACACTCGACTTCGCGAAGATCTACGCGGCGATGTCCAAGCCCGCCTTCATCTTCGACGGGCGCAACATCCTCGACCTGAAGAAGCTGAAGGAAATCGGCTTCCGCGTGTCGGGCATCGGCAAGTAGGCTGCTAGAGGCCGAGGTCCGTGCGGTAGACGCGCGGCACGCGCTTCGTGACCGAGCAGAGCGTCTCCCAGGGGATCGTGTCCGCCCAGCGGCTGAATTCCCCGATCGAAATCTCGGCCTTTCCCTGGCGCCCCACGATGACGGCCTCGTCGCCGCTCGCGACGTCTCCCACGTCCGTGATGTCGACGATCGTCTGGTCCATGGTCACGCGCCCGAGGACGGGGCAGCGGGCGCCGTTGATGAGGACGCTCGCCTTGTTGCTGACCGAGCGCGGTATGCCGTCGCCGTAGCCCGCGCAGAGCACCGCGATCCGCGTGTCACGCGTGAGCGTGCGCGTCCTGCCGTAGCTGACCGTGGTGCCCGACGGCAGCCGCTTCACGATCCCGACGCGCGTCCTGAAGCTGAAGACGGGCTCGGTCATGACGCCCGAAAGGAAGGAGCCGGGATGGGGGAGGATGCCGAACTGCAGGAGCCCGACACGCACGGCGTTGAACGGGCTGGCGCCCGGCATCGTCTCAAGGCCCGCGCTGTTGTCGGCGTGGACGTAGAGGCCACCGCTCGAGGGCTTGCCGAGTCCGCTCGCGTCGAGCGCGGCCAGGAAGCGCCTCCTTTGCTCCTCCGTGAACGCGGGGTCGTCGTCGGGGCTCGCGAAGTGCGTGAAGATGCCGGCGAGGGTCAGGTTCTTTGCGGCCGTGATCTGCTCGACCAGAGAGGCGGCCTCCTCGTGCCACACGCCGAGGCGACCCATGCCGGTGTCGACCTTTAGATGCACGAGTATCAGCTTCCCGGCGGTCTTGGCGGCCTTGTCGAGGCGCTCGACC
>Ga0302279_10005747_pt1 | contig 13636 bp, 12 predicted proteins | sample III_Bog_N3_3_FD_194541 | JGI IMG/M metagenome (GOLD analysis project Ga0302279, IMG submission 194541) | Peat permafrost microbial communities from Stordalen Mire near Abisko, Sweden - III_Bog_N3_3 | ecosystem: Environmental > Terrestrial > Soil > Wetlands > Peat | place: Sweden: Abisko...
CGCGGAAGGCGTTCAGCGACGCGACGGGCGCTCCGGCCGACGTATTCGCCCAGTCCGTGCCGCTCGGTCGCCTCGGGTCCCCGGACGACGTGGCGGAGGTCGTCGCGCTGCTCGCGTCGGATCGCGGGAAGTGGATGACGGGCGCGAACATCCTCGTCGACGGCGGAATGACGGCGCGCTGACCGCCAGGGCCTTCCTCGGGCTGCCGACGTCGTCGGCGTGACCGCGCACGCCGGCCGCCTGGTGAGCGTTTCCCCGGGCTACAGCGTGCCGGAAAACGAGAGCCCCGCGCCCTGCGGGCTGACCCAGGGGACGATCTCCGACGTCGGCTTCACCGGGCGGAGCGGCTGGGCGAGATACCAGATCAGCCCTCCACCCAGCACCGCAGCACCGGTCCCACCGGCGATCAGGCCCACGTTCAGCATCCGCGTGCTGCTCGCGGCCTTGTCGAAGACGGGGTCCCCGGGGGCCGCCGCGCACTGGTGGCTGCCCAGGCTGCAGCTCGCGGGGATCTGGGCGTATCCGAGGCCGGTGAGCACCGCGCCGGCGACCAGGGCCGCGGCACCGATGCCGACCAGGGCGAGCGGGCCCGAGGGTCGCTTCAGCTCGGGAGCGGACGACGGGCCCGCCCCTCCCGGCGCCGGCGGCTCCGTCGGGGATGCGAACGTGCCGAGGATAGCGCGCCCCTTCTCGCCCTGGTTCACCACCACGTTGAGGACGACCTCCTTGCCGGCGTGGACGAAGCGCACCTCGTGGCGGCCCGGATCGACGCGGTGGGCCTGTCCGTCGCCGAGGCGCGCGGTGAGAAGGGTGCTGTCCAGGTAGACCGAGGTGTCGACCAGATCGTTCTGCGCGGCGTCGCGGGCAGCGAAGGTGACGGTGGGCTGGAGCCGATCGAGCTCGTCGACGAAGCGGGCGCAGTCGTTCCGCACCAGCTCCGGGCAGGCGGCCTGGGCGCAGACGAGGAACAGCTTGCCCGCCTGGCTGAACTGGCCCGCAGTGCGAGCGTCCTGGCCCTTGCCGTGGGCGTCGACGCACTCTTCCTTGGTCGGCGGAGCGGCCTCTGCGGCGGAGCCGACGAGGAGCAGGGCGCCAGCGAATGCGCTGGCATGAACGATCGATGCGAGTTTGAACATCTGCGCTCCGGCCAGGAGGAGGGGTCCCTCCGGGGTACGTCATCGCCGGCTCACAGACAGCCGGGCTTGAAGACCTTCTTCGTCCCCTCGAAATAGAAGGGAGGATTGCAGTTGGGAGCCGCCGCGGCCGCCGCAGCCGGTGAAGGGGCCGCCGGGGCGACCGCCGCGGGGGGAGGCGTCGGCGCCGCGCGGTAGGACCGCGGCGCGGTCGGGACGGCCGCGCTCGCCGCGCCGCCGGCGTCGGGAGCCGGCGTGGCCTCGGGGGGCGCCGGCGCCGCGATCACGGGCGTGGGAGGCGCGATCACGGGCGTGGGAGGCGCGATCACCGGAGCCGCCGCGCTGACCGGGACTGCCGCGATGACCCGGGGCGCCTCCGCAGGCTTGCGGAGCAGGACCACGAAGATGCCCGCGAGCAGCCCGGCGATCAGCAGGAGCGCGGCCACGGTCGCCCACCGCCCGCGCGTCGGCTGCGGCGCCGGGAGCAGCGACGGCTTCAGGGACGACGGCGAGCTCGGCTGGGAGCCCTCGCCCGGTCGCACGGACGGCACGCCGCCCGCGAGCTCGGCAGGGCCGAGCTTCTGTTTTCGCCAGCTCGACTCCTCGGCGACGATGACCCGCTCGCGACCCTCGAGGTACTCCTTGCCGAGCAGCTTCACCCACCGCGACACCTCGGCGGCGGTGGCGGAGGGCGCCGCCACCGCGAGCGCCTCCATCATCTCGGTGGCGGTAGCGTACCGATCGTCCGGCTCGAAGGCGGTCGCCCGCTCCACCACCGACGCCACGTTCTCGATGAGCTGCCAGCGCTCCGGCGGGAGGCTGGCCCGGTCCACGGCGTCGGTGAGCCGCTCCACCTCGCCGCGGGACACCACCGCGATGAGCTCCGGCTCGGCCAGGCCTGCGTGCAGCCGCCGCCCGGCGACCGCCTCCCAGAGCACGATGGCCGCCGCGTAGATGTCGGTGGCCCGGGTGACGACGCCGCGGAGCTGCTCGGGCGAGGTGTAGGCGAGCTTGCCCTTGAACACCCCGGCGCGGGTGACGTGGGCGTTGCCGCTCGCCTTCGCCACCCCGAAATCGAGGAGGCGGGGGACGCCGTCGACGCCGACGAGCACGTTCTGCGGGGAGACGTCGCGGTGGACGATCCCGAGCGGCTCCCCGAGCTCGTCCCTGGCCTCGTGGGCCGCGGCGAGGCCCCCGAGCATGCCGCCGACGATCGCCGCGACCACCTCGAGCGGGAGGGGCTGCTTGCGGTTGATGGCCGCGCGGAGGAGCTTGTCGAGGGGGACCCCGTGCACGTAGTCCTGCACGAGGATGACCTCGGTGCCGCTCTGGATCACGTCGAGCACCGGCACCACGTTGGGGTGGTGGATCTTCGAGGCGATGCGCGCCTCGTCGAGGAACATGTTGACGAACTCGGCGTCCTCGGTGAACTGCGGGTGCAGCCGCTTGGCCGCCACGGTCCGGCTGAAGCCCTCGGCCCCGAGCAGGCGCGCGAGGTGGATGGTGGCCATCCCACCCCGGGCGATCGCCGCGTGAAGGACGTAGCGGCCCACCACGGTGGGGGCCGCGGGCTCCCGCGCTGCGTCGTGTCGATCCGTCACGGGACCCACCGCCTACTGGTACATCTGGAGCGCGACTCCCTCGCTCCAGAAGTACTGGTTCTGGAACCCCGCGCTGGCGTTCAGGGCCGTGCCCCACACCGTCTTCGAGTAGTTGTGGCTCGTCGACGAGAAGCCGGCGGAGGCTCCCAGGCCGAGGCTGAGGCTGGACAGGTCCTCGAACCCGGCCACCAGCGGCTCGGGCGAGAACGGCCCGGCGTGGGCGAGCAGGCCGGCGATGAAGATCTGCGCGTCGATGTAGCCCTCGAGGGAGGTGAAGCTCGGGGTGGCGCCCGCCGCCAGGACGGCCTTGTTGTACGCGAGCACGCCGTCGCTGCTGTCGCTCTGGTAGTTGGGCACCACCTGCGACACGATCACGCTGGCGGTGTACGCCACCGGGCCCTGGGGCGCGGCGACGGTCCCGGCCTGCTGCAGCCGCGCGGCGAGGGCGTTGGGGCCGACGAACGACACGTTGATGAAGTCGAGGGTGAGCCGCGTCGCCTTCTGCAGCATCGTCTGCTGGGCGTCATTGGCGTACTGCCACTGGCGGAGGCCGGTGATGAAATCCGCCGCGGGGCCGTAGGTGTCGGTCATGAGGATGCCGATGGTGTGGTTCGCGGTGTCGGCCGCGAGCAGCGTGCCCAGGTAGGCGGCCGCCGCGGTGACCTGCGCCGGGACCGTCGTCTCGTCGTTGCGGGTGTAGCGGAAGCGTGGGAACGGGGTGGTGGGGTCCGCCGGCGGCGGGGTGAAGCCGCCCTTGATGGCCGTGTAGGCGGCGACGAGCCCCGAATACCCGGCCTGGCCGTAGGTGTCGTTCTGGTCGAAGCTCAGGATGTGCGTGTAGTCGGGCACCTGGAGGTCGAAGAAGTACTCGAGCGCGGCGCGGGCCTCGTCGGCGTAGCTGGCCCGCACGTTGAACACGTACTGATGACAGGGGCCCGCCGTGGTGTCGCGGAGGATCGGGGTGGCGCCGGTGAACGCGCCGAAGAAGAGCGTGCCCGTCTCCAGCGTGACCGGCGCGGTGAGGACCATGGTGGGCGTGCCCACGTTTCCAAGGAGCGCCAGCACGGCGTTCGGCCCGCGGTCGAGCGGCGTCGTGGACACCGGGGCCTGCCCGGCCACTACCGACGTGTCGGTGGAGGGGCACTTCACCATGCCGGTGCCGGGCTGCACGTCGAGCAGCGCGCGCACGTTGGCCTCCGCGGTGTCGGGGTCGTAGGCGTCGTCGCGGAAATCGAGGACCAGCTGGCGCCCGCGGATGCCGCCCGCCGCGTTCTGGGCGTCGAAGGCCAGCGACATCCCGAGCTTCATGTCGGTGCCCAGCGCCTGGTTCGGTCCCGAGAGGGGCGCGCTGCTCCCGATGTGCAGCGCGGCGTCGGTCGCGGCGACGCACACCGGCTGACCCACCCTCACCTCGCACACCAGGCCGCTGCCGCACGCGTCGTCCGTGGCGCAGGTCTGGGGCGTGAACTCGGTGGAGCAGCCGGCGAGCAGCAGGCACATCGCCGCGGGGACAAGGGGGGAACGCACCATGAACTACCGTTTCCGTCCCCCCACAGGACTTCACCGCTCAGGGAGCCCGAGCCAGACCTTCTGTAACGTAGTGAGAGCGGAATGGTCCATGATAATCGCACGTCAACGTGCAACGTGCCCCGAGACGCGTATCGCACCCTATCGCCTGGGGGCACCGTGTCCCCTCCGGCGCGGCCGACGAGCACACACACACATGGGGCCCTTGGCCTTGCCGGCAAGCCTGCCTCCGCCAAAAACTGGACCCGCTCCCCATCTTCTGCGCTACCTACCCCGGCCGATGCGCCGCTCCCTCCTCCTCCTGGCCACCCTGGCTGCGCTCGCCCCCGGCTGTCGCCACCCCGACAAACCGGCCCCGGGCCTCTCCTCCGACGCGCCTGCCACCGCCTCCGCGCCGGGCGCCGATCCCGACCCGAGCGGTACCGCCGACCCGGAGCCGCCGGCCCCCACCGGCCCCGCCCTCGTCGACCTCCACGGCGTAGCCCACCTGCCGCCTCCCCTCGCGGAGGGCGCCCCCCGCCTCGCCTCCATCGCCATGCTCACCGAGGTCCGCGCTCGGCCCGACGCCAACGCCACCAAGGTCGGCTACCTGCGCGCCGGCGCCGTGGTCGAGATCGAGCCCGGCGAGCACGGCAAGGCCGGCTGTCCCGGCGGATTCCGCAAGATCAAGCCGTACGGCTTCGTCTGCCTGGGGCCCGAGGCCACGCTCGATCTGGAGAACCCCATCGCCCGCGCGGCCACCCGGCGGCCCGACATCACCCAGAAGCTCCCCTACATGTACGGCATCGCCACCCGCGGCGGGCCGGTCTATGCGCGGGTCCCGACCGACGAGCAGCTCAAGGAGTACGAGCCGCACCTGGCCAAGCACCTGGCCAAGTGGGCCAAGGACAAGGAGAGCGGCGCCACCTACGGGCTCGACGTGTGGATGAAGTGGAAGACCAAGGAGTCGCCCCCCGCGCTCGAGGCGCTGGAGAAGAAGATCACCGACGACGATATCCCCTGGTTCGTCAGAGACGGCCACCTGGTGCCCAATCTCTCCGGCAAGGCGAAGGGGGCCGATACGGTCAAGATCGACGACTTCGTCCATCACAACGGCGTCGCCTTCGTCGAGACGTTCCTCTCGGAGGGCCGCCGTTACAACGTCTCCACCGATCTGCGGGTGCTCCCGGCCGACCGCTTCCGACCCATCCGTGGCTCCGATTTTCACGGCTGGGTGATCGGCGAGGACATCGATTTCCCGTTTGCCCTGGTCCGCAAGAAGGGCGCCAAGAAGTACCGCTTCGACGGCAAGAAGATGGCCAATGCCGGGGAGCTCACGTGGCGCACCGCGGTCAAGCTCACCGGCAAGCAGAAGATGGAGGGCACCCACCTCTACTACGAGGCTGCCGACGGCACCTACGTGGACGACCGCAGCGCCGGTCGCGTCGACCCCGCCAAGAAGATGCCCGGCTGGGCGAAGAACGGGGAGAAGTGGATCGACGTCAACATCACCAAGCAGACGCTGGTGGCCTACGAGGGCACCCGGGCGGTGTTCACCACGCTGGTGTCCAGCGGCGAGGCGGGGCTCGGCGATCCGGAGACCTCCAAGAGCACCAAGCGCGGGATCTTCCGCATCCACACCAAGTACCTGTCCATCACCATGGACTCCACCGTGCTCGGCGAGGAGTTCGAGCTGCGCGACGTGCCCTACGTGCAGTACTTCGAGAACGGCTACGCCCTCCACGGCTCCTACTGGCACGACGTGTTCGGCCAGCCCAAGAGCCACGGCTGCGTCAACCTGGCCCCGGAGGACGCGCGGCGGCTGTTCTTCTGGACCGAGCCGCAGATCCCCCCGGGGTGGCAGGGCGTGGCCCGGGCGCTGACGGGGACGGTGGTGTTCGTCCACCCGTGACCTGCCCTCGGTGGGGGAGGTGTGGCAGGATCCGCAGACTTCGAGGTTGGCCATGAGCATGACGAACGCGGTGGTGGAGCTGGGTCGGACGCCGCACTGGATCGTGGAGCACGACGTCTCGCGGTCGTTCCTGCGCTTCCGGCGCAACACGGTGCCGTTCGCCTCGAAGGAGGAGATCCTGGCGCAGTTCGTCGACGCCGGCCGCATCCTCGCCGCGGTCGACCGCAGCACGCTCGGGTTGCTGCTCGACATGCGCGACGGCCCGATGCGCAACGACGACGTCTACGAGGAGGCCCTGGGCGGCCGCGAGACGCGCTTCTTCGCCGGGTTCGCCCGGTTCGCCGCGCTGGTGCGCACCCAGGTCGGCAAGCTCCAGGTGATCCGCCGCACCCGCGGCGCCGGGGTGGACCGCGCCGTGTTCACCGACGAGGCCGAGGCCATCGCGGCGGTGACGCTCCGGCCGCCGTCCTCGCGGTGAGCCCCACGGCGGCGCGCTTCCGCTCCGCCCGCCCTCCTTCCCGCCACACCGTGGCGCTCCGGCGTGCCGCGCCGCGCTCCAGCAGCCGACGTCGTCCACGGTTCCGGCGGCGGCGCGGGTGTTGCACGGCTCCCGACCATCATGAATGCCAACAGCAACCACGTGAGTGGGTCGATCGGCGCGGGCGAGATCGCGGCAGAGACCCTCGCCGGGGCCGCCTTCGGGGCGGGCATCGGAGTGCTGGCGGGGCCGCCCGGCGTGGTCGCGGGAGCGATGATCGGCGGGACCCTCGCCGCGGTCGTCGGGGCGATGCTCCACGAGGATCTCGCCCACCCCAACGGCGACCCGCTCCGGTGAGCGCTCCACCGACAGCGCCGCGACCTACCCCATCGTGAGGACGGCGCGGAACCGCACGGTGGCCTTCATCATGGCGTCGTAGGCCTCGGTCGCGCGCGCCAGCGGGAAGGTCTCGACCTCGCATTTGACGCCCGTGAGCAGGCTGAACGCGACGGTCTCGACGATGTCGCTGGGGCCGTCTCCCACCCAGCCGCGCATGGTGTTGCGCCGGAGGAGCTGCATCGGCGTCACGTCGAGCTTCTCGCCGGGGCCCGCCACGATCACGACCTGTGGGGGATGTGAATTGCCTTCATGGGATGTCCTCGGGAGGTGAGTCGCAGTCTAGGCCGAAGCCGTCAGCACGACTTGGGCGATCTTGGCGACGTCCTGGAGGCGCCGGCGTGCGCCACGCTCACGCCTCGGTCGCCAGCGTCTCCCGGAGCCTCGTCCGGTTGGTCGCGAGGAGCCGGCGCAGGTGCTTCGAGAGCCCGCGCTGCCCGTCGAGCGAGGCGTGGCTCGACAGGAGCATCTCGGCGACGGAGATCCCCTCCCGCACGTCCTCCGGGGTGACCCTCTCGCGCTGCGCTGCGGCGGCGTGGCAGCGGGCGAAGTGGGAGATCAGGGTGGTCGAGAGGGCGAGGTCGACGATCACGTCCACGAGGGAGAGGGGCTCGGCGCAGAAGATCTGCCGCCGCCGGAGCACGAGGCGCAGGAAGTCCGCGACGAGCGAGCCCTCGTCGCCGGAGAGGAAGCGCGGGACGGCGCGCACTCTCCGGAGCTCCAGTGGTCCCGGGAGGAACAGCATGTCGACCGTCCCCCGCCCCAGCAGCCACGCGAGCTTGTTCCCGAGGCTGCGCAGCGCTTCGCCGAGGGACCCGCCGGCGCGACCGATCCGGTGGGCCAGCCGGAGGCGCGACGGATAGCAGAGGAGACCGAGCAGGCTCGCGAAGAGCGCCCGCGCTGGGAAGGAAGGCGTCGCGCGCGGCTGGACCGGCTCGACGTCCTGCCGATCCGCGAGGTCCAAGGCAGCCTCCACCGAGGCGTCCGTCGCTCGCCCGGCCTCGCCGAGGAGGGCTCCCTCGAAGGCGATCGTCCAGTCGTAGATCTGCGCGAGCGCGGCCGCCGGCGACCCGCCCTCCCCGAGCCGCGCCTCCCAGCGGCGCACCACGCGCAGGTACTGGGGCTGGGAGAGGAGGAGGCCGCCCTGCGTCGACATCGCGTCGGACATGCGGCCCACCTCGCCCTTCTGCTGGAGCTTGGACGGGAGCTGTCCGTCGACGGGGTCGCCGCGGTTGTCGCGGATGGAGGGGCAGAGCTGCGAGAGCTGGGCGACGACGGCGGAGTCCTCGTCGCGGACGAACCCGAACGGGAACGCCTGGCACGAGCGCGGCAGGTAGGCGTGCCCCTCGCGCTTCTGCATGCTGCAGAGCCCGTCCGGGTCGAGGAAGACGCACTCCAGCCGGCGATCCACCTCGCGCATGGGGAGGACCCCCCGCTCGAGGACCCGAGCCCCCTCGGGCCCGGCGCGCTCACGCACCCACGGATCGGCGAGGTAGCGGCGGGCCTCCTCGTCGCGGAGGCGGATGCGCCAGGGCAACCGGCAGCACCGGGCCGGGCACTCGCGGCAGGCGAACCGCCGGTCCGGCAAGGAGATGAGCTTCGTCGCCATCCGGGAGCACCCGAGCAGGACGATACCGCGCGGCGAGCGCGGGGCTCAACCTATCGTCAGGGGGCCGCGTGGCCCGGCGGAGGACCCTCGTCGCCGGGGATCTGGAGGCGGACGGGCTCCTGCCGCTGGAGCAGCGGCCACACCGCGTGGAGCGCGGCGGCGATGGTGGAGCCGTTGTTGACGGCGGCGGCCATGATGGGGTTGATGAGGCCGACCGCGCCCGCGGCGATGGCGATGGCGTTGGGAACGAGCACGATGCCGAGCACGCCGCGCACGCGGGCCATGGCGTCCTCGGAGAGCTGGAGCACGGCGGGGAGGCGCGAGAGGCCGCCCTCGAGGAGGATGACGTCGGCGGTCTCCAGGGCGACCTCGGTGCCGCCGCGGAGCGAGATCCCGACGTCGGCCACGGCGAGCGCGGGGGCGTCGTTGATGCCGTCGCCGATCATCGCCACCTTGCGGCCCTCGGCCTTGAGGCGGCGGACCACCTCGGCCTTCTGCTCGGGGAGCACCTCGCCGATGGCCTCGTCGATGCCGCAGGTCCGGGCGATGGCCTGGACCGGCGCGAGCGCGTCGCCGGAGAGGAGGAGCACGCGGCGCCGGCCGCCGGCGCGGAGGGCGCGGACCACCTCGCGGCTCTCGGGCCGCGGGGCGTCGGCGTAGCCGATGACGCCGGCGAGGTGGCCGTCGATGGCCACCAGGATGCTGGAGGCGCCGTGCGTCGCCATGGCGTCGCGGATCGTCTCGGCGGGGCCGGGGTCGACGCCGGCCTCGCGCATCATCCGCGCGTTGCCGACCATCACCCGGTGGCCGCGCACGCGCGCCTCGAGGCCGAGCCCGATGCGGTAGCTCTCGCTGCCCTGCTCCAGCGTCCAGGCGGGCGCTCCGACGGTGACGGCGTGACGGCGGAGCGCGTCGGCGATGGGGTGCGACTGGTTGCCCTCGGCGGCGGCCGCCAGCGCGGCGATGTCGGCGAGGCTCCACTTGCCCCCGCAGCGCACCACCTCGGTCACCTCGGGCAGGCCGAGGGTGAGGGTGCCGGTCTTGTCGAAGACGATGGTGTCGACCTCGGCGAGGCGCTCCAGGTACTGCGCGCCCTTGACCAGCACGCCCGCGCGCGCCGCCAGCACCATCGCGGTGAGCGCCGCGGTGGGGACGGCGACGCGGACGCCGGTGCCGAAGTCGGTGATGAGCACGCTGGTGAGCCGGTCGAGGATGCCCGACGAGGCGTAGGCGAGCCCCGCGGTGACGAAGGTGGGCAGCACCAGGCGATCGGCGTAGGCCTCGGCGTTGCGCTGGAGGGTCATCGGCTTGACCCCGGCGCCCTCGAGGATCTGGACGATGCGCGCGGCCACGGTGTCGGAGCCGGCGCGCTCCACCAGGATGGTCGCCTGGCCGTGCAGGGCGACGCTGGCGGCCATGACGCGGTCGCTGACCAGCCGGTCACGCGGGACGCTCTCGCCGGTGATGGCCTTCTCGTCGACGGAGAGGGAGCCCTCGACCACGATGCCGTCGGCGGGGACGCGCGCGCCCGGGTAGACGACGATGCGCATGCCGGGCCGGAGCTCGCGGGGGTGGACGCGCCGGGGGAGCCCGCCGGCGTCGTCGGCCACGAAGGCCTCCCCGTCGTCGAGCGCCATCAGCCGCGAGATGGCGGTGCGCGCGCGGTCCTGGGTGCGGTCGAGGATGAGATCGCCCAGGGCCAGCAGCGTGGTGATGACGCTCGCGGTGACGGGCTCGGCGCGCGCCACGCACACGGCGATGGCGGTGGCGTCCATGACGTCGACGTTGAGGCGCCCCTCGCCCAGGCTGCGGAAGGCGCGCTGGAACGGGGGGATGGCGGTGACGGCCACGCCCGCGAGCACCACCGAGACCGGGAGGAGCCCGGTGATGGAGGCGGCGAGCACCCCGGCGCTGAAGCCGGTCTTCCACAGCTCGCGCGTGGCGGAGGCGGAGGGCGCCGGGGCAGGGGTCGGCCACGCGACCGAGGGCGTGGAGGCGATCGCCCCGAGCAGCGCCGCGGTCGAGGTGAGCCGCGGATCGAAGAGGACCAGGATCGCCGCCGTCGCCGGCGAGGGCCGGGTGCGCTCGACCCCCGGGAGCTGCCCGAGGAGGGCGGCGACCTTCTCCAGGGCGTCGGCAGGGCCGCCGCTCACCTTGAGCCGAACGCGCCCCGGGAGCTCGTGGAGGATCGCCACCTCGAGGCGCCCTTCCGGCGCGGCCGGGGCGCGCGTCGCGCGGAGCCGATCGTGGACGATGCCCGCGAGCACGCGCCCGGCCCCCCGGCGGTCGTCGTAGTGGATGACCAGCGTGCCGCGCGCCGCGTCGTGGCGCACCCGCTCCACGCTCGGCTGCTTGCCCAGCGCGCTGCGGATCGACTCGACGCTGGCGTCGACCTCCGCCGGCGGCGCGCCCGGCGGGTGGATGGCGACCGCGACCGTGGCGCCCGAGGAGGTCCCGTCAGGCATCGACCTCGGCGCCGGCGCCCGCGTTGCCGTTGGCCGGACGGGGGTTGAGGTTGGAGAAGGTCACGAACGACCAGAAGAGCAGGTCGTACCACTCGGGGACGCGCGTGGCGCCGCCGGTGAGGAGCTTGCCGAGGCCGAGCACCGCCAGGGTGCTGGGCACCGCGACGCGCAGATCGGCCTTGCCGCCGGCGGCGCCGCGGATGCGCGCGTCGAGGCCGCGCAGCGCGTCCCGCACGCGATCGCCGGGCGGCCGCGTCGGCTCGGCGTCGCGGCGGTCGACCGCGAGGCCGGCGAGCCCGCCGGTGAGGACGATGGCGCGGAGCAGGCGGAGGATCTGGGTCTCGGCGGGATCGTAGAGCACCAGCACGCTGCCGGTGAGGGCAGAGGCCGTGGCCGAGGAGACACCCGGCTCCTCGCGGATGCGGTCGACGACCTCGCCGGCGACCTCCGGCAGGATCCGGAAGGTCTCGGCGCGGACGCGGAGGCGGCCGGGGAGGTGGGCGACGACGCGGAGCCGGTCTTCGCGGGCGTGGCTCGCGCGGGTCACGCGGCGCGCCCTCCGGAGACGTCGCCCTCGGTCTCGTCCTCGGCCGGCGCGCTCGGCTCGGACTCCTGGTAACGGATGCGCCCCTCGGCCATCAGATCCTCGATCCACTCGGCGTGCTCGCCGACGGTCCTGCGCAGGTCGTGCGCCGCGCGGTGCCCCTCGACGATGACCTTGACCAGCGCCTCGCGCGTCGACCCGGCGGCGCTCCGCCCGATCCAGCCCACGGCGACGCCGGCGGCGAACGCCCTCACACCCAGCAGCGGCATATCCTCTCCTGCGCCGCGCCCGCTCACGAAAGCGAATGGCAACTGCGCGTCCAGAGCGTATCATCACTCCCATGGAAGTTCTGCTCGGATATCTGCTCGGCGTCGGCACCGTCATCACGATTGCCAGGAGGGGCGACAGCGCCCGCGGCGCCGTCGCCTGGACGGCGAGGCACGTCGGCGCCTTCTCCAGCAAGGTGAGCGCCGCGCTCGACCACACCGCCCGTATCGCCCGGGAAGAATACGAGAAAGGCCGCGTGGACGAGCTCCGCGGCCCCCTCTCGGAGAGCCTGGGCGGGTCGAGCGAGGGTGTCAATGGAGTGTCGAATGCGACGCGGTCGCGTCATCTCAATGGCAACTGATGGATCCTTGTGGGGAACGCCCCGGCGCGTTCCTCGCCACGTCACCTGATTGTCACTCGACAGAAGGTGTCGTGTCACGCCTCTGTCGTGGTGGCGTCGTGCCTCTGACCTGCCTGCGTCGCGCGGGGATGCTGACTGGACCTCTCCGTCAGAAGATGCCGTCAGCGGCGACGGTGGGCCGGGCCCCGCTCCGTTCCCCGTGGCCAGCGGCCTCGGCGCTCCGGCGGCGCGCCGCTTCGAGGTAGGGAGCGGCCGCGCCCGCCACCAGGCGCAGCCAGCGCTCGTCGAGGATCGAGAAGGCGTGCGGGCTCGTCGAGGTGGCCGCCAGGACGCCGATGCACCCGCGGTCGTCCAGCAGCGGCACGCCCAGGTAGGAGCGCAGGTCGACGACCATGTCGGGCCGGGGGACGAAGCGGGGGTCCGTCTCGGCGTCGTCGACGCGCAGCGGCGCGTGGTGGAGCGCCACCCATCCGGTGAAGCCCTCGCCGACGACGAGGTCGGCGCCGCCGGCGGCGTGGAGCGCCGTCCCCGTGCGCGCCGCCACCAGGAGGCGGGTGCGGCTCTCGTCGAGCAGCCGCAGGCTCACCCGGGGCACGCCCAGCAGCGCGGCGGCGCCGTCGGTCACCTGCTGGAGCATGGCCTCGAGGGACCCGCCGCGCCTCAGCCCGTCGACGAGGGCGACCAGCGGCAGGCTGGGATCGCGGGTGCCGTAGCTGTGCGCGGCGCGGGGCGAGGCGCGGTGGGTCTCGGCGCGCAGCGTCTCCCGGGCCTCGCGCGAGAGGGGCTCGGGGCGCGGCGCGGGGCGGCCGAGCAGGTAGCCTTGCCCGCAGGGGACGCCGGCGCTGACGACGGCGTGGAGCTCGCCGGCCGTCTCGATGCCCTCGGCCACGAGGAGGATGCCGGCGCGCCGGGAGAACTCGGCGAGGGCGCCGAGGAGGTGGGCGCGCGGCGCGTCGACGTCGACGTCGCGGACCAGCTCCCGGTCGAGCTTGACGATGTGAGGCTGGAGCCGCAGCAGGGTCACCAGCGACTGCTGGCCGGCGCCGAGATCGTCGAGCGCGACCCGGAAGCCCTGCCGCCCGTAGTGCTCGAGGACCCGCTCCACCGCCTCGGGATCACGCGAGGCGACCTCGGTCAGCTCGAGCACGAAGCGCTGCGGCGTGAGCCCGTGGCGCTCCACCAGCGAGAGCGTGAAGCCGGAGACGAAGCCGGGGTCCTCGACCACGCGGGGATCGACGTTGAGGAAGAAGAGGCTCTGCCGGTCCTCCATGCCGGCGATGGCGGCGATGGCGATCTCCCGCCACCGCCGGTCGAGCGCGAGGAGGCGGCCGTGCCGCTGCGCCAGGGCGAGGAGGGGGGCCGGA
>Ga0302279_10005748_pt1 | contig 13635 bp, 10 predicted proteins | sample III_Bog_N3_3_FD_194541 | JGI IMG/M metagenome (GOLD analysis project Ga0302279, IMG submission 194541) | Peat permafrost microbial communities from Stordalen Mire near Abisko, Sweden - III_Bog_N3_3 | ecosystem: Environmental > Terrestrial > Soil > Wetlands > Peat | place: Sweden: Abisko...
ACGTGACCCGATGCCATTTAGAGCGGCGGTCGATTGCAACCCCAACACGATAGTGGAGTTAGAAGCGTCGATGCCCTGATGCAGTGCAGGATTCCAGCTCGGAACCCCCAGACGCGGTTTTTCGTTCCGCAAGGCGATTGCGGCCAGCATACCGTCCGGGATTTGGGCCTCGGAACTGAGTTGCATTTGCATTCGATTGTACGGGGATGAGGGCGCGGAAGAGGAGCGGATTAGGAGGAGGATTCCAGCCGGATTCGTGGCCGGATGAGCTGCGTTAAGAGCGCAGCTAAGAGAAGAACATTCAGGCGAGATTGAGTCGCCGTCCCCGCACGGCATCGGGATCGAGATACGGAGAGCGCACCGCCTTCCCCCGCCACGGTCTCTCCCCCCTGGACCCCCCACACCCGGGCACCCCCTTCCATAAGGTATCCCCAGGGTGGGAGAGACCCCTCTCCCGCGCCATATCTGTGAAGCGGGCGCTCCTGTAGGGGGAACGGCGGCGAACCACGGGCCCCGGTTCGCTCCTGCGGAGTGGCTTCCTTCTCTCTTCTTCGATCCCGATGCCATGCGGGGACGGCGAGGCTGAAGAGAGAGTTTTTTCCTTAGCTGCGCTCTTTTCAACCCATAGCCGGTCTATCCCCTAAAACCTGTCAAGAGGTTTAAGGAGATTCTTTTCAAGCCTAAAAATACCTCTCTATGTGTTATTCCTCAGCCGTCTTCCCGGTCTTCGTCGGCCTCCGCCGTGAGCTTGTCGAACAGCTCATCAGCTCCCGGCCCTTCGGGAGCAAGAGGCGGCGAAGCCGCTGGCCTATGAGCCCCACCTGGCTCCAGCAAGGCCGCTGGATGCGTGGCGGCGTAGACCTGCTGCAAGGCCCTGAGAGCGACGTGGGTATAGATCTGCGTGGTCTTGATGTCCTCGTGGCCGAGGATCTGCTGGATGAACCGGATGTCGGCGCCGTTCTCGTGCATGTGCGTCGCCATCGTGTGGCGGAGCAAGTGACAGGCTCCGGCCTTGCCGAGGTCGGCGGCGACGATCCGCTGTCGCACCGTCCACGTCAGATGATCGCGGCTGAACGGCTCACCCTGAGCCGTGAGGAACACCGTGCGGTCGTCCGGCTCGGCCACGATCTCCGGTCGTGCCTCCCGGATGTACTTCTGGAGCCAAGCGACCCCGCGCTCTCCGATGGGGACGTAGCGGTCTTTCTTGCCCTTGCCCTGCCGCACCAGGACGAGGCCGCGGTCGAGCGAGAGGTCGTACAGCTTCAAGCCGATCACCTCCAGCCGTCGCAGCCCGGTCGCGTACAGCAGCTCCAGGATCGCTCGATCGCGCAAGCCGATCGGCTCCTCGATCTCCGGTTGCATCATGACCTTTTCGATCTCCTCGACCGAGAAGATGTTCTTCGGGAGCGTCCGGCCCAGCCGTGGCAGCTCCAGCTCGGAGGCCGGGTTATGCAGGATGTGGTTCTGCCTGGTCAGCCAGCGGAACCACACGCGGAGCGGCACAAGCCGCGCATGTTGACTGCGGAAGCTCAGCGGCTCGCCGTTCTTTTTGCGGTAGTAGAAGAGATGGCGTTGATACCGCTCCAGCACTGGCCGCGTAACCTCGATGGGTTCACGCAAGCCGTGCTCCTGCGCCCATTGAACGAAGTACGAGATATGAACCAGCCGATTTCTGACCGTGTGCTCGGAGTAGTTCTGGATCGCCAGCGCGTTCAGGTGCTCCCGCAGGAACCACTCCAAGGCCGTCTCCGGCTTCGCCTCTGGCTTGCGCCGCTGCGTTATCCTTGCCATGCAGCACCCCCCAGACCCGCGAAGCCGTCATGCGCTCTGCCGTTGGGTTTCGGTTTGGCTACGATGCGCTCTGCGGCGGACTTCTCTTCGGCTCCGGTACCACTGCATTCCGGCGATGGCTCGTAAAAAGCGCCTCCAGCCCGCATGGATACAGGCGATTCATCACTCCGCGTACCCCCCGCTATCCCCCCGCTAGGTACCCGCGCACCCCCCGCAAGGTCACCCTCCGACCCCGCGCGGTTATGATTCACGTCGGCTTCGGCGATGCCTTCGAGGTCGACGGCCAACTGGTATACGAACGTTTGGCCGTTGCTGCCGCGCTTGACCGCCAGATACTCCATCTCCTCCAGATGCTTCATGTGGTGCCGCAACTGCGTGTCGCCCCAGCGCGTGTACTGCCGCACCGTCCGGCGAGTGAAGCAGACCTTGTTCCGCTCGATCTGCAACCGTTCGCTCTCGGCGGCGATCATCCGGTCGATAGCTGCCAGCAGCCGCCTCGCGCGTGGCTTCAGCTCGTCGAGCGAAGGCCCCAGCACTTGCCGGATCAGCGTGTGCGCCAGCTTCACGTCCTCTTCGGTGGCCTCTATGTATTGCAGCGTCTCGCTGCCGCGTGTGCTGGTTTTGATCTCGCGCTGATGCTGATGCAACAGGGCGATGGCCTGGATTAGGGTCAGCAGCTTCGTATGATCGCGCCGCGTCCGCGTCACCGCATCCGGGAAGTCGGGCATCTCCACCGCATGGTTGTTTGCAACCTCGATGGGCCGGAGCAACCGCTGCGCGTTGCGATGCAGCCGCACCACTTTCTCCCGGTCGCGCCGCGCCCACAGTCCCTCGATGGTCTGGGCCTCGCGCTGCTTGCGATGGATCGCCCGCGTTTGCTCCTGCTCTTCATTCACGCTCAGCACGAGGCAGCGGTTCAACAGCTCCTCGTCCACGTCCTGCGCGGTCGTGGTCAAGAAGATCATCACCGGGCCTTCGACCAGGTACTCGTGCGTCACCATCTTCCCGTTCACCGGGTCTTTGCCCGTCGATGCGATCTTGAGTTTTCCCTCGCTCTGCAAAAGCTTCAACGCATACGCCGCGCGGCTGGCCCCTTCCTCTTCGGCCACCGCGAGGATTTTGTGTTTCAGGTTCTTTTGCCCCATGTAGTACAGGGCTTGCCCGGTCATGGCAGAGTATTCCTCGCGCTGCTCCTCCGGCATGAAGTCCAACACCGCCTCCATCAACGACGATTTGCCAGCGGCGGAGGACGACTGCAACACCACGGCCAGCGGCTTCGCCAAGAGGCGCGACACAGCGGCTAGATAGCTGACCTTCTTGTTTGTCTCTTCGCCCACCACACCGCAGAGGTCGAAGTCGGCAAGTACTCGCTCGATGAGACGCGGATCGCGCAACAGCTCCATCGCGGCCGCTTGCTCCTCGGCCGTCATCAACGCCTCGTCTGGCGGAGCGTCGAGCAACTTCTTCATCTGCTCCCGCTGTACGTCGCCCAGCGACGTCCACAGCAGCCCAACCTCTCGATGGATCGCGTCTTCCTTCACGCCCAGCTCGTGCGCCGTCTGCTTGGTGAACACCGAACGCTGCCGCGCCGTCTCCATGTCCAGCGTGTCGCCGTGATACAGCAACTCGCCCCGCGCGTTCACGCCGGAGACGCGGACATTGACGCGCATCGTTCCACGGCTCGTGTTCTTCTCCAGCCCCAGCACCCGGTACACGCGCGGCCCTATCGTCACCGTCACCTCTTCGCCGTCCGCCTTCACCTGTGGCACCAAGGGCGATGACAGCGGCATAGGACGCGGCTGCGGCTCTTCAACCGCAACAGCGGCAGCTAAGGGAAAAACAGGCTCGGCAACTGCGGCGGGCGACGGCTCCGGTGCCTCTTCGACAGCGACAGCAGCGGCCTCGATCTCCTCGGCTATCTCCGCCATGATGGACTCTTCCTCGATCATTTTTTCCTTAGCTGCTCGCTCTTTTTCTGGAGCGGCGATGCTCTCCGGCTCCGCCGCCGCGATCTCCGGCACAGCCACTCGTACACCTGGCCGCTGTCCTTTGCCCAGCCACGCCGCGCCGTTCAACAGCACTCCAAGACTCATCGAAGCGGGCTGCACTTTGTGCGCGTAAGCGTTCGCATCCATGCCCTTCGGGAACTCGACGCGATAGCAGTCGATGCCCATTGCGATCAGCTCCGCCGCCAGCTTCGCCGCCGCTTTGTTGCCCGCCTCGTCGCCGTCGTAGGCGATGTAAACGCGCTCCGTGCCGCGCTTTTTGAAGGCCGCGCGATGGTCGTCGGTGAAGCCGTTGACACCGTAGCTGGCCGTCACATGACGGAACCCCGCGCACCAGAACGTAAGCGCGTCGATGAGGGCTTCGCAGAGGATGATTTCCTTGGAAGCGATGAACGCTTCCTCGTTCCACACGCCCCGCATCGGCCCTGGCAGATAGAGATGATCGGGTGTCCCGGCCCGCAGGTTCGGCGTGATCTTGCGACCGTACATCTGCACCACGTCGCCCTCCAGATTGATGACTGGCACGATCAGCGACCCCCGTAGATGCTCGTGGCCGCTCTCCTTGCGGATGATGCCCAGCCGCTCCAACTGGCCCCGTACCTCCGCGCCGGCGAGACGATTCCTGTCCGGCAACGCCGGCCCCAGCATCCGGTCGCTGAACCCAAGTTGGAACCGCTCCAACATCTCCGACGATTTCAGGCCGCGCTTTTCGAGATACCGCTTCGCCTCCACCGTGTCCTGCAACGTCTGGTGATAGAACCGCACCACCTCCAGCATCACCGCCCGGTCCTCCGCGCCCAGCGTCACCGGGCAGGGCAGCTTCGGAACCGTGCTCTGTTTCACCACCGGCCCGGACGACGGAGAGTAGTTCTTCCGCAGCAGCTCCTTGGCATGGTTGAAGCTCACGCCTTCGGCCCGCATCACCCACAGGAACACGTCGCCGCCCTCTCCGCACGCGCCCTTGCAGTGCCACACGTTTTCGACCGGATCGATGTTCAGGCTGGGATTCCGGTCGTCGTGGAACGGGCACAGCCCGATCAGCTCCTTGCCCACGCGCCGCAGTGTGATCCCACGCGCCTCCGCCAGCCGCTGGATCGACACCTCCCGCTTGATACGCTCCTTTTCGTCCTCCGGCATGTACGCCATTTTTCCGTCCTCCGTCGAAAATCCTGTCAAGCGCTTTTTCGCCCTGAACAGATGTACAAGAATTTAGTGTAATTTACTCTAACAAGCAAGAGGACTCCCACATGGCCCTTACACTCACTCTCGTCATGGCTCCCCGCAAGAACATCGCCGAAGATTCCCGCAAGGCCGTCAACCTGGCCCTGGGCAAGCGTCTGGCCCACTTCCGCACCCTGCGCAACTTGAGCCAGCGCGAGCTCGCCGAGCGCGTCAACGTCGTGCAGGTTGTCGTCTCCAACTACGAGGTCGGCAAGCTCCGCATCACCGCAGAGATGGCCCTGCGTTTCGCCGCCGCGCTCGACGTGCCGGTCCAGGAACTGCTCCACACCGACATCGCGCCGGAGATCGCCCCTCAGCGCAAGCCCAGCCGCAAGGTGCTGGAGCGGCTGGAGAAGATTCAGAGCCTCCCGCGCCGCAAGCAGGACGCCATCCTCACCACCATCGATCACTTCCTCAACAGCGCCGCCAGCTAACCTCGAACCCGGCTCGAACCAAACACGGATGAGGCCGGACAGCGTCCGGCCTTGTTCGTCTTGCGTTCGATCTGGATGTCCGCTCTGCCCGCTCGTAAGCCGTCAGGCTTAGGGATGGTGTCTCCCCTTCCACCTTGCCGCCGAAGTGCTGCACGAACAACTCCCGCGCCCGGCGCTCGCCCTCCTCCGACATCGCAACGGACTTCGCTTTGCTCTTCGGATCGGAGATGTATCCGCGCTCGTGCAGCCGCTCCAGCGCGTCCCAGTCGTGGCCCTTCCACGCCCGCCCGTCGCCCGCAAGCGTCAGCCACAACAGCGCCAGAACCATCTCGTCCACCTTCTCCCGGTCGTACTCCATCCGCCCTCCGATTGAGCACGATCCTAGCACCGCCGCCGTCGCTCTTTCATGTGTTTTTGGACACATGAGAAGAAGACATTCTTCTCATAACAGCGCACCACCCGGAGCGGAAGCGGCAGTCAAGGCCGCGCGATTTTGCGCGCCGCGTCAGCGGGCGAAGCGCCTTGACGGACGCTGGAGCGGAGGGTACTCGGCCACGGATGCTCAGGGCTTTTTGCCTCGCTGCTGCCACTCTTTCACCAGTTCCAGCCCTCGGCTCGACTTCCGGTTTTTCACTTCCGCCTCGATCTTCTGGTACGTCTCCAGCGTCATCGTCTCGCCTACCGCCAGCTTCGGCAGGATGTTGATGAGCAGCAGCCGCAGGGCCGTGATCTCCTCCAGCTCCACGCTCGGACGCGGCTCCGGCGCGGGCTGTTGGTCGCGCTCGATCTCGCCCAGCACAAGCCCACGGATCAGCTCGCCCTGCGTCTGCTGCCGCCTCGCCGTCAGCTCCGCGAACGCCCGCAACTCGCCCTCGTTCAGCTTCGTCCCAACGTGATGCACACGGTACGTCGCCCGCCTCAGTGCCGCTGCCGCCAGGTCGTCCCCGCCGTCCTTGTCGCCCAGAAGTGCCATCGCCGATCCTCCTCAGAAGCCGCGTTTACGGATGGGATCGCAGGTTTCCCCAGGGACACCCCACACGCTCTATCTGGTTGATGCCACTCGCACACCCGCAAGGTGCCCGCAGGGTTCCGCAACACGACCCCGGAAGGGATGGAGTGTCATAGTTCATCCGGTGCAGAGCACCGCGCTGGCTGCGGCGATATATTCGGCGTTCGGAACCGCATTCCATTCGCCGCCGATTGCGCCGCCGATCTCACCCTCAACGCTCATTCCACGATGGTTCCCGCACAGCAACCGCAAGGTTCCTCTACAGCAACCTGAGAGAGACATTTTTCGCTTAGCCGCTGATTCGATTGTGGTTCCCGCAGAGTAACTTTTAGTTCCTCCACAGCACCCATTCTGGGGTGACGTGTCCCATTCAACCCCATGCGAAGCATGGTCGCTTTCTCACCTCCCCGGCATTGCTCCCCCAGCGAGGGCCACAGACGCAGCGAAGCCGCCCCCAGAGGGATGGCATCGCTAGCATCGGACAGCGGACTATGGAACCTTGACCTGATTGCTTTTTAGGAAGGTTGCCCAGTCGATGATGGCGTCATAGGGGCTGTGCTTGCAGTCGCTATTGTAATAACGCTTCGCTTCCTCAACGACCGTGTCGGGTTCTGACCCGATTGCGATTTTGAGCGAGACCTCATCGCCACCTGCCTTTTTAACTTCCGGGTCCATGAAGTCGCCCTCCATGACTCCGCCGCTTCTTACGAAGGTAAGGACAAGCGGAGCAACTCTATTCGGGGGGCAACTCGCAATTCGAACGATCGGGCTTGTGTCGAAGATGAGCCTGCCAGGGTTGCGCTCGATGTTGTAGGCCCTACCCAATAGGAAAAAATTGTAGATATATACCCCATCGTCAGAGTTGTTTGTGATCTTCCAGTGCAAGAGACCAGCAGTCTTCGAGAACCTGGTTATCTCGAACCGCACTTTGCTAACATTGGGCGGCTTTGTTGTGCCATATCCCGTAGACACCACGAGCATAAGGACTACACAGATGCCGACGATACGCTTCATCTCCGTACTCCTTTCACTCAATTGGAATTGGGGTCGCGCAGTGGAAGGCCTTGATCCTGCCTTAGTTGGTTTTCGGTTTGACGAGCGCTTCCTTCATCACTTGGCCACCCCATGATTCTCGGGTACGCATGGCCTAGTACCTCATGTCCCGCGATGATGCTGAACGGATTCGGAATTCTTTGCCCGTCGAGACCTCTCAGAGGCATGTTTATATCGGTCGGGGACTCATTCCGGTTCAGGTTCACGGTTGTGTTCCCTTGAGCATCCAACCTGCCCGTATAGGAGTCCATGTTGCTCATTCCGACCGTTATCGTAGGCTTGGCGTTGATTGCCCCAGTGAGAAGGTTGTAGCCCGCAGAGTGTTCGCCTTTGAAATTCGCGGCTGCATCCTTGTCTAGAGTCATCGTCGTCTTCCCATCTTTGTCCGTTGTCTCTTTGAAAAGCGACGACTCCCTTAAGCCATTCTTGTCTTTTTTCGACGCGTTAGCCGAGAGGCGCTTTAGCTCTGCATCCTTGTCCTTCTTGTCGCCGGTTAAGTCAACTTCATGCCCATCCGGATCGTTGCGGGAGAGCGGATTGTTCCAAACATAGCTGTAGAGATTGAGGCTCTGCGGATTGTCGAGTTTAGCGTAGGGAACCGGTGCGACTTTGACGCTCCAGTCCGGACTGAGGAACCTACCCGTTGCACTGTTGTAGTATCGCGCGAACATGTAGTCGTTGCCTGATTCTGTGTCTCTTTCTTTGCCGGTACTACGTGACCCGATGCGATTTAGAGCGGCGGTCGATTGCAACCCCAACATGAGTGTGGAGTTACAGGCATCGATGCCCAGATGCAGTGCAGGATTTTTGCTCGGAACCCCCTGACGCGGTTTTTCGTTCCGCAAGGCGATTGCGGCCAGCATCCCGTTCTCGATTCGCACGTCGGAGCTGAGTTGCATTCGCAGATGATTGTACGGCGCGGATGCTGGCCCGGCGGTTATTTCTTGGGGGAGATTCGGCGTGGGTTCCGGCGTCGATTCCAGGGCGGATACGTGTGCCATTGGGCCGCGCATTCGTGGCCGCATTTGCAACGTCAAGAGCGCAGCTAAGGGAAGAACATTCGAGGGGCTACAGCGTGACGATGTTGAGGCCGGGGATGAGCTTGAAGTGCTTCACGTTGAGCGTGGCCACTTCGAAGCCGAGATAGAGGGCTGTAGCGCCGATCACAAGGTCCTCGAAGGCGATGGCGATACCCTGGGCGGCCTGCTCGCCCTCGATGCGTCCGGCAAGCCTCGCGATCTCCAGCGAGACCGGATGCACGATGAGGTCCTGGAAGGCTCCCTCAGCGAAGACGCGCCGCCGTTCCCGCTGGGCTTCGGTTTTGGCCCGGTAGATGCCGTGCGTCAGCTCGACCACGCTGACGGTAGAGAGCGCGATGTCCACCTCGCCATGCGAGGCCCGAGCCTGCCGGAGGATATCTTCGATGGACTCGCCACGCCGCTCGCTTGCGATGAGGATGCCGGTGTCGAGTATCAGTCCCATGCCGACGTATCGCGGGGCTTGCGGTTGCGGACGATCTCTTCCATGTCGGCGGCGAAGTCGGCATCCATGACCGGCTTATAGCCCAGCTCTTTCGAGCGGGCCTCGGCAAGCGCGATGGACTCGGAGATGGAGCGGCGCGGCGGAGCCGCCGCGCGAAGCACGGCCACCGGCTGGGCACCAGATTCGATGACGACCTCGATGCCTGCGCGGACGCGGGCCATCAGTCCGGCGAAGTCACCAGCGGCGTCGGCTTCCGAGATGTGGATCGTTGCCATATTCACGATGATACCTCCATAGGCTTTTTTCTTAGCTGCCGTTCTTTTCTGCCCATAGACCGGGCTTCCCCTAAAACCCTGTCAAGAGTTAAAGAAGATTTATTTTCATTGGGGGAAATACTCCTCTTGGTAGTATTCCTCAGCCGTCTTCCCGGTCCTCGTCGGCCTCCGTTGTGAGCTTGTCGAACAGCTCCTCGGCCTCCGGCCTGTCGGGAGCAAGAGGCGGAGAGATCGCCGCTCTGGGGGCCGCACCTGGCTCTAGCAACGCGGCGGGATGTGTGGCGGCGTAGACCTGCTGCAAGGCCCTGAGAGCGACGTGCGTATAGATCTGCGTGGTCTTGATGTCCTCGTGGCCGAGGATCTGCTGGATGAACCGGATGTCGGCGCCGTTCTCGTGCATGTGGGTCGCCATCGTGTGGCGCAGCAAGTGACAGGCTCCGGCCTTGCCGAGATCGGCGGCAACGATCCGCTGCCGCACCGTCCACGTCAGATGATCGCGGCTGAACGGCTCACCCTGAGCCGTGAGGAACACGGTGCGGTCGTCCGGCTCGGCCACGATCTCCGGTCGTGCCTCCCGGATGTACTTCTGCACCCATGCCGCGCCGCGCTCTCCGATAGGGACGTAGCGGTCTTTTTTGCCCTTGCCCTGCCGCACCAGGACGAGGCCGCGGTCGAGCGAGAGGTCGTACAGCTTCAAGCCGATCACCTCCAGCCGTCGCAGCCCGGTCGCGTACAGCAGCTCCAGGATCGCTCGATCGCGCAAGCCGATCGGCTCCTCGATCTCCGGTTGCATCATGACCTTTTCGATCTCCTCGACCGAGAAGATGTTCTTCGGGAGCGTCCGGCCCAGCCGTGGCAGCTCCAGCTCGGAGGCCGGGTTATGCAGGATGTGGTTCTGCCTGGTCAGCCAGCGGAACCACACGCGGAGCGGCACAAGCCGCGCATGTTGACTGCGGAAGCTCAGCGGCTCGCCGTTCTTTTTGCGGTAGTAGAAGAGATGGCGTTGATACCGCTCCAGCACTGGCCGCGTAACCTCGATGGGTTCACGCAAGCCGTGCTCCTGCGCCCATTGAACGAAGTACGAGATATGAACCAGCCGATTTCTGACCGTGTGCTCGGAGTAGTTCTGGATCGCCAGCGCGTTCAGGTGCTCCCGCAGGAACCACTCCAAGGCCGTCTCCGGCTTCGCCTCTGGCTTGCGCCGCTGCGTTATCCTTGCCATGCAGCACCCCCCAGACCCGCGAAGCCGTCATGCGCTCTGCCGTTGGGTTTCGGTTTGGCTACGATGCGCTCTGCGGCGGACTTCTCTTCGGCTCCGGTACCACTGCATTCCGGCGATGGCTCGTAAAAAGCGCCTCCAGCCCGCATGGATACAGGCGATTCATCACTCCGCGTACCCCCCGCTATCCCCCCGCTAGGTACCCGCGCACCCCCCGCAAGGTCACCCTCCGACCCCGCGCGGTTATGATTCACGTCGGCTTCGGCGATGCCTTCGAGGTCGACGGCCAACTGGTATACGAACGTTTGGCCGTTGCTGCCGCGCTTGACCGCCAGATACTCCATCTCCTCCAGATGCTTCATGTGGTGCCGCAACTGCGTGTCGCCCCAGCGCGTGTACTGCCGCACCGTCCGGCGAGTGAAGCAGACCTTGTTCCGCTCGATCTGCAACCGTTCGCTCTCGGCGGCGATCATCCGGTCGATAGCTGCCAGCAGCCGCCTCGCGCGTGGCTTCAGCTCGTCGAGCGAAGGCCCCAGCACTTGCCGGATCAGCGTGTGCGCCAGCTTCACGTCCTCTTCGGTGGCCTCTATGTATTGCAGCGTCTCGCTGCCGCGTGTGCTGGTTTTGATCTCGCGCTGATGCTGATGCAACAGGGCGATGGCCTGGATTAGGGTCAGCAGCTTCGTATGATCGCGCCGCGTCCGCGTCACCGCATCCGGGAAGTCGGGCATCTCCACCGCATGGTTGTTTGCAACCTCGATGGGCCGGAGCAACCGCTGCGCGTTGCGATGCAGCCGCACCACTTTCTCCCGGTCGCGCCGCGCCCACAGTCCCTCGATGGTCTGGGCCTCGCGCTGCTTGCGATGGATCGCCCGCGTTTGCTCCTGCTCTTCATTCACGCTCAGCACGAGGCAGCGGTTCAACAGCTCCTCGTCCACGTCCTGCGCGGTCGTGGTCAAGAAGATCATCACCGGGCCTTCGACCAGGTACTCGTGCGTCACCATCTTCCCGTTCACCGGGTCTTTGCCCGTCGATGCGATCTTGAGTTTTCCCTCGCTCTGCAAAAGCTTCAACGCATACGCCGCGCGGCTGGCCCCTTCCTCTTCGGCCACCGCGAGGATTTTGTGTTTCAGGTTCTTTTGCCCCATGTAGTACAGGGCTTGCCCGGTCATGGCAGAGTATTCCTCGCGCTGCTCCTCCGGCATGAAGTCCAACACCGCCTCCATCAACGACGATTTGCCAGCGGCGGAGGACGACTGCAACACCACGGCCAGCGGCTTCGCCAAGAGGCGCGACACAGCGGCTAGATAGCTGACCTTCTTGTTTGTCTCTTCGCCCACCACACCGCAGAGGTCGAAGTCGGCAAGTACTCGCTCGATGAGACGCGGATCGCGCAACAGCTCCATCGCGGCCGCTTGCTCCTCGGCCGTCATCAACGCCTCGTCTGGCGGAGCGTCGAGCAACTTCTTCATCTGCTCCCGCTGTACGTCGCCCAGCGACGTCCACAGCAGCCCAACCTCTCGATGGATCGCGTCTTCCTTCACGCCCAGCTCGTGCGCCGTCTGCTTGGTGAACACCGAACGCTGCCGCGCCGTCTCCATGTCCAGCGTGTCGCCGTGATACAGCAACTCGCCCCGCGCGTTCACGCCGGAGACGCGGACATTGACGCGCATCGTTCCACGGCTCGTGTTCTTCTCCAGCCCCAGCACCCGGTACACGCGCGGCCCTATCGTCACCGTCACCTCTTCGCCGTCCGCCTTCACCTGTGGCACCAAGGGCGATGACAGCGGCATAGGACGCGGCTGCGGCTCTTCAACCGCAACAGCGGCAGCTAAGGGAAAAACAGGCTCGGCAACTGCGGCGGGCGACGGCTCCGGTGCCTCTTCGACAGCGACAGCAGCGGCCTCGATCTCCTCGGCTATCTCCGCCATGATGGACTCTTCCTCGATCATTTTTTCCTTAGCTGCTCGCTCTTTTTCTGGAGCGGCGATGCTCTCCGGCTCCGCCGCCGCGATCTCCGGCACAGCCACTCGTACACCTGGCCGCTGTCCTTTGCCCAGCCACGCCGCGCCGTTCAACAGCACTCCAAGACTCATCGAAGCGGGCTGCACTTTGTGCGCGTAAGCGTTCGCATCCATGCCCTTCGGGAACTCGACGCGATAGCAGTCGATGCCCATTGCGATCAGCTCCGCCGCCAGCTTCGCCGCCGCTTTGTTGCCCGCCTCGTCGCCGTCGTAGGCGATGTAAACGCGCTCCGTGCCGCGCTTTTTGAAGGCCGCGCGATGGTCGTCGGTGAAGCCGTTGACACCGTAGCTGGCCGTCACATGACGGAACCCCGCGCACCAGAACGTAAGCGCGTCGATGAGGGCTTCGCAGAGGATGATTTCCTTGGAAGCGATGAACGCTTCCTCGTTCCACACGCCCCGCATCGGCCCTGGCAGATAGAGATGATCGGGTGTCCCGGCCCGCAGGTTCGGCGTGATCTTGCGACCGTACATCTGCACCACGTCGCCCTCCAGATTGATGACTGGCACGATCAGCGACCCCCGTAGATGCTCGTGGCCGCTCTCCTTGCGGATGATGCCCAGCCGCTCCAACTGGCCCCGTACCTCCGCGCCGGCGAGACGATTCCTGTCCGGCAACGCCGGCCCCAGCATCCGGTCGCTGAACCCAAGTTGGAACCGCTCCAACATCTCCGACGATTTCAGGCCGCGCTTTTCGAGATACCGCTTCGCCTCCACCGTGTCCTGCAACGTCTGGTGATAGAACCGCACCACCTCCAGCATCACCGCCCGGTCCTCCGCGCCCAGCGTCACCGGGCAGGGCAGCTTCGGAACCGTGCTCTGTTTCACCACCGGCCCGGACGACGGAGAGTAGTTCTTCCGCAGCAGCTCCTTGGCATGGTTGAAGCTCACGCCTTCGGCCCGCATCACCCACAGGAACACGTCGCCGCCCTCTCCGCACGCGCCCTTGCAGTGCCACACGTTTTCGACCGGATCGATGTTCAGGCTGGGATTCCGGTCGTCGTGGAACGGGCACAGCCCGATCAGCTCCTTGCCCACGCGCCGCAGTGTGATCCCACGCGCCTCCGCCAGCCGCTGGATCGACACCTCCCGCTTGATACGCTCCTTTTCGTCCTCCGGCA
>Ga0302279_10005756_pt1 | contig 13620 bp, 9 predicted proteins | sample III_Bog_N3_3_FD_194541 | JGI IMG/M metagenome (GOLD analysis project Ga0302279, IMG submission 194541) | Peat permafrost microbial communities from Stordalen Mire near Abisko, Sweden - III_Bog_N3_3 | ecosystem: Environmental > Terrestrial > Soil > Wetlands > Peat | place: Sweden: Abisko...
TGCTTCACCGGTTGCTTGATGCCGACCCCGGTGCTGAAGAAGCGCCGCGGCGCGAGCGTGACCCACGTCGTCCCCGCGGTGATGTCGGCGGCGTCGGTGTATCGCGCGTGGGCGACGCTGAGCGAGGCGTCGGCGAAGATGTGGTTCTCGAAGGTGTAGCGCCCGTTGAACTCCCCGCCGTAGCGCTGCGTGGGGCCGGCCGGCGTCGTCGACGCCGTGTCGCCGTCGATGGTGAGCTCCGACTGGAGGTTCATGAGGTAGCCGACCGCAGAGAGCGTCAGCCCCTTCACCGGGCGAATCGTGGTGCCTACTTCGTAGCCCGTCGCCGTGGAGATGAGCGTCGTCGCCGACCCTTCGAGGAGCGTGCGAGCGTCGTTCGAGTGGAATCCGCGGCCGTAGTTGGCGAACAGGTCGAGCTCCTTGATGGGTGACACGATCGCGGTCGCCTTCGGCGAAACCTGCTGCGCGCCGGCGTAGCCGGAGACCTTGTCGACGGCCGTCTGGCTCTGGTTGCTCACATCGGCGTCGATGCGGTCGAAGCGCAGGCCGGTGACGAAGCGAAGCCACTTCGCGGGGCGAAAGTCTTCTTCAGCGTACGCGCCCGTCTCCGTCTCGTTGATGGCCGAGTCGGTGATGGGCCCTGGGATTCCATGCTCACCGTCGAGCCTGTGACGCGCTTCGTCGCGGTGGAGCTCGCTGTCGATGACGTCGTTGCGGATATCGAGCCCGACCGTGGACCGCACTTCCATGCCGCCGAAGATCGACTTGTGCGTCACGTGCACCTTCGCGCCTGTCTCCCACCGCGCGTCGTCTTGCTCGATCTGCGAGCCGTAGTGAAGGCCAGCCGCGAATCCTGCGTTACCGAGTCCGGCCGGCGCGATGACGCCCGATGCGATCCCGTCGTTCGGATAGAGCTGCAGATTCGAGTGGAGCGCGAACAGCGTCCCTTCGATCTCGTTCGTGCCACTCCATCGCCTGTACGACGTGAGGATCTCGACCCGCTGGCTGGCGCCCCCTTGCGTCGGATCGAGCGAGTCCCAGCGGCTGAGACAGTTCGACCCTGCGTAGGCGGGGGGGGCCTTCGTCCCGTCGCTCTCTCCGCACACGGCGCGCGCGGGGAGCACGCCCGACATGTTCCACGACCCTCCGTACGCCATCAACATGACCGAAGCTTCGCTGTGCTCGTCGAGCTTGTGCGTGGCTTTGAGGTAGCCGTTTAGGCGGTCGAAGTCGTCGGGATGAATGAACGGGCCATCCTCGTGAAACGCCTCTGCACCGACGGCGAGCCGCCAGTCATTCCCGAGGTCGGGTGACTCGACGACGACGACGCGCTGGTGCCCTGTGCTGCCGATCTCGACCTTCGCGACGCTCTGCTCCAGGTGGTCGGCCATATGAAACGTGATCGAGCCCGACGTCGCGAAGTCGCCGGCGCGCGCCGAGTAGGGGCCTTTGGTCGAGTCGATCGTGTCGACCGTCTCCGGAATGAGGAAGTGTAGATCCGAGAAGCCCTGCCCGTGCGCGTGGCTCACTGCGTTGACCGGTTGACCGTCGACCGAGAACGCCAGGTCGGTGCCGTGATCCTCGTCGAAGCCTCGAAGGAAGTACTGCTGCGCCTTCCCTCCCCCGGCGTGTTGCACGGAGAAGACGCCGGGGACGGCCTCGAGCATCGACTCCGCGCGCATCTTGGGGATGAGGGAGAGCTCCGTGCTGCTCGTCTGCGAATCGGACGCGGCGATGTGCTCGAGCTGCTGGCTCGCCGGTCGCTGCGCGACGACGAGGGTCGATTGACCGGCGCCCACCTGAAGCGGGCCGGTAGCGCTCGGCGCATGCGGCGACGCGGGGACCGGAGGCGCGACGACGGGGGCGACCGGCTTCGGCAGGTGGAACTCGTAGGCGAACTGCACGGTGGACGGGATCGGCTTGCCGCCTTGCCTTGCAGGCTCGAAGACGAAGTCGCGCGCGACCGCGAGGGCTGCCTCGTCGAAGCCGTGACCTGCCGGGCTCATCACCTTCGCCGCCGTCACCTTCCCCGCCTCGTCGATCGATAGCTCGAGAGCCACGATCCCCTCCAGCCGCTGTGCGGCCGCTTCCGCGGGGTAAGGCGCCTCGCCGTGCGTCTTCAGGGACGGCGGTGTCAGGGACGGCGGAGGTACGGGCGGCGCGGGCTGCGCGTAGCCCACGCCCGCGAACGCCAGGAACGCGAGGACTGTCGCGCAGCAAGACGTCGTTCGAAACCTCGCCATGGTTCGTCCTCGCGCGCGTCCGGATCGGGTAGCGCTCACATACGGTCGAGCGGCCGACGTGGATCGCACTTCTGGTGAATCGTGTCACGCACAAATCGACCACCTCGTGGACGTGGACAAGCGCGGCGCAAGTGACGGTGAAGACCGGCACGGGTCGTGGCACGACTCTCACGAAATGAGCACGTAACCTTCGTTCGACGTTGTGGCCGTGCGAGACGTCGTCCAGACTCAAGTCTCGCTCGATGCAATCCCCGCGAGCCGACGCGAAACACCCTCCTGTCGCTTGTTCGCGCGGTCTCGCGGAACCGCCCCCCCTCTTCGCGCGTAGAGCCCACGTGGACGCGCGCAACGGCGAGAATCTCTCCTCTCGCGCGAATTCGTGCCAACGTCGCTTGGTCCCCGCATGCGGCTTCGAGGCAAGATGGCGTTGACGGCCGGTAGCGTCGGCGGCCTGGCCAGCGCATTGCGTGCCTGGCTCGCGAGCCCTGCCTGGATCGCGTCGGCGGTGATCCACGGGTCGCTCGTCGCAATCCTCGCGGTACAGGCGGGCAAGCCACACGTCACCGAAGGCCCGGTGCTCATCGACGTTCAGCTCACGACCGTTGAGCTGCCGCCGGAGCTTCCGCCGCCTCCTGTCGAGGTGCTGCCGGCCCTCGCTACACCGACGCTCGCGCCGCCTGTGACTCTCCAACCTGTGGCCGCACCGATGACGCCACGGGCATCGGCGCCGGCGCCCGAGCCGCTGCAACGCGCCGCTGCCATCACACAGCAGATGGCGCCTCCGCCCGAGGTCACTACGGCGCCCGCGGCCCCACCAACGTTCGTGATGTCGATGCCGATTGGAGCTTCGACGGGCACGGCGAGCTCTACGAGCGCGAACGACATGGGCACTGCCAAGGCGGTCGAGGCTCCCACAAAGACGGTCCTCGACGAGAACGGCGTGTCGACCCGCGCGGAGGTCGCCTTCGGCCCAACCCCTGTGTACCCGACAGCCGCACGCGCGGCTCAGGTCGAGCTCGACGTGCCGGTGGAGCTGGTGGTCGATGAAGTCGGGCGAGTAGCCGAGGCTCGGGTTCTCCGCCACGCAGGCTTCGGCCTGGACGAGGCCGCCCTCGACGCCATTCGCCGATACCGCTTCACACCGGCGCAGCGCGACGGCCACGCGGTCGCCGTCCGAATGCGATGGACGATGCAGTTTCGCCTGGAGTAACGGCGTCCTCCGCGACGGGGCTCAATCCGTCCTGAAAAGAGCGCGTGAGGGAGGCGAGGTGCCGCAGGAGGCAGGCTGAGGGCCGATCGAGCTTCCCCTCCTGCCGGATGCGGCGCCTCGCTCCCGACGCGAGTGTGTGCTCGGACGAGCCGACAACAGACAAAACGACTGCGGCGACTGCTCTCTCGAGCAGTCGCCGCGTCTTTCTACATGGAGCCTACCGAGCGCTCCGCGTCAGAGACCTACTCGGTCTCTTCCGCGGCCTTCTCGGCAGCTTCCTTCTTCTCTTTCTCCTTCTCGAGACCGAGCTGGAGACCGAGCTTCTGCTTGATGAGCTCACCGATGGAACCCGCCTTCGCGTCGTCCGCGACGGCACCGCCACCAGCGGCTGGCTTCTTCGGAGCGCGCGTCTCGCGCTTCTCTGCCTTGGGCGCCTGCGACGACGCTTCCGGCGTGGCCCCGCCGACGCGCATCGACAGCGTGATGCGCCTGTCCTGCGAGTCGATGTTCGCGATTTCGGCAGAAACCTCGTCGCCAATCTTCAGCGTCTTCGGCGTGCCGTCCTCGTTGTCACCGAGCGTCAGCTCGTTCTGCGGGATGAGCCCCTCGACCCCTTCGCGCACTCGCACGAAGACGCCGTAGTCGATGACCGAGATGACCTTCGACGTCACCAGCTTGCCCGGGGGGAACTCGCTGAAGATGGTCGGCCATGGGTCGTCGAACAGCTGCTTCACGCCGAGAGAGACCTTCTTCTCGTCGTGATTGATCGACAGGATGATCGCGTCGACGTCGTCCCCCTTGTGGAACAAGTCGCCGGGGTTGTTGACCTTGGCCGTCCACGAGAGATCGCTCTTGTGAACCATGCCGTCGACGCCGTCCTCGATGCCGATGAAGACACCGTAATCGGTGAGCGAGCGGACCTTGCCGGAGATCTTGTCGCCGGGGTGGTACTTCTCGGTGAAGATCGTCCAGGGATCGGGCTCGAGCTGCTTCAGACCGAGCGAGATGCGCTTGGCCTTTGCGTCGACCTCGAGGACCTGGCAATCGAGCTCCTGACCGACTTCCAGGACCTTGCTCGGATGCTTGACCTTCTTGGTCCAGCTCATCTCGCTGACGTGCACGAGACCTTCGACACCCGGCTCCAGCTCGACGAACGCGCCGTAGTCGGTGATCGACATGACCTTGCCGTGCACCTTCTTGCCCGGCGGGAAGGCCTCTTCCGCGTGACTCCACGGGTCTTCCTGGGTCTGCTTCAGACCTAGAGAAACACGCTCCGTCTCGGGGTTGTACTTGAGGACCTTGACGGTCACCTCGTCGCCCACCTGGAACACTTCGCTCGGGTGATTGACGCGACCCCAGCTCATGTCCGTGATGTGGAGCAGGCCATCGATACCGCCCAGGTCGACGAACGCGCCGTACTCGGTGATGTTCTTGATGACCCCCTTGACGATCTTGTTCTCTTCCAGTGTCTCGAGCGTCTTGCTCTTGATCTGGTCGCGCTCCTTCTCGAGGAGGACGCGGCGCGAGAGCACGATGTTGCCGCGCTTCTTGTTGAACTTGATGACCTTGAATTGGTAGGTCTGCCCGATCAGCTTGTCCAAGTTGCGGATCGGCCGGAGGTCGACCTGGCTGCCGGGGAGGAACGCCTTCACGCCACCGCGGATGGTGACCGAAAGGCCGCCCTTCACCCGCTGGCTGATCGTTCCCTCGATGAGCTCGTCGCGCTCGCAGGCGCTCGAGATCTCATCCCACACCTTCATCTTGTCCGCTTTCTCCTTCGAAAGCGTGACCAAGCCGTCGTCGTTTTCGCGGCTCTCGATGTAGACGTCGATGACGTCGCCGACCTTTACGCCGGGTGTTGCCACCCCTGCGTCATTGAGGGGACCGGGCTCGAACTCGTGGAGGGCGATGATGCCCTCGCTCTTGCCGCCGATGTCGATGACCGCGTTGTCACGCGTGACGGCGACGACCGTACCTTTGACGATTTCGCCTTCTTTGCCGAACTCTCCGTTGGAGATGCTGGCTTCGAAGAGCGCGGCAAAGCTATCCATGCCGCCTTGCTCGGAACTGCTGCCTGCCGAGTGCAGGGCTGTGGTTTCTTGACTCATGTGAATGTTCTTTGAGACCTCGAGATGCTCGCAGCGCCTAGCTTCTAACGAGATAGGCGGGTGCGAGGCTTGTGTGGGAGTGACGTTTCCCCCTCACGCCGCGTAGGACAAACGCGAGGCGCAAGGAGAGCCGGGTGGGAATAATCGACGGGGGGTGGGTTGTCAAAGTCGATCCCGCGCATTTCGGCGCGATTTCGACGGTTGCGCTGGCGCTTCGCTCACGGCGCGTGGCCGGGCTCAGGCACGTCGGCGTGCTCTAGAGCTTCGAGCCACGGGCGTGGGAGGGGGGCTCGGACGAGCACGAGGGGGCCCTCGCGATCCACCTTCGCGGCGCCGAGCCAGTTCAACCCTCCCCCCTGACTCGCAGCCGGTTTCGGCTCTGGATCATGCGACTCGGCACGCTGGACGGCCTCTTCGAGCCGGTGCCGGAAGGCCAGCGTGACCGCCAGAAGCGTCCCTTCGGCCGACGCGGCTGCGGCTGCATCGGGGTAGGCGAACTTAGCGATGACGAGCCCTTGCGAGCCGGCCGTCAGCGCGACGTTGGTCCTGAGGAGCGACGCCCCGACCGTCGCGAGCGCCCCCTTGCGGAGCTGCGGGAGCGCGTCTCCTGGCAAGGAGAGCGAGACCAGCGGCGTCTCGTCGCCGACGAACGCTCCTTTCGTGGTCCCTTCGAGCAGCAGCGCGCGAGCCTTCGGGATGATGGGGCCGCTCGCGACGACCCACATGAGACCCGAGACGACGAACAGCGCGGCGTCCGTCTTCTCGGCCGGCTCGAGCTCACGCGAAGCCGTGCGCACGTCGCCTCGAACCGGATGCCACACGGGCTGCCCCGCGGTGTCGACGATCTCGAGCGGGTCGACGTCGGCCGGTACGCCGCGCAGGACGACCACCGCAGACTTGCCATGGTCGCTTTCGGCGACGACGATCTCTTCGGTCCGTTCGAGGACCGCGAGGGCCGTCGTCCCCAGCGTCGTCGGCCCCGCGTACGCCGAGGCGAGCTCACTGGCGCGGCGCAGGAGCGGACCGTAGACCGAGTCACGCGCGAGGGACGGCGGGTGCAGCGTCAGGACGACGTCGGGTCGGCCTGCGAACAGCGTCTCGAGAGTCGGCGCGGGCCCTTCGAGCGTCGTGACGTGCTTCGATGAGGCCGAGGATGTCGATTGCGCGGGGCTCGACGGGGCGCGGTGCGGCGCGCATCCGGCGACTGCCGTCGCTACAAGGAAGGAGAGCCCTCTCCCTCTCAACGTGTGAGCGCCTTCACCTGATCCACGATGAACGCAACCGTCTCGCTCACACTGCGGGTCGAACAGTCGATCTCGACGGCGTCGGTCGCACGACGAAGAGGCGCGAAGGTGCGCGTTTCGTCCTGACGGTCGCGCGCGATGACCTCACGGAGCGTCTGGTCCAGGGTGACCTGCTGCCCCTTCGCGACGAGCTCTTCGTAGCGCCGCAAGGCCCTCACCTCGGGCTTCGCCGTCAGGAAGAACTTCGCCTCGGCGTCCGGGAACACGACCGTCCCGATGTCGCGCCCTTCGAGCACGACGCCCCCTTCATGGCCGGCCTGTCGCTGCAGATCGAGCAGCGCCTCGCGCACTTCGGCGTGCACCGAAACGGAACTCGCGCCGAGCCCCATCTCGGGAGAACGAATCGTGTCCGACACGTCCTCGCCCGACAGCTCGATGCGCAGACCTCGCGTCGTATCGGGCACAAGCTGCAAGGCCTTGTTCGCGACCAGCTCGCGCGCGATGGCACCGACGGCAGCCCCGTTCGACCAGTCGACCCCGGCCCGTTCCGCCGCGAGCGCGACGGTGCGGTACATCGCCCCCGTGTCGATGAGCACGAAGCCCAGCGCATCCGCCACCTCGCGCGACACGGTGCTCTTGCCTGCCCCCGCAGGGCCGTCGATGGCGACGATGGGGCGGCGGAGGTCGTGCTCGGTCACGCCGAGACGATTAGCCGCGTTCGGCCCGGGAACGCAATGGTTGGACTACCCCGCCCGTTCCGCTCGCGCTTCAGCCCACTTGCACATCCGCTCCCAGGGCGCGCAGCGTCCCCACGAACCTCGGGAAGCTCGTCGCGATGCAGTCGACGTCACGGATGCGGCTCGGCCCGTCCGCGAGTAGCCCTAATACGACAGCGGTCATCGCTACCCGGTGGTCCCCTCCGCTATCGACCACAGCGGCCCGCAGAGGGTTGTCGGTCCCGTCGATCACCAGGCCATCGTCGAGCTCTTCGCACGTCACGCCAAACGCACGGAGCGTCGTCGCCATCATCGCGATGCGGTCGCTCTCCTTCACGCGCAGCTCCCGCGCCCCCTCGATGCGCGTGGTCCCCGCAGCTCGTGCAGCCAGCGCGCACGCGATGCAGATCTCGTCGATCGCGCGCGAGACCCGTTCGCCTCCTGCCCGCGTCGCGACCAGCGGCGCGTGAAACGCGTGCAGCGTCCCCACCGGCTCCCCTCCCCGCTCGTTCGACGGGTCGACTACGAGGCCCGCCCCCATTTCGCGCGCGATCTCGAGCAGCCCCGTGCGCGTCGGATTGATCCCGACGTCCCGCACCGTGACGCGCGACTCGGGCACGACCTGGGCGGCCACGAGCAGGAACGCGGCGGCCGAGAGGTCCCCCGGGATGTCGACGTCGAGCGGCGCTAGCTTGCCGTCCCAGCCGGTCGGGTCGAGCGACACGACGGACGCCATCGTCCCGATGGGCGCCCCCATCGCGCGGAGCATGCGCTCGGTGTGGTCGCGCGAGATGACCGGCTCCTTGAAGAGCGTCGCCGCTTCCGCGTCGAGCCCCGAGAGGAGAATCGCGCTCTTCACCTGCGCGCTCGAGACGGGGCTCTCGTATTCGAGGCCACGGAGACGCGCGTTCTTCTCGAGCGCGTGAATCGTGAGAGGCGCGGTCAGCTCCGACGGGCGCGCCGGGTTGGGGGTTCCGTCGAGGCGAGCTCCGCGGAGACGAAGCGGCCCAATCACGCGCATCATCGGGCGCTTCGTGAGCGACGCGTCGCCGATGAGGGTGCTGGCGAAGCGCTGCCCGGCGAGGAGCCCGGTCATCAGGCGCATCGTCGTGCCCGAGTTGCCGCAGTCGAGAGGCGCGCTCGCCTGGCGCAGACCGCGAAGCGACACGCCGTGCACCCGAAGCTCCGTCGCGCTCACCTCGTCGACGACGACGCCCAGGGCCCGGATGGCCGCGAGGGTCGAGAGGTTGTCCTCGCCTCGCGAGAAGCCCTTGATCGTCGATGTGCCGTCGGCGACGGCCGAGAACAGCAGCGCGCGGTGACCGATGCTCTTGTCGGACGGGACAGGGACGCTGCCGAGCAAGCCCTTCGCAGACGGGCGAACGACGAGGTCGGTCATCTCGGCGGCGCGGTCGATCCGGTGGCGAGCTTGATGACGGAAGCCATCGACTTGCGGATGGCTTCGTCGTCGAGCGCGAACTTCACCGCCACGTTCACCCCTTCGGGGGTGATGCTCAGGTTCTGCACCTTGGGTGCGGCCCCCATCGCGGCGGCCATGTTCACGAACGCGGCGAGCTGGCGGATCGAGTTGCCCCCTGCGGCCGCGCGCTCCGGGTCGGCGTACGTCAAGGTGCTGCCGACGTTGAGCCCAGGCGGATTGAAGTCGCCGATGACCGCCGCCCGCGAAAGACCGTTCATCGCCGTCGGCATCGGCAAGCCGTGCAGAGCTTGCGGCGGGATGCTCGCGATGTCGGCGGCGATCGCGAACGCGCTCCCTTGCGCGGCCACGGTCCCGATCATCCAGTCGGCGAGCTCTCGCGGGCGCGCTTGCGGACTCGGGATGGCGAGACGGTCGAGCACGCGCCGCACAGCGCTCTCGCTCCCCGATACCATCGTGTGATCCGTGACGGGCGCGAAGGCCACGTTCGAGACGGTGTAGAGCGTTCGACCTGCGTACGGGAACGCGACCCATGCGGCCCCCGTCTTGGTGGTGACGTGGGCGGCCACGGCGGCCTGCAGCCTGGGGATGTCGAAGCGACCCGATGCGACCGCGACGGCATCGACGCCGCCGCTCGCGTAGACGCCGATGAAGATGTGGTCGACGTCGCGGGACACCGACATGCCCACTTCCTGGCCCACGGGGAGGACCCCTTCGCCGAACGACGCGAGCTGTCCCCCGGTCGAGCCGCTCGCGTAGAAGGCGCGAACGTCCAGGCTCGCGAGGGCGATAGCGCCCGCGGGGAAGAGCGAGAGCGGGTCGGCGTCGATGGCGAGCGCCGGGTTGACGGGAGGCGCGACGGGGGGAGCCGCCGGACCGCAGGCCGCCGTCGAGAGGACGAGCGCCGAGAGCGCGGCGAGCGCGATGCGCGACAGAGCCAAAGGTCGATGAGTCACAGGTTTCATTCCAAGCCACTCCGTTGCAAGCCGTTCGCACTGCCGACCCGCGCATCAACCACGCGCAGGATAAGACCCGAGCACCTTGAAGACCTTCGTCAATCGCTTCACCCCTTCGAACGCCGAGACCAGCTGCCGGTCGGTGGCGTGCCCGATCACCTCGAGGAAGAACAGATACGCCCAACCATCCCCCTGCGCGGGCCTCGACTGGATTCGGCTCAGGTTCACGCCGTGCTCGGCGAACTGACGGAGCACGTCGAGGAGCGCGCCCGGCGCGTCGTGCAGGCTGAAGGTGACGGCGGTGCAGTCTTCCCCGGTCGGCGGGGACGGGCGCGAGCCGATGACGGCGTACCGGACGCGGCCGTGGCTGTCGTCGAGCATCGAGTGACGTGCGATTTCGAGCGCGAGACCGGCGGCCGCGACGTCGCTCGCGAGGGCGGCTGCGGTTGGATCCTCGGCGGCCATCTCGCACGCGAGGCGCGGCGACTTCACGTCGAGCATCGTGGCCTGCCCGAGGTCGGCGAGCGACTTGGCCGAGAGCGCGCGGTCGGCGGCGATGACGTAGACCTTCGTGATGTCGGTGAGCTTGCCGCTGCGGCTGAAGAGATGGAGCGTGGGGACCACCTCGCGCACCATGCCGACGCGCAGATCGTGTGCCGTGAGGGCGAGGAGCGTCGCCTGCACGGGACCATCGGTCGACGTCTCGTACGGGAGAACTGCAAAGTCGGCCCTGTGGCGCGCGACGGCATCGAGCGCTTCGTCGGCCGACGCGGTCATAATGCAGGCGACCGACGCCCCGAACTGCTCGCGTGCGGCCGCGTGCCCGGCTCCCCCTTCGAGGCCGAGGACGGCGACGCGTACCGTCAGCTCGAGGCCGACGCACGCCGCCTGTATCTCGCGGAAGATAGCCCGCATCGCCTCGGGGGTGAGGTCCCCCTTCGACTTCGCGATGAGCGTCTCGATGAAGGCGCGGTCGCGGAGTGGCAGCGCGGGGCTGTCCCCCTTCACCAGCTCGCCGATCGACTTGGCGGCACGGGCCCGCTTCTCGAGAACGGCCGTCAGTTGCTCGTCGAGCTGGGCAATCTCCTGCCGCAGCTTCTCGACCTCGCGCTTGTGCTCACGTTCGGACATGGGGGATCTTTTGGACGGTACCCGCCCCGCGTGGCGCTGTCACTTCACGGCGCGGGACGGGACTGCCTCGTTTCGATGCACGAGCCGTGCGCGGGTCGCGCGACGACGATCGACGCGGCTAGAGTGTCCGCGTGCCCCCGACGCTCTCGGCCGAAGACCTCGCTGGACTGGTACGCAAGTACGTCGAGATTCGTCGGCTTCGGCTGCAGGCCGAGCGAGACCCGAGCCTCGACCCACGAAGGCAGATGGCGGCTCTCGCGGCGGAGTTCCCAGGGGCTCTTCGCGAGGCGGACGAGCTCCCGATGGACGAGATAGACCGTCGTCTCGTGACGCTGGACCGAGTGGCAGCGGGACACGAAGCCGCGCCGGCCTGGATGAGCATGCTCGCCCGCTTCCACGCGCTGACCCGGGGTGCCCTGTGCGCCAAGAAGTGGCTCGCCGGTCGGAAGGAGGTCGACGACGCGACGGAGCGGGCGTTCACGGCCGAGGTGGGTACGCTTTGCTACGCCTCGGACGCCCGTGAATGGTCGGGCGAGCTAGCGAGACTGGCGAAACCGCCGCGGGGGCGGGTCACGGATGTCGTGTTCGAGAGGTTGGCGAGGGAGCTGGGGGTGGAGGAGGGGGTCGTGCGGGGGCAGGTGTTAGGGGCGGGACGGCGTCCGGTCGGTCCCTCGCGTGACCGGCGCGACACGTCACTGGACTGAACACCCGTTCCGCCGCACAGTCCCCCGGTGCGTCCGCTCCCGATCGCGAACCCGGTCAACCGCTGGGCGTCGACGGCAGTCGAGTTCATCGACGCCCCCGATCCGGACGACCCCGATCGGCCACTCGCCCCCACGGCTCGGCTTCACGTCTACGAAGACACGACCCGCGAGATCCTCTCGAAGAACAACAGCCCCGACATCCCCTTCACCTGGAGCGTCAACCCGTACCGCGGCTGCTTCCACGCGTGCGCGTACTGCTACGCGCGCCCCACGCACGAGTACCTGAGCTTCGGCGCTGGCACCGACTTCGACCGGAAGCTCGTCATCAAGCCCGCGGCAGCCTCGCTCCTGCGGGAAGCGTTCGATCGCCCCTCGTGGAAAGGCGATCTGCTCGTCTTCAGCGGCGTCACCGACTGCTACCAGCCGCTCGAGGCGACGCACCGGCTCACCCGCGCGTGCCTCGAAGTGTGCCGCGACTACCGCCAGCCGGTCGGGATCATCACGAAGAGCCCTCTCGTCGAGCGCGACATCGAGCTCCTGGTCGAGCTTGCTTCACGGGCGAGCGTCCACGTAAGCGTGAGCGTCCCGTTCTGGAACGCCGAGCACGCGCGGGCCATCGAGCCGTACGTGGCGACCCCGAAGCGGCGGATTAGGACCATCGAACGGCTCGCAAAGGCGGGGCTCGAGGTCGGGGTCAACGTGGCCCCCGTGATTCCTGGGCTCTCCGACGAGGACATGGGGGACATCCTCGTCGCAGCGAAGGACGCAGGGGCGACCTGGGCCGGGACGGTGCTGCTGAGGCTGCCTCTGTCGGTCGCGCCGGTGTTCGAGGAGAGGCTTCGTGAGGCGCTCCCGCTTCGTGCTGACCGCGTCATGCGTCGCATTCGTGAGACGCGTGGCGGGAACACGTACGACTCGACGTGGGGGGTACGTGGTCGGGGCGAAGGGGCGTACGCCGAGGCGACGTTCGGGCTGTTCGAGCGCACGGCGAAGAGGCTCGGGCTTCGCACGCGCTGGCAGGGGCCGACCGGCGAGGGAGCAGGCGAAGCTCGGCCGGAGACGACGTTCACGAGGCCCGACCGATCAGGGCAAATGAAGCTCTTCGGGTAGAGTTTTCCAGGTTGCATCGGACGGTTACGCCGTCGCCGACAACTCGTCATGGGGCGCGGCCTGTACTAGAACGAGCCACGCTCGCGCTCACCTGTCCGCCGAGCCGCACTTCGACCCGAGATGGAAGCCGCACCCGAACACGCGACCGAGAACGACGTCGGCATCGAGCCGGGGGATCTCATCGCGGACCGCTATCGCGTCGTGCGGGTCATCGGACGGGGCGGCATGGGGCTCATCCTCGAGGCGATGCACGAAGCGCTCGGCCAGCGGGTCGCGATCAAGGTGCTCCGTCATCAGGGGGCGGACCACGCGGAGGCGACGGCGCGGTTCCTCGCGGAAGCGCGGGCCTTGGGTCAGCTCAACACCCGCCACTTCCCTCGCGTGACCGACGTCGCGACCATTCACGAGGACACGCCGTACTTCGTCATGGAGTACCTCGACGGACGCGATCTCGCGGCAGTCCTTTCAGCCGACGGTCCGCTTTCGGTAGAAACCGCGACCGACTACGCGCTGCAGGTCTGCGAAGCGCTCGCCGAGGCGTACGCCGCGGGCATCGTGCACCGCGACATCAAGCCGTCGAACCTGTTCATCACGCACGCGTCGGACGGCTCGCCGCTCCTCAAGGTGCTCGACCTCGGCATCTCCAAGTTCACCAGCGAAGGAGACCCGACCGTCCCGAGCCTCACGCAGACGGGCATCGTCGCGATGATGGGCTCACCGCGTTACATGGCCCCCGAGCAGATGCGCTCGACGAAGCGTG
>Ga0302279_10005759_pt1 | contig 13618 bp, 13 predicted proteins | sample III_Bog_N3_3_FD_194541 | JGI IMG/M metagenome (GOLD analysis project Ga0302279, IMG submission 194541) | Peat permafrost microbial communities from Stordalen Mire near Abisko, Sweden - III_Bog_N3_3 | ecosystem: Environmental > Terrestrial > Soil > Wetlands > Peat | place: Sweden: Abisko...
GAGACCAGGATCTCGTTGTCGATGTTCTCCTCGCCGAACTCGTTCTCGATCACGGCGATCTTGTGGCCGTGCATCTCGGTGAGGACGCGCTTGAGCAGCGTGGTCTTGCCCGAGCCGAGGAAGCCGGTCAGGATGGTGGCGGGAATGAGCTTGTCGGCCATGATTTCTCGGGATTTCGTTGCAACGCGCGGGCCGCCGCAGGCGAGCCGGCAGGTGCATCTGGGGGCGGCGAACCGTCTTTCAAGCCGTGCCGGCTGTCAAGAAGAGTTCGGGGTGATCGGTTATTCTCGCGGTTCTTTCACTCCCGACACAGCCATAGTGTCTGATCCCCAGACTGGTCGGCCCGGCCGCTCGCAGCGAGCGAGCCCCGAGGTCGACAAGCGTACCCTGTTCGAACGCCTGGTCGAGTTCCTGTCTCCCGGGCCAGATTCGCGCGCCGAACTGATCGAAACCCTCGCCGACGCCGAGCAGCGCTCGCTCATCGAGCCCGAGTCGCGCGCGATGCTCGAGGGCGTGCTGCGCATGGCCGACATGACCGCCGGCGACGTCATGGTGGCCGCGCCGCGCATGGACCTGCTGGCCATCGACGCGCCGTACGACGAGCTGCTGGCCGCCGTGATCGGCACCGGCCACTCGCGCTTTCCGGTCTACGAAGGCCAGCGCGAGAACATCCTGGGCACGCTGATGGCCAAGGACTTGCTCAAGTTGCAGCGCGCGCCCGAGCTCAACCTGCGCACCCTGCTGCGGCCGGCCGTGTTCGTGCCCGAGTCCAAGAACCTGAACGAGCTGCTGCGCGAATTCCGCAGCAACCGCAATCACCTGGCCATCGTGATCGACGAGTTCGGCAACACCGCCGGCCTGATCACCATCGAGGACGTGCTGGAAGAGATCGTCGGCGAGATCGAGGACGAATTCGACGACGCCGACGCCGAGACCGGCGTCTACGCGCTGGCCGACGGCAGCATGCGGGTGGCCGGCAACGCCTCGATCGCCGAGGTCAACAACGCCTTCGCGGTCGCGCTGCCGGAAGACGCCTTCGACACCATCGGCGGCATCGTCTCGCACGAGCTCGGCCACGTGCCGCGGCGCGGCGAGGTGATGCGGCTGGGCGGCCTGCAGTTCGCCGTGATGCTGACGCGCGGCGGCGCCGTGCGCTGGTTCAAGGTGACGCGTCCGGCGCCCGACAGCGTGCTGCCCGCTGCGGACGAGCTCGGCGGGTGAGCCGCGCCGCTGCCTATCGCCGCGGGCCGCCGGCTCCGTTCGTGAGCGGCTGGATCGCGTTCGCGCTGGCGATGCTGGCCGGCGCGGCGCATGCGCTGTCGTTCGCGCCGTCCGAGTTCTGGTGGCTGCAGCTGGTGGCCACCGGCGCGCTGGTCGCCTTGCTGGCCGACGCGACCCCGGCCGCCGCCGCGTGGCGCGCCTGGGGCTTCGGCTTCGGCTGGCTGACCACCGGCTTTTGGTGGCTCTACATCAGCCTGCATGTGTACGGCTTCATGCCGGCATGGCTGTCCGTGCTGGCGGTGGCCGTGCTGGCGGCCTTGTTGTCGCTCTACTACGCGATCGCCGGCTGGGGCTGGGCGCGGCTGCGGCGCAACCGGCCGCTGGTCGACGCGCTGCTGTTCGCGGCCGTGTGGCTGCTGGCCGAACTGGCGCGCGGCAAGTTGTTCACCGGGTTTCCCTGGATCGCCGGCGGCTACGCGCACACGTCGGGGCCGCTTGCCACCTGGGCGCCGTACGTGGGCGTCTACGGCATCGGCACGCTGGCCGCGGGCATCTCGGCGGCGACCGCGCTGGTGCTGCGCGAGCTGCGCGGCCCGCAGGTGCGGCCGCCCATCGTCACGCTGGGTCCGCTGGTGCTGCCGGCGCTGCTGCTGGCCGTCGGCGCGGCGTTGCCGCAGGCCTTCACGCGTTCGACGGGCACGCTCAGCGTCTCGCTGCTGCAGCCCGACGTCGCGCAGAACGACAAGTTCGAGGACGCGCACGTCGCGCAGGCGCTGGCCTGGCACGTTGTCAAGCTGGCCGCCGCACCGGGGCAACTGGTGGTGACCCCCGAGTCGTCGCTGCCGGTGCTGCCGTCGCAGATCCCGCTCCAGACCTGGCTGGACTACCAGCGTCCCTTCGACAAGCCGGGCAAGTCGGCCCTGATCGGCGTGTTCACCGTCGACGACAAGCAACGCTATACCAATTCGCTGGTGGGCCTGGATTCGCGGCACCGCATGACCGACGGCACGTTCTACCGCTACGGCAAGCGCCACCTGCTGCCGTTCGGCGAGTACGTGCCGCCGGGCTTTCGCTGGTTCGTCGACATGCTGAAGATCGACATCGGCGACCAGACCAGCGGCGTCGACACTGCGCCGTTCACGGTGGGCGCGCAGCGCGTGCGACCGCTGATCTGCTACGAGGATCTGTTCGGCGAGGAGTTCGCCTCGTCCTTTGTCGGCCCCAACGCGGCCACGCTGCTGGCCAACTCGACCAACCTGGCCTGGTTCGGCAAGCGCATGATCCAGGACCAGCATCTGCAGTTCTCGCGCATGCGCGCGCTCGAGTTCCAGCGCGGCCAGGTGCGCGCCACCAACACCGGCGCGACCGCCGTGATCGACTGGCAGGGCCACGTCACCGCCCGTCTCGCGCCGGAGATCGAAGGCGAGCTGGATGCAACGGTGGAAGGTCGCATCGGCGAGACGCCGTATGCGGTCTGGGTCTCGCAGTGGCGGCTATGGCCGCTGTGGGGACTGGCCGTCGTGATGATCCTGCTGGGGCTGCTGGCGCACCGGCGCGCCTGATGCAAGCCGCCCGGACGGACGCTTGCGGGGAGCCGCCGCGCCGCGCCACGTAAAATCGTCCGTTCGACCGTGCGCGAGCCTCGCGTGCGGCCCAGTCTCCGGCCCGCCGCGGCCCCACCGAATCCGTCATGCTGACCTTCCAGCAAATCATTCTTCGCCTGCAGGACTACTGGGACAAGCAGGGCTGCGCGCTGCTGCAGCCCTACGACATGGAAGTGGGCGCCGGCACCAGCCATACCGCCACCTTCCTGCGCGCGCTCGGTCCGGAGCCGTGGAAGGCTGCCTATGTGCAGCCCAGCCGCCGCCCCAAGGACGGCCGCTACGGCGAGAACCCGAACCGCCTGCAGCACTACTACCAGTACCAGGTCGTGCTCAAGCCCGCGCCGGCCAACATCCTCGAGCTGTACCTGGGCTCGCTGGAGGCGCTCGGCTTCGACCTGAAGAAGAACGACGTCCGCTTCGTCGAGGACGACTGGGAGAATCCGACGCTCGGCTGCTGGGGCCTGGGCTGGGAAGTCTGGCTCAATGGCATGGAAGTGACCCAGTTCACCTACTTCCAGCAGGTGGGCGGCATCGACTGCAAGCCCATCACCGGCGAGATCACCTACGGCCTGGAGCGCCTGGCGATGTACATCCAGGGCAAGGAAAGCCTGTTCGACCTGGAGTGGACGCCCGGCGTCAGCTACCGCGACGTGTTCCACCAGAACGAGGTGGAGCAGAGCACCTACAACTTCGAGCACTCCGACGTGGCGTTCCTGCTGACCGCGTTCGGCGAGTACGAGAAGATGTCCAGGCACCTGATGGAGCACCAGCTCGCGCTGCCCGCGTACGAGCAGTTGCTCAAGGCCGGCCATACGTTCAACCTGCTGGATGCGCGCGGCGCGATCAGCGTGACCGAACGCGCCGCCTACATCGGCCGCATCCGCAACCTGGCGCGCGCCGTCGCGCAAAGCTACCTCGAGAGCCGTGCGCGCCTCGGCTTCCCGATGGCGCCCAAGGCCTGGGCCGACGAAGTCGTCGCCCAGATCGACAAGAAAAAGGCCGCCTGACATGAGCGCGCAAGACAACAAGAACCTCCTCGTCGAACTCGTCTGCGAGGAACTGCCGCCCAAGGCGCTCAAGAAGCTGGGCGAGGCGTTCGCGACGACGCTGGCCGCCTCGTTGAAGACCGCCGGCCTCGCGGGCGATGCGTCCGTCGCCACGGGCTTTGCGACGCCGCGCCGCCTCGGTGTGCACCTGACTGGCGTCGCCGCCAAGGCCGCCGACCGCGCGCTGCTGCAGAAGCTGATGCCCGCGGCGGTGGCGTTCGACAAGGACGGCAACCCCTCGCCCGCGCTGCTCAAGAAGCTGCAATCGCTGGGCTTTGGCGCCGAGACCGTGCCTTCGCTCAAGCGCCAGCCCGATGGCAAGGCCGAGAGCCTGTTCGTCGACCAGGTCGTCGCCGGCGCGACGCTGGCCGAAGGCCTGCAGAAGGCGATCGACGAGACGCTGGCCAAGCTGCCCATCCCCAAGGTGATGAGCTACCAGCTCGCCGACGGCTGGAGCGACGTCAAGTTCGTGCGGCCGGCGCATCGCCTGGTGGCACTGCACGGCGACGACGTCGTGTCCGTCAACGCGCTGGGCTTGGCCGCCGACCGCATCACGCAGGGCCATCGCTTCGAGGCGAAGACCGCGACGATCACCATCCGCGACGCCGACAGCCACGCCGCGCAGCTGCGCGACGAGGGCTCGGTCATCGCCGGCTTTGCCGAACGCCGCGCCGAGATCGTGCGCCAGTTGACCGCAGCGACCGCCAAGGAGGGCCTCGCGCCGATCCAGGACGACGCGTTGCTGGACGAGGTCTGCGGCCTGGTCGAACGCCCGAACGTGCTGACCTGCCAGTTCGAGCGGGAATTCCTGGCCGTGCCGCAGGAATGCCTGATCCTGACGATGAAGGCCAACCAGAAGTACTTCCCCCTGCTCGACGCCGCAGGCAAGCTGACCAACCGGTTCCTGGTCGTCAGCAACATCGCCCCGGCCGACCCGAGCGCGGTGATCCAGGGCAACGAGCGCGTCGTGCGCCCGCGGCTGGCCGACGCCAAGTTCTTCTTCGACCAGGATCGCAAGAAGACCCTGGCCGAACGCGTGCCCGGCCTGGACAAGGTGGTCTACCACGGCAAGCTGGGCAGCCAGGGCGCGCGCGTCACGCGCGTGCGCGAGATCGCGCGGGCGATCGCGGCGGAGCTGGGCGAGCATGGCCTCGTCGACCAGGCCGACACCGCCGCGCACCTGGCCAAGGCCGATCTGGTCACCGACATGGTGGGCGAGTTCCCCGAGCTGCAAGGCATCATGGGCGGCTACTACGCGCGCCACGACGGCCTGGGCGACGTCATCGCCGATGCGATCGAGGATCACTACAAGCCGCGCTTTGCCGGCGACGCGCTGCCGCGCAACCGCGCCGGCCTGGTCGTCGCGCTGGCCGACAAGCTCGAGACGCTGGTGGGCCTGTTCGGCATCGGGCAGGTGCCCACCGGCGACAAGGATCCGTTCGCGCTGCGCCGCCATGCGCTGGGCGTGATCCGCATGCTGGTCGAGGCTGCGCTCCCGCTGGACCTGGACACACTGCTGGCGTTGGCCGTGCCTGCGTTCGGCGACGCGATCACCGATCCGCGCGCCGCGGTGTCGGCGTTCATCGTCGACCGCCTGGCCGGCAGCCTGCGCGAGCAGGGCTACTCGGCGCACGAGGTCGACGCGGTGCTGGCGCTGGGCGTGCAGCGCCTGGCCGACGTCCCGCGCCGGCTGGAAGCCGTGCGCGCGTTCGCCGCGCTCCCCGAGGCCGCGGCGCTGGCGGCGGCCAACAAGCGCATCTCCAACATCCTGAAGAAGAGCACCGATCCCGTCGAGGCCAAGGCCGACCCGGCGCTGTTCTCGGAAGCCGCCGAACGCGCGCTGTGGCAGGACGTCAACACCGTGCGCCGCTCGGCCGACGTGCTGTTCGAGGTCGGCGACTACACCAGCAGCCTCAAGGCGCTGGCCGCGCTGCGCACGCCGGTGGACAAGTTCTTCGACGACGTGATGGTCAACGCCGACGATCCGAAGGTCCGCGCCAATCGCCTGGGCCTGCTGGCCACGTTGCACGGCGTCATGAACCGCGTCGCTGATCTGTCCCGCCTGTCGCAGTAAGCGCCACAACTTCGAGGAGAGCCGCCATGCAAGCCCCCAAGCTCGTGATCACCGGCCGCGACGGCATCCTCAACTTCTTCCGCAGCGACCACGTGAAGGCGCCGGAGGAGTGGACGCCGATTCCCGGTGCGCTCGAGGCGGTCGCGCGGCTGAACCATGCCGGCTGGCACGTGGTGGTGGCGACCAACCAGTCGGGCATCGGGCGCGGCATGATCGACATGACCTCCGTCAACGCCGTGCACCAGCACATGATGAAGCTGCTGGCCGAGAAGGGCGGCCGCATCGACGCGGTCTTCTTCTGCCCGCATGCGGCCACCGAGCAGTGCGAGTGCCGCAAGCCCGCGCCCGGCCTGATGCGCGACATCGGCGAGCGCTACGGCGTGGAGCTGTCCGCCGTGCCGATGGTGTGCGACACGCTGCGCGACCTCGAGGCCGCGCGGGCCTCGGGCTGCCAGCCGCACCTGGTGCGCAGCGGGCGCGCCGCGGTGGCGGACGACGCGACCGTCGAGCAATGGGTGCAGGCCGTGCCCGGCACGCTCGTGCACGCGGACCTGGCGGCGTTCGCCGAACACCTGGTGGCCCACTGAGCATCCTGGCGCCGAGGCACCGACCAGACATCTCTCCATCAGAAAATCAAGGCATGACCAAGGCTCTCTCCGTCGTCCGTTCGATCCTGTTCCTGCTGTACATGACGATCTCCGTGATTCCCTGGGGGCTGGCGGTCTGCATCTGCGCCCCCTTTCTCGGCGCCGATTCGATCTACCGCTGGTGCATCAACTGGGTCGCGCTGGCGCACCACGGCTCGCGCTGGATCTGCGGCGTGCAAAAGCGGGTGATCGGCCTGGAGAACGTGCCGTCCGCGCAGGATGCGACGGGCGCCGTCATCCTGGCCTCCAAGCACCAGTCGACCTGGGAGACCTTCGCGTTCCCGGTCGTGATGCCCCACCCGCTGGCCTACGTGTTCAAGAAGGAACTGATCTACGTGCCGTTCTTTGGCTGGGCAATGGCGCGCATGGACATGATCCACATCGACCGCAGCAAGCACGCCGAGGCCTGGAACAAGGTGGCGGCGCAAGGCAAGCGGCTGAGCGCCCTGGGCAAGTGGGTGATCATGTTTCCCGAGGGCACGCGCAGCGCGCGCGGCTCCAAGGGCCGGTACAAGTCGGGCGCCACGCGCCTGGCGATCGCGAGCGGCGTGCCGGTGGTGCCGATCGCGGTCGACTCCGCGCGCTGCTGGCCGCGCAAGAGCTTCTGGCTGAAGCCGGGCGTGGTGACCATCTCCATCGGCAAGCCGATCTCGCCGCAAGGCCGCGAGCCGGACGAGATGATGCGCGAAGTCGAGGACTGGATCGAGACGGAAATGCGCCGCCTCGACCCCGAGGCCTACGCGCAGCCGCAGGCCTGAGCCGCTCCGGCGGCGGCGGTCAGTGGCCGGCGCGGATCTGGGCGACGAGGTAGTCAACCGCCGCCAGCGCCTTGTCGGCACTCTTTGCAGTGGCCGGGGACGTCGCGAAGCGGCCCTGCACCACGAGGGTCGGCACGCCGTCGATGCCGTAGGTGTCCATCAGCTGGTTGGCCTGCTGCACCTTCGCGCGCACGCCGAACGAGTTGAAGATGGACATGAAGCGCTTCGCGTCGACGCCGTTCTTGGCCATGAAGGCGGCGATGTCGTCCGGCTTGTCCAGCCGCTGGTGCTCCAGATGCACCGCGTCGAACACCTTCTGCTGCATGGCGTCGACCAGGTCCATCGCCTCGAGCGTGAAGTACATCGGCTGGAAGTTCGTGTAGTTCTGCAGGAAGCGCACCGGCGCGCGGTGGAAGTGGACGCCGGGCGGCTTGCGCTTGAGCCAGGCCTCCAGCGTGGGCTCGAACTCGAAGCAGTGCGGGCACGCGAAGCTGAAGAACTCGACGACATCGACGGTGCCGGGCGGCGTGGAGACGGGCGCCGGCGTCGAGAGCTTCGTGTAGTCCTGGCCGGCGACGGGCGCGCCCTGGGCGCTGGCGGTGCGGGCGAGGCCCATGCCCAGCGATGCGGCGGCGAGGGCGGAGAAGTGGCGGCGTTTCAAGCGGATCCTTTCGGTCGTCGGTCAGGCTCCGCGTGCGCGTCGGCCGGATCGCGGGGCATCGGGGTGCATTGTCGCCAGTCTTCGTGTCGAACGCGGGGCAGAGGTTCCGTCGATGGCTCTAGAATTGACGTCCATGCCCCGACCCGGCCCGGCCGACGACGCCCTCTCGCAGCTCTCGCTTTTCGACGCTCCGGCGACTGTCGAGCCGTCGCCGACGCTGGCGCCCGCCATGCCGCGCCCTGCCGCGCCGCACGCCCCCGTTGCCCGATCCGTGCCCACTGCGCCCGCCATCCCCGAACCCGACGCGATCCCGCCGGCGTCCACGCGCCGCAGCGAACTGGCGCCGCTGCAGTTCAGGCATCCGCAAGCCGAGCGCGAGGTCCGGCTCGGCGAACACACGGTGGGCTTCGCGCTGCGCCGCGCGCGCCGCAGCAGCATCGGTTTCGTCGTCAGCGCCGAAGGCCTGCAGGTGAACGCGCCGCGCTGGGTCTCGCTGCAGAACATCGACGCCGCGGTGCAGGCCAAGTCCGGCTGGATCCTGCGCAAGCTGCAGGAGCAGCGCGATCGCGCGCGCCGCGTCGAGGCCGCGCGCATCGAATGGCGCGACGGCACCAGCCTGCCGTTCCTGGGCGAGACGGTGATCATCGTGCTCGACCCGCGCGTGGCCGGCGCGGTGCTCAATGCCGACGCGCAGTCGCTGCCCGGCGTGCCGCGCCTCGTGCTGCACGTCGGCTTGCCGCAGTCGGCCGAACCCGAGCAGATCCGCGACATCGTGCAGAGCTGGCTGCAGCGGCAGGCGCTGCGCATCTTCACCGATCGATGCAAGCACTTTGCCCAGACGCTGGGCGTGCGCATGACGCGGCTGTCGCTGAGCGCGGCCCAGACGCGCTGGGGATCGGCGTCCGCCGACGGCTCGATCCGGCTGAACTGGCGCCTGGTGCACTTCGGCCTGCAGGTGATCGACTACGTCGTCGCCCACGAGCTCGCGCACCTTCGGGAGATGAACCACAGCGCGGCTTTCTGGGACGTCGTGCGCTCCGTCGTGCCCGATTACGAGCGCATGCGCAGCACGCTCAAGGACGTACCCGTCCCCGTATTGGGCTGAGCGCGCCTGAAGCCTTGCCTTGTCGACAGCAATACCCCCCAAAAGGGGGATGTCGAGCAGCAGCCCAGCAGGCAAAGTCCGGCCTGAACGCTGTCATCGCCTCTCAAGGACGACAAAACATCAGGGAGCGAAAGCCGGATCAACCGGCAGCAGAGCCGGTCGTTTCGCGACGATCGGCTTTGTTTTTTCCGATGCACTTTTTGATGTGCGAGTGATGGGGTCGTTGGTCAGGCGATCGAGAACCGGCGGATGCCATCCGCATCCAGATGGCCGCGCAACCGGCCCATGCCAGCCAGCGCATGCAGGTGCGCGATGGCCTCGCCCATCGCGAAGGTCGTCTGGTGCAGGTCCAGCTTGCGGCGGAACAGCACCGGCAGCAGGTCCGCGGCGCTGCAGGGCTTGTCTCGGCAGGCGGCCATCACCTGGTCGAAGTGGCGCTCGTGGTGTTCGACGAGCTGTCGCACGCGTTCATGCAGGCCGCGGAAAGGGCGGCCATGCGACGGCAGCACCAGCGTGTCCTCGGGCAGTGCGCGCATGCGCGCGATCGAGGCCAGGAACAGCGGCAGCGGATCGGCCTCGGGCTCGATGTAGCTCACGCTGACGTTGGTGGAGATGCGCGGCAGGATCATGTCGCCCGAGATCAGCACGTCCAGGCCGGGGCAGTGCAGCGAGATGTGCTCCGGCGCGTGGCCGTGGCCGGCGTGGCAGTGCCAGTCGTGGTCGCCGATGCGCAGCGCCTGGCCGTCCATCAGGCGGCGGTACTGGCGCGGCACCTGCGGCACCATCGAGGCGTAGTAGCCGCCGCGTCCGCGCACTTTCGAAAGCGCTTCGGGATCGACCAGCCCATGTTCGCCGAAGAACGCCGCTGCATCGTCGCCGCCGAAGCCGGTGGTGGACTGGCTCGCGATGCGCGCCGCGTTCCAGTCGGTGGCGCTGATCCACAGCCGGCAGCCCCAGCGCTCGGTGAGCCAGTGCGCGTTGCCGATGTGGTCGGGATGCATGTGCGTGACGATCACCCGCAGCACCGGCAGACCATCGAGGTCCTGCGCGAAGACCTGCTCCCACGCGGCGCGCGTGGCGTCGTTGGCCACGCCGCAGTCGACGATGGCCCAACCCTGGCGGCCGTCGTCGGCCCGGTCGCGCAGCAGCCACAGGTTGACGTGGTCGAGCGCGAACGGCAGCGGCATGCGCAGCCAGCGTACGCCGGAGGCGAGTTCGATCGCCGCGCCGATGGCGGGCAGCGCGTCGCCCAGCGGGTAGTCGAGCTTCGATTCGTCGGCGTTGGCCATGCAGGCTCCGGTGGACTAGACTTCCGTTTACGTTAACGTCAGTCTAACCATGAGCGCTTCTCCCAGTCCCGCAGGCAGGAACAAGGCGGCAAAGGCGGTCGCAGCCAAGAGCTTCACCATCACCGAACTGGCCGCCGAGTTCGACGTCACCCCGCGCGCGATCCGCTTCTACGAGGACGTCGGGCTGCTGGAGCCGCAGCGCGCCGGCCGCAATCGCGTCTACTCGCAGCGCGAGCGCACGCGCCTGAAGCTGACGTTGCGCGGCAAGCGGCTGGGCTTCAGCCTGCAGGAGATCAAGCAGCTGGTGGACATGTACGACTCGCCCTCGGACACCGCGCCGCAGCTGGAGGCCTTTCTCGCGGTGCTGCGCACGCATCGCCAGCAGATCGAGCTGCAGCTGGAGGACATCCGCGTGACGCTCGAGGAGATCGCCCAGCACGAGGCGCGCTGCGAGCGGCTGCTGGCGGCGGCCACCGGCACCGCAGTCGCCCCCGTCGCGAAGCGCTCGTCCCGCGCCTGAAAACCCGGGATTGATTTACGTTTACGTAAACGTCAATTAAGATCTCGTTTCCGTTCCGGCGTGGATCCCGACGCCGGCCGCTGTTCCATCGGCGCCGCCAAGGAGACGACAGATGACCAACCTGCCCGGCCTGGACTTCATGCTCGGCCAAGACATCGACGCGCTGCGCGACGCCGTGCGCGCGTTCGCCCAGGCCGAGATCGCGCCGCGCGCGGCCGAGATCGACCGCAGCGACCAGTTCCCGATGGACCTGTGGGAAAAGATGGGCGCGCTGGGCGTGCTGGGCATCACGGTGCCCGAGGACTACGGCGGCGCCGACATGGGCTACCTCGCGCACATGATCGCGATGGAGGAGATCAGCCGCGCCAGCGCCTCGGTGGGCCTGAGCTACGGCGCGCATTCCAACCTGTGCGTCAACCAGATCAAGCGCAACGGCACCGAGGCGCAGAAGCGCAGGTACCTGCCAAGGTTGATCTCGGGCGAGCACGTCGGCGCGCTGGCGATGAGCGAGCCGAACGCCGGCTCCGACGTGCTCAGCATGAAGCTCAAGGCCGAGGACAAGGGCGGCTTCTACCTGCTCAACGGCAGCAAGATGTGGATCACCAACGGCCCCGACGCCGATACCCTGGTGGTGTATGCGAAGACGGAGCCCGAGCTGGGTGCGCGCGGCGTCACGGCCTTCCTCGTCGAGAAGGGCATGAAAGGCTTTTCCATCGCCCAGAAGCTCGACAAGCTGGGCATGCGCGGCAGCCACACGGGCGAGCTGGTGTTCCGGGACGTCGAGGTGCCCGCCGCCAACATCCTGGGCCAGCTCAACGGCGGCGCGAAGGTGCTGATGAGCGGCCTGGACTACGAGCGCGCCGTGCTGGCCGCCGGCCCGATCGGCATCATGCAGTCGGTGATGGACAACGTCGTGCCCTACATCCACGACCGCAAGCAGTTCGGCCAGTCGATCGGCGAGTTCCAGCTGATCCAGGGCAAGGTGGCCGACATGTACACCGTGCTGCAGGCCGGCCGGGCGTTCTGCTACACGGTCGGCAAGAACCTCGACGCTCTGGGCGCCGAGCATGTGCGCCAGGTCCGCAAGGACTGCGCCTCGGTGATCCTGTGGTGCGCCGAGAAGGCGACGTGGATGGCCGGCGAGGGCGTGCAGATCTTCGGCGGCAACGGCTACATCAACGAGTACCCCCTGGGCCGGCTCTGGCGTGACGCGAAGCTCTACGAAATCGGCGCGGGCACGAGCGAGATCCGGCGCATGCTGATCGGGCGCGAGTTGTTTTCCGAGACGATGTGATGTCTGCCGCGCTGCTGCCATTGCCTGTCCTGCAAGGCGAACGTTGCCTGCTCCGGGCCTATTCGAGCGGCGATGCGCCCGCCTTGCAGGCGCAGGCCGACAACCCGAACGTCTCGTACAACCTGTTCGAGGGCTTTCCTTCGCCTTATCTGGCCGAGCATGCGAAGGCCTGGTGCGATCGTGACGCGAACTCGGGCCAGTTCGGCTACGTGTGGGCCATCACCGTGGGCGGCTCGGTCGCCGGCACCATCGGCCTGCAGCCGTTGGACAAGCCGGGCCTGCGCTGCAACGCGGAGATCGGCTACTGGCTCGGCGAGCCGTTCTGGCGCCGCGGCATCGCCAGCGACGCCGTGCGCCAGGCCACCGACTGGGCATTCGCCGCGCTGGCCCCTGTCACGCGCATCTACGCGCCCATCTATGCGCGCAACGAGGGCTCGCAGGCGGTCGCGCGAAAGTGCGGCTACGTGCGCGAGGGCGTGCAGAAGCAGGCCGTCGTCAAGCTCGGCCAGGTGATCGACACGACGACCTGGGCCACCTACCGCACCGAGATCGCCCGCCGCGACGCCGACATCGGCGCCGCCCTGGCCGCCACCTCTGCCAGCGCGATGGAGCGCACGTGAGCAACCCCGCCATCGACTTGTCGTCGCGCTGAAACCGGCCGCTTTCGTAAACTGGGCGCCTTCGCTTCACCGACCTTGAGCAACCATGTCCGACGACAACAGCCCCGACCAAGACCTGTCCAGCCTTTTCGAGAAGAACGTCCGCTGGGCAGAGGGGATGGAAAAGCGCAGCCCCGGCTTTTTCACCAGCCTGCTCACCCAGCAGACGCCGCAGTACCTGTGGATCGGCTGCGCCGACAGCCGCGTGCCTGCCAACGAGCTCGTCGGCCTGTTGCCGGGCGACGTGTTCGTGCATCGCAACGTGGCCAACGTGGTGGCGCACTCGGACCTCAACGCGCTGTCGGTGATCCAGTTCGCGGTCGATGCGCTCAAGGTCAAGCACGTCATCGTGGTGGGTCACTCCAAGTGCGGCGGCGTCACCGCGGCGCTCAACAACACCCGCGTGGGCGTCGTCGACAACTGGCTGCGCCACGTGCAGGACGTGCGCAACCTGCACCTCGACTTCCTGATGTCGCTGCCCGAGGATCGCCGCGTCGACGCGCTGGTGGAGCTCAACGTGCTGGAACAGGCGCGCAACGTGTGCCTGTCCACCGTGGTGGAGGACGCCTGGGTGCGCGAGCAGACGGTGTCCGTGCACGGGTGGGTCTATGGCCTGCACAACGGCCTGTTGAAGGACCTCAGCTTCACCGTCGACAGCACCGCCGACGTGGCCCCGGCCTACCAGCGTGCGCTGCTGGCCCTCAAGCTGCGCCACCTGCCGCTCGCCTGAGCGACCGCGA
>Ga0302279_10005764_pt1 | contig 13605 bp, 16 predicted proteins | sample III_Bog_N3_3_FD_194541 | JGI IMG/M metagenome (GOLD analysis project Ga0302279, IMG submission 194541) | Peat permafrost microbial communities from Stordalen Mire near Abisko, Sweden - III_Bog_N3_3 | ecosystem: Environmental > Terrestrial > Soil > Wetlands > Peat | place: Sweden: Abisko...
GGGCCATCGCCACCTATTGGCCCGAACCGCCGCCACCGATCTACTGGGACGAGGCCTACGCCAAGACCACCCGCTGGGGCGGGATCATCGCGCCGCCGGACTTCAACCCGTTCGCCTGGCCGGTCCGGCGGATGGCTCCGCCGGCGGCCGCCCAGCCGGCGGGGGGCGTGCGGCTGACCGGCATGAACGGCGGCCAGACCGACACCTACGGCGCGCCGATGCGGCCGGGCGACGTGATCTCCGCCCGCTCGCGGCTGCAGGACTTCAACGAGCGCCAGGGCCGCTTCGGCCTGATGCTTTATACCTTCACCGAGAACGAGTGGACCAACCAGAAGGGCGAGTTCGTCCGCCGTCGCATCTCCACCAGCATCCGGTACTGAGGGGCCGATCATGACCGTCAACGTCTACTTCGAAGACCTGAGCGTCGGCGATGAGATGCCCGCCTGGTCGCGCCAGACCGACTTCATGCACTGGAACCGCTATGCGGCGGTGAACGACGAATTCGTGCCTTTCCACATGGACGACGAGGCTGGCCGCAAGGCGGGCAACAAGGAAGGCGCGTTCGGCATGGGCAATCTGCGCTACGCCTACCTGGCCAATGCGCTGCGCGACTGGATCGGCGACGAGGCCGAGGTGCGCGAGATCGGCTGCCAGTACCGGGCGATCAATCAGAAGCACGACACCCTGACCGTAGTCGGCAAGGTGGTGGAAAAAGGCGTGGTCGACGGCGAGAACCAGATCAAGCTGACCACCAATGTGATGAACCAGGCGGGCGAAGCCACCTGCCCCGGCCATACGGTGATCGTGCTGCCGAACCGGCCCTGACCGGCCGCCGTGATCGTCGTCAGACCCGCCTCGCTGCCCCGTGACGCCGAGGCGATCGGACGGCTGGACACCGCCTTCACGACGAGCGCGGTCTACGACGTGGTGGCGTCGGACGTCGCTATCACACTGACGCTGCGGTCGCTGGCGCAACCGCTGATCAAGCGGTTCCCGCTGGATGACCTGACCAGCCCGCAGCGCCCCTACGATCACGCCTGGGCCGCCTGGGACGGCGAACGCTGCGTCGGCTTCGCCGCGACCTCGTACGAACCGTGGAACCGCCGCCTGACGCTCTGGCATCTCTACGTCGATCCGGCCCATCGCCGGCAGGGCATCGCCCGCCAGCTGCTGAAATCGGTCGAGCCGCACGGCCAAGCGCACGGCGCGCGGCATCTGTGGCTGGAGACCAGTTCGCTCAATGTCCCCGGCGTCGCGGCCTACCGCGCGCTGGGCTTCTCGCTGACCGGCGCCGACCTGACCCTCTACGACGGCACGGACGCGGAGGGCGAGACGGCGCTGTTCTTCTCCCGGCCGATCAGCTGAGGCCTACTCGCCAGTGATCAGCCGCGCGCCCCGATGGTAGGTGACGTAGCTCCACAGCCAGTCCAGGGCGACGAAGAACCGGGCGCGCAGCCCGATCAGGAAATAGACGTGGATGAAACCCCAGAACAGCCAACCGGCGAGGCCAGTCAGTTCCACGGGTCCCACCTTCACCACCGCCGAACCGCGGCCGATGGTGGCCAGGTCGCCGGCGTGCCGGTAGCGGAACGGCGGCGGCGCCGGTCGTCCGGCGAGGCGACGGGCGATCAGGCCGCCGACATAGGCGCCCATCTGCTTGGCCGCCGCCGCGATGCCCGGGACCGGCCGCCCGTCCGCCGCCGACACCGCCGCCCCGTCGCCGATGACGAAAATGTCCGGATGCCCGGGCAGCGAAAGGTCGGCGCCCACCTTGGCCCGGCCGGCGCGGTCGTGCTCGCCCGGAAGGCCGGCGGTCAGCGCCCCCGCCTGCACGCCGGCGCCCCAGACCACGGTCGCCGCCTCGATGCGCCCGTGCTCGAGGGTGACGCCGCCGGCATCGATGTCGATGACCCGGGCCCCGGTCATCACCTCGACACCATAGCGCGCCAGCCGCCGAGCGGCGTTGGCGGCCAGGCGCTCGGGGAAGCTGGGCAGGATGCGCGGGCCCGCCTCGATCAGCACGATGCGGGCGGCGGCCGGGTCGATATGGCGGAACTCGGACTTCAGCGCGTCGCGAGCGATCTCGGCGATGGCGCCGGCCATCTCGACGCCAGTAGGGCCGCCGCCGACGACCACGAACGTTGTCAGCGAACCAGGCGCCCCACCCTCCCCGGCCAGCTCCGCCCGTTCGAAGGCAGTCAGGATGTGGCGGCGAATGGCCAGGGCGTCCTCTATCGACTTCAGTCCCGGCGCGAAGGCCTGCCAGCCGTCCTGGCCAAAGTAGGAATGCGTGGCGCCGGCGGCGATCACCAACTGGTCGTAGGGCACGGGACCGGCGTCGGTAAGCAGCGTGTGCGTCGCCGGATCGACGCCGGTCGCGCGGCTGAGCAGCACCCGGGCGTTGGCTTGCGTCTTCAGCAGATGGCGGATCGGCCAGGCGATCTCGGCCGGCGACAAGGCGGCCGTGGCCACCTGATACAGCAGCGGCTGGAAAGTGTGGTGGTTGCGCGCATCGATCACCAGCACGTCGGCGGCGGCGTGAGCCAGGGCGCGCGCCGCTTCGAGACCGCCGAACCCAGCCCCGACGATCACCACCCGCGGCCCGGCGCTCATTTGACCTCGCCGGTGGGCGTCTTCAGACCCTCCCAGGCGGCCATCACCTTCACCTGGCCCGCCAGCCAGTCCGGATCGAGGGCGGCCTCGGTTCCCCATTCGGGAACCCGGCTGGCGAACTCGCCCCAGAGCCAGATGTTACGCACCTGGACGAAGAGTCCGATGGCCTCGAAGTCGGCGGTTGGGATCGGTCTGACCGACCGGTAGCCGTCCAGAAACGCCGCCCATAACCCCAGCGCGGTGGCGTTGAGCGTGGCCCCGTTCACGCGCCGGTACATCGACCAGGGCAGCACGGCCAGATCGTAGGCCAGATAGCCCGGCGCGGCCTCGTCGAAGTCGAACCACGCCGGCATCCGCGCGCCGTTCGGCCCCTCAGCCATGAAGGTGTTGCCGCCGTGATTATCGCCGTGACAGGCGACGATCGACAGGTCCGGTGCAACGGCGGTGAGCTCACGTTCCAACCGCTGCCCGATCGCCGCGAAACCTTCTCGCACGTCCGGATCGAGGCCCGGCGAGCCCAACAACCTGGCCAGCGGCGCCCGCAACAGGTGATCGGCCTCCAGCCGGAACAGGCTGGGTGGTCCGGCGTAGCACAGGCCGGCCTCGTGCATCCGCGCATGGCTGGCGCCCAGCGCCTTCAGATCCTCAAGCGCCCGCTCGGCGTGATCCACCAGATTGACCGTCCGCACCGGGATCTGGCCGGAGAGAAACTCGAACACCGCGAACGCGCGCGCGCCCTCCGGCGCCGCGACCTCGCGCCAAAGCGCCCCGTCATTGCCCGGTACGGCCGCCGACACCGTCAAGCCACAGGCTTTCAAGTGGGCGATGAAGGCCGTCTCATAGGCGATGTTCGACGGCCCCCGGGCGCGCAGGTCCGCCAGCCGGGCGATCCAACGGGTCCCGTCGATGGTGGTCAGCACGTAGACGTCGTTGAAGCCGCGTTTGACCAGGTGGCAGGCGGCGATGGCTCCCAGGCCATAGTGCTGCTCGACCAGGGCGGCGATCGCCGGCGCGGAGAGCGTGGAATAGACGACATCGAGCGACATGCGGCGACCGAATCGACAAGTTCGCCGGAACCGCCCGGCCGGCGCGGAACCTAGGGGCGCGTCAGCGGCGCGACAACCGTCAGCGTGGGGCGGTGCGTCGTGATCGCCGTTCAGTTATGTTGCCGCCAAAGAGACGCGCCGTGGGCGCGAGGGGACCCGATGACGAGCGAACATTTCGACGTGCTGGTGGTGGGCGCCGGGCTTTCCGGCATTGGCGCCGGATATCACCTGCAGACCCGCTGTCCGGGCAAGACCTACGCCATTCTGGAGGGTCGCGAGGCGATCGGCGGCACCTGGGACCTGTTCCGCTATCCCGGCATCCGCTCGGACTCCGACATGTACACCCTCGGCTACAGCTTCCGCCCATGGCGCGAGGCCAAGGCGATCGCCGACGGGCCCTCGATCCTCAACTACGTGCGCCAGACCGCCGAGGACTACGGCATCGACGGCAAGATCCGTTTCCGCCACCGGGTGGTCGCCGCCTCCTGGTCGTCGGAGGACGCGGTCTGGACGGTCGAGGTCGAGCGCGGCGAGGAAATGGAGCGGGTCAGCGTCACTGCGAGCTTCCTGTTCATGTGCGGCGGCTATTACGACTATGCCGAGGGCCACACGCCTGAGTTCGCCGGGACCGATCGGTTCAAGGGACGGATCGTCCACCCGCAGCACTGGCCCGAGCAGTTAGATTATGCCGGCAAGCGGGTGGTGGTGATCGGCAGCGGCGCGACCGCGGTTACCCTGGTGCCGGCGATGGCCGATACCGCCGGCCACGTCACCATGCTGCAGCGCTCGCCGACCTATGTGGTCTCACGGCCGGCGGAGGACCAGTTCGCCAATCGCCTGCGCGAGCGTCTGCCGGCGCAGCTGGCCTACCAGATCATCCGTTGGCGGAACGTCCTTGGCGGCATGTACTTCTTCAACCTCGCCCGCAAGAAGCCGGCGCAGGTCAAGGAAGCCATCCTGAAGCTGGTCCGCGGCCACATGGGCCCCGACTACGACGTCGATACCCACTTCACCCCCCGCTACAATCCCTGGGACCAGCGCCTGTGTCTGGTGCCGGACGCCGACCTGTTCGACGCCATCAAGGCCGGCAAGGCCGCGGTGGTCACCGACCAGATCGACACCTTCACCGAGACCGGTATCCGCTTGAAATCCGGACAGGAATTGCCCGCCGACATCGTCGTCACCGCCACTGGCCTGAAGATGCAGCTGCTCAGCGGGGTCGCCTTCGACATCGACGGCGCGCCCGTCGATCTGGCCAAGACCATGAGCTACAAGGGGATGATGTACTCCGACGTGCCGAACCTGGCTTCGGCGTTCGGCTACACCAACGCCTCGTGGACCCTGAAGTGCGACCTGACCTGCGAATACGTCTGTCGGCTGATCAATTTCATGGATAAGCGCGGTTACGCCGCCGCCACCCCGCGCCAGACCGACCCGACGGTCACCGAAGCCCCCTGGCTCGACTTCAGCTCCGGCTATGTGCAGCGCGCGATCGACAAGCTCCCCCGGCAGGGCTCGAAGCGCCCCTGGAAGCTCTACCAGAACTACGCCCTCGACCTGATCACACTTCGATACGGGGCGGTGGACGACGGAACCATGGAGTTCAAGCGCAGGGCGGTGAAGAAGGCGGCGGCGTGAGCTTGCGCGGTTCGAGACGCGCCCGCTGGGGCTCCTCACCATGACGAGCCTAGTTGAAGTCCACCCCTGAACGTCATCCTGTGGAGGCCGCGCCAGCGGCCGTCTCGAAGGACGCAAGGCCGCTAGATCAGCCCCGACAGCGGCGAGGACGCCTCGGCGTACTGCCGCCTCGGCATCCGTCCGGCCAGGAACGCCTCGCGTCCGGCGATCACCGCGTGCTTCATCGCCCGGGCCATGCGGATCGGGTCCTTGGCCTCGGCGATGGCGGTGTTCATCAGCACGGCGTCGCAGCCAAGCTCCATCGCCGCCGTGGTGTCCGAAGCCGTGCCGACGCCGGCGTCCACCAGCACCGGCACCCGCGACTGCTCGACGATCAGGCCGATGTTCAGCCGGTTCTGGATCCCGAGTCCCGAGCCGATCGGCCCGCCGGCGGGCATGATCGCCGCCGCCCCGGCGTCCTCCAGCTTGCGGCAATAGACCGGGTCGTCGGAGCAATAGACCATCACTGAGAACCCGTCGGCGACCAGCATCTTCAGGGCGCGCAAGGTCTCTTCCATGTCCGGGTAGAGGTGCTTGGTCTGCGTCAACACCTCCAGCTTGACCAGGTCCCAGCCGCCGGCCTCGCGGGCCAGCCTCAGCGTGCGCACGGCGTCCTCGCCGGTGTAGCAGCCGGCGGTGTTGGGCAGGTAGGTGAAGCGGTCGGGGCGGACGAAGTCGGTGAGCATCGGTTGGCTGGGATCGGACAGGTTCACCCGGCGCAGCGCCACGGTGACGATCTCCGCCCCCGCCGCCTCGGCCGCGGCGGCGTTCAGCGCGTAGTCCTTGTACTTGCCGGTGCCGATGATCAGCCGCGAGCGAAAGGTGCGCCCAGCGACGCTCCAGACATCGTCCGCGCCGACCTGTGAGCCGTCCATCGGCTGTCTCTCCTCGCAAAGGCGCCTCGCTCAACCGCGCGCGGAGCATGTTATAACCCGTTTGCGGCGACTCTCGACACCAGCGCGAGGGGGGACGCCGAAGTTTAGTGTGAGGGGATCATCATGCGGCGTCTGGAAATCTCCATCGTGGGGCTGTGCCTTGGGCTGGCCCTCCCGGCGGGCTCGGCCCTGGCCCAGGGCGCATCGCCGCCGGCCGGCGGCTGCTGCGAGGTGGCCAGCGGCACGGTCGTGGAGATCGCCGTCGAACAGGACCTCAGCAGCCAGGTGCAGCGGACCGGCGACACCTTCGCCCTGAAGCTGGCCGCGCCGCTGATCGTGAACGGCCGGGTGGTGTTGCGCGCCGGCACGCCCGGCGTCGGCGAGGTGATCGACGCCGCCAAGCCCGGTATGGGCGGCAAGGCGGGCAAGCTGGTGCTGGCCGCGCGCTATCTGCTCGACCACGGTCAACGCATCCCGCTGCAGAGCCTCCGCCTGGCCGCCAACGGCAAGGACAACTCGATGACCGCCAATGCGGTCGGCCTGACCGGCTTCGTGTTCATGCCGCTGGGCTTCGCCGGCCTGGCGGTGAAAGGCGGCGACGCCGCTGTGCCCGCCGGCACCGTGGCCAGCGCCAAGGTCGCCGCGGATGTCGGCCTGCCGCCGCTGGCTCGCGCTTCGTCCCGGGCGATCGCCGACGCCAACGCCTTCGCCGCCGCCACCAACGCCCAGCCCGCCGACGATGGCGCGATTCCGGTTCCGCCACCCCCCGCCGGCGAGGGCCAGGTGGTGTTCTTCCGCGCCAAGTCGCTGCTCGGCACCGGCCAGTGGTTCAAGGTGCGCGAGGAGGGTCAGGCGCTGGGCAAGCTGACCAACGGCGCCTACTTCGTGCAGGTCACCCAGCCCGGCGTCCACACCTACACGGCCACCACCGAGCCGGAGGCCAAGGACAAGTTGAAGCTCCAGATCGATCCCGGCGAGACCTATTACGTCGAGGGCGTGCTGACCAAGGGTGTGGTGATGGGCGTGGCCGACCTGACGCCATCGGACCGGGCGACCTTCGCCAAGGCCTCCAAGGACCTGAAGCCGGCCCCGTCGGGCGCGGACGACACCAACGACGCCACCAACGACCTCGACGACACCAACGCTCCGAGCAACGACGCGGCGAGCGCGGGCGGCGGCCAGGGGCGCTGAAGACCCCGGCAAACCAAGCCACAGCCGGGCGACGTCCGCATCAAGCCCCAACGGCTTCTTGTGTTCGATAGCTTTACCGTAGATTGTTGAGCTAGGCCGCGCACGCCGATTCAGTAAGCAGACCTCGGGGGGGCAGCTGCGATGAATGAGTGGGGTCATCTGCGGCGTTCATTGCTTGCATCGCTGCTTGTCGGCATGGCGTCGGCCACCGTGGCGCGGGGCGCGACCCCAACCCCCGACTATCCGGGCCCACCGGACGGCCAGCGGATCAGCCTGGACGATGCGGGCCTGGTTCTGGCCACCTACGCGATGACCCAGCCGCAGGAGCAGACGCAATACTTCGGCGGCGACCTCACCAGCCGCGGCGTAGTGCCGGTCTGGCTTTCGATCAGCAACGGCACCTCCGACCAAACCTTCGTCGTCGATACAGACGAGATCACGGTAGAAGCGGCGGGCGGGGATGTCGGCAATCACAAGGACCCGGACAACGTCTCCGGCGCCGGCGGCGATCTGGTGGTCGGCCAAGTGGCCGTCATCGGCAGCTTCTACGCGCTGCCGCTCGTCGTCTTCGCTGATGTCGCGCTCGTCCAGGCCAATGTGATGAAGCGCAGCCTGATCGAGAAGGCGTTCTACTCCCACACACTGCATCCCGGCCAGACCGGCTCCGGCTTCATCTTTCTGCGCGCGCCAAAGGCGCATCAGACCTTGGCCGCGACGTCCCTGGTCGTGACCTTGCATCCAACGCCCGCCGGCCCTGCGTCGGCCAAGACCTATCATCTCGCGCTCGTCGCGCCGCCGGCGGCCTGACGGCCCTCTTGGGAGATATCGAATGAAGCGATCTGACCTGGCCTTGATGATCGCCGTTGCAGGCCTCTGGCTGGGATCGGCCACCCCGGGCCTCGCCGACGGCTCACAGCCGCCTGCCTCCAACGCCGCAGCATCCTCGGCGCCGAGCCCTGCGACGCCACCGCCGGCCTCGAACTCGGTCGCAGCGCCCGCCACGGCGGCTCAGACACCGCCGGCGCCACCCGCTGCGTCGGCTCCCCCGGCCGCCAGCCAGTCTGTCGTTCTCTACATCGCCCCGGAGATCACCAAGCGAAAGTGGTCCAACGCATCCGTGCTGTTCCGGCCGATCTTCCTTGCAGACGACAATCTGAACAACGTCGGCGAGACCATGCATCAGCGCCTGTCCGCTCTGATCACCTCGCTCTCACCCAGCGCCACCGTCGTCGACAGCCCCCAAGCCGGCGGCGGCGCAAGGCTCTACATCGTGCCCACCGTCAAGCGGCTGGATCAGATCAGCGGCATGTTCGCCTGGGACGATCTACAATACGTCATCGAACTGGAGTGGCGGGTGACCGACGCCAGCGGTGCGGTCGTCCTGCTGGAGACCGTGAAAGGCGAGGCCAAAGGCAAGTTCGGCACCTCGTTCACCGCCGCCGCCAATGCCCAGCGTTACGAGGACGAGATGCTCGACAAGGCGATGGCCGACTCCGCTGCTCTGCTGAAACCCGTTGTCGCCGCGGCTCCGGTTCAGGCGTCGGCGCCGACGACGCTCAATGCGCCGAGCTGAGGGTCGCGCAGGCCGCTTCGCTCGCTATCCCCCGCCCACGAAGGCGACGATCTCGATCCGATCGCCGTCGGCGATCGGGGTCCGGGCGTAGGCCGAGCGGGGCACGATCTCGAGATTGCGCTCCACCGCCAGCTTGCGCGTGTCCAGCTCCAGCGCCGTGATCAGCGCGGCGATGCTGGTCACGCCCTCGAAGCTGCGCTCCTCGCCGTTGAGGGTCAGACGCACCGCGTTCTCCCAAATCCCCGAACGCTTGTGACCCAGCGCCGCCAAGGCTAAAAGGCGCGGCTTACCGGGCGACGGGGCCGAATGTCCAAACCGATCTATGTCTTAAGCGGTCCCAACCTCAACCTTTTGGGCGTCCGCGAGCCGGAAATATACGGCACGACCAGCCTGGCCGACATCGAGACCCGCTGCGCCGCCAAGGCCGCGGCCTGCGGCCGGACGCTGGTGTTCCGCCAGAGCAACCACGAGGGCGACCTGATCGACTGGGTGCAGGAAGCGCGCACGGACGGGGCCGCCCTGGTGATCAATCCGGCCGGCTACGGACACACCTCCGTGGCCCTGCTCGACGCCCTGAAGACCTTGTCGATCCCTATCGTCGAGTGTCATCTGTCCAATCCGGCGGCGCGAGAATCATTCCGCCGCACCACCTACGTCTCCCTCGCCGCCACCGGCGTGGTATCGGGCTTCGGCCCGGTCAGCTATGAACTCGCCGTCGAGGCCGCCTGCGGCCTGGCGACGGACTGATCCTTTTCGGCGAAACAACCAAGGTTATGTCCCGTATGCCCGAGACCAAGGCTCCCGCCGACCCGATCGACGCGCGCCTGGTGCGGCGCCTGGCCGCCATCCTCGACGCCACCGGCCTGACCGAGATCGAGGTCGAGCGCGGCGACCTGAGGATCAGGGTGGCGCGTTCGCCCGCGCCGACCATGCTGCCCGCGCTCGCCGCCCAGGCCGGCCCCGCGCCCGTCCTGGCCGCCGCGCCACCAGCAGCCGCCCCGGCGCCGGCGGCCGAACCGGCCGGCGAGCTGGTCAAGTCGCCAATGGTCGGCACCGTCTATCTGCAGCCTTCGCCGGGTTCGCCGTCGTTCGTGCGGGTCGGCGATGTGGTCAGCGAGGGCCAGACGCTGCTGATCATCGAGGCGATGAAGACGATGAACCCGATCCCATCGCCCCGCGCCGGCCGTATCCTGGAAATCCTGGTCGCCGATGGCCAGCCCGTCGAGTTCGGCGAGCCCCTGGCGGTGATCGAGTAGGCTTAAGCATGTTCGACAAGATCCTCATCGCCAACCGGGGCGAGATCGCGCTGCGGATCCACCGCGCCTGCAAGGAGATGGGGATATCGACGGTGGCCGTGCACTCGGAGGCCGACGCCGGCGCCATGCACGTGCGGCTGGCCGACGAGAGCGTCTGCATCGGCCCGGCCCCGGTCTCCAAGAGCTATCTGAACATCCCGCAGATCATCGCCGCCTGCGAGATCACCGGCGCCCAGGCCGTGCATCCGGGTTACGGCTTCCTGTCGGAGAACGCCCGCTTCGCCGAAATCGTCCAGGCGCACGGCTACACGTTCATTGGCCCCAAGCCCGAACACATCCGCATGATGGGCGACAAGATCGCCGCCAAGGTCGCGGTGCGCACGGCGGGCATTCCGGTGGTGCCGGGATCCGACGGGGCGCTGAGTTCCGAGGCTGAGGCGATCGAGGCGGCCCACCGGATCGGCTTTCCGGTGCTGATCAAGGCGGCGGCCGGCGGCGGCGGGCGCGGGATGAAGGTCGCTCGTACAGCCGAGGAATTACCCGAGGCCCTGGCGACGGCCAAAGCCGAGGCAAAGTCGGCCTTCGGCGACGATTCGGTCTATCTGGAGCGCTATCTCTCGACCCCCCGGCATATCGAGGTGCAGGTGATCGCCGACAGCTTCGGCGCCGTCTGCCACCTGGGCGAACGAGATTGCTCGCTGCAGCGCCGGCACCAGAAGCTGATGGAGGAAGCCCCCTCCCCGGCCATCGACGCGGCCACCCGCGCGGCCATCGGCGCCACCGTCACCAAGGCGATCAGCTCGCTGGGCTACCTGGGTGTCGGCACCATCGAATTCCTCTACGAGAAGGGCGAGTTCTTCTTCATCGAGATGAACACCCGCCTGCAGGTGGAGCATCCGGTCACCGAGGCGATCACCGACATCGACCTGGTGCGCGAGCAGATCCGCATCGCCGCCGGCCTGCCGCTGTCGTTCACCCAGGAGCAGGTGCGTTTCGAGGGCCACGCCATCGAGTGCCGGATCAACGCCGAGAACCCGCGCACCTTCGCCGGCTCGCCCGGCCTGATCACCGACTTTCACGCGCCGGGAGGGCTCGGCGTGCGGCTGGATTCGGCGATCTACACCGGCTACGTTTTTCCGCCCTACTACGACAGCCTGGCCGGCAAGCTGATCGTCCACGGCCGCGACCGCGTGGAGTGCATCGCCCGCCTGCGTCGCTGCCTGGGCGAAATGGTCGTCGGCGGCATCGAAACCACCATCCCGCTGTTCCAGGACCTGCTCAACGAGCCCGACATCCTCGAGGGCCGCTACCATATCCACTGGCTGGAAGACTGGCTGAAGAGCGGCGGCTGACGAGCCCCCGCGGAGGCGCCGATTGGAGCCGTTCTCCACCGACGACCTGCTCGATTGCTACCGGCGCGGCGTCTTTCCCATGGCCGACGCCCGGCATGACGCCCGGGTGTTCCTGGTCGACCCGGCCAGGCGCGGGGTGCTGCCGCTGGAGCGGTTTCACATTTCCCATCGGCTGGCGCGGACGGTCCGCTCGGACCGCTTCCAGATCCGCATCGACACCGCCTTCGAGGCCGTGGTCGAGGGCTGCGCCGCCGCCCGGCCCGGCCGGATGGAGACCTGGATCAACAGCCCGATCCAGCGGCTATGCTCCGAACTGCACCGCCAGGGCGTCGCCCACAGCGTCGAGGCCTGGCGGCACGGCGCTCTGGTTGGCGGGCTCTACGGCATCGCTCTCGGCGCGGCCTTCTTCGGCGAGAGCATGTTCTCCACCGAGCGCGACGCCAGCAAGGTGGCGCTGACCCACCTGGTGGCGCGGCTGCTGGCCGGCGGTTTCACGCTGCTCGACACCCAGTTCATCACCGATCACCTAGCCACGTTCGGGGCCGAGGAGATCTCCCGCGCCGACTATGCCGGGCGGCTGGCCCTGGCGCTGGATCGGGCGGCGGAGTTCGGCCGGATGGACGCCTACGCCGGGGGAACCGCCGCGCTGCAGGAGATCAGCCAGGCGTCGTAGATCGGGTGCTGCAGCGGATGCAGGCCCGGCGAGTTGGAGAACATCCAGCCGTGGTAGATCTGCTTGGAGGTCGGCGGCGCCTGGCCGGCCACCGGCGGCGGCTGCAGATTGATCAGCACATAGGCCGAGAACTGCGGCTCGGGTCCGTCGAGGCCGGTGCTTTCGCAGGCCTTCACGGTGAACACCAGGTTCTTGTAGCGGATCCGCTGATTGACCGGCGCGGCGAAGCGGATGGTCTCGGCGGTGACCTTGTCCAGCGCCTGCAGCACGGCCGCGGGACTGCGCACCGGAGTCACCGGCGGTGGCGGCTTGGCCGCGACCACGGGCTTGGCCGGGGCATTGGTCGCGGTGTTGTCCTCGGTGTCGACGCTGTTTGCCGCGGGCGGGCTGACAACCGGCGGCGTCGCCGGCTCCGGCGGCGCCTGGATTACCGGCACGCCGGGAGGCGCCGGACCGCCGGAGGTCTCGCCAACCGGCGGCGTGGATTCATTGGTCTGGGCCGAGACGACCCATCCGGCGCCCAGCGCCAGGACGACGCCGGCCAAAGCCAGGGCCGCGAAGCGCCGCATCAGTCGGGCCTCCAGGCCTCATAGTCGCCGGTGGCCTTGGGCCGCTCGCCGCCGCGGGAAATCGCCCCTTTCGGCCGCCACGCGCCCAGAGTGCCGGTGAGGTTCGGCTGGTGGTCGAGCTCCCACGACTGACGCTTTAGCGGCTCGACCGTGGGCGGCTCATCGAAGGTGTAGTGCAGCCAGCCGTGCCATTCGGCGGGCACCTTCGAGGCCTCGGCGTAGCCTTTGTAGATCACCCAGCGACGCTTGCGACCGTCGTAGCTGTCGCTGGCGTCCTTGGCTTCGTAGTAGCGCGAGCCGTAGTCGTCCTCGCCGATGAACACGCCCCGGCGGGCGACGGTGAAGCGGATGCCGATGGTGGCCGAGTTCCACCAGGTGAAGATCGATTTCAGCACGGCGGGCGACGGCCTTTCGCGGGCAGGTACGGGGCCGACTTATAGGCGCCGCCGTCGCCACCGTCCAGCGCCGCCAGCCCATGACATGGGCGCGCGGCGGGGCCAGATGTTGTGGATACGACTGGATTACCCCGCAACATCTATTGCGGCCCTCGCCCGACGCGCCCTAGCCTTCGCGCGATCCGAAGGGACTGTTGATTCCCCCATGCGTTTCGAACCCCGCTTCGCCGCCACCCTGCCGTTGTTGGAAAGCGAATTTCGCTGGGTCGAGCGGGCCAGCGACCTGACCGAGGTGGTCACCCCGCGGGCCTGGACCACGGCGCGCGTCGAAGCCTGGCTGGACTGGGCCGACGACCTGCCTGGTGACCTGCCGCCCGCGCCGCTC
>Ga0302279_10005776_pt1 | contig 13591 bp, 7 predicted proteins | sample III_Bog_N3_3_FD_194541 | JGI IMG/M metagenome (GOLD analysis project Ga0302279, IMG submission 194541) | Peat permafrost microbial communities from Stordalen Mire near Abisko, Sweden - III_Bog_N3_3 | ecosystem: Environmental > Terrestrial > Soil > Wetlands > Peat | place: Sweden: Abisko...
GGCTTCGCCTCAGGATGACACGCCCATCGAAGCGGCTGGGTTGGCCCTGTCCGGCGCTGGCGGCGTCGCCACGAAGAGGGGCCCCGGCATGACGAAGATGACGCGCCCGGCGCTCGAGTTGACGAGGAGCGCGAAGGCGATCCAGAGCGAGATGCAGCCCAGAAGCACCGTGCATCCGGCGATGGCCTTTCCCAGGGCCGCCGCGTGGGTGAGCTCGCGGGTGATACGGAGCACGTAGAGCAGATCGATGTCGGCCAGGAAGAGGACCAGGATCTTGCTGAAGTAACCGAACGCGAAGGTCAGGACCACGAAGATGACGAGGAAGCACGCGTCGACGGCGAGGATGATCGAGCTGTCCGGGACATGCCCATCCGCAAGCTCGCGCAGAGCCCACCAGTTGATGATCCAGTTGAAGGAGAAGGTCGTGAAGAGCGTCCCGCCGAGGAGGTTCTTGTTGGCGAGCGCGAGGAGCCCTGCGAGCAGCTGTCCCCCGCCTCCAAAGAGCAGGCAGAACATGGCGGCCGTGCGCAGGGCCGCGGGGGTGAGGGCCACGCCGAAGGCGACGGGCGTGAGCGCTGCGCAGCCGATGGCGAGCCCGAGCAGGCCCAGGGGCGTTGACTCGGCGAACGGGTGCGCCGACGGGGACGACGTTGCGGGCGTGCTCACGCGACGTACGCGCCTAGAGCACGGAACCGCTGGTAGCGCTGCTCGACGAGCTCCTCGGGCGTCAGCTGGAGCAGCTGCCGCAGGTCTTCCGACAGCGCGGCGTCGACCAGCCGGGCCGCCGCGGCGACGTCCTGGTGGGAGCCGCCGGCGGGCTCCTCGATGATCCGGTCGACCGCCTTCAGCTGGAATAGGTCCGGCGCGGTCATCTTCATGCGCGAAGCGGCCTCGTCGGCCTTCGTCCCGTCCTTCCAGAGGATCGAGGCGCAGCCCTCGGGCGAGATGACGCTGTAGGTGCCGTACTCGAGCACGTTGACCTTGTTGGCGACGCCAAGGGCGAGCGCCCCGCCGCTGCCCCCTTCGCCGATGATCGTCGCGATGATCGGGACAGGCATGCGGGCCATCGTCGCCAGGCATTCCCCGATGGCCTCGCTCTGGCCTCGCTCCTCGGCGCCGATCCCCGGGTAGGCCCCCGGCGTGTCGATGAACGTGAAGATGGGCAGGTGGAAGCGCCCAGCCAGACGGTAGAGGCGGCACGCCTTGCGGTAGCCTTCCGGGTGCGGCATCCCGAAGTTGCGCTTCACGTTCTCCTTGGCGCCGCGCCCCTTCTGGTGGCCGACGACCACGACGCTCCGTCCCCGGAAGCGCGCCAGCCCGCCAACGATGGAAGCGTCGTCCGCGAACGCGCGGTCTCCGTGCAGCTCCTGCCACTCCTCGAACAGGTGGTCGATGTACTCGAGCGTGTAGGGCCGGTTCGGATGGCGCGAGAGCTGGACCTTCTGCCACGCCGACAGATCGGCGAAGAGCTCACGGGCGAGGCGACCAGCCTTCTCTTCCAGGCGGCGGAGCTCGGGCTCGAACTGGCGATCGCTCTGCGCGAGGCTGCGCAGCTCCTTGACGCGCGTTACGAGCTCGACGACCGGCTTTTCGAACGGCAGCACATACATCGAGGGTCCTGCGGCTAGAAATTTACCGAGCCAAGTGCCCGGGTGCGTGAGGAGCTTCTCTACCCGACCTTGGCCGCGGCGCTGACTTTTTCTCGCTTCACGTTGAAGACGCGGGTGGGCTTCTCCTTGCCCTTGAGGTGTGCCGGCGGCAGCTCCTCCACCTCGAACCGGTTCTGGAGTCGTCCGTACGTGCCCTCCGTCACGATGACCTGCCCCGCGAGCGCGACGCCGCAGAGGCGCGCGCTCGTGTTCGCGGTGTCGCCGATGACGGTGTAGCTGAGCGCCTTGGAGCTACCGACGTAGCCCGCGACGCACGGCCCGGTGTGGAGGCCCATGCCGATGGCGAGGGGAGGGTGGTTCTGCTCGAGCCGCTTCCGGTTGAACTTCCCGAGGACTTCCATCTGTTCCAGCGCGCACTGGACGCTGCGCATCGCGTCGTCCGGACGAGCCACGGGAGCCCCCCAGAACGCCATGATCCCGTCGCCCATGAACTTGTCGAGGGTGCCCTCGTACTTGAAGATGGTCTCGACCATCTGCTCGAAGTACTCGTTCAGGAGCTCGACCATCTCCTCGGCGCTCGCGCCCTCGCTCATCCGGGTGAAGCCGCGGATGTCGCTGTTGAAGATCGTGCACTCGCGGACGAGCGTGCCGCCCTTCTTGATCTCGAGCTTGCCGGAGATGACCTGCTCCGCGACGTTCGGCGACAGGAGCCGCGAGAAGCGCTCGCGCGTCACGATCTCCTGCTCGATCTTCTTGGCCAGCTGGATGTTCTCTATGAACATCGCTGCCTGGTTGCCAACGGCGGTGATGAGCTCGAGGTCCTTCGGCTGAAACTGCGCGAGCGACTCGGAGTCGAGCCACACGGCGCCGAGGACCTCCTTCTCGTGGAGGAGAGGCACGACGATGGCGCTCGAGATCCGGTTCAGGATCATCGATTTGCCCTTCGAGGCCGCGAAGTCCATCGAGGCGTCGTGCGTGAGCACGCTCGCCTTCTCCCGGATGATGTGGTTCAGGATGGTCGAGCTGACCTGGATGGGCGCGTCGCTCCCGTCCCGGCGCCTCGCGGCCCTCGGCTGGAGTGAGCCGTCCCCCTCGCGCAGCAGGATGACGCCGCGGTCGGCGTTCACGAACTTGAAGAGGGCGAGCAGGATCTTCTCGAGCAGGCGGTCGAGGTCGCGCTCGAGCCCGATGTCGCGCGTCAGCTCCCACGTGATGCGCAGGCGTTCGTAGTCGACGCGCAGCTGCTGGGTGTCGTGGGCGACCTGGTCGTACGGGAGGAATCCCTTGGTGTGGGCCGCGATCTGCGTCCCGATGGCGCGCGCGGAGTCCAGGACGTCGACGCGGGTGCCGCTGAAGCTCGGCGGGCGGTTGCCGACCGGCACCGGCATGGGCAGGGGCGCGGTGTGCGGCGCGTGCTGCGGCTGCGAGGCCGGCTGCACGTAGCCGTACGCCCCCGGCGGCGCCTGGCGGCCCGCGGTCTGCGGGCTCGAGACGGGAGGAGCGGCGCTGGGCGCCCCCTGGGGCACGGGAGCCCAGCTCGCAGGTTGAGGGTGTTGCACGGCCCCGGGGCCGGCGGCGAGGGGGGCGAAGTTCAACGGCTGCGTCCCGTCGTCGTAGCGCGCCCGCGTGGACCCGAGGGCAATCTCGTCGCCGTGCCTGAGGAGCTGCTCGCCCCGGACGCGCTCCCCGTTGATGTAGGTACCGTTCAAGCTCCCGAGATCGCGGAGGATAAACTGCCCGTCGCGCTGCTCGAGAATGCAGTGCTCCTTCGAGACAATCTTGTCGAGGAGCTGGATCGAATTGTTGGGATGGCGACCCAAGCTATTGATCGGGCGAAGCTCAATCGCTTGTTGCCCCTCGGCGGTTGCGAGGATCAGTCGTGCCATCAGGTGCAGCTCGCGATGCTAGCCCGCCTTTTGTCCCCCGCACAGCGAAGAAGACACAGAGCCACAACTCTGCCGTTCGGAGGCGTCTCCCTCGGCCTCACCAGGAGGCCCCGGTTCGGGGGCCGAGGCTGACGGGAACTCTCCTGGGAAGTCTGGTACGGTAACTGAGGAGCGCGCTACCCCCTTCTGCGCGCCCGCCCGTCGCCTCGCATGCCAAAGAACCGCAGGCCGCCGACCTCACCCGATTCGAAGGCGGCCCCGCGACCGGTGCCGACGGCGGCTCCGTCGAGTGGCAAGCCACTCCCGTCGCCGAGCGGCCGAGCCACCCTCGTCGGGACGCGCTCCCCCAACCCCCGGACGCCCTCCCGCTCCCGCGCCACCGCGGAGACCCCGAAGCCGGAGCGCGAGCGCGGGGACCGCACGAAGGAAAACAAGGAGAGGAAGGACGCCGAGGACAGCGCCGCGGCGGCTGCGCGAGCGCTCTCCGACGCGGCGATGAAGCCGCGGGCGTGGCACGACGCTGCCGAGTCGGTGACGCGCGGTCGAGAGCCCTTCCGGGTTCCGGGGGAGGCGGTGGCCACCCACGCAGACCCCACCGTGTTGCCCGAGGTACCGCGCGAGAGCGGGGGGCTCTTCGAGCTGGTCAATCCGGTAGCTCGCCGTGCCCTCGACCTGGGCCTGGCCGCGCGGGAGCCGAGCTTTCACGTCTTCGTCGCCGCCACGGCGGACGTCATGATCGAAGACGACATCGTCAGGTACGCGGAGCGCTACGCGGCGGGTCGGCCGACGCCGCCGGACATCGTCTACGTCCACGACTTCGACCACCCCGAGGCCCCTCAGCCACTGCTGCTTCCGGCGGGCGCCGGCGCCGCCCTCGTCGCGGCGATGGATGCGCTGATCGACAGGCTGCGGACCGAGATCCCGACCATCGCGGAGGCGGCGGAGGTGCGGGCTGCCCAGACGCAGCTCGCGACCGAGCTCGAGACGCGCAACAAGGCGGTGATCACCGACCTCGAGTCGACGGCGAAGACCTTGGGCTTCGGAATTCGCGCCGTTCAGGGCGGCGTGCAGACGTTTCCCATTCTTCACGGCAAGCCTCTCAGCTCGGAGCAGTTCGCCGTCCTCGACGAGTCGACCAAGCGCGCGCTGGGGGACGCCGAGGGCAAGCTCACGCGCGAGGTGGAGAAGGCGGCAAACCTGGTCCGCCAGCAGACGGCCAAGAGCGAGGCGGTTCGCGACGAAGCGTTTTCCCGCGCCGCGGAGGGCCTCATCGAGAAGGCGGTGGCACAGCTCGTGGACGCGTTCTCCGCCTTCATCTCGAGCTCGCCCGAGGGCCATCCGGGGCCTGGTGGCCCGCTGCAGCCCCACGCCGGTCAGCAGCTCGGCCTCTACTTCGAGCGGGTGAAGAAGGCCCTCATCGACGACTGGGAGGATCTGGTCGACCTCTCGGGAGACGACGGCGCGGACGAGAAGGATGACACCCCCGACACCCGCGAGGACCCCGAGCACGCGACGCGCCTCAATCGCTTCCGCGTGAACCTCTTCGTCGCCCACGAGCCCGGATCCCCTTTGCCGGTGGTCTACGACACCAACCCGACGTACCCGAACCTCTTCGGGTACCTCGAGCGACGGGCTCGCTATGGCGCCCTGCTCACCGATTTCACGCGCGTGCGCGCCGGCTCGCTACACAAGGCCTCCGGGGGTGTGCTCGTCGTGCGCGCGGCCGACCTCATGGCAGATCCCATCATATGGGAGCGCATGAAGCGGGTGCTGCGCGAGCGCCAGATCGGTGCGGAGGATCCGCTGGGCCCCCTCGGGCTGTACGCGACCTCGCTCCGGCCGGTGCCGGTGCCCATCCGAGTCCGCGTCGTGCTCGTCGGGCCGCCTGACCTCTACGCTGCCTTGCTCGAGGCCGATCCCGACTTCGCGGCGCTCTTCCGGGTGAAGGTCGAGGTCGAGCCGACGATCGCGCGCACCCCGGAAAGCATCGTACTGCTCGACGCCTACCTGATGGCGATGGCCAAGGATCGCGAGTGGGGCGCCTTCGATCGACCGGCCCGCGCGCGGCTCCTCGATCTGGCGACGCGCCTCGCGGGCGAACGCGACAAGCTCGCGCTCAGCCTCTCTCCGCTGGAGGAGACCGCCGCGTTCGCGAGCGCGCTCGCCGCCGCGCGCGCCACCGGTCCTTCCGCTCCGCGATACCCCGCAGAGCCTTCCAGGCCGTCCAGCCGCAAGGTCGTGGAGCAGGAAGAGCCCTCCCCGAGCTCGAGCGACGGCGAGGGCACCGCGTCGGGCCGGCCGTTTCGCGCGTCGGTCGTTCCGCCTGCGATCAGCATGGTGAGCGCGGACGAGATCGAAGCTGCGTGGCGCGAACGGCGCGCCCGCGCGGGCGCGGCTGAGCGCCACATTCGCGAGCTGACGCTCAAGGGGGAGGTGGCGCTCGACACGGTGGGATACCGGGTCGGTGTCGTCAACGGCCTCTCGGTGTTCAGCGCTGGCGACGTGGACTTCGGTCAGCCGATGCGGATCACAGCGGTCGTCGCGCTCGGGCGCGAGGGCATCATCGATGTCGAGCGTGAGGCTCAGCTCGGCGGCTCGATCCACACGAAGGGAGTCGCCATCCTGCGCGGCTACCTCGGCCGCATGTTCGGCCAGGAGCGCCCGCTCAGCCTGCGCGCGCAGATCGCGTTCGAGCAGAGCTACGGCGAGATCGACGGAGACAGCGCGTCGTCGAGCGAGCTCTTCTCGGTGCTCAGCGCCCTCGCCGACGTCGGGATCGACCAGGGCGTGGCCGTCACCGGGAGCGTGAACCAGCTCGGCGAGATCCAGGCCATCGGCGGGGTGTGCGCCAAGATCGAAGGGTTCTTCGACCTGTGCGCAGCCCGCGGCCTCAACGGCGCTCAGGGCGTCATGATGCCCCGGTCGAACCTCGCGCACCTCGTCCTGCGCGAAGACGTCGCGCGTGCCATCGAGGACAGTCGCTTCCACCTCTACGCGGTCGAGAGCGTTGCGCAGGGCATCGAAGTGCTGACGGGCGTTCCCGCCGGCGAGCGCGATAGCTCGGGCCGCTTCCCCGCCTCGAGCGTGTTCGGTCGGGTGGAGCGTCGGATCATCGAGATCGCGGAGCGCCTGCGGGAGGCGGAAGGTCATGCGCACCACGAGGGGCGTGAGTCGCTCGAGGACGTGAGCAAGGCCGACCTTGGCGGCGACGGTGGCGACTTCCGCATCGGTTGAGGCGGGTCGCGCGCCGCGCGCCCGTGTACCGGTCCGAGGCCTTTTCGGCTACACCTTCGTGGTGCGCCACAGGGCCCGTTTGCGCGAAGGACTGCGGATCGCCACGGCGCGCTACGCGGCGGCGGTCGCGTTCGCGTGCTGTGCCGCGGCGTGTGGCGGCGAGCTCCGGGTGGCTCGCGTCGTCGACGGGCGCGTAGTGACGGGGGAGTACATCGACGCGGCCGGGTACGCGGCCTTCATGCGTGGCGCCATCGCCGAGGAGCGAGGCGACGCGCGCGAGGCGCTCGGCGCCTACAAGGAGGTCGCGGAGCGTGGGGAGGACGACCCCGAGCTCTGGACGCGCATCGCCACGCTACGCTGCACCCTGGATCCCCATGACCGCGAGGCCGATGCGGCGCTGGGCCGCGCGTTCAAGCTGGACGCGAGCTATGGTCCAGCCTGGGCAGCCAAAGCGCGCTGCGCCCTCTCGCGGGGCGAGGCGCCAGTCGCGGCGGACGATGCGCGCCGGGGTGTGCTCGTGGACCCCACGGCTGCGGAACCGCAGGTCCTCCTCGCGCAGGCGCTCATGCGGGACGAGGGAGGTGACCTGACGCGGCGCGGTTCGTACGGCGAGGAAGCCCGCGCGCGGCTCGAGGCTCTCACGCTGCGCGATGGCACCTCCGCTTCGTGGGACGCGCTTGCCGCCTGGGGGCGAGGGCACTCGGATGCCGCGCTCGTCGCCCATGCGCTCGCTCGTGTGGCGCTCCTTGCGCCGTCGCGCAGGGCCGAGCTCGGCCAGCGTGCGGAAGAGCTCGCGGGCGAGGGTGAGCTCGCGGCGGCGCGTAGGCTGGCCGCCGCCGTGGTCGATGCTCCCGGTGACCGCTCGTCGGGAGGGCTGGGGCCGGCGGCGGCGAGCTCGCCGCTCGTCGCCCGCCTCGCCATCGATGAGGCCCTGCTCGCGCACGATGGGGCGCGGGCGACAGAGCGCGCCTCTCGCGCGCACCTTGGGCTCGACGTGGTTGCGGGGCGCGCGCTGGCCCTGGGTGAGGCAACGATCGCGAAGCAGGTTGCAACGCTCGCCGTGGAGGCCGACCCTCGCGCAGCCGGGGCTCGGCTCGTCCTCGCGGCTCTCGGCCGCCAGCCGGGCGCGGTCGCAGGTGCGCTCCACGTCGAGGGAGCCGTGGCCGCCGAGGCGCTCCTCCCGCTGGCCCGCCTCGTCGCGCGTGTGGGATCGCCGGAGGCGGCGCGCAGCTTGGTCCAGCAGATCCTGCACACCTCGGTTATCGGGGGGGATGCGGCGCTGACGGCGATTGCGGTCGAGCTGGCGGCGGCGAGTGTGCTGCCTGACGCCGAGCTCCCACCCGACGCGCGGATCGAGCTCGCCGCCCGCCGTCTGGAGACGCCCGACAGCGCGTTGCTCGGCAAGGTCGACGCCCGCCACCGGCTCTTCGCGCTGGCGTTGACGCATCCGCTCGATTCGGCGGCCGCCGATCTCGCGCAGCACCTGGCGCCATCGGCGGGCCGCGACCCGTTGATTGCCCTTGCGCTCGTGCGGCTCGCGCTGGCCCGGGGCACGTCGGTCGATGTGGGTGTCATCGATCGCCTCGTGGCGGGTAGCCCTGCCGACCCCCTCGTCGCCCTCGCCGCGCTCGACGTCGCCCGCAAGCGCGGCGACGAGCGGGCCATCGCTCCGGCGCGTGCGCGCCTCACAGCCCTCGCGCGCACGCCGGGGGAGCTCGCACACGCCGCCGAGTGACGCTACCGAGTGATGTCCGCGCAAGCCGCAGACGTGCCGTCATAGTATGGTGAAGGCATGCTGAGGCGCGCTGTCCGCTTTGCCTTCCTGCGTACGTTCGTCTTCTCGCTGGCGCTCTCGTTGATGGCCTGCGGTGCCGCGACGAGCGGCCATGGCTCGCAGGTGGAGGACGCGACGGTGCCCGATACGGCGACGGCGCCGGACAGTGCGTCGCCGGACGCCAGCGGCGCCGACGTCGGAGCGGAGGACTCGATGGCGGCTCCGACCGACGGCGCCGCCACCGACGCGGGCGATGCCTCGTCGCCGATCGACGCCGGCGACGCGGCGACCGACGCCGAGGACGACGTATCGACCGGCGGCGAAGCCGGGGCCGACGCGGGTGACGGCGCGTCGGACGCGACGCCCCCGAGCGAAGCCGGCGTCGACTCTTCGGCCATCGATGCGGCGGAAGCCGGGACCGTCTTCTCGATCTCACCAAGCAACCTGACCGTCCTGGTCGTGGTCGCAGGTCAGAGCTCGCCCACCGTGACGTTCACGGCAACCCTGAACGGCTTCCCCGTGAGCGCCGCGTGGGCCGTCGATCGGGGCGATATCGCGAACATCCCGCTTCCTCCCTCGAGCACCGGCATCTTCACGCCCACGGGCACGACGGGTGGCCTTGCCACCGTCACGGCCGGCTTCAACGGGATGACCGCGAGCGCCCAGGTGTTCGTCGAGCTCTTCGCGCAGCAGAACGGCGTCAACCCGAACGTCCCGTCCGAGGTCTTGCAGACCGCCACGTCGGTCGGGCAGCTCACCGCGGGGGGCGGCGTGGGTGGCGTCGGCGGCGAGGGCCTCGGCGGACCCGTCACCGACAACACGACGCTCGGTGCGCTCCAGAACCCCACCAGCAACGGACAGGCGCTCAACCTGACCTTCCTCTATCCCTACGACGGTACCGTCTGGCCGCGCGGCATGCTCGCGCCTCTCCTCATGTGGAGCTGGATGCCGGGCAACGCGGACGCCGTCCAGATCTCGCTGGCGACGGCCAGCGGGTCCTTCTCGTGGACGGGGACCTTCGCGCCGCCGTCGATCTTGATGCAGACCGGCGGCGACTTCATTCGCCAGCCCATTCCCCAGGACATCTGGGCCATGGCGACGAGCTCCGCGGGGGGCACGACCATGGGCGGGCAGCCCGACAACCTGACGGTGAGCCTCACCGTCGCCTCGGGAGGGGTGGGCTATGGTCCGATCAGCGAGACCTGGCCCGTCGCGCCTGGCCTGCTCGATGGCATCATCTACTACAACTCCTACGGTACCCAGCTCGCTCTGAACTACACGGGCGCGGTTGGCGGCAACGGCCAGTTCGGAGGGGCGGTCCTCTCGATCCACGTCGGAGACACCTCTCCGAAGCTCGTGGCCGGCTCCAATGGTGGGACCGCGCAGTGCCGGACGTGCCACTCGGTCGCGGCCGGAGGCTCGGCGCTCGTCGTGCAGCACGGGGACAACTACAGCGATACGTCGGCCTACGCATTGAACGTGAACAGCAGCGTCGAGGAGGTCCTGCCGGTCGGGAGCGGCACCAACGCATGGTTCTCGGCCGTCTATCCGGATGGGTCGCTGGCGCTCACCGAGTTTGACGAGCTTCTGCCGCTGCCGAACGACTCGACGCAGCCTTTCGCGCATGGCCTCTCCAACGTCTCGACGGACATCGGCACGCCGATGTTCTCCCCCGATGGCACGCTCGTCGGCTTCAACCCGATGACGGGTCCCGGGGTGACGACGCCCACCCAGCAGATGGTCGTGATGAACTTCGACGTGACCACGAGCACCTTCTCGAACCCGGTCGTCGTGGTGGACGACACCGGGAAGCCCGCCCAGACGCGGCCGGGCTGGCCGGCGTTCCTGCCCGGCAACGGCTCGCTCGTTTTTCACCACCAGAGCGTCGCTGGCTACGACGGCAACGGCAGCGGCTCTCTCTACACCCGCGGAGGGAGCAAGGCGCAGATCGCCTGGACGAGCACGACGGACTCGCAGCACGTGACGCCACTCGACGCGCTCAACGGGATCGGACCGGGTGGCACCTCGTATCTCCCCGTCCTGAGCCCGCCCATCGACATGACCTGCACCGCCGACGGCAACCAGGTCGGCAACATCAACCCGGACCACGGCGACGACGTCGACGTGAACTACGAGCCCACGGTCAATCCCGTGGCCGCGGGCGGGTACGTCTGGGTCGTATTCACGAGCCGGCGCATGTACGGGAACGAGGCGGTCATCCCGCCGTTCTGCAGCGATCCCCGAGGCGTGAACCTCATCAAGGACATCACGCCGAAGAAGCTGTGGGTCGCGGCGATCGATCTCAACGCCGCGCCTGGCACCGACGCGAGCCACCCGGCGTTCTACCTCCCCGCGCAGGAGCTCCTCGCAGGCAACTCGCGCGGCTTCTGGGTCCTCGACCCGTGTCGGTCGGACGGGAGCGCTTGCCAGTCGGGTGACCAGTGCTGCAACGGCTACTGCGAGGCGGAGGGTGACGGCGGCGCACTCATCTGCGCGAACACCCCGCCGAACAACGCGTGCGCCGGCCTGAACGACAGGTGCGTGACGACCGGGGACTGCTGCGCGCCGAACCACTGCATCGGTGGCTTCTGCACCGTCGCCGGCCAGTAGGCGCCGACGTCCCCACGGTAAGGCTCGCCTCGGTGCAAGAGACGAGCACGCGCGCGGGCGCACCCGTCATGGCAGGGGCAACGAGGCCCGGTTTGCCGAGGGCGGACCGTGGGTTCTCGCTCGGCGTGGTCCTGGCTTTTCTGCCGTGCGCGCTCTTTGCGATGTCGCATCACGAGCTGTCGCGCGACGAGATGCAGGCGTGGCTCCTGGCGCGCGACAGCCCGACGCCCTTCGTCCTGTTCCGCAACATGGCGTACGAGGGACACCCGCCGCTCTGGCACCTCGCGCTGCTCGTCGTCACGCGCTTGTCGCCTGATCCGCGAGCGATGTGCGCGCTCCACGTGGCGATCGGAACGGCCGTCGTGTGGCTTGCAGCAGCCTACGCACCGCTTCCTCGTCCGCTCCGGGCCCTCTTCGCCTTCGGGTACTTCCCGCTCTACGAGTACCTCGCCATCTCTCGAGGCTACGGCCTTGGAGTGCTGCTCGCCCTTGCGTTTGCCGTGTCCTTTCCCGAGCGACGAGCACGCCCGCTCCTCGCGGGATCCTTCCTCGCCCTGCTGGCGCTCACGAGCGCCGTCGGGTGGCTCGTCGCGTGCGCCGCGATCGTCGTGCTCGCCGGCGAGCAGATCTCCCAGCGGAAGGCTCGGGGCTGGTACGCCGTCGGGGTCGCGAACCTCGGTCTCATGGCAGGGCTCTACTGCCTCGTGCCGAAGCCAGGGCAGGCGCTGCAAGGCTCCGGCCCGTTCCGTGGCGGCCCGCTCGGCGCGATCGCGCTGGTCATGGACGCGATGGTTCCCATCCCGCCGCTGCGCCCGAGTTTCTGGGGAGACAACGTCCTCGACCATCTGGGGCCCTTGACCGAAGCGCTGCCCGTGGTCGGTGTCCTTCTCGTCGCGTGGATGGCGCTCGTCGTCCTCCGCGCGCCCGTAGCGAGGGCATTCTACCTCGTCGGGACGGCGCTCCTCGTCGCGTTCTTTGCCGTGCTTCACCTCGGACAGACGCGCCACTTCGGGTACCTCTTCGTCGTCTTCTTCCTCTCCGTCTGGCTCGACGGCACGATCAAAGGCAGCGCGCCGCCCGGGCGGACGGGGTACGTCACCCTCGTGCTCGTGCTCGGTGCGCAGGTGGTGGGGGCAGGCGTCGCGCTCACCCAGGAGGCGCGCTACGTCTTCGCGCCAGGCGAACAGGCGGCGGCCTGGATACGCGCGAGCGGGCTCGCGGGCGCGCCGCTCGTCCTCGAGCCCGACTGGGCCTCACTCGTCGTGCTCGGCGTGCTCGACCGCGCGGACGGGTGGAGCGCCGAGACGCGCCGGCGCGGCTCCTTCGTGTCGTGGACGAGCGACCGTCAGGCGCCAAGGACGGACGGAGACGTGGTCTCGTTCGCGCTCGACATCGCGCGGACCGAGCAGCGGGACGCTCTGCTCGTGACCAACCGTCCACTGTCGCCCGGGGCGCTGGAGCGCGCGCGCGTCGTGAAGCAGGCGAGCTTCACCGCGAGCATCTCGGACGAGACCTACCTCGGGGTGTATGTCGTGCCGTTCGCCCAGGGGGGCTCTTGAGCCTCACGGTGCTCGTCTTGGTGTGCGCGGCGCTGGCCGTGGCGCGAGCGCTCTCGCGGAGCCTCTGGTCCTCCGAGCACGCGGAGCTGGGACCCTGGGAGCGCGCGGCGAGCGTCGGGACCTTTGCCTTCGCCGTCGCGATTGGCGCGAGCTGGACGCTCTCCCTCGCGCACCTCTTCACGCGCCCGGCGCTCCTCGTGGTCTCGGTGCTCTTCGCCGCCGCGTCCGTGCGTCGTCCTCGTCCTGCAGGGCTGCGGCGCGCCACGCCCTCGGCCGCGACGTACGCGCTCGCTGCCTTGGTGTGCGCTCCCGTGCTCGCGTGGGTCGGCTACGTCGTCGTGCGCGGCGCGGTCGTCTTCCCTTGGACCTCCGACGCGCTCGCGTACCACCTGCCCAAGGCGCTCGATATCGTGCGGGCACACGGGTACGCGGCGTTCGACGGACCCGACGATCGGCTCCGGACGTTTCCCGCCAACTACGAGATGCTCCTGGCCGACACCATGGCGCTCACGGGCAGTGACCGGCTCACCGGGCTCGTGGGCGCGCTCGCGTACGTGCAGCTCGGCGTGGTGAGCGCCGCGATGTCGGAGCGGTGGTGGGGAAGGGGGCTCTGGCATCCGATCGCCACGGCGCTCCTCGTGCTGGCCATGCCGGTCGCGATCCTGGGGAGCGGCGTCCAGAAGAACGACGTCTTGCTCGCTGCCATGGTTCTCGCGGCGACGTTCTGGTCGGCGCGCTGGGCGGTGACCGGGTCGCGGGCCGCTCTCGTGTTGACCTTCGTGAGCGCCGCCGTCGCGATCGGCACGAAGATCACGGGTGGCGCTCTGGTGGTTGCCCTGCTGCCGGCCGTGGCGTGGCGGGTCCGTGCCGCCCGCGCCGAGGGAGCCCGCAAGGTCTCGGGGCGGGTGGTTCTCGCGG
>Ga0302279_10005777_pt1 | contig 13589 bp, 8 predicted proteins | sample III_Bog_N3_3_FD_194541 | JGI IMG/M metagenome (GOLD analysis project Ga0302279, IMG submission 194541) | Peat permafrost microbial communities from Stordalen Mire near Abisko, Sweden - III_Bog_N3_3 | ecosystem: Environmental > Terrestrial > Soil > Wetlands > Peat | place: Sweden: Abisko...
GATGCGCCAGATGGCTTTCGGACGGAAGTAATACTCGTCGTAGAAGCGCTCCACCCAGTTGACCAGTTCGGAGCGGTCCAGACCGGGGTAGATCAGGTTCGGCAGTTGGTGGCCGACATCGTCGGTCATGGAGACGTCGATCTGAATGAGGTTATTCTTCTTCGCGTAGTCGTAGAACTCGGTGCCCGGATAAGGAGCGGCGAGGGAAACCTGGATGGTCTCGCAATCGAGTTCCTTGGCGAAGTCGATCGTCTTACGGACGGACTCGCGGGTCTCGCCCGGCAGGCCGATGATAAAGTCGCCGTGAATGGTCAGGCCGAGCTTGTGGGCGTTCTTGGCGAAGCGGCGCGCCATGTCTACGGTAGCGCCCTTCTTGATGTTCTTCAGGATCTGCTGGTCGCCGGACTCAAAGCCGACAATCAACAGACGGAATCCGGCATCCTTCATGGCCTTCAACGTGTCTTCGTCGGTGGTGACGCGGGACGTGCAGGAGAAGGTGAAATTCAGCGTTTTGAGCTTCTTGCAGAGCTCGATGGTGCGCTCCCGCTTGTAGTTGAAGGTGTCGTCGTCGAAGAAGATCTCTTTGAGGCCGGGGAAATTCTCGATGGCCCACTTGCACTCCGCGACCACGTCATCTGAGGAGCGTAGACGCCAGCGATGGCCGGAATGGGTCTGCGGCCAGAGGCAGAAGGTACACATTGCCGGACAACCGCGCGAGGTGTAAAGCGCGAGAAAGGGATGCTTCAGAAAGGGGACATTGTAACGGCGGAAATCGAGGTCGCGCTTGTAGGTCTTTGTTACCCACGGCAGTTCGTCCAACTGCTCGACGTAGGCGCCTTCGGGATTGTGGACGAAGGTCCCATCCGGGCGGCGGTAGCTGACGCCGGGCAACTCGTCGAGAGTTTTCTCACCTTTGGCGTAGGCGACGATCTGGTAATCGAACTCGCGCCGAATGATGAAATCAATGCAATCGTTGTTGAGAACAGTCTCGGGCTCAATGGTCACGGGCGGGCCGACGAAGCAGACCTTCAGCTTCGGGTTGGCTTCCTTCATCATCCTGGCCATCCGCACGTCGACGTGGAAGCCGGGCGTCGACGTGAAAAGCACGACAAGCTCGAAATCCTTCGACATTTCAATGGTTTGCGGGATGGTAACGCCGTGCGAAGGAGCATCGAGGACTTTGGAGTCCGGCAACATGCCCGCCGGGTAGCAAAGCCACACCGGATACCAGTAGGACTCGATTTCGCGGGTGGCGGGCCAGCGCGAACTGGCGCCTCCGTCAAACCCTTCGAACGAAGGCGGATTCAAAAATAGTGTTCTCATTGTTTTCCCTGTCGGGCGCCCTGGTCGGGTCTTGGGCGGGTTCTCCAGACGCACCGAGACTGATAAACCTTCATTTTATCAGTAGTGCTTGTGATTCGACGAATGTGTTATCCCGCGGCCCGGCGAAGAGCCTCAATTCTCGGTTGGCGGCTTTTCGGACTGTCCAGGCTGAAAGCGCGGGCATCGCCGAGCTGAGAGCGAACGTACTCTTCCTCAATCTTAACCGATGCATCCAGATCACTGTTTCGTTGGATGAAGCTCAGCCAGGCGATTGATTCAGAAGGCTGGTCATACTCCCAGAGACCGATGAGCCGCCCCCGGTCGAAGATGGCGTGGCAGGGCAGGTCTGCCAACGCTCCGCCTGCTGTCCCGCTGTTGGTGAGTGCCGGAAGGCTGTCGAGGTCGGCGGCTTCCGCCAGGCTGCGATGATCGCGCCGGAGCAGAACGAGAGAATCTAGTCCGGAGGTGAGCCGGTAAACGGGGTCCTTCGGCGCCTTGAAGGCATGAAGGGCTTCAAGATCCTGCGGAAGGAGCAGTCGATCGGAGCCGTCCCCCAAGGGGACGAGCGCCTGTTGGGACAGCGCGTCTTTAGCAGCTTTGACTCCGAGACCTGAGAACCACTGGAATTCCGCCACGGATGCAGGCCCAATCCATTGAAAGTACAGGCGGGCCAGGGCGGCATGCGATTCTTCCACGGTCAGCTTACAACCCTTCAGCGGGTTAGGCTCCCAGAGCGCGTAGCGGTAGCGCTGCTGATCAAGGCGGCTGTTGGTGGACACGCGCCGGATGTCGCCCGTGAGTTGGAGCCGGCCCAGCGCGAGCGGGAGCGTGGAAGAGATGCCCTTTTTCTGCCCCTCCAGGCCAAGACTCCGCGCCTTGGAGCCGACGACGTCCCGTATTGCGTCGGGGTCGGCGGGACCGCTCTTGAGGGCTCGGAGGACCGCATCGCAGAGCGCGTCGATCTCCTTCTCGGTTACGCCAAGTTTAACGGCGACTTTCATTTCGGCGCCCTTATCGGCAGCGGCGGCGACCATAAGCGCGAGGGCATAGTCGGACGCCGGCACGACGTATGTGCAGGCTCTCGCCGAAGGCAGTTCGTGAATCTCGCGGGCGGCGACCGCTGCATCCACCGACGCCCGCGAGTGACCGCCTCGGGCCTGCAGCGTGAGGTATGGCCCGACACCGCCAACTGAGCGTGCCCATCCTGCGCGGGACAACTCGCCGCCGGGTGTCGAATGGGCCAGCGGTTCCAGCAGCCCTTGCTTGTGCGCCCACCAGGCGCGAAGACGTTCCGGCGTTATCGTAGCGTGCCCCATGAACGGCAGGCTAACATGACGTGCGGCAATCGGGGGCCACTTACTCGAGCGTCACGGCGATCGTCTTCTGGTCCGCGGCGTTGCCCTGGAGCAGGGTAGCGCGAAATTCGTACTGACCAGGCTGCAGCGGGCCGATGGGAAGGTTTGCGAGGTATGGAATCTCGCCGATGTCGTCGGAGGCGGGCAAAGCCGGTATCGATCTTGAGACGATCTTGCCTTCGCGCATCAGGTCTACCACCAGGCGTGGCGGCTCCTTCGAAGCGGAGTCAGGATAGAGCTTGAAAAAGACCGAAAGCAGCGTGTTTTTGCCCAAGGGGACGTGAGTCGATAGCGTGGGCACGACACGTCCGGCCGCGATCTGGAGCGGGTCCCGGGGGTCAGGCTCCTTCGCGGGATCCTCCACGCGGCGCAGAAGCGCAAGGCCGCTCAATTCGGGTCCGGCACGGCGCGCCTGAGCGAAGAAGCTGGCGCGGTGTGCGCCGAACCGGCCGCCGCGCTGGTCGGCGGCGACGCTCTCCACGGTGTAGCGCCCGGGCGGGAGATCGACGGGGAGAGTCACGATGAACCTCCCTTTCCGGAATGCCTCAAGCTGTTCCTTCGCTTCTCCGAGAGCCACGTCGCGCGAGAGCTTGGCGACGACATTGCCGCGCTCGTCCTTCACCAGCGACAGCACCGAGAGGTGAGTGATGTACTGCCCGGACTTTTCGTCACGAGTGAACTCTACTGGTTTCAAAGGCAGATCGAAGACGAGCGAGGACTGAAGCATGCCGTTCGAGAGATGGCGAAAGGGGATGATGCCCGCGCTGAAATCGAGGTTCCGCGGCAGCGGCTGTTGCGAGAGCGCGCGCAACAACGGGACTTCGTAGGGAAACACGAACTGGCCTTCCATGGGCGGAAGAGCGAAGTAGCCTGAGCGCGCCTGCACAGTGTAGGCGGGGTGACCCGCGAGCGCCACGCCGATGGCGCGGAAGCGGCCGTCGTAATCCGGGTTAGTGGTCTTGTAAGTCAGTTCGTACCAGGTGTTGAAGTCCTCGCTGAGGTGCTCCAACTGCGGGCGCAGGTCGTTGACGTTCGCAATCAGCTCTCCGCCCGTGGACTCGGCCAGCTCGCGCAGCACCATCTGGCCGTTAGCTCGCAGCGAATCAAGCTCGTAGTCGCCGGCGCGAAAGTCGCCCACCGCGCTGCCGCCGTTGCGCGAGCGCGTCATGTGGTTGCTCATCGCCAGACCCTTGGACAGTACCTGCTGCGCCAGGCTGGTGTCGCTCGTCGAAATCAATCCGCGGGCATCGACCGCATACACGGTGACGTTGGCGCGGTTGGCCGCTGAAATCAACGAGGCGAACTGCATCCACAGGTCGTTGGGCATGGTGTAGCCCTCCGAGAAGTAAAGCACCGACTTGCGGCCGGGCAGGCGTTCGAGCTGTTTGATGATGGCCCACAGCGAGAAGATCGAGACTTGGCCGAGGTCCGTGCGGTTGAGCTGGTCAGAGAGCTGCAGCATGTTGTCGGTGAACTCGTTGGCCTGTTCGGCTGCGAGTGCCGCGCCGTTCACCGAGGGTTGTCCCTGGCTACTGTTGCTCAGCGATTCCGCGGTGCCGACCGCCGCTGCGGTTTGCTGGGCGAGGACCTCGAGACCGCCGTCGTCGGTATTCGGCACGCTGCGGGTTCCGCTCGTGGCACGCTGTACCGCGGCGCGCAGCAGCTCCATGTTGTTGGTATAAGTCTGGATGACTTTGAAGTAGCGGTCCACGAAAAAGACGGCGTAATAGACGTTGGGACCGGCGTCGCGCTTGAGGAAGTCGAGCGCGCCGATGCGGGCCAGCTTGCGTCCGGTGTCGCTCAGCTTGTCGAAGACCAGTGAGACCAGCCGCACCTGGCGCGAGAGATGCAGGCTCGAGTTCTCACTCTTGTTCGCCTGCACAAACACCTCGCCGGCGGCAGGTTCGGCCTGCTCCGGGCTCACGCCTCCGCGCATTTCGCGCCATGAGGTGACGGTCTGCGCGGCGTTATCCTCAAACACCTGGAAGTCGGACTGGCGCAGGCCATGCACGGGATGGCCGTGTTTGTCATGTACGACGACGTCGACCAGAATCTCGCTGGTGCCCGCGTGCAGCACGACCTCCTGCGCGACAAGCGGCGCAGTGCAAACGGCGAACAGGCTGAGGGCGACGATCCAGCGCATGACAACCTCTTCTAATCCAGGCGAGCCCGACTGGCTCTGCGTTACCTCAAAGAAAGCACAAAGGGGGAGCGGCCGGCGCCGTCTCCCCCTCTGTGCATCTGTCCTGTGCCTCCCGGGCCCGGAGCCCGGGCGCGCCGGCTGAGAGCCGCCGCTAGGACTTCTTGATAGTGATCTCGGTCTTTGTGTCGGCCGTTGTCTCGCCCTGTTTGGCAATAGCGTGAATCACGAAGGTGCCCTCGGGGAACTTGCCCGCCGGCACGGAGAAGACGGTCTGGATGCGGCCCTGTGCGTCGGCGTCCGCCAGCGGCAGCGGCAGCTTGCCGAGCGAATTGCCACCCTGCAGGAACTCGATTTCCATGGTCGGCTTGGCGGCAATGGCGGAGTCCTGGTAGACCGTGAAGAACAGCGGCAGAGTTGCATCGGCGTTGGCCACGGTCAACGTGCTGATCAGCGTAGGGCTGATAGTGCCGTTCTGGTATTGGAACGGTTCGCTGGGCTCAGGCTTCGCGTTTGGGTTGTAGAGCTTGACCGGCGTGATCGAGCTGATGGCCACACCTTTTTTCGGCGCAATGATTAACTCGGAACGCTGGACGCCGATCTTACCGCTCTCGCGATCCATGACGGCGGTTTCCAGCGAGTACTTGCCGGCCGGAATGGTGGCCGAGAATTTCTCCGTAAAGTTGCCGCCCTTTAACTGGTCGGCGGTCACCGTCAGCGAGCGGTCGCGGGTGAGTTTCTGGACCACTTCGCCGGTGGGGCTCTTGATGAGCGCGGCGATGGCGAAGTGTACGCTCTGGGTGTTCTTGGCCGGATCGGTCTTGGGACTGAGCGTGCGCAGGGGAAGTTCCACGAACACTTGCGTGTCGGTGCCTTCAGCGTGAGGCTGTAGCAGGACGCCGGCGGCACGGTACTCGACGTCTTTAGAAGCGAGCCCGTCGGAGATGGCCTTGAGCAGCGGAAGTTCGAAAGTCTGGATCCCTTCGCCACGGAGATCCGGCGGCAGGGCGAAATAGCCGTTGCGGGTATGGACGACGAGGTCTTTGCGGCCTGCTTCGACTTTTACCTTGCGGAAGCTGCCGTCGTAGTTGGTGATGCCCGGGTTGTAGGAGAGTTCGTAGTAGCTGGAAACCTCTTCGTTGATGCGGCGCAGCGGCACCTTCAGGTCGTTGCTGTCGCCCACGAGAAAGCCGCCGGTATCTTCGGACAGTTCTCGCAGGAAGAGATCGGTGTCGTTGCGCCCAGCCGTTTCAGCGGTATCGGCGGCGAGGATCTGATCGGTGCTAACTCGGCCGTCGTCGGCCGTGATGGCATTCTTTACGCTACCCGTGGCGTTGTTAAGCTGGTCGCGCGCGCCGCCGGCCGTGCTCCACGTCTTCACGCCTAGCGTCTCGAGACCGTAGAAGGTGACGTTGGCGCGGTTGGCGGCGCTCTTCAGGTTGCGGAACATCTCATCCAGATTCGGCGGAATGTACATGCCCCAGGTGAAATACAGAACGGTCTTGCGGCCCGGCAGATTGGCCATGCCGGAGACCAGCGATTTCAACGCCTCTAGCGTCAGGCGCGTGTCGTCGCCCTGATATGCGGCGTCGAAGCGCAGCATATCGAGCATGATGGAGACGAGCTTGGCTTGGACGAAGGATTCCCCGCCGCCTGTCGGCGCGGCGTTGGCGGTGGCGCTGGCCGCGCCCGGAGCGCTAACGGCGGCCGAGGCGTCGGCGCCCAGGCCCTGGCCGCTGGGCGCAGCGAGGTAGCGCCGCAGGTCGGTCTTAATCCGGTCCGATTCCGCCAGGTACTGCGAAGGAGATCCGCCTGTAGTGGCGCGCTCGATGGCTTTGATCAGGGCGTCCTTGTCGCTGGTGAAGGACTGCAACCCGAGCAGACGCCCATTGATCAGGACGACGGAGTAGAAGACGTTACCGCCCTGATCGCCTTTAATGAGGTCGATCGCGGCCTTCTTGGCGATGAGGCGCTGGTCGGGTTCGCCCAGAGCCGCGAAGCAGAGCGTTACCAGGCGCACTTGGCGCAGCGGATCGAGCGTGGTAGTGGCCCCGGTGTGGCTGATGGCCTCCTTGCCCTGGACCAGGCGGAAGCTAGTGACGGTCTCTTTGGCGCCGTTATCGAGCACGGTCAGATCGTCGGGCTTGATGTCGTTGACCGATTTGCCCTTCTTGTCGCGTATGACGACGTCGAGTAGCACTTCTTCGGTCCCGGCTTTGATGGTCGGGGTCTGCGCCTCGGGCGTGGCGGCTTGCGGCGTTGCGGAGGAGGGAGCGGCAGAAGTAGCGATGGCCAGCACCGCGAATAGGATTATGGAGGATTTCATGGCTCTTCTCTCAGAGCGAACAGATCGGACGGCGGGGCGGTCGCAGGGGCCGCGGGTGAGCGCGGAAGACACTACGCCCCTTGAAACCCCGGCTACTCCCCAACTGGAGTTTATCAGTTTTTCATCCGATCGAACTCGGCCCGTTCGCGCGCGGCGTCCTTCGACCGGTTGGCCGCAGCATAAGCCAGGCTAAGACTGTAGTGGGCGTCCGGGCTGTCGGGCGCGAGCTTAACGGCCAGTTGGAGTTCCACAACTGCTTCAGCCTTGCGCTCCTGGCCGAGGTAGGCGCGACCGACGATCAGGTGCGCGGCGAAATTGTCGGGAGCCAGTTTCAGGGCGCGCAAGCCGTAATCGACGGATGATTCAAGCTCGCCCTTCACGCGGGCGGCTTCACTGAGCGAGACGAGAGCCGGCAGGTGGCCGGGATCGAGTTCCAGCGCCCGTTTCATTTCGGCCACGGCGCGGTCGTCCAGGCCTTGCTTCATGAGGTAGGCGCCGAGGCGGTAGTGGATGTCCGGGTTGTCGGGGTAGGCGGCGAGCGCAGCCTCGAATTTGGCGACGGCGATCTTGGGCTCCTGCGCGAAGGCGGCGACGAGCGCCTCGCCGAAGGTCATCACCAGCGGCCGTTCGCTCTCCGGCACCTCGTGCAGCAGCCAGGTTTTGCGCAGCCCCGCGATGCCTGCGGCGGCTGCGAATTCGGGGGTGATAGGCGACGAGCGCGCCAGCAGCGTGAGCACAACCAGATCGCGCTCGAAGCTGGAGTAATGGGAGTGGAGCAGCGCCAGGTGGAAACGGCCGACCTTGGCCAGCTCCGGCGTACCCTGGAAGCCGAGACGATCGGCGTGCAGCAGGCAGCGGTAGGCGTTCTCGTAAGACCGCGTGCCGTAGTCGCACAATCCCGCCATGGTCCAGCCCGGCGCCTCTTTGGGTCGCAGCACGACCAATCGGTTGAATGCCGGAGCGCACTCGGCAAATTGATCCTGGTCATAAGTGAGGGTGCCGATCGCCCACCATGCGTCCACGGATTTGGGGTTGAGCTGGGCGGCCTTGCGGTAAAGCGTGAGCGCTTCGGCCAGCCGTTCCTGCTGGCGTGCGGCATCGGCCTGTTTCAGGACAGCCGCGGCCGGATCGAGCACTGGCGCGGGCCCGGTCGTGGCCGCGTGTTTGGCGCTCGCGGCAGACTGCGCGCCGGCGGTCGCCGGAGTTAACAATGTCATGACTGTCAACGCAAGAATGAGAACGCGCATAACCTGACCAGCCCCGATCTTACCGTCGTAGGCGCAGAATCCGCTAGGGGGCGCTAAGGCGCCCGGCGCTGGGCGGAGCAGCGCGCATCGGGCGGCCAGCCTCATACTGCGCGATCTTCGAGCGCAGCGCATCCGCCATGGTGGCGTTGTTCTGTTCGAGCGCCAGGTCGAGCGCGCCACGCGCGGCCTGGACCGCTTCCGGAAAGCGGCCGGTCTCCGCATAGGCCGCGGCAAGCGCGTCCAGCACGACTGGCGCGCGCCCCTCGCGCAGGCGTGAGGCGTGTTCGGCGTACTCCACGGCCAGGTTGCCATTGCGTAGCGCCGGGTCCGGATCGGTCGACAAAGCCCAGGCGCACTGTGCCAGCACCGTCAGGTTATCGGGGTCGAGGCGCAACACCTCCCGCCAATGGGCGAGCGCGTCCGCGGTGCGGCCCTGTGAGAAGTAGAGCGCGTCGCCCAGGTAGTGATGCGCTGTGGAGAAGTTCGGGTTGGCTTGCACGGCTCGCTCGAACTCGGCAATCGCCGCGGGCAGATTGCGCTGCATAGCGAGCGCGCGGCCAAGGTTGGTGTGTACCGAAGCGTCGTTGGGCTCAGCCTCGACGGCCTTGCGGAAATGCGCGATGGCCTCGTCGAGCCAGCCGAATTGCGCCAGCGCCCGCGCGTAGTTGCTGTGCGCGTAGGCGGAATTGGGCCTGAGGGCGAGCTCCTTTTCAAAGTGTGGAATCGCCTCCTCCATGTGGCCCGCGGCGGCTAGCACAACGCCCAGATCCGCATTGGCGTTGGGGTAGTCGGGATTGGTGCGAAGAGCCTGCTCAAACAGGGGCTGCGCTTCGGTCAGGCGCCCAGTCAGCATCAGCAGCGCGCCCAGGCTGTGATTGGCGCGATCGTCGGAGGGGTTCATGGCAAGCGCCTTGCGCCACTCGGCGATGGCCTCGGCGATTTGGCCCTTCGCCGCGAAAGCGGCGGCGCGGTCGGAGATGCCGTAGAACTGCGCGATCGGCACTTCGAGTTTGGTGAATTGGTCGGGCTCGATATTGACGAACTCGGGGATGTTCACCGCGCGATTGGAAGCCGTGGTGTTTTCCACGAGCAGCGCCGGGCTGTCATTACCTTCTTCGTCGATGTGCGTAAGGTACATTTGCGTGTAGGGCGAACGGCGCTTGGAAGAGAACACCAGCCAACGCCCATTGGGCGACCAACTGTGCCAGGAGTTCATAGGCGCTGCGTTGCAGTGGAGACGGCGCGCAGTGCCGCCCTGCGCCGGAATGATGTACAGTTCGCTGTCGGGACGCATCAGCAGCCCGTTGTGAGCCTGGACGAAGACGATCCACTTGCCGTCTGGCGAGATTTTGGCGAAGCTGTTGCTCATGCCATTCTGTCCGGCGCCGGGGATGGGCTCTGGCGTGCCGCCTTTTCCGTCGTTGAAAGGGATGCGGTAGAGGTCGTACTGGATCTGCGTCTCGTTGGGATCGTTGGCGTATTCAGCGGGCTTGCGGCCGGCGGGGTAGGGCTCGCGGGCTTCGGCGCGCATGAAGACCAGATACTTGCCGTCGGGGCTCCAGACTGCGCTGGTTTGGACAAAGCGCGGGTCGTCGGCGCCGGGTAGCGGTTGGAGCTTCCCCGCGGCGCGGCTGTACCAGCCGAGGACGCCGCGCGTGGGAAAGAACACCTGTCCGAAACCAAAGTTCTTATAACCGGCGTTGTAGAGCCGGTCCTCCAAAGGGCGGCCGAGCGCGTCGTGCCCCTCCATGGAAGTGACGAGGTATTGACCGTCGGGCGAGACCTGGCTCATGAAGCCGAAACGCCTGGTGGCGATCTCGCCGCGAGCGTTCCACTTGATCAGGTCCGACTCGTTGATTACTGTTTCACGCCGCAGCGGCACGAACGCGTACAGTCCTTTGTCGTTCATGGGGCCGTCTACGTCGATGCCCATCCATTTGCCATCGCGCGAGAAAGAGTGGCAGTTGGCGCAGGTCGGCATCTTGGAAAGCAACAACCGGCTGGAAGTCTGGCTAAGGTCGCGGAGCTTCCACTGAATCAGCGGCACGGCATAGACCGGCAGAGGATTGATGACGCCGCGCGTACCTTCAAACGGAATCAGCGGGACGTCGCGATAGAAAACGGGTGCGCCAACGGGATCCGCGGAGGTCCGGAGAGTACTGCGGCCGGCCGAGAGCAGGCGGTCCGGGTCGGCGGGTGCATAGCCTGCGATGGCGATTTTGGCGGGGCCCCGCACGGAGTGGCGCTTGATCGTTTCCCAGTCGGCCGGCTCCGGGCGCCACGTATGGGCGGCGGCCTGCCGGAGCGTGAGCGTAGGCGGGCGGTTCGTCTCGGCGATGCCGTCCGGGTCGATCGCGCCGATGCGCATTCTCTCGCCGTTCGAGCGGAATAGCAGCGGTGCGGCGCCGTCGGAAAAAGTGACCTCGATGCGCCAGACCGTGGCTTCCGGAACCTCATCGCGCCATTCAAACTGCGGCGGCGGAAACTCGGGCGGAAAGATCGATTCAGGCTCAGGATAGTCGATGGTGACGCCACTGGGCGAGGCGGCCTGCTGATGCGCGGCGGCCGGGCGCAGCGCCACGCCGATGGCGCAGGTCAGCAACAGCGCGCCTACCGCGTGGATCGAAGCTTTGCCGCGCTGCACTACTCCTCGTAATCCTTTCCCAACCAAAGTGCGAATTCAGCTCTCATCATAGCGGGATCGCCTCGTAGGATGGGAACCGTCGCGTCGAGCGCCAGTGCAGCCCGGGGTGCCCTGCCACTTGCTTGAATAGGGCGCGATCCGCAAATGTGCTTGGCGGATCTTCGCCCCTTCCTCTCAGGCGCCACTTCCCGGGCGAGTCGGTTGCGGAAGTCCACTCGTCTCTGTGTCCCGCACGGCGCTCCGTCACCGATTCAAGGGATATGAGGGGCCGAAAGAGCGGGGGGGCGCGCTTTCTGATCAACCATTCGTGTCCAGTTGCCGTTCAGTAGGATGTGCCGGCAAGCTAGGCCGGACGGAAGGACAAGGGATGAATATCAAGAACGCGTTGTGGTCCGCGACCGCAGCCACGCTGCTGCTGACAGGGATGCTGGCGAATGCGCAGAGCGTTGAAGAGCGCAAGGAGAATCAGCAGCAGCGCATTGGACAAGGCATCGAAAAGGGCCAGTTGACGCCTGGCGAGACGGCCAGTCTCGAAAGACAGGAGAGGGCCGTGAACAAGGAGGTCCGTACCGACCGCAAGGCCAATGGAGGTAAGTTGACCCCCGGTGAACGGCAGCATGTGCAGGCGCAGCAGAACACGATGAGTAAGGAGATTCATACCGACCGCACGAACGCCGTGAAGCCGCACTACGGAAACAACGAGGTGGACCGGCGCCGGGAGAACCAGCAGAAGCGGATTGGCCAGGGCGTTGCCAGCGGCCGATTGACTGCGGGCGAAACTGCCCGGCTCGAAGGCAAGGAGGCGAAGATCAACGGCCAGGTGCGCGCCGATCGCAAGGCCAACGGTGGCAAGCTCACTCCTTCCGAGAAGCAGCAGGTGAATGGTGAATTGAACCGCGAGTCGCAGCGGATTTACAAACAGAAGCACGACGGCCAGAAGCGGTAGCCGGTGCCGCTTGGACCGGTAACGAACATCCCGAGGGGCGCGTGATCGCCGAGAGCGGCATGCGCCTCCGGATTAAGCAACTCGAACGCAGCGAGACGCCTGCCTGCCCGGAGTGCTGCCTGGTATTTGCGCGGCGGATCGATAGGGCCTGCCGGGTAGCGAAGAGGATTGACCTGCAGGAAACGCCAGCGCGCAGCCCCAGGCCCCCCGGATGATTCTCAGCCCTGCTATGCTCTGAGAGGTCCTGGAAGGCCGTCGCGGAGGAGCGAGGGTCGCAAAGGCGCGAGGCTCCCACCGTGAGATCGACAGAGGCGTTCCTCGATCGGGGAAAGGAGCTAACGTCTATGCGACAGATTCGTAATCTTCTTTTGATGGCACTGGCTGTGCTTTTGGGTCCGGCTGCGTTTCTCGCTCAGGGAGCACTGACTCCCGCGGGCGCGCTGCCTCATTTCGCCACGGGCGGCGGCTGGAAAACCGTCTGGTTTTTCATCAACTCCAGCAGCAATCCGAACGCCGCCGTTCAACTCAACTTCATCGTCGACCCTGGAGGTCCGCAGAGCGGAGGTCCGCGAAGCATTCCTCCGCTGGCGAACGCGATTACCGGGGAGGTGCTGCCCGCCGAATTGACGTACTCAACAACGATTGCGCCATTCGGCCTCGTTGCGATCGAGAGCACTTCGACCGATTCGACGGCAACCACGGGTTGGGTTCAAGTGAGCACCGACAGCAGCACGACACAGGTGCTCGAGAGCTTTGACTACACGAGCCTTCCCACAAACGGCATCGTCAACCTTCAGCGAGGAGGCGCGCTCCCGCAGTACAGTGCGACCGCCACGGGGTACATGCTACCGTTCGACGAAGCGGAGGGGGACTTTACCGCGATCGCCATCGCCAATGTGACCGACAGCACGATCAACGTTGCCGTCACCACTCGCAACTACCTGGGCGCGACAAAAGCCACCCATACGCTGACGCTGACCCCGCAGCAACATACGTCCTTTGTGCTAAGCAATAAGTACACGGAGACCGAGGGCGTCCTGGGTACAGTAGAGTTCTACACGGGGAGCCCCAACCAGATCGCGGTGATGGGACTGTCATTCAACGGCATCAACGACGCTTTCACCTCGGAACTGGCGATCCCCACGACCGCCGCCCAGTAAGGCCGGCGCGCCGCGAAGACTGGGCCATGGAGTTCCCAGCCTTATTTTTCGGCGAACACCCAGACGCGTATTCCGAACGGGAGATCCGACCCATGCGGGACCTCCCGCGCGGAGCGGCCTGTATTTTTGTGTTTGCCCCCCAGCGCGGGATTCCGGAATTCGAAGCCGCGTTGGAGCAGTTCAGCAAGCACCTCCTGTTCAGCGGAATCCGGATTGATGCCGGTCCATTTCTGCCATCGTTGCGCAGCACGAAACAGTCAGCGGCCTGAAGCTGCTGGCAACCCAGCGTTGAGCCCTGTCGGGTCGGATGGACAGCTCATCGGCGAATCTGACACGACAGACCTCAGGCTGACCTCAGGTAGATCGCCCCCGCCCCCAACCGAACGGCCCTTGGTGTAGCATGGCCATTCCGGCGCGCCATGAAATCAATCCTCTGGAACTCGATTGC
>Ga0302279_10005780_pt1 | contig 13580 bp, 12 predicted proteins | sample III_Bog_N3_3_FD_194541 | JGI IMG/M metagenome (GOLD analysis project Ga0302279, IMG submission 194541) | Peat permafrost microbial communities from Stordalen Mire near Abisko, Sweden - III_Bog_N3_3 | ecosystem: Environmental > Terrestrial > Soil > Wetlands > Peat | place: Sweden: Abisko...
GGTGTGGGGGGGCCGCGCCGCGCAAGAACGGCGGAAATGCTCGCGTCCAACGCCGTACCAAGTGGCACCACCCACCTCACCCTGTCCCTTGTCCGCTTCGCGGCCCAAGCCCCCCGCAAGCGCGGGCGGAGAGGGGACGCAACCGGCCAACTCGGGATGTGTGCATCCCCTAGCGCGAGAGCGGGACTCCACTGGCGCGGCGGCTGTGCGGTCCCGCGATGGACTGCCGCTTTCGCGGGAGTGACGGAGATTGGGGAGCGCCAGCGCCAACTTTGTCACTTATCCACCGGCCAGCGTCACGCCGCCCCACTGGTCGCGCGCGTCGATCGCCGGCCACAGCCCGGCCAGTTTCTTCGAGGCAAAATCGACGGTTTCCTCGTCGAACAGCACCAGACTGGGAAGATCCTCGTTCAGCACCGCCTGCAACTGGCGATAAATTTTTGCCCGTTGTTCGCGATCCGGCGCGGTGGCGGCGTCGCCGAGCATGCGGTCCACGTCCGCGTTGGAGTAGCCGGTCGCATTGGTAAAACTCTTGTTGGCGACTTGCGTCAGATACAGGCGGTGATAGCCGATGGCGGGATCGCCGGCCGAAAAATACGATTGCAGCGTCAGGTCGAAATCGTGCTTGGTGAACACGCGGTCGATCTGCACGGCGCGCTCCAGCGGCTGCAAATCCACGTCCATGCCGATCTGCCGCAGATTGTCGCGCACGATCTGCGCGGTGGCGCGCAGTTGTGGCCGTGCCGCGTCGTAGACGAGCGAGACCGGCTTGCCGTCGTAGCCGGATTGCGCCAGCAACTCCTTGGCGTGCGCCGGGTCGAGCGGATATTTCTCGTCGTAGCGGTCGTCTTCGTCGAGCAGCCAGCGGAAGCCGTCGCCGAACGCGCCGTAGCCGGGCCGGGCCAGCCCGTTCATCACCTGCTGCACAAGGCGTGGCCGGTCGATGGCGCGCGCCACTGCCTGCCGCGTCGCCTTGCCGGCGAACACCGGGCGCTGCGTGTTGAACGCCAGGAAATACACCGCCGGAATATTTATGCCTTTGCGGAACTGTAGCGTGGCGTTCTGCATCAAACGCGGCTCGTCCGGCTTGGGCAGATAGAAATCCACCACCGCGTCGATCTCGCCGGTCTCCAGGCCCGAACTGCGATTGGCCGGCTGCGGCACGATCTGAAACACGATCTCGTCGAGCCCCGCCTTGCCGCCCCACCAGGACGGATTGCGTTGCGTATTGATGGTGGCGCCGCGCGTCCAGCCGACGAAACGGAACGGCCCAGTGCCGACCGGCGCCTGATTGGCCGGGTTGGCCGGAATGTCGGTGCCGTCATACAGATGCTTCGGCAGCATTGGCGCATCGAACACCGACAGCTGCACCAGGAACGGCGCATACGGTTTTTGCAGCGCGACCACCACCGTGTTGGCGTCCGGCGCCGTCACCACCGCGCCCAGCGTTTTCAATAATGCAGACGTGCGCGGGTGATATTTCGCCAAGACCTGCGTGAAGGTGAACACCACGTCGTCGGCGGAGAACGGCTTGCCGTCGTGCCACGTCACACCCGGCCGCAGCGTGAACGCGTAGGTCTTGCCGTCCGGCGTGACCGTCCAGGCCGTCGCCAGCGACGGTTGCGGCACATAGGTGCGGTCGAGCCAGACCAGACCTTCGAGAATCTTGGCGCCGACGTCGCCGGCGGCATAGTCGGTGGTCAGCGCCGGGTTCAGCGTCGGAGGATCGGCGTCGATGCCGAGCACGGCGGTGCTGCTCTCGGCACGCGCGGCGCGCGGCAGGCCGAGCGCCGTGGCCGCACCGGCCAGCAGCAGCGCGCGGCGGGACACACTCATTGCGCTGCCGCCAGCACCCGTGCCGCGATGCGCTCGAACAATTGCACGCCGTGGTCCAGCGAGGCTTCGTCGATGTCGAAGTCGATGGCGTGATGCACCGCCGGCAAATCGCTGCCGAGGATGAAATAGGCGGCGATGCCGCCACGCTCCTGCACCCGGCGAACCATGAAGGTGGCATCGTCGCCGCCGCCGATCGACCATTCCGGCACGACGCGGGAAATCCCCGCCACCTGCGCGCCGGCGGCGGCAACGATCGCGGCGGCCGCCGGGCTGGCGACGGCGCCGACGGTCTCGCCCATCAGCGTTGTCTCCACTGTCACGCCCTGCATCAGTGCGGCACCTTGCAGCACCTGCATGGCGCGGCCGGCCATGTAGTCGAGACTGGCATCGCTTTCACCGCGCACCTCGATCCACATTTCGGCGGTGTCGGCGATGATGTTGCGGCCGGTGCCGGCGACCAGCTTGCCGACATTGACGTGGGTGACTTCGTCGGCGTGGCGCGAGATCGCGTGCAGGCCGAGCGCCGCCGTCGCCGCCGCCAGCAGCGCGTTGCGCCCCTCCTGCGGCCCCATCGCGGCGTGCGCCGCCTGGCCGTGGAAGGTCACGTCGATTTTTCGCGAATACAGGAAGCCGGTGGCGGCGGCGGCGAGTTGCCCGGTCGGCAGCTTGCAGCCCAGGTGCCCGGCGAAGAAATAGTCGACGTCGTCCACCACGCCGGCCGCCACCATCGGTTTGGCGCCGCGCCCGCCTTCCTCGGCGGGCTGGAAGATCAGCCGCAGCGTGCCTTGCCAGCCGGAGGCCGGGTTGGCCAGCCGTTCGGCCAGCGCAAGGCCGATCGCGGTGTGGCCGTCGTGGCCGCAGGCGTGCATCAGCCCCTCGCGCTGGGTGCGATAGCCGTCGCGGTTCGGGCGGTGCGACGCGGCCGCGGTTTCGGTGACCGGCAGCGCGTCCATGTCGAAACGGAACGCCAGCACCGGGCCGACGCCACGGATCAATTCTGCGACAACGCCGGTCTGGCCGCCCGGCATGCGCGCCACCCACTCGGGCGGCGCCCCGGCGGCGAGCGCGTCGCGCTGGGCGGCGGCGACGGCGGATGCGGAGGGCGCGCCGGCCATCGCGTCCGCCCGCATCACCTCCGGCCCCGCCTTCACCACGTAGCCGAGCCGTTGCAGCCGGTCGGCGGTGAGGGCGGCGGTGCGGTATTCCAGGAAGCCGAGCTCCGGGAATGTGTGCAGGTCACGCCGCAGCGCGACCACGCTGGCATCGTTGGCGCCGAAACCGTCCATCGCCGAAAACTCCCGAGGCTGCTCCCCCCAGCTTACGCCCCACTTGCTGCGGTGCAACCGGAGTGCGACGACTGCGGGCATGGAGTTCTGGCAGCATTTTGTCCCGGCGGCACCCGAGCCGGCGGTGTGGCACGACTCGTACGCGGCGCCGATGCCGGACGGCAGCCGGCTGATTCTGCCGCTGCGCGACCTCGGCGGCAGCGCGGTGGCCGGGCTGATCGCCAATCAGGCGTCGTTTCAGGTGATCGACCGGCTGACCGAATGGATGGCGGAGCGCGCGCGCCGCTTCGACGTCGAGATGGTGGTCGGCCTGCCGACGCTCGGCCATGTCGTCGCCCCCGGCGTGGCGCGGTTGCTGGAGCATCCGAACTGGGTCGCCGCCGGGTTCACGCGAAAACTCTGGTACGACGAGGCGCTGTCGGTGCCGGTCGCCTCCGTCACCTCGCCGCAGGCCGGGCGGCGGCTATGGCTCGACCCGCGCGTGCTGCCGCGCCTGCGCGGCCGGCGCGTGCTGCTGGTGGACGACGTGATGAGCACCGGGCGTTCGATGCAGGCAGGTCTGGCGCTGCTGCGTGTGGCCGGCATCGTGCCGGTCGCGGTCAGCGTGGCGATGATTCAAGGCGACCGCTGGCACGCCGACTGGGACGCCGCCATTCCGGTCAGCGGCGCCTTTGCCACCCCGGTGTTTCGGCGCGGCCCGGATGGGTGGATTGCGCGGGAGGGGACGGCGTTGCACGGATTGTGCGAGCACGTTGCGTAACGGCGGCTGGCGCAATGGCTTGCGAGCAATAGCACCAGGTGCTACGTATCTTCTATGGCAGACCCGGCGGCCCGAGCGGTGCGCGTGTTCAAGACTGCCTGTTTTGCGAAGGCGGCACGGAAAGCCCGCATCAGCGAGGACCAGCTTTGCGTGGCGATCCGGCAGGTGGTCAAGGGACAGGCCGACGACCTCGGTGGCGGCGTGTTCAAGAAGCGGCTGAACAAGAACATGTACCGCGCCATCCTTCTCACGCAGGCAGGGCAGCGCTGGACGTACGAGTATCTGTTCGCCAAGAAAGACCGAGCCAATATCGAGGACGACGAGTTGGCTGCGTTCCGGCAACTCGTCAAAGGCTACGAGACATTATCCGAGCGGCAAATCGCTCAGTTGATGCAGGACGGAGATCTGACGGAGATATGCCATGACGACGAAGCCCCGGTTTAAGAGCGACGCTTTCGCGGCCATTCATGCGTCGGCGGCGGCATTGCGCCGGGTTGGCGCCATCGACAAGGCGACGATGCGGGATTTCGACGCGGCGTGCATTGCGGCGCCGGCCCCGTTCGCGCCGCAAGACATCAAGCAATTGCGCGAACGCCATCATGTCAGTCAGCCGGTGTTCGCGCGTTACCTCAACACCAGCGAAAGCACGATCGAGAAGTGGGAAACCGGCGCCAAGCGGCCGAGCGGCATGGCGTTGAAACTGCTGGCGATCGTGCAGAAGCATGGGTTGCAGGTGCTCGTGTGAGCATCCCCGAACCCGCCGACCTCGACGTGCCCGCTTTGCGCGACCGTGCGGTGCGGGCCGCGCGCGGGCTGGTGCCGTTCGACCTGCTGGTGCTCGGCGGCACGCTGGTCGATGTGATGACCGGCGAAGTGCGGAAGGCGGACATCGGCATCGTCGGCGGCCTGATCGCCAGCGTGCATCCGCCCGGCCAGCGCCGCGACGCGGCGGCAACGCATGACGCGACCGGCCTGTTCCTGGCGCCCGGCCTGATCGACACGCATCTGCACATCGAAAGCTCGATGGTCACGCCGCGCCGCTACGCCGAGACGGTGCTGCCGCAGGGCACCACGACGATCTGCTGGGACCCGCACGAACTCGGCAACGTGCTGGGGCTGGAGGGCGTACGCTGGGCGATCGAGGCTTCTCGCGGTTTGCCGCTGCGCATTCTTGTCCTGGCGCCGTCCTGCGTGCCCTCGGCGCCGGGGCTGGAGCGCGGCGGGGCGGTGTTCGATCCGGCCGCAATGGAGAAAATGCTCGGCTGGCCGGAGATCGCCGGCGTTGCCGAGGTGATGGACATGCGCGGCGTGCTGGAGCGCGACGCCAAGATGGTCGGCGTCGTCGGCGCCGGGCTTGCCAGCGGCAAGCTGGTGTGCGGCCACGGGCGCGGCCTGTCCGGCGCCGATCTGCAGGCGTTCGCCGCCGCCGGCATCCAGTCCGACCACGAGATCACCTCAAGCGAGGATCTACTGGAGAAACTGCGCGCCGGTTTCGCCATCGAGTTGCGCGGTTCGCACCCCTACGTGTTGCCCGGCGCGGTGCAGGCGCTGGTGTCGCTGCCGTATGTGCCGCAAAGCCTGACGCTGTGTACCGACGATGTGTTCCCCGACGATCTGGTGCGGGACGGCGGCATGCTGGCGCTGCTGCGGCGGCTGATCGGGCACGGGCTGCCGCCGGTGCAGGCGCTGCGGGCGGCGACGCTGAATGCCGCCGAGCGCATCGGCCGCCGCGACCTCGGCCTGCTCGCGCCGGGCCGTCGCGCCGATTTTCTGGTGCTGGCAACGCTGGAAAACCTGGACGTGCGCGACGTGTTTGTTGCCGGCACGCACGTGGCGGCCGATGGCGCGCTGTGCGTGGCGATGCCGCCGGCGAAGGTGGCGTTGCCCGCCGACACGATGCATGTGCCGCCACTGTCGCCCGCGCAATTTCGTCTGACGGTGGCCGGCAACGCGGCGCGGGTGCGGTTGCGCACGGTGGACCAGCCGCGCTTCACCGAATGGGGCGAGATGGACGCCGAGGTGCGCGACGGTGCGGTGGTGTTGCCGGAGGATGCGACGCTGATGGCGGTGGTGCATCGCCACGGCCACGCGCCGGCGGAACCGGTGATCGGGGTCTTGCGCAACTGGGGACAATGGCGCGGCGCGCTTGCCACCAGCGTGCTGCACGACAGCCACAATCTGGCGGTGTTCGGCCGCGACCCGGCAGACATGGCCGCCGCCGCCAACGCGGTGATCGCGGCACGCGGCGGCATCGCGGTCGCGTTCGATGGCAGCCTGCGCGCGCTGGTGGAACTGCCGGTGTGCGGCCTGCTCTCCGACGCGTCGACCGGGATTGTCGCGGCGCAGTTCCGCGCGTTGCGCGAGGCGGCCGAGAAGCTCACCGACTGGTCGCCGCCGTATCTGGTGCTGAAGGCGGTGTTCGGCGCGAGCCTCGCCTGCAATCCCGGCCCGCATGTCACCGATCTCGGCATCGCCGACGGCACGACGGGCGAGGTTTTTGCCAGTGCGCTGTTGGCGGAGCCGCTGGCCTAGCCTCGCTATTTGGCGGCCAGCACCGACTGCCCGCGCCGCCGCACCTCGACCAGTTCGGCGACGATGGAGAGCGCGATTTCCTCGGGCGTGACCGCGCCGATGTCGAGCCCGGCCGGCGCGCGCACCTGTGCCAGACGCTCGGGATCGACGCCGTCCTCCGCCAGCGCCGCGCGCAGCGAAGCCGCCTTGCGATGCGAGCCGACGAAGGCGATGTAGCCGGTGACATGCCGCACCACGGCTTTCAGCGCCGCCTCGTCGCCGCGCCCCTGCGTCGCCACCACGGCGAATTTTGCCCCGGCCGGCAGAGCGTCGTAGCCCTCGACGCGAAAGTCGGGATCGGCAAAACGCTGCTGATCCTCGGGCGAAGCCGCGACGGTGACGCAAAAGCCGAAGCGCGCGGCGAGATCGGCGACCGCGACGGCGACCGGGCTGCCGCCGCAGACCAGCAGGCCGGGGCGCGGCAGCACCGGTTCGACGAACACGTCCATGGTGCCGTGGCTCGGGCACATGTTTTTCGCGAATTTGATGCCGTCGCGCGCATCGCCGGGGCGCAGCCCCTGTTCGGCCAGCACGTCCATCGGCTGCACCGAGACGAGGCGCGCCTGCCCGTCCGCCAGCGCCTCGCGCGCCGCCTTCAGTACCGCGCCGCGTGCGCAGCCGCCGCCGATCCAGCCGGCGGAGATCGAACCGTCGGCGCGGATCACCGCTTTCGCGCCGGCTTTCGCGGCCGTGGCCGACACGGTGCGTACCACGGTCGCCAGGGCGAACGCTTCGCCGCGCGCCTTCAACCCGCTGGCGAGTTCCAGAATGTCGCTGCCGGGCTCGGGCATGTTTCGCCTCACAGCTTTGCCAGAAATGGTTCCAGGCGGCGCAGGCTTTCGAGGTTGTGCGCCGGCGCGAACAAATCGACATGCGGCAGCGCCTCCGCCATGCCACGCGCGACCGGGGCGTAACCGTCCCAGCCCAGCATCGGATTGAGCCAGACGATGGTGCGGCAGCGCTTTCGTAGCGCCGCCATCGCGGCGCCGAGCGCACCCGGTTCGCCGGTGTCGTAGCCGTCGGACACGATCATCAGCACCGCGCGACGGGTGAGCACTCGGCGCGCGTGCCAGCGTGTGAACTGTGCGAGGCATTCGCCGATTCGCGTGCCGCCGCCCACACCTTCGGCGAGCAGCGACAGCCGGTCGATGGCGCGCTGCGGGTTCTTGTCGCGCATCGCGCCGGAAATCTGCACCAGCCGCGTGTGGAACAGGAACGCGTCGGCGGCGTGGAAATTTTGCATCGCGCCGTGGATGAAGCGGGTGAACACCGCCGTGTACAGGCTCATCGACCCGGACGCATCGAGCAGCAGCACCAGTTTCAGCGGCGCATCGCGCCGCCGCCGCCACACCAGATCGAGCGGCGTGCCGCCACGGCCGATGCTGGCGCGAATGGTGCGGCGCAGATCGATCCGTCGCCCGGATTTTTGCGCGCGGTCGCGGCGGGTCAGGCGCGTGCGCAGCACACGTGCGAGACGTGCCGCCTGCGCGTGCGCTTCCGCCAGCGCCTGCGGATCGGCGATGTGGCGGAAATCGGTGCGGGCCAACAGGTCCGAGCGGCTGGCGCCCTCGCGACGGCCGCGCCGATCCGCCGGGTTGTTTTGCTCGTCGTTGCCTTGTCGCGTCGGCGTGTCGGTGGCGCGCGGCTCGCCGTGCGGCGATGCCTCCGCCAGTTGTCGCAGCGTTTTGGCGCCCTGCTTTGGCGCAGCGCCGGCGAGCTTCGTCACGCGCCGCATGCCGCGCGCCAGCCAGTAGGCGGCAAAGAGGTCGTCGAACTTGCGCCACTGCGCGGCGTCTGCGCAGACCAGCGCGCGCAGCGCGGCGCCGAGCAGCGCCGGGCGCGCCGCCAGCGGCGAGGCAACGATGCGCGCGGCATCGGCGGCTTCGGCCAGCCCGACGGCAAAACCGTTGTCGCGCAGCGTCGCGGTGAAGCCGGCCAGTCGCGCGAGCAGCATTTGCCCCGCGTCCATCACGCGACCTGCGCGATCAGCCGGTCGGTCACGTCGCGGCCGATGCGCGCGCGGTCCTCCTGCGTCTTCAGCACGCAGGCGAGCGTCTCGTAGACCGCGACCGGATCGTCGCCGACATCGGCCACGCCAAGGCCGAGCAGCGCGCGCGCCCAGTCCAGCGTTTCCGCCACGCCCGGCACTTTTGCCAACTCCTCGCGGCGCAGCGCCGCGATCAACCCGGCAACCTGCCGCCCCAGCGCCGCGGCGATGCCCGGCACGCGGGTCAGGATGATCTTCACCTCGCGATCCTGGCTGGGGTAGTCGAGATGATGGTACAGGCAGCGCCGCCGCAGCGCGTCCGACAACTCACGCGTGCCGTTGGAGGTCAGCACCACGCGCGGGATGGTTTTCGCGACGATGGTGCCGAGTTCCGGGATCGACACCTGAAAGTCCGAGAGTAGTTCAAGCAAAAACGCCTCGAACTCCTCGTCGGCGCGGTCCACCTCGTCGATCAGCAGCACCGGCGCGACGTCTTGCCGGATCGCTGCGAGCAGCGGCCGCGCCAGCAGAAACCGCTCGGAGAAAATCGCCGCCTCGATCGCCTCGGCGTCGGCGCCCTCGCGCGCCTTGATGGCGAGCAACTGGCGCTGATAGTTCCACTCGTACAGTGCGGCGGATTGATCCAGCCCTTCGTAGCATTGCAGCCGGATCAGGTTGGTGCCGTGCAGATCGGACAGCGCCTTCGCCACTTCGGTCTTGCCGACGCCGGCCTCACCCTCGATCAGCAGCGGCCGGCGCAACATGTCCATCAACAGCAACGCGGTCGCCAGATCGCGGTCGGCGATGTAGCCGACCGCGGCCAGCCCGTCGGCGATCTCCTCCCGCGTCACGCGCCCAGCTTCTGTGCCGCCGTCCACACCCGCCACGCGTCATGCGGCATCTGGATATGCGTGTTGCCGAGGAAGGCGAACGCGTCGTTGACCGCGTTGGAGAACGCGGGCACGCCGCCGACGTTCGGGCTTTCGCCGACGCCTTTGGCGCCGATCGGGTGATGCGGCGAGGGCGTGACGGTGAAATCGGTCTCCCAATGCGGCGTCTCGACGGCGGTCGGCAGGAAGTAGTCCATGAAGGATGCACCTTTGACGTTGCCGATCTCGTCGTAAGTGATCTCCTGGCCCATCGCGATGCCGAACGCTTCGGTCAGTCCGCCATGCACCTGCCCCTCGATGATCAGCGGATTGATCCGCGTGCCGCAATCGTCGAGCGCATAGAATTTTCGTGTCTTGGCAACGCCGGTGTCGGCGTCGATGTCCATCACGCAGATATAGGCGCCGAACGGATAGGTCATGTTCGGCGGATCGTAGTAGCTGACCGCCTCCAGTCCCGGCTCCAGCCCCGGCGGCACCGCGTTGTAGGCGGCCCAGGCGATCTCCTTCATCGTCTTGAACTTTTCCGGCAGCCCCTTCACGCGAAAACGGTCGATGTCGAACTCGACGTCGTCGTGATGCACTTCCAGCAGATAGGCCGCGATCATCTGCGCCTTGGCTTTGATCTTGCGCGCGGCGGTCGCGATCGCCGCGCCCGCAACGGGCGTGGACCGCGAGCCATACGTTCCAAGGCCGTACGGCGCGGTATCGGTGTTGCCTTCCTCGACCATGATGTCGTCGGCCGGGATGCCGATTTCGGTGGCGATGATCTGCGCGTAGGTGGTCTCGTGCCCCTGGCCCTGGCTTTTCGTGCCCATCCTGGTGATCGCGGCGCCGGTGGGATGAATGCGGATCTCGCAGGAATCGAACATCGCGATGCCGAGAATGTCGCAGTTTTTTGAAGGCCCGGCGCCGACGATCTCGGTGAAGAACGCGACACCGATGCCCATCAACTCCCGCGTCTCGCCGCGCTTGAATGCGTCCTGCTGGGTCCGCTGCTCGGCGCGCAGCGCGGCATAGCCGGTTTTCTCCAACGCCTGCCGCATCGCCGTGGCATAATCGCCGGAGTCGTATTCCCAGCCGAGTGCGGACTGATACGGAAACTGCTCGCGCCGGATAAAATTCTTCAGCCGCAACTCGGCCGGGTCCATGCCAAGTTTCTGCGCCAGAATGTCCATGCCGCGCTCGATGCAATATGCCGCCTCGGTGACGCGGAACGAGCAGCGATAGGCCACACCGCCCGGCGCCTTGTTGGTGTAGACGCCGTCCACCACGCAATGCGCGGTCGGGAAATCATAAGACCCTGTCACGATGTTGAAGAACCCGGCCGGCCATTTCGAGGGATCGGCGCAGGCGTCGAACGCGCCGTGGTCGGCCAGCACGTGGACGCGCAGGCCGGTGACTTTTCCCGCCTTGGTCGCGGCGATTTCGGTGGTCATGTGATAGTCGCGCGCGAACGACGTGGCGGACAGATTCTCGATGCGGTCTTCCACCCATTTCACCGGCTTGCCGGTGACGATGGAGGCGACCACCGAACAGACATAGCCCGGATACACGCCGACCTTGGTGCCGAAGCCGCCGCCGATGTCGGGGGCGATGACGTGGATCTTGTGTTCGGGAATGCCGGACAGGATCGCCGCCACCGTGCGCACCACATGCGGCGCCTGGAACGTGCCCCACAGCGTCAGTTCGCCCTTGATCTTGTCGAACGACGCCACGCACTGGCAGGTTTCCAGCGGCGCGGGGTGGACGCGCTGGTACGAGATCAGTTCCTTGATCGAGACTTCAGCGTTGCGGAACGCCAGATCGGTCGCTTCGCGGTCACCCACCGCCCATTCGAAAATGTGGTTGTGGTGTTTGCGCGCGCCGTGCGCGCCGGTGGTTTTGCCGGCCAGATCCTCGCGCAGCACCGGGGCGTCCGCGTCCATCGCCCTGAACGCATCGACGAGGGGCGCAAGTTCCTCGTATTCAACCTCCACCAGTTCCGCCGCGTCGGCCGCGACATAGCGGTCGTTGGCGACGACGAAGGCGATTTCCTGGTTCTGGAACAGCACTTTTCCATCCGCCAGCACCATCTGCACGTCGCCCGCCAGCGTCGGCATCCAGTGCAGTTTCAGCGGCGCCAGGTCGGCCGCCGTCAGCACCGCGACGACGCCGGGCACCGCTTTGGCCTTGGACGTGTCGATGCTTTTGATGCGCGCGTGCGCGTACGACGAGCGTACAAAATCGCCGTACAGCATGCCGGGCAGTTTCAGATCATCGACGTAGTTGCCGCGCCCCTGGGTGAAGCGCACGTCTTCGACGCGCTTGCGGCGGCAGCCCATGCCCTGCAACTTTTCGGTCCGCTCGGCGGCGGTCGGCGGGGTCATCTCGTTCATGCTGCTTGCTCCTGCAACGCCGGGGCGTTCAGCCGGGCGGCGGCGAATTGAATCGCCGCAACAATGTTCTGGTAGCCGGTGCAGCGGCAAATATTGCCCGAGATGCCCATGCGGATTTCCGCCTCGGTCGGATTGGGATTTTCCTGCAACAGCCGGTACGCCCGCACGATCATGCCGGGCGTGCAGAAGCCGCACTGCAAGCCGTGCATCTCGCGAAACCCTTCCTGCAACGCGTGCAGCGTGCCGTCCGGGTGGGCGATGCCTTCGATGGTCAACAGGTTGGCGCCCTCGGCCTGCACCGCGAACATGGTGCAGGATTTCACCGATTGGCCGTCCAGATCGACGGTGCAGGCGCCGCAATGGCTGGTCTCGCAGCCGATATGCGTGCCGGTCAGCGAAAGCGTCTCGCGCAGGAAATGCACCAGCAGCGTGCGCGATTCGACCAGCCCTTCCACCGTCTGCCCATTGACCGTCATGGTCACATGCGTCTTGGCCATGTGCGTCCCCCTCAATGCGTGGCGCGCGTGGCGGCGCGGGCGAGCGCCCGGCGCAGCATCACGCCCGCCATCTTGGTGCGATAAGCGGCCGGGCCGCGCCCGTCCGAGGCCGGCGCGGTGATCGCCTCGGCGGCGGCGACGGCGCGATCCACGGTCGCGGCGTCGAGCGTCGAGCCGGTGAGGATTTTTGCCGCAGCGTCGGCGACCAGCGGCGTGTCGCCGACATTGGTCAGGCCGATGGCAACCGAGGCGACGCGTCCGCCCGCCAGCACCAGCACCACGGCGGCGGCGGCGGTGGCGTAGTCGCCGATCTTGCGTTTCAGCTTCTCGTACGCCCAGCCATGGCCCACGGGCGGCACCGGAATGCGGATGGCGGTCACCACTTCGCCGGCTTGCAGCGCGGTGAAATAGGCGCCCTGGTAGAAATCGCGCGCCGCGATCTCGCGGCTGCCGGCGGGGCCGACGACGCGGTAGAACGCGCCGAGGCACTGCATCAGCGCCGGCAGGTCGTTACCGGGGTCGCCGTTGGCGACGTTGCCGCCGATGGTGCCGCGCGCCCGCACCTGCGGGTCGGCGATCACCAGCGCGGTCTCGCGCAGGATCGGCAGCGCGGCCGCCAGTTCGGCCGAGGCGATCAGGCCGGCGGTGGTGGTGGTGGCGCCGATCACCACGTCCGCGCCCTCGCGCCGCACGCCGCGCAACTCGGCGATGGCGCCGAGATCGACCAGCGCGCTCGGTGCCGCGAGGCGCAGCTTCATCATCGGGATCAGGCTGTGGCCGCCGGCGAGCGGGCGGGCGTCCTCGCCGAGGCTGGCGAGCAGGGCGACGGCCTCCGCCACCGATGCCGGGCGGTGATAGGCGAACGTACCGGGAATCACGGTCGAACCTCCCTGACTTGTTCTCGTTGGCGGCAAGCCTAGGGAGTGCCGTGGCGCGCCGGCAACGCGCCCTGCACGACCGGCCGCGCAAACCGCCGCGATTGCACGAACGGCGCCGGATTTCGCACGAAAAGCGTCAGCGGACGTGGCTATTCCCGTTTATCTACAACGGGTTGGACCCGCTCATCCATCCGCCGCCGGAGCGCCTGGATGCGGCCGCGGCTGACCGGCACGGCGACCGGATCGGCGGTGTCGAGTTGCGCGGTGCCGCCGTCGCCGCTGCGCCGCAGGCTGGCGATGCGGTCGACGGCGACGATGTAGCTGCGATGCACACGCAGGAAGCGCGCCGGGTCGAGCCGCGCCTCCACCTCGCCGATCGACAGCGAGCAGAAGCTGCGGCTCTGGCCGTCGAATACGCTGGTGTAGTGGGTGTCGGCCTGCACCAGCACGATTGCTTCCACCGGCACGTAGTGGGTGGCGCCATCCCGCTCGACCGGCAG
>Ga0302279_10005781_pt1 | contig 13579 bp, 11 predicted proteins | sample III_Bog_N3_3_FD_194541 | JGI IMG/M metagenome (GOLD analysis project Ga0302279, IMG submission 194541) | Peat permafrost microbial communities from Stordalen Mire near Abisko, Sweden - III_Bog_N3_3 | ecosystem: Environmental > Terrestrial > Soil > Wetlands > Peat | place: Sweden: Abisko...
CGCGAGCCAAGGCGGTATTTCAGTGATGTTAGGCCCTAGAGGACAAAGAGATAAAAAACTTATTTTGCGTAACAAAAATCGCTTCCGTGAACCGGGAAAAAATTGCCCTCCCACCTGATACCCCTACCTGTTTGCTGCCGACCGGAGTTGGCGCCCACCCCACCATGCACCCGCTTACATCACTGAATTTCGGCGCCGGATCCGGCGCGGCATTGGATAGTTGGATACACAAGGCGTGCGCGTGTCTTGGCAAAAGATGCGGAGCGATTGATTTCAGATTGACCTATAGTGCCGAAGTTAAAAAAGGCGTTTTACCAAACCCACACCACCCATGAGGAATCCAGCCCAATCCAAAAACCTACCGACGGCGCAAGGCCGGCGACGCTTCACACGAAACGCGCTGCTCTTCGGCTCGCTTGCCGCCTGGGGAATTGTGCTCGTGTCCTGTATTTCAGTTGACCGGACGGTCGTCGCGCCTCCCCAGGTTGCGGGCGCCACGTATGTGGGCTCGAAGGCCTGCGCGCAGTGCCACTCCGACCAGACGGACCACTTTGCGGGCTCGACGCACGGCAAGATAGCCCTCGCCGATCCCAAGCTCGGCAGCACCGGCTGCGAGAGCTGCCACGGGCCGGGAAGCCTGCATGTCGCCGCCGGCGGCGGCGCGGGGACGATCGTCAATCCCCGCAAGTCCCCCGAGGCCTGCTTCGCCTGCCACTTGGACAAGCGCGGCGAGATGAGCCTCCCCCACACCCACCCGGTCCTTGCCGGGAAGGTCAGTTGCGTTGATTGCCACGACGTCCACCGGGACGAGGCGGTCCGCGGCGGAGGGGCTGCCCTGGCCGCCCAGACGGCAACGTGCATCCGCTGCCACACGCAGCAGGCCGGTCCGTTCATCTACCCGCACGGCGCCATCCGCGAGGAGGGCTGCACGGCCTGCCACAACCCCCACGGCACGGTCAATGACAAGATGCTTGTCGCCCGGGATGCCAACCTCTGCCTGCGCTGCCACCTGGCCCAGTCCAGCCCCGGCTTCAACATCGGCGGCTTCAAGAGCGGCGGCGCCCATGCCAATGCGGTGGGCTCGCGGCTCTCCGAGGGAGCCTGCTGGTCCGCCGGCTGCCACGAGGATATCCACGGCTCGAATGTAAACGCATCGCTGCGCCCCTGAACCCCTGAACAAAACTCTTCCATGAGAACATCGATCTCACCCTACCGGCATGGCATCCAGCTTGCCTGCGCGCTCGCGGCGCTGGCACTTCCGGCTGCAAGGGCCGCCGACGCGCCCGCGGAAGCCGACGCATTCCCGACTTCCGAGAGCTACATCAAGGTGTCGGGGACCGCGCCGGTGATCACCGGAGACCGCGCCGCCTTCGCGACGCGCTCGGATGTGCCCAACAGCACCGGCACCTTCGGGATCGAGGACCTCTTCTATACGAAGGACCTCAACGACACGAGCACCGTCCAGGTGAACGGCCGCGCGCTCGACGGCAGCGACGACTACCTGGCGAGCGTGAATTTCAGCAAGAACGACTACGGCACGGCCGAGGTCGGCTACAAGCGCTTCCGCACGTTCTACGACGGGGTCGGCGGCTTTTTCCCGCTGGCCGACAAGTTCCAGCTCTCAGGCCCCGAGGACCTCCACGTCGACCGGAGTTCCTTCTGGGTCAACCTGAAGCTCGCGCGGCCGGACTGCCCGGTGTTCACGCTCAGTTTCCACGACGAGATCCGTTCGGGGGAGAAGGACTCCACCGAGTGGGCTGCCATCATCAACCCGGACGCCACGGTCTCAGGCGCCGGCGCGCTGGTCGGGAACGCGGCACCGGTGAACACGCCCTACATCAACCCGAACGTCCTGGCCCTCGCCGAGCACCACAACATACTGGATGGCAGCGTCACGGCGAGCATCGGCAAGACAACGGAAACCCTGAAGGGGACGCTCGACTGGGTGGATAACATCGATTCCCGCTATTACATCCGGTACCCGAACTCCAAGGTGGTCGTGGACCCCACTGTGTCGGTCCTGGACGACCAGGAGGCGATCAAGACCCGGACGCTCCGCGTCATCAACCAGACTGAGACGCCGCTTGTCGGCGCCCTGTCGTTTGAGACGGGGCTCTCGTTCAGCCACGTCGCCGGCGAGGACGGCGGCCTGTGGATTACGCCCGCGTACAGCACCACGGCCAAGGCGGTCTATCCGGCGATAACGGCCGGGAACATCGCAACCAACGCCATTGTTGACGACTACGTCGGCAATGCGTTCCTGAAGTTCAGCCCGGTGAATTGGGTGGCCGAACTGGGACTTCGGGACGAGTCGAATGTCACCTCCGACGCAGGCGGGTTCACCACGACCAGCCTGAGCTCCACGGCCACGACCACGGCGGCGACGAACGTCACGACGGCGAAGGACGCCATGTATTCGCATATGATTGACCACGACCTGACCCCGGAGGCCTCCCTCTCCTACCAGGGGATCTCGAAGCTTTCGCTCTACGCCTCGTACGACAAGACGGACAACCGCGGCACCCAGCACTGGATCAATCCGTATGCGGCCACATCGACGACCGGGGTCGGCGTAGTGACCACGACGGCTGCGCCGATCGCCAGCACCTTTTTCCAGACGGCCAACCAGAACTACGAGGACGCCAAGATCGGTGCCGACTGGTATCCGACCTCGATGGTCACGATCCGGGCCGAGGTGTTCCGGAAGGACCACCAGAACCAGTACCTGGGTTCCGACCAGATCGTCGGGACCGGGAGCTACGGGACGCTCTTTGCCACCGGCTACACGTTCACCGGCACGGCCGTGAGCCTGGTGCTGAAGCCCGTCGCCCAGCTCTCCTTCACGACGCGCTACCAGCCGCAGTCCGGCAATATCGGAGTTACCTCCGACGCCGCGGCGGGGGGCACCGGGACGGACAATCCCTCATGCAAGGCCCGCTCCGAGCTTCTCAGCGAGACCGTCAATTGGAGCCCGATCAAGCAGTTCTACGCGCAGGCGAGCATCAATGTCGCCTACAATTACATCCAGACGGCCTACCCGACAGTCGTCGTCAACACGACGGCGCCGCTCGTCCCGACGCCGATCGTCAACTCGGACGACAACTACGTCACCGGCACGGCACTGGCCGGCTTTGTGGTCGACAAGGCGACGGATGCCCAGATCCAGGGGACCTGGCAGCAGGCGAACGACTACAACCCGCAGGTCGCGCTCGGCGGCCAGCCCTACGGGGCGAGCTTCCTTTACGAGAGCGTCACGATCGGCCTGAAGCACAAGTTCTCGGACCGGATCATGGGCGAGGGCAAGGTCGGGTATCTTCGGAGCACAGACGGCACGACCGGCGGCTTCACAAATTACCGTGGACCCCTCGGGTACCTTTCGGTTACCTACTCGCTCTGATTACCCTATGAAAAGAAATATCCTCCTCACGACCGCGGCCCTGGCCGCGGTCTTTGTTTTGGGAACCGCCCGTGGCGCCGACGCCGGCACGCTCTGGGCCTCAAATTGCGCCGCCTGCCATGGCAAGGATGGCGGCGGGCACACGAAGGCGGGCAGGATGCGCGGGGTCAAGGACCTGACCGCGGCCGGCTACCAGAAGACCTTTACCGACGCCGAGGCGGCCGCCCGGATCAAGGACGGGCTCACCGACAAGGCAGGCAAGGTCCGCATGAAGGCCTTCGGCGACGTGCTTTCAGCCGACGACATCAGCGGGCTCGTGGCCCACGTGCGCTCGCTCCAGAAGTAGCCGGGCGCCGTGCCCGGATCACTGGTCGCGCCGGCGGATCCTGCTGAAGAGCAGCGATACGGTCAGCAGGACCGCGCCGAGGATCAGGAAGGACAGGTTCCGGAAGACCGGCTCAAGCCGGCTGATACCGACCACCACCAGGTAGCCGGCGGTCAGCAGGAGTGTCGCGTGGCCCATCCAGCGGTACTTCACGCTGCCCAGGGCGGCGCCGATCAGGTAGTAGACGATCGCCGCGAGCGTCCAGGCCAGGCCAACCCAGGCGCCCGGCACGAGGCGATAGAGGGCGTAGGGAAAAACGAGGAACGCGGCCACCAGGTAGGCGTTGCGCATCCTCTCGGTCTTAAGTTCCAGCCGGTCCCGCTTCCAGGCTAGGAGCCGGGCCGTGGCAAGTGCCACCACCCCGAACCCGATGCTGATAACGTGCCCGCCGCGGGCGAGCGCGACATAGGCGGCAAGGATCGCCAGGTAGATCCCGAAATTGGCCAGCACGATGAAGCGGGAGCGGAACCAGATGGCGGTGGCGACCACGACCAGGCTCTGGACCGAGAGCCACGCAAAGACCTCGGGGGCCGGAGCGGCCCGGACAATGGCCGCCGTCAGGGCCAGGTAGCCTGTCATCGAGCAGAGGAATACGGCGATCCCGCTCGAACGGCGGAACGCCAGGACGGCGAGCCCCAGGAAGGTCGCCGACGCCGCAAGCTGGTGCGCGACAAAGGTGCCGTTCAAGTCCGCCAGGCTGTGCAGCAGGAACAGCCCGTATCCGCCAAGGACAGCGAAGAAGGTCCCCATGTTAACCGCCGCGTCCCCGCCCTGCCCGCGCGAACGCCCGATGAACCCGAGGAGCAGGATCGCGGTGCACGCGAGAAGGGCCTCCGGGGCAAGGGTCGCCGGCGAAATGAGCTCAAGCGGACGCCCCAGGAACGGATTGTTGAACGCCCAGGCGAGATACGTGGCGTAGCAGAGTGCCGTGGCGGCGGCGATCGGGGCGGACTGCCCGCGGGACAGCCCCGCCCGGACGGCGACAAAGGCCAGGACGACGAGCGCGATTGGCGCGAACCAGGGGAATCCGACGGCCAGCGCGGTTGCGTGCCCGAGCAGGAGAGCCAGGCAGAGGATCCAGGGCGACCGGAGCCGCAGCGCAAAGGCGATCGCCAGGGCGCTGGCGGCCGTGAGAAGCGCGGCGGCCGCCATCCCGCCCGCAGGGAGGCAATGGCCGGACCCGAAGAAGCACAGGCGCAGCGTCGAAAAGTACCCGAGGGCCATGGCCGAAGCCAGGATGTAGCCGGCGACCGAGGGCGAGCGCTTCCGCCAGAACTTCCCGAGGAGGAGAAACGCCCCGGCCAGCAAATAGCCGGCGAGCGACGGCACGGCGTGAGGAAGCCCGGCGAAGGGAAGGGAAAGCGTGAAGGCGATTCCAAGCCCAAGGCCGGTTATTCCCGCCTTGGCGAACCCGTCGCGCCCGAGGGAGGCCTCAAGATCGCCGGCCGTGGCCGGGCGCGGCGGATCGGCTGCGGCCGCCCGTGCCGACGGCTCGGCCAGGCGCAGGTACGACTCGATCCGCGCCAGGCGTGCCTCAATCTGGGCTACGCGGTCGTCGGGATCGGGACTGGGGCTTGGGGTGCTGTCCGGCGGGGGGGCCAAAAGGGACCTTGGGGTTCGCTCAATGGCATCCGCAGGCTCCGGCTTCGGGCGGCGCGCCGATCTCATCGGCCATGGCGCAGAGCATCTCGTAATAGGGCTCCCTTCCCATGCCGAGCGCCTCCGAGGCGAAGATCTCGGCATCGTCGGGCGAGGCAAAACCGCCGTAGTTTACGGCGACAAGCTGGTAGAGGGCGATCACTGGGACCCGGACGGGATCGAGGGCGAAGAAGGGGTGGATGAAGAGCGTGAACCCGTCCTCAGGGTTCTCCCCCTTCGGGGAGGGAAATGCAAGTTCGCCGGATTCAAGCGGGCCGGCGTCGAAGGCGATCTCGCAGGGGTAGCGGACGAAGTCCCGGTCCGCCAGGATCCGCAGGAGCTCGTTCCAGCCGATCCGGGGCCCGTACTTGGAATGGATTTCGCCGCCCTTCAGCGCCACGTGGTCGGCGAGGGATACCCGGGCGTTTGCCGGCTGCTCGACCGCCTTCACGCCTGGGCCTCCCGCGGCCTGGCCATGAAGACCTTCCCCTGCAGGACCGGCACCGACATCCGCAGGAAGATCGTGAAGCAGAGGAACCCGAACGCCCAGATGCCCAGGCAGATCAGCACCTCGTTGAACGAGGGCGTGTAGTCGACGATCTCGCCGATCGGCGTCGGGATGAACCCGGGCACGACCATGCCCATGCCCTTCTCGATCCAGATTCCCACGATCGCCAGGGCGCAGGTGATGTTGAGGACGGGGATCCTCCGGCTGGCCTTCATGACAAACAGGATCGCGGAAATCACGTTGAAGGTGACAGCCGTCCAGATCCACGGGACCAGCGCGTGGTGGCCGTGAAGCCCAAAAAAGAGGTAGCGGGTCGAGGCGATGTGGCGCCCGCCGGCGTAGAACTCGTTGAAGGCCTCGTTGGCCAGCAGGAACAGGTTCACGAGCATGGCCACCTGGATGATGGAGCGCAGCGTCATGAGCGCCTTGTCGGTGACCCGGTAGGTGCTGAAGTGCCGCAGGACCTGGAGGGCGATGATGATGAATGCGGGCCCGGCGGTGAAGGCCGAGGCGATGAAGCGGGGGCCCAGGACCGCGGAATTCCAGAAGGGGCGCCCGCCCAGGCCCACGTAGAGGAAGGCGGTCACGGTGTGAATCGAGACGGCCCAGATGATGCCGATGAAGACGAAGGGATAGTAGAACCACTTCGAGGGCGTCCGGCCGCAGTACCGGCAGTAGATCATGTAGCCGCAGATGTGCAGGTTGAGCAGGAGGTAGCCATTGAGCACCAGGACGTCCCAACTGAGCATCGAGCCGGGGAAGTGGAAAATTCCGATCCAGGGGATCAGGTGCCAGAAGCGGTCGGGCCGCCCGAGGTCGACGGTCACAAAGCAAAGGCACATGAGGATCGCCGACACCGCAAAGAGCTCTCCGATGATCACCAGGTCGTGCAGGTCCTCATTCTTGTAGATGTGCACGGGGATCACGAGCATGACCGCGGCGGCCGCCATCCCGACCAGGAAGGTGAAGTTGGCGATGTACACACCCCAGGAGACCTGGTCGCTCATGCCCGTGGTGATCAGCCCCACGGCGAACTGCTTGGCGTAGGCATTCAGCCCGAGCAGGATGACAGCGGTCAGGGCGCCGAGCCAGGTGTAGTACCGCCAGTCGCCGACAAAGGCGAGGCGGCCGCAGCGGACGAGGAAGGTCGCGTAGTTTCTCATGGCGGTTCGCTCAGATGTCGAAGTAGTAGAAGAACCGGGGATGGGTGCCGAGTTCCTCCTTGAGCACGAAGACGCGCTTGTTCTTGAGGATGTAGGAAACCTCGCTGTCCGGATCCAGGATGTTGCCGAACTTCCGGGAACCCGTGGGGCAGACCTCCACGCACGCCGGGTAGCGCCCCTCCCGGGTCCGCTGGATGCAGAAATGGCACTTCTCCATGACGCCCTTGTAGCGCGGGCGGTTGCCCAGGTAGGACATTTTCGGGTTGATCTGCTCCTTGGGAATCGACGGGGTCGCAAAATTGAACCGCCGGGCAAAGTACGGGCACGCGGCCTCGCAGTAGCGGCACCCGATGCACCAGTTGTAGTCGATGACGGTGATCCCGTCGGCTTCCTGCCAGGTTGCCTTCACCGGGCACACGGTCACGCAGGGCGGGTTGTGGCACTGGTGGCACTGGATCGGCATGTAGAAGAAGCCCGCCTCCGGGACCGACTTCGGAGTGTAATTCACGTCGCCGCTCTCCAGGTCGAAGGACCCGTCGTTGGGCAATTTCACGACCCGGATGTACTGGATCTCGGGGTTGCGGGACTGGTTGTTCTCCGCAACGCAGGCGTGCACGCACTTCCGGCAGCCGACGCAGCGGCTGAGATTGAGCGCATAGACAAACTGGACGCCGCTCATCGGCTTGTAGTCCCGAACGTGGGGACGGATCCCGTACTGGCGCTCGACCTCCCCCTCGATCCGGGCGAGGACGACCTTCATCTCGGCCGGGGAGAGCTCCTTGTACTGCTTCTGGAGGAATTCCTCGACGGAGGAGTAGTGCCCGATCTTCCGGAGCGGGGCCAGCCCGGCGGCGATCGCGGCCGCGCCGGTGGCGAGGACCGTCGAGGTCCTCAGGAAACTGCGGCGGGTCATTCCCTCAGGAGGGGTTTCGTCGGGGGTCATGAAGGGAATGCGGCGCGGGCATCGGGATCAGCGGTGTAAAGGCGGGTGCATGGGGGTCGTGGCAGGACGTGCACTCCTGGCGCACAGTCGGGCCGGCGGAGGACTTCCAGTAGCCGTTGCGCCGGCCGTGCGCGCCGGACTCCCAGTCGCGGTACTGGGTGCCGTGGCAGCCGGCGCAAAGCTGAGTTGCCTGGTCGAGGCCGACCACCAGCCCCTCGGGGGTGTGCAGGTGGTCGAGCTGGGTCGAGACGTGGCAGTTGAAGCAGTCCTCGTTGCGCAGGTAGCGGCCGTGGGCCATGTGGGCGAGATTGCGGTGCGCATCGGGAATGATGACGACCCCGTCGGCGTTGTACTCGATCTTCACGCCCTCGTCGGGGGTGTGGCACTCCGAGCAGTTCCGCATGCCGTAGATCAGGTCAAGGTGCTCCTTGGGCAGCACAACGCGGTGGTTGGCGTCGTAGCGGATTTCCGGCGGCTTCTTCGCGTCGTGGCAGGCATAGCACTGAAGACCGGAGGCGTCGCCGCCGGAAGCGACCAGCTGCGCCGCCGAGACCCGGATTGTCCCGGGGACGATCGCCAGCGAACCGGGGAGGATCAGGGGCGCCCGCTTCTCCACGCCGGCCCTGGCGGGTACCCGCACGAAGTTGATGGCGAGGGCGGCGAACCCCATCGTCAACACTGCGAGCACGACCTGGGTTTTGCGCTCTGTTTCCATTTGCTTCCCACCAGACTATCACATCCGCGGACCGCGTCCTCGCCGCCGCTTGGCCAAGAGTATGCATATATTGCTGGCGGGACGGAGGGTAAGGGGTCAGCTTTCCCCGCAATTCCGAGCTGGAGAACATTGAGCGGCAACCCGACCCGTTGATGAAAATCATGTGCATCCACGCCCATTTCGACGATTTTGAATTCGTCGCGGCGGGGACCTTTGAGATGTGGCGCCGGCGCCTGGGCGGCGCGCTGGCCGCCCGTCTCGTCGTCTGCACGGACGGGACGGCCGGGCACCACTTTCGATCCCGAGAGGAGACAGGCCGGGTTCGCCTCGAGGAGCAGTTGGCGTCGGCCCGGATCGGAAATTACGAGCTGGCGCCCCTGCGGCTGCCCGACGGATCGAGCCCGAGGGAGGCGTCCCTGAGGGTGACGATCCCTCTCATGGCGGCGATCTGGAAGGCGATTCGGGACTTCGAGCCCGATTACCTCTTCTGCCCTCCCCTGCCGCGGGATCCCCTGGCGGGAATCCATGTGGACCACGCGGCGGTCGCCCAGGCGGTCCGCGAGGTGGCCTACATGATCAATGTGCCGCACGCCTTCTCCCCTGAATACCCCGCCGACGAGACCCGGTCCACCCCGTGCAAGGTGCCGGTGATCCTCAACACCTACGACAGCTACCAGTTCGGCTCCAACGGGTGCGACCTGGCGGTCGAGGTCGAGGAGGCGTTCGACCTTGTCGCCCGGATGGCCTGGTGCCACCAATCCCAGGTTTGCGAGTGGCTGCCCTGGGTGGGACGCCACCAGATGCCGGTCCCCGCGTCCCTGGAGGAGTTCACGGCCACGCTCCGGCGGCATTCGGAGCGCAGGAACGGCGAATTGGGATTGCCCCCCGCGCCGGCGGTCGAGGCATTCACCGTCACCGCCTGGGGAATCGTCCCGACCCTCGCCCGGCTGACCCGCGATTTCCCCGGGCTCTCGCCCCGCTCGAACCTCGCCGGCCTCGGACAGCGGCTGGAGCGCTGGGGCGCGGGAACCTGACCCGCCCCGCACCTTCCCATTTTTTTCCGCAGAGACAACCCCACGAGCCACCCCACCCCATGCCCGACACATCGCTGGACCGAAAGCACCGCCTTGTCCTCTTCGCCTCGTCCCTTGGCACCGTCTTCGAGTGGTACGATTTCTACATCTACGCCACGCTCGCGGTGTTTTTCGGAAAACTGTTCTTTCCGGCGGGCAACGACACGGCCGCGCTCCTCTCGAGCCTGGCCCTGGTCGGGGTGGGCTTCTCGGTGAGGCCGCTGGGCGCGCTGCTCTTCGGCCGGCTTGGCGACCTGGCCGGTCGCAAGCACACCTTCCTGGTGACGATCGTGACGATGGGCCTTTCGACCGCCCTGATCGGCGTCCTGCCCACGTACTCGCACTGGGGCATCTGGGCGCCGATCTGCCTGGTCCTCCTGCGGCTGGCGCAGGGCCTGGCGCTCGGCGGGGAGTACGGCGGGGCGGCCACCTATGTGGCCGAACACGCGCCGCAGGGGCGGCGGGGCTACTTCACAAGCTGGATCCAGATTACGGCGACGCTGGGGCTGTTCCTCTCCCTGGCCATCATCCTGGGGGCGCGGGCGGCGATGTCCGCGGCTACCTTCGCGCAGTGGGGCTGGCGGCTTCCCTTCCTGGTCTCCTTCGTCCTGCTGGGCGTCTCCGTGTACATCCGGCTCAAGCTCGAGGAATCCCCCCTCTTCGCGGAGATGAAGGCGCAGGGGAAGGGCTCCAAGGCGCCGCTGCGCGAGAGCTTCGGCAACGCGGCGAACCGGCGCGTCGTCCTGAAGGCCCTCTTTGGCGCGACCATGGGCCAGGGCGTCGTCTGGTACGCCGGTCAGTTCTACGCCCTTTATTTCCTGACGGCCACGCTCAAGGTCAACTATGTGACGGCCTACCTGGTGATCGGGACCGCGCTGGCGATCGCCACGCCCTTCTTCGTGGTCTTCGGCTCGCTTTCCGACCGGATCGGCCGGAAGAAGATCATCCTCACCGGCTTCCTGCTGACTGTGCTCAGCTACCAGGCCGTCTTCCACGGGCTGACGCGGGCGGCAAACCCGGCGCTCGCCGAGGCGATGGAGCGCAGCCCGGTTGTCCTTCGCACCGCGGAATTCCACGGCCGGGCGTCCGTGGCGGCGGCCGCACTTGTGGATGCGGCACGGAAGATCGTCCTTCCGGGCCGGCTCGTCTCCGCGACCGACAAGGCGCGGAAATTCCTCAATGACGCGGGAATTCCCTTCCACCTCGAGGCCCCGGAACCCGGCGCGGGCGGCACGGCGGCCGATCCCCTTGTCCTGATCGTCGGCGGCCGCAGGGTGGTCGGCTTCAACCCGGCGGATTACGCCCGGGCGCTCGATCCCGCCGGATACCCCAAGTCCGCCGATCCCGCCCGCTTTGACGCGGTCGGCGTCACGGCGCGCCTGGTCTTCCTGGTCCTGCTCGTGACCCTGGTCTACGGGCCGATTGCCGCGTTCCTGGTGGAGCTCTTCCCGACGCGGATTCGGTACACGTCCATGTCCCTGCCCTATCACATCGGGAACGGCTGGTTCGGCGGGTTTCTCCCGCTGATCGCCACGTCGATCGCCGTCTTCACCGGCGACATCTACGCGGGCCTCTGGTACCCGATCATCATCGCGGGACTCGCGTTTGTGATCGGCCTGGCCGTCCTGCCGGAGACCCGGGACCGGTCCCTCGACCAGGATGAGTCCCCGCATGCGCCTTGAGCGAATAGTCGTCTTTCCCATCAAGGGACTTGACGGGATCGACCTGGCGGAGGCCCGGATCACCGCGCGGGGGATCCTTGAAAACGACCGGGTGTTCGCCATCGAGCGCGGCGACGGGAAGTTCGTGAACGGAAAGCGGGAGCCGCGGATCTTCAAACTGCGCTGCAGCTTCGATCCGGGCGCGCGGGAGGTGGCCGTGGGGGTCGGGGGCCTTTCGGGCGCGACGCGCTTCGTCCTGTCCGAGCCGGCCTTGCTCAACCGATGGCTGACCGACTACCTCGGGTACCCCGTGCTGCTCAGGCACGAGCCGGAAGCCGGATTCCCGGACGACCGGGCGGCGCCGGGCCCGACGGTCGTGGGCGCGGCGAGCCTGAGGGCGGTCACCGGGTGGTTTCCGGAGCTGGACGAGGAGTCGACCCGCCGCCGCTTTCGGGCGAACCTGGAGATTGGCGGGGAGGACGGGCCGGCATTCGCCGAGGATGCGCTCTTTGCCGCCCCGGGGGAGCTGCGACCCTTTTCCATCGGGGATATCCGCCTCCTGGGCCATAATCCCTGCCAGCGCTGCGCGGTCCCCGGCCGCGACCCGGAAACCGGCGCGGAAACCCCCGGATTCACGCAGGAGTTCGCGGAGCGGCGCCGGCAGACGCTCCCGGCGTGGTCGAACCCGGCGCAATTCACGCATTTCTACCGGCTGGCGGTAAACACCTCGATACCCGCATCGGAGGCCGGGAAGGTGATTCGGGTCGGCGATCCCGTGGCGGCGTAGGGGGGCGGACCGGGAAACCTTCGGACTTGTCGACGGGTCCGCTGCGCCGCATCCTGAGGCCATGTGGAAACACAAGCTGCTTGAAAGCGGGGGCCGCCACTGACGCACCGGATGAACAAAAGGCGCGTTGTTGTAACAGGGATGGGGGTCGTCGCCGCCAACGGGGTGGGCGTCGGCCCGTTCTGGCGCGCGAACAGGGAGGGGGTCTCGGGAATCGGGATGATCGACGCGTTCGACACCCAGGATTTCGCGTCGAAGATGGGCGGCCAGGTGCGTGGCTTTCGGCCGTCCGACTTCATGCCGGAGGAATTGGCGGGACGGGTCGATCGCTTCGTTCACTTCGGGGTGGCCTGCGCGGACATGGCGGTCACGGGAAGCCGGCTCAACCTGGCCTCGGAGGACCTCGACCGGATCGGCGTCATCATCGGCTCGGGGCTCGGCGGGCTCCTTTTTCACGAGGAGCAGATGGTCGCCGCCTTCAACCGCGGGAACAATCGGATGAATCCGGTCTCGGTCGCGCGCACCAGCCCCAATGCGGTGGCCGCGCACATCGGGATCCGCTACGGGCTGCGCGGGCCCAACCTGGTGATTTCGACCGCCTGCGCGTCGGGCGCCAACGCGCTCGGCGAGGCGCTCAGGAAGATCCAATTCGGCGACGCGGACCTGTGCCTGGCCGGCGGGGTCGAGGCTCCCCTCACCCAGTTCAATTATGGCGCCTACTGCGCGATGCGGATCCTCTCCAAGCGCAACGAGGACCCGGCAGGCGCCTCCCGCCCCTTCGACCTGGCGCGCGACGGCTTTGTCATGAGCGAGGGCGGCGCAGTGCTGGTCCTGGAGGAGCGCGACCGGGCCCTGCGCCGGGGAGCCCCCATCCTGGCGGAATTCACCGGGTACGCCTGCAATTCCGGGGCCCACCACATGGTGATGCCCGATTCCACGGGGGCCGACGCGGCCCGCGTGATGGCGGCCGCGCTCCGGGACTCGGGGGTGTCGCGAGTCGACCTGGTCAACGCGCACGCGACCTCCACGAAGGCGAACGACGTGGCGGAGACCCGCGCGATCAAGTCGGTCTTCGGGCCGGACGCGGCCGGGATACCGGTGTCGGCCACCAAGTCGATGATCGGACACACGCTGGGCGCGGCCGGGGCCATCGAGGCGGTCTCCTGCGTGATGTCGATCGCCGACCAGTTCGCCCCCCCGACGATCAACCTGACGCAGCCCGACCCGGATTGCGACCTGGACTATCTCGCCCGCGAGGGCCGCGCGATGAGGATACGAAGCGTCATCTCAAACTCATTCGGCTTCGGGA
>Ga0302279_10005783_pt1 | contig 13576 bp, 9 predicted proteins | sample III_Bog_N3_3_FD_194541 | JGI IMG/M metagenome (GOLD analysis project Ga0302279, IMG submission 194541) | Peat permafrost microbial communities from Stordalen Mire near Abisko, Sweden - III_Bog_N3_3 | ecosystem: Environmental > Terrestrial > Soil > Wetlands > Peat | place: Sweden: Abisko...
TGACGATGTGGATGTAGCGGGTGCGGAGAACGTCGAGGTGTCTCCCCTCGAGATGGGGCACGAAGTAGAGCGGTGACGACACCCGGAAATAGTCCGTCGGCTCCTTGGCTTCGATGAAGCGCATCAGGTTGAACGTGCCGCTCATCGGCAGTGCGCGGTGGAACACGTCCGGGAAGCGGCAGAGGACCGCCGCAGCGTGGAACGCGCCGATGGACGCGCCCGTCGTCCAGATGGGGATGTCGTCGCGACGGCAATCGGTGTGGATGGCAGGAACCACCTCGTGCCGGATGTACTGGTGAAACTGGTGCTGCACCCACATCCGGTGCTCGGGGCTCCCTTCCTGGTTGAACCAGACGCGCCCCGCGACGCTGTCGCACGAGTAGACCTTGATTCGCCCCGCCGTGATGAGCGGCTCGAGGGCGCGAATCATCAGGAATCGCTCGATTTCCTCGGCATCGCCCCCGGCGGTCGGGAAGACGAGCACCGGCTGACCCACCTCACCCCAGCGGGCAAGGGTCACTTCTTCTCGGAGGCGCGAGGAATACCAGCGTGACTTCATGAACATGCGAGAAGGCTCCGGGCAGGAGTTCGAGCCGCCAGGTGGGCGAAGGGGAGAGGGGAGGCCGCCGGCAGACGCAGCGAGCGCGAGCGTACGGGGGGACGGATGCAACGGCAATGATGGGGCGTAAAGGGTCAAGTCTCGGAGGCCGGTTGGCGCGCCTCTTTTCGAATTCGCACGCTATGGTCCCGTCCAACCGAACGCACGGTTCGCCGACCGTCGCTCCCACCTTTCCCAGGAACCGACCATGAGAGTGTCCCGCCTCCTTCTCGCCTCATTCTCCGTCTTTGCCGCTGTCTTCTCGGTGGGAGCCGTCTCGCCGTCCGTGGCCTTCGCACAAGAGGTCCGCATCTCCGCGGCTCCTCCGCCGCCGCGGGTGGAGGTCTTCGGCGCACGTCCGGGGCCGTACCACGTGTGGCAAGGAGGTAGCTGGGGCTGGCATCCCGAGGGGCGTTACGAGTGGCGCCCGGGGCGCTGGGTCGTGCCGCCGCAGGGGCGCACGGTCTGGGTCCGCGACGAGTGGGTGAGCTACGGCGGCGGCTATCATCTGGTGCCGGGGCACTGGCGAGCGGTCGGCGAGCGCATTCCGTCGGTGCTCGCGCGCGTCGCGGCCACCGGCGAGCCTCCGCCCGAGCAGGTCGAAACGGTGATGGCCGCACCGCCGGGTGAGGCGTGGGTCCACGGTCACTGGAGCTGGGACGGCGCGGCCTACGTGTGGGTCCCCGGTCATCTCGCGCCCCTCCCCGAAGGGCATCACGAGTGGGCGCCGGGGCGCTGGTCCGCGAGCCGCGGGCACTGGTTCTATACGAACGGGTACTGGCGGTAAGGGGGGAGCCTGCGTATGGAACGATCGACGCGCTCGCCTTGACGATCGACGCCCGCGCCCTGAAGATCGACCCCCTCGCAGCCACCAGCGCCGCCCTCGCCCTGACGATCGACGCGCCCCTTCTGCGCTCCTCCTCTCGACGCGCGACGACGAACGCTCTCGGTTCGACGAGCGCGGCGCACACAGTGACGATCGCGTCCCGCGTCTCCTCGAGGGAGGCTCATGGCTCGGCGAGAGACTCGCCCGACGTGGAGATTGCGGCGCAAATCACGGGTAAAGGTTCGCTCGCTCGGGCGATCGCCGCCCGAGGAACCACGAGAGCCTCCCGACGAGAGGCGAGAGAGGCGCGCGAAGCGACGAGAGCCTCCCGACGAGTGACCAGAGCCTCTCTCGAAGTGATCGATGTGTGCCAAGCCGTGCCTCGGGAGGCTCTTTTCGAAGCGAGCGCGTCGAACTTTGAAAGTTGTGCCGCGCAGGACGCACCGACCGCCGCTCTCGTCGAGCCGAGAGAGTCCATCGACGACCGCGGACAGGAGCTCTCGGCGGCTTCGGCGTCGCTCGTGTTGCCGAGAGCGTCTGTGGGCACGACGAGAGCGGCTCTCGGCGCTTCGAGACGGGGCGGACGGGACAGCTCGAGCCGCTCTTGCTTCGCGGTGTGCGTCTCTCGCAGCACCTTGGGCGGCGATCGTCACGCCGAGAGCGTCTGTCGGCACGCCTCGGGCGGCTCTCGGCATGCCGAGCGCCTCAATCGTCACGCCGAGAGAGGCTGTAGCGCGAGATTTGGCTCGCGAAGCGGCTCCTCGGGCGTTCTTCGCCGCTCGATGGACGACTCGAAAACCTTTGCGAGACTCAGCACTTAGCCACCGTGCGGCGCACGATGGCACGTGTGCCACCCTCAGCGAGGAGGCGGCGGCGGAAGGCTCGCGCCAACCACGGTCTTTCGCCACAGCTGGATGCGGTCCCAGAAGAACTCGGTGAACTTCTCGACCTCGTGCGCGGGGTAGAGGGCGGCGACCTTCTTCCGCACGGCGTCCTTCGCTTCGGTCGTGCCGAAGAACTCGCGCACGACGACCTCGAGGTGCCCGAGGTGCTCGTCGCAGAACTCCTGGAAGCGCACCGTCTCGAAGCGTTCGTCCGCGATGGCTGCGTAGCGATCGAGCTTCTCCTCGTACGAGAGGTCCATCGCGGCGATGGCGTAGAACGGCTCCCAGTCGAGCGTCTTGCGCATCTTTCGCTTGGTCGCGGCGCAGAAGATGCTCCAGCGCAGGTACGCCATCACCATCCACGGGAAGTGGTAGTGGAGCGACGTCACCTGGGAGTCGGGGCAGGGGTTGGCGAAGTCGATGGGGTGCCAGACGCCGTCCTTGCGGAGCGACTCGCACGAGTTGAACTCCCAGCCGAAGAAGGCGTTGATCGTGAGCGTCACCTTCCGGAGGTGCTCCTCCTCGGCCGGCGTGATGAAGTTGTGCTGCATCGTGTAACGGTCGTGGAGCGGCGCGTCCGGGTCGTAGAGGACCGAGTGCGTCTGGGGCCCGAAGCCGATACAGCGCACGAAGCGGTCGTAGCCTTTCACCGCGGCTTGCAAGTGCATGACGGCCTTGCCGCTCTCTTCGTACGCCTTCCACGCCGACGCCGCGTCCTTGATCTGCGTCACCGCGCGCCAGCCACCGCCGTCGTAAGGCTTCATGAACATCGGCCAGCCAATCGAGTCGCCAATCTTCGAGATGTCGAAGAGCTTCGCGTACTGCGCGAGCGTCGGCTTCAGATCGGGGAGCGGCTCGTACGTCTTCGGCGGGATCATCCACGTGGCCGGCACCGGCATGCCGAGCTTCATCATGGCGCAGTACGAGGTGTGTTTCTCGTTGGACTGGATGCTCCAGGGGTTGTTGAAGACGTAGAGGTCGTTCATCACGATGGACTTTTTTATCCACTCGCGGCTCGTGTGGTACCAGTGCGTGAGCCGGTCGACGACGAGGTCGTACTTGCACGCCTGCATCAGGTCGTAGGGCTCGATCGTGACGCGCTCGACCTCGAAGCGCAGCGTGTCCCCCTCGAACGGGATGCGCAGATCGAGGCGCTTCATGACCCCCTCGAAGCACAGCGGCCAGCAGACGTCTGCGCCGAGTGACAGACCAATTCGTCTTACGATCTCTGCCATCTTTGCCTCGCTGCTCTCTCGTTATTCATAGACGAACATGAGCGGCCCGGGGAACACCCAGGACAGCCCCTCGCGTAGTCTGTCACGCCAGTTCTCCCAGTTGTGACCGTCGCGCGCCTCCACGAAGCGGACCTGCATGCCCGTCTCGGTGAGGATGGGGACCATCGACCGGTTCTCGTAGATGAGCGACTCGTAGACGCCGCAGCTCACGAAGACCCGCTCGCTCATGGCGATCGGCTCCTCGCGGTAGTGGTTCACGCACTCGACCACGCGGTCGAAGAGGGGCCCGCGGCGGTTTCGCTTGCCGATGTCGGTGAAGGCGAACGACCCGGACTGGAGAATGAGGCGCCCCCAGAAGCCGGGGTATCGGTACGCAGCCGAAAACGACGCGACGGCGCCGAAGCTTGCCCCCATGAGGCAGCGCGCCTGGGGTCGGTCGTAGATCGGGAGGCGCCTGCTGAGATCAGGGACGAGCTCCTCGGTGAGGAAGCGCGCGTGGCGTTCGTCGTTGGCGTACTCGCGAAGGCGATCCGACGAGTCGGTGAACGCGACGATGACGTCGGGAATTTCGAGGCGATGAATGAGGTTGTCGAGGACGGTCTTCATCCCCGTGTACTTGAGGTAGTCGCTCCCATCGTGGACGACGAGGAGCGGGTAGAGGCGCGTCTTCCGGAAGCGGGCGGGGAGGTACAGGTGCCCCGTCTGTCGGCCGCCGAGCGCGTGGCTGTTGAAGCCGAACGGCTCGAGCGTCCCCTCGCGCGCGAGCGGGTCCTTGTTCGTCCAGGTCGGGAGCTCGTACCCATCAGTCTGAAGGACCGAGTTGGCGCCGAACGGGTCGCGGGCGCGGTTCGGGTTGAACGGGTCCTCGATCCACTGGTTGCCGTTGCCGCGGTGAATCTCGTACTTGTATTCGACACGCGAGCGGCCCGGGATCTCGAGCGTCAGGTGAAAGAGATCGGTCCCGGGCACGCGGGCGAGCGCGCTGTCCGATTCGAGCCCGTAGATCCAGTGGCGGAGCGTGACGCCATCGGCCTGGCCAAACCACACGAAGGTGACCGACGACCCCTCGACGATGGGGAAGCGCTTGCCCGACGCGAGGAAGGTCTGGACCTTGGCCGGGTCGGGGGCGCTCGCCAGGAGCTCCTGGATGGCCGAAACAGGACGCTGCGTCACGCGACGTCCTTCTTCGGATCGAAGGGTCCGTGCGTGCCGTCGCGACGGATGCTGATCACCCCCTGCGCGTCCGACAGGCGTTTGCCTTTGAGAATGATGCGCGAGCGCGCGGGGAAGCCCAGGCACGTGGCTGGCGCGAACCTCCGCGCGAGCAGCTCCGTGCGATCCTCCCGGTCGAGGCGAAGGCGCTCGTCAGGCTCCGGAAAGACCACGACCCCCTGCGCGAGCCCGAGCCCTTCGTCGAGGAGCTCGCTCGCGCCTGGGCCCTGTGGAGGGTCATCGTGGAACAGGACGACCCGCTGGCTGATGGCCATGGCGCCTGCGGACCACGCGAACACCACGCGATTGCGTACGAGCTTGCCGATCTGAAAGAGCGTGAGCCGGTTGAGAAGCGAGGCGACGTGGCCGCCGGCGATGGCGACGGCTTCGCAATCTTTCATCTGCTCCCGGACCTCCGCCCGGTGCTTGGCGAGGATGGGGCTATCGACCGTGTCGCAGCGAGCCGCGAAGTCGTTGCGCACGCGCTTGCATTGCGCGAGGTGCCAGGCGTCGAGCGATTGCAGGGCTTCGATGGACGCCTGCGCCTCGTCGGCCAGGATGTCGTTCGGGGCGGAGCGCTGGCGAATGACGTGGTCCGCGTCGAGGCTGTGCTCGAGGCGGATGCGGTAGAAGTCCTGCCGATGGCGAAGCACCTCTTGCCGCTCGCGATGGGCGCTCTTCAGCGCTGCGTCGACCTTGAATATCTCTTCCGCACGCTCGTGTAGGCGCAGGTTGACCGTGCGCCCGCCGAGATGCTCGGAGAGCTCCTCGTCCTCTGGCTCGCGCTCCTGCCAACCTGCCGTAATGATGGCGATACGCCCGGCCACGCCGAGCTGGGTCACGGACTCGCCCAGAGAGGGGTCGAAGCGTTGCGGTCCTAGGAGGACGACGGCGCGCGGCGGCATCGAGGGGACCGGTGACGTTAGCAGAGGTCGGGCACGACGGACGACCGAATCCACTTCGTGGCCCGGCGACATTGGGTACGCTGCGTCGTTCGCAACTCGGAGGGGCCCCGGATGGAATCGCAATCGCAGATGCGCGCCATTGGCGCGTTCACAGGTCTCGGCGTCGTCCTCGTGGGCGTGGCGCTGCTCGTTACCCGCAACGCCCCGGGCAAGAGCGGGGTCGACGCGCTGCCGTCGATGCCGGCGCCGGGAGAAGGGACGGATCAGGCACCCGCGGCCGACGATCAGGCCGCGCATGAGACGAGCGACCCCGGCCACACGCCGCCTCTTCGCTTGCTCGGGCGCCCCTCGCTCTCGAAGACGCTGATCGCGTTCGACTTCGCGGACGAGATCTGGACGGTGAAGCGCGACGGGGGCAACGCCAGGCGGCTCGTCAGCGGCCAGCTCCGGAACGGTCGCCCCATCTTCTCCCCGGACGGCTCGCAGGTCGCGTTCTCGGCGACGCTCGATGGGAACACCGATGTGTACGTCGTGCCGACCGCCGGGGGAGAGCCGCATCGTCTCACGTACCATCCGTCGTTCGACCAGGCCCTCGGCTGGACCCCCGACGGGACGAAGATCCTCTTTCGGTCCGGGCGCACGACGCCGCGCGATTTGCCCGAGCTCTTCACCGTGCCGATCACCGGTGGGCCGCCTGAGAAGCTCCCGCTCCCCTCCGGCGCCAGCGCTTCGTACTCGGCCGACGGGACGCACCTCGCGTACGTCCCGTTCCAACAATGGCAGCCTGCGTGGAGGAAGTACCGCGGCGGCCAGACGACCCCGATCTGGATTGCAGACCTCGCCGACTCGCACATCACGAAGATCCCTCGGACGGACTCGAACGACCGCAACCCCTCGTGGCTCGGCGACACCGTCTACTTCCTCTCGGACCGAAACGGCCCGTTCACTCTCTTCGGCTACGACGTGAAGAGCCAGGCCGTGAAGGAGCTCGTGAAGAACCCCGACGGCTTCGACTTCGAAGGCGCTTCGGCCGGCCCTGGCGGCATCGTGTACGCCCAGATGGGCGACATCCACCTCTTCGACGTCGCGTCGGGCACCGAGCACAAGGTCCCCATCTCTATCTCGGCCGAGCTCCCTCAGGTCCGCCCTCACTTCGCGCACGTCGATCCTTCCACCATCCTGCACGCGGCCCTCTCGCCGACGGGCAAGCGCGCGCTCTTCGAGACGCGTGGCGAGATCCTCTCCGCCCCCGTCGAGAAGGGGGACGTGCGGAACCTCACCCGAAGTCCAGGAGTCGCCGATCGCGACCCGGCGTGGTCTCCGGACGGCAAGTGGATAGCGTGGCTCTCCGACGAGTCGGGTGAGTACGCGCTCCACTTCCGCGCCCCCGATGGCCAGGGGCCCGAGAAGAAGGTGAGCCTCGGCGATCCGCCTTCGTACTTCTATTCGCCGCGCTGGTCGCCCGACAGCAAGAAGGTAGTGCTCTCGGACAAGCGCCTGCATCTATGGCTCATCGACACCGACCACCCGATTCCCGTGAAGGTCGATGACAACCCGTTCGAGGAGGCCTCGTTCGACCCGAGCTGGTCCCCCGACTCACGCTTCGTGGCGTACTCCAAGGAGCTCCCGAACCACTTCCACGCGCTCTTCGTCTATTCGCTGGCGGACAAGAAGAGCACGCAGATCACGGACGGTCGCAGCGACGCGGGGACTCCGCGGTTCGACCGGGGCGGGAAGTTCCTCTGGTTCCTCGCGAGCACCGACGTGGGCCCCGCCGCAGTCGGTGGAATGCGCGCGATGGCGCGGCCGGCGACCAACAATGTGTACGCGGTCGTGCTTCAGAAGGACCAGGCGTCGCCCGTCGCCCCCGAGAGCGACGAAGAGCCGGACGCGGGCGCCTCGGACAAGGACAAGGACAAGGACAAGGGGGACAAAGACAAGGGCGACAAGGCGGACAAGAAGGCCGAAGAGAAAGCGGACAAGGCCGAGAAAAAGGCAAAGGACGAGACGCAGATCGACTTCGAAGGGATCGATCAGCGCATCGTGGCGCTGCCGATCGACCGCGCGAGCTACGACACGATCGAGGTCGGCGAACGCGGCGTCATCTTCCTCCTGTCGGGCCCCATCGTGCTCGCCGACGAGGACTACGCGCGCGACAAGCCGTCGACGCGCGACGTGCTTCGCTTCGAGCTCAAGACGCGGAAGACCGAGCCGTTCGTGTCCAAGATCGACGGCCACCTTCGCGGAGGGGGCGCGGCGTTCGTCGTCAGCTCCGACGGGACGAAGGTGCTCTATTCGAAGCACCACGCGTGGTCCGTGACTCCGGCCGACAAGGCCAAGGACGACGGCGAGATCAAGCTCGGGGACGCGCAGGTCTGGGTCGATCCGCGCGCGGAGTGGAAGCAGATTTATCATGAGGTGTGGCGCATCGAGCGCGACTTCCTCTACGACCCACACGCCCACGGGCTCGACGTCGCGGCGGCGGAGAAGCTCTACGGTCGCTACCTCGACGGCATCGCCGACCGTGACGACCTGAACGACCTCATGGAAGCCGGGCTCGGCAACCTCGTGCTCGGGCACGTCTGGGCCGACGGCGGCGACACTCCGCATCAGCCGCATGTAAACGTCGGCCTCCTGGGCGCCGACCTCGCTGTAGAGGACGGCCACTACCGGATCACGCGCATCCTCAAGGGGGAGAACTGGAACCCGGATCTGCGCGCGCCGCTCACGGAGCCGGGAGTGAAGGTGAAGGAGGGGGATTTCCTGCTGGCGGTCGACGGCGCGCCGATCGATGCGACGGGGGACGTGTACGAGCACTTCCTCGGTCGCGCCGGCAAGCAAACGGTCATCACCGTCGGGCCGCGCGCAGACGGCTCGGGCTCACACACGACGACGGTCGTGCCGGTGGGGTCGGAGTCTTCCCTGCGCCTTCGCACGTGGATGGAGGAGCGTCGCAAGAAGGTCGACGAGCTATCGGGAGGGCGCGTCGGTTACGTGTACGTCCCCGATACGGGCGGAGAAGGGCTCACGAACTTCAACCGCTACTATTTCTCGCAGTCGGGCAAGGACGGCGTCGTCATCGACGAGCGCTTCAACCACGGGGGGCAAATCGCCGACTACATGATCGACGTCCTCTCGCGTCAGCCGCTGATGGGGGCCACGACGCGTGAAGGGGGGGACACGACGGTCCCGAACCTCGCCATCTTCGGACCGAAGGTGATGATCGCGAACCAGATGTCCGGCTCGGGGGGTGACGCTCTGCCGTGGCTCTTCAAGCAGGCGAAGCTCGGACCGCTGGTCGGCGTACGCACCTGGGGCGGGCTCGTCGGCATCGGCGGCTATCCCCCGCTGATGGACGGCGGCGACATCACCGCCCCGCGATGGGCGCTCTACGGCACGAAGGGGGAATGGGAGGTCGAGAACAAGGGGATCGCCCCCGACGTGGAGGTCGAGCAGGACCCGGAGCTCGTTCGCAAAGGGCATGACCCGCAGCTCGAACGCGCCGTGCAGCTCGTGATGGATGCGCTCGCGAAGGACCCGCCGAAGAAGCTCGTGCGGCCGCCGTATCCGAACTACGGCGACCGGCTTCCGAAGGTGACCGGAGCACACTGAGCCAGAGCGCTCTGGCGCGACCGAGCGCTACTTCGCGAGCTTCTTCACCGTGCCGAAGCAGCTGTCGGCCCAGTAGACGTTGGTCGCGTCGAGCCGGATCCCGACGGCGTACTGGTTCGCCGCGATGATCGTCGGCGTGCCCCCCGCGACGGGCATGCTCCAGAGGGCGAAGGCGTCGTTCCAGTAGAGGTTCGTGCCATCGCCCGTAAGCTCGAGCGGGTAATTCAGCCCCGACGCGATCTTGGTCGGGGTACCTCCCCCCCCCGCATGGAGGGACCAGATGCTGCCGCTCGCCATCCCCGCCCCCAGACCGAGATCCGCCCAGTAGACGCCGGTCGAGTCGGCGACCAACGTCGAGCCGCTGTACGAGTTGCCGACGGTGCCGCTCCACAGCGTCGACCAGGTCCCCCCTGCTTTCGGCATCGCGGAGAGGGTCAGCTGGCTGCCGGCGGGCGCTCCGAACGAGAGCGCGTAGAGGTTGGTCGCGTCGACGGCCAGGCCCACGGGAACGGCGCTGGCGACCGGGAAGGGGCCTGCGATCATCGACGCCGCCGAACCGTCGAGCGGGGCGCCCATGAACACGCTGGCGCCAAGGTCCCACCAGTAGAGTGTCGAGCTGTCCGCGACGAGGCCGTACGGAAAGGCCGGCTGGAGCGCTTCGACGCCCCAAAACTGCGACGGTATAGCGCCCGACGCGCTCCCCTCGGGGAGCGACATGATGCGCATGACGTTGTTCGTGCCCGGCGGCGCGTTGTTGGTCCCCGTCGACCAGTAGAGCGATGAACCCGCGGTCGCGATCGAGAAGGCGCTCGGCTGGTTCGTGGCGAGCTGGGTGGGGGTGCCTCCGGATTTTGGGACCGTGACGACGTTCCCCGACGTGTTCAGTACGACGTCGGCAGTCCAGTAGACGTTGGCCGTGTCGATCGCGAGGGAAGCGAGGTTCGTCTGACCGGATGCGAGGACGATTCCGCTCGTCCCCTGGGTGGCGGGGCACGCGGGACCGCCGGCGTCCGCCACGGTCGTCCCGGAGTCTCCCGGATCGCCCGTGCCACTGTCGCCCGGAGGTGCACCGCCATCGCGACCGAGGTCCCCCGCGTCGTCGCCCGTCTCGCCCGCATCACCCATGTCCCCCGCGTCGTCCGTCCGCGTTTCGCCCGCGTCGCCGCCTGACGCCACGGTCCCCGAGTCGGGGCGCTCGATGATGATCCCTGAGTCGGCATCGCGGGTCGCGCTGCTCCCGCTCCCCGAGTCGTGGTTCGTGACGGGGCCGCCGGCGTCGGGCTCCGACCCAAGGTTCTGGTTCTCCTCGAAGCACCCGAAGGTCGAGGAGAGAACGGTGGCGGCAGCGGTGACGGTGGCGGCGGCGGAGATGGAGCGCCACGTGAGGAGACGACGAGTACGCATGCGGTTCATGGGAGGAAGCACTCCGAAGGTCTGCCTCTTGGTTGCGAGCAGCCCTGTCGTTTCGTCAGAAAATCGTTCGCGAGGGTGTGGTGGCCTCAAAATCGATAGCCGAGGCCTGCGCTGACGAAGGCGGCCAGCGTCGATGACTCCCACAGCGGACCGTTCTTGATGCTGAGCGTGGTGCGTGTGAGCGGGACGTCGAGCTCCGCAAGCAGGAGGGCGCGGACATCTCCGACGAGGTGCACGTCGATTCCCCCATCGACGGCCGCGCCGAGGAAGAGCGACGTGCTGGTCGTGGTCGTCGAGCCTTGCCCTGTGCCGTCGAGCTCACCGACGTCGACACGCGCGCAAAGAAGCAGAAACGCGGGGAGATCGCAGGCTCCGAGGCCGCCTCTCGTCAGCGAGGCCTGGATGCTGCCCGGGCCCGTCTTCGCATTCGTCGCGCTCCCGGTGGGGACGTCGACCCCCCCCTCCGCGAGGATGGCCCAGGAACCCTTGCCGACACGCAGGTCGACGAGGGGACCGACGGAGCCATCACCGGGCAGAAGGCCGAAGCCCGCTCGGACGCGTCCCGAGACCTCGAACGTCCAGGGGACTTTCGGGGACGTCGGCTTCGCGGGAGCGACCACTGTCGGCGGCGCGGGGACGGGCTCCGGCGGAGGAGACGGCGGGGGTGCGACCGGCACCGCGGGCTCGGCAGGGGGCACCGTCGGAGCGGGCGTTGCGCGCGTAAGGGCGCGTGTAAGACTCAGCGGGTCGATCGCGAGGCTGACGGTGAGGACGACCGATCGGAGAAGCTCGTCACACTCGGTACCGTCGCTCTCGAGCGTTCGCGAGGCCGGCTTCTGCCCCGGCTGCTCCGTGCTGATCACCGCGGTGAGCCCGCCGCGCCGAGGTGCGAGACGCACACGGACGTGGGTCTGGGCGTCCTCGTGGAACGGGTCGTAGCCCAGGCGAAGCGCGACCTGCTCGCGAAGCGTGCGCTCGGTCGGGCAGGCGTCGGCGCCCGGCAACACCTCGTAGGCGAGGCTGGCGCGAACCTCGGTCGCATCGGCCGCCGCACGCGCCGGGAAGAGAGCGAGCCACGTGAAGAACGCGAGACTCGCGGGGGCGACCCGGCAAGACTCACGCAAGGAGAGCTTCACCGCTCCTGAGTAGCCGACACGGCCCTGACCGCGGGGAGTAAAATGCTCGTGGGGAAGCGCTCGGCGAACGCCTGGGCGCGCGCCTTGGCGGCCTTGTCGTCCCCGAGCCCCGCGAGCGCCTGGACGAAGAGAAGCTCGCGCTCTTCGACGTGCCGCCCCGTCGGGAAGCGGGTCTGGTGCTCCGTGAGAGAGGTCACCGCGGACGAGTAGGCCCCACGGGCGATCGCGGCGCGGGCCGTCTCGAGGAGACGCTGCTCTTCGCCCACCGTGGTCGCCGAAAGCGATGCGCTGGACGATGCGCTCGGGACGGCGCTCGATCGCGGGGCCGAGGACCCGCCGGAATGAGCGACCGCGACCGGCGACGGCGGGACCCGCGGAAGCGACTCCACATCGACCGCGACGGTGGCGCTCTCGGCAGTCGTCGCGACCGGCGACGGAGCCGACACGACCGGCGCATCCACGATCCCATGGCTACGCTCGACGGCGACCACCGTGCTCAGCGCACGCTCCGGCGGCGGGCTGCGGCGCGCCTCGAGACTCGCTCCAATCGCGCCCCCCGCGAGAAGCAGCATCGACGCCGCCCCCACCTTCCATCCGAGCGCCTTCGTGGCCAACGCCTTCGCCCCGCTCGCCGCGCCTGCACCGGCGGCACCCGCACCGCTTCCACCCGCGGCACCGGCAGTCGCGAGCGAGCCAGCCCCCGCCGCCGCTACCGTGTGCAGCTCGAGCCGCTTCCACATCCGTGCGGTCGCCTCCCCCGCGTACGGGCCTGCGTCCTCGCGCTCCCCGCGGAGGAGCGACGCGATGTCCGGGTCGGGCGACCAGTCCGGCGGCGAATCAATCGACATAGGGGCGCTCCATGGGACGGGAGGGACGGACGGGCTCTCGGCTGAGACGCCGGACGGCGACGGTGAACTCTTCGCGGGCGGCGCGCAGGCGAGAGAACACGGTGTTCTGCGGGAGCTCCAGCTCGGCGGCGATGTCGGCGGCGGTCCGCTCGTCGAGCTCGAACATCGTGAAGACGACCCGCTTGTCGTAGTCGAGCGCTTCGAGGGCTCGGTAGACGAGCGCGGACTCCTGTCGCTCGACGAGGAGGCTCTCGGCGTTCGCGCTCTTCGTCGTCAGACCGCCGAGCGCGCCCCGCTCTCCGGCGTCCCCCGTCTCCCCTTTGTCCAGCGCCTCACGCCGAACGTAGGCGCTCTGCCGGTAGGCCGACGCCATCCGGAGCGCGAACGCGAAGAGCCACGGACGGGGCGGACGGGAGGGGTCGTACGTGTCCCAGCGCCGAAGAACCGTGACGAATACCTCATGCGCGAGGTCCTCCACGTCGCCCGGCCGGACGCCAAGGCGACGCAGGCTCTTCATGATGTAGTCGACGTGCGCCTCGAAGAGCGCCCGGAACTGGGCGTTCATGGGGGGTGCGTCGGACGGATTCACGGGGTTTGGAGGAGTATTGCGACCGGGTGCGGAGATTCGTCGAAGAATCGACAGGGGGCCTCGCGAAGGGTCTCCGTCCGACGCCCACACGAGAAACCACGACGCCGGCCCGGGCCAAACAAGCCAGACCGACGTCGCAGCTCCTCCTCTTCTACGAACTGCCTACTGCTTACCGGCGGTACCGGTCGCGCTGGAGTTCCCCCGATCGCGTGGACGGTCTGACTATGCTGCCATCTTCTCGACCTTCTCGCTCATGAACTTCAGCTCGAACTCGATCGGGCTGACGTAGTCGAGCGCCGAGTGGCGTCGACAGGGGTT
>Ga0302279_10005786_pt1 | contig 13571 bp, 7 predicted proteins | sample III_Bog_N3_3_FD_194541 | JGI IMG/M metagenome (GOLD analysis project Ga0302279, IMG submission 194541) | Peat permafrost microbial communities from Stordalen Mire near Abisko, Sweden - III_Bog_N3_3 | ecosystem: Environmental > Terrestrial > Soil > Wetlands > Peat | place: Sweden: Abisko...
TCTGCGCCGCGGCGCTCCAGTCCGGTCCGTTGTAGTCCAGGAGGAAGAGCGAGAAGCGACCCAGGTCGCCCGCCTCCAGGACTGCGGAGGGATTCTCCGTGAGGGTCACGGCGAACATGCCGGAGCGGTCCAGCACGCCCTTGAGCAGGGGCGCCGAGCGTTTCCAGTCGTGGTTGTTGGCTCCGGTGATGAGCAGGACGGGGATGGGCTTCATGGGTGGAATCTCAAAGCAATGCCGAAAGCCTCCTCTAGACAATTGATAAAGTTCTTCAAAAGCGCATCCAATTGGTGGAGCAGGACCTCTGGTCACGTCTGGATCGAATGTAGCCGGGGTCCCAGACCCCGGAGCTTGGGGTCCTACGCTCCGAAATCCGGCCTCTGGGAGGCCGGCTACATTCAATCCGGCGTTCGGCGGACGCACCCGGCTTACCGAAGCAGCGACTTCAGGTCTGCCAGGGAGAGATTCGCCGCTGCCTCGGCGCTCGCCTCGAAGACCCCGGCCAGCAGATCCCGCTTGGAGGCCTGAAGGCCCAGGACCTTCTCCTCGACCGTCCCGGCGGCGATCAGCTTGTAGCTGGTGACGACGCGCGACTGCCCGATCCGGTGCGCCCGGTCGGTCGCCTGGGCCTCGGCGGCGGGATTCCACCACGGGTCGAAGTGGACCACCGTATCGGCCCCGGTCAGGTTGAGCCCGGAGCCCCCGGCCTTCAGCGAGAGAAGGAAGACGGGGGGGCCGTCGGCCGCCTGGAAGCGGTCCACCGCGGCCTGCCGGACGGGTGCCGTCATGGATCCGTCGAGATCGGCGTGGGCGATTCCCTGCGCGTCGAGTTCCTCCCGCAGGAGCGCGAGCAGGGAGGTGAACTGGGAAAAGACGAGGACCCGGTGGCCATCGTCGAGGGCCTCCTCCAGGAGCTCGCGGAAGACCTCGAGCTTGGCCGACTCGGGGGGCGCGGCCCCTGCCGGGGCGGGCTCCGGCCCGGCGACCAGGCGCGGGTCGCAGCAGATCTGGCGCAGTCGCAGGAGCTGGGTGAGCGCGGCCAGGCGCATCCGGGCCTCGCCGGCGCCGGCCGCCTCGAGGTCGAAGAGCTCCCGCTCGCCCTTTTCCTGAACGCCGCGGTAGAGGGCGGACTGGGCGGCCCCCATCTCGCACCAAAGGGTCTGCTCGAGCTTTGCGGGAAGTTCCGGGGCGACCGAGGCCTTGGTGCGCCGGAGGATGTAGGGGGCCGCCTGGGCCCGGAGACGCTGGTCATGCCAGGCGCGGTCCTCGCGCTTCGCCCCGGCGGGAATCCGCGCGATGTAGCCGGGCAGCAGGAATTCAAAGAGGGAGCGCAGGTCATCGAGGGAGTTCTCGACGGGCGTGCCGGTCAGCAGGAAGCGCCCGCGGGAGCGCAGCGAGCGCAGGGCGAGCGCGTTTTGCGAGCGACGGTTCTTGATGTGCTGGGCCTCGTCGGCGATCACGCAGGCAAATTCGAGCCCGGAGAAGAGCGCCTCGTCGCGCACGAGGGTGCCGTAGCTGGTGATCACCAGGTCGAACGCGCTGAAATCGTCCCCGCCGAGCCTTCGCCCGCCGTGGTGGACCACGACGCGGAGGCCGGGGGCGAAGCGGGCCGCCTCGCGCCGCCAATTCTCAAGCAGCGAGGCGGGGCAGACAACCAGGGAGGTCCGGGCCCCCGCGGGCGTGCGTGCGCGGATGGCCGTCAGCAGGCCCAGCGCCTGCAGCGTCTTTCCGAGCCCCATCTCGTCCGCGAGGATGCCGCCGAGCTCTCCCTGGAAGAGGTGCCAGAGCCACGCGGCGCCCAGCCGCTGGTAGGCGCGGAGCTGGGCGTCGAGTTCCGGCGGCATCGGGGCCGGCGTCAGGCCGGAGAGCTTGCGCAGGGCCGCGCTCCGGGACCGCCAGGTTGCCGGGGGCTGGAATCCCGGGGCCAGGTCGGCGAGCAGGGACTCGACCTCGGCGACCCGCGCCGCGCTCACCCGCTGGGTGCGGCGGGCGGAGACCCCGCCAGTCGACTCCCCCGCCAGCGCGCGCTGGGCCTCGCCCAGGCGGTTGATTTGCTCGGGATTGACCAGGATGATCTGCCCGGCCGTCTCGATGTAGCCGCGGCCGGCGAGCAGCGCGGCCCGGACCTCGGCCTCGCCCGCCGGGCCGGCCTTCAGCGAGAGCGTCACGTCGAAGCCCTTGCCGGCCTCGGTGGCCGAGCAGGCGATCTCGGCCGGCTTGAGGGCGGCCGTGTTCTTCTCAAAGTTGGGGGTGAAGCGCGCCCCGAACTCCCCGCGGAGCCGCGCGCCGTGGGCCGCCAGGAAGTTGAGCGTCTTGTGGCGGTCCCGCAGCCACCACCTCCCGTTGGACGGCTCGGCGACGAAGCCGTGGCGCTTGGCCAGCTCGAGGACCGCCGCGTAGCTGGAGTGCTCCCGGGAGGGAAGGGTGAAGGCGAGAAAGTGCTCGGAGCCGTCCACCGTCAGGGGCGCGGGCGAGGGGGCCTTCGAATTGAATGAGAATGGCTCGGGGGACACGTTTGTAATTTACAGGAAGCTATTCTAAATAATGATCCGGTGGTCCACTGTCCCTAATAATGAAACGATCTTTCCTCATCCTAGCCACGGTTTTTCTCCTGGCGGGGGTATGCGCGGCTCCCTGCGAGGCCATGTCGGTGATCCCGCCGTCGTTTTCGAAACTGGTCCACAATGCCGACCAGATCGTCCGGGCCCAGGCAGTCTCGTCAAGTAGCCGCTGGGAGACGACCTCCCAGGGCGGCCAGGTGATCTTCACCTATGTCCAGTTCCAGGTGCTGGCCACGCTCAAGGGCGCGGCCCAGGGCGGTATCACCCTGAGGTTCCTCGGGGGCCAGGTTGGGAATGACGGGATGGTGATCCCTGACATGCCGACCTTCGCGATCGGCTCGACATATATTCTGTTCGTCGCGGGCAACGGCAGCGCCTTCTGCCCCCTTGTCGGGATCCAGCATGGCAGTTACCAGGTCGTGAGCGACCCGGCGACGGGGGCCGAGCGGATCGCCCGGGCGAATGGATCGCCGCTGAAGGCGGCGGGCGACGTCAGCCTGCCGATCGAGGCCCCGGCAACCCGGGCGCTTTCGTTGGACGGCGCGATCACGCGTTCGGGATTTGAAGGGGCCATCACCCAGGAACTCGGCCATGCGCGGACGCAGTAGCCTTCGCCCCATTTGCGCGGTGTTGCTCGCGGGATTGATCCTCGCGACGGCGGGTACGCGGCTTCATGCGTATGCGTTTGAATATATCCAACCGAGCAATGTTCATAACGTTGGAAACATCCAGCAGTGGCCGGCCGGCACGGTTTCCTCCCCGACGCACGTGCTGATGAGGGTGCAGGCGGATGCTCCGCTCCCTGCGCCGGCGATCACGACGCTGCAGGACGGATCCACGTCGTGGCACCAGGTGATCCAGGCGGCGCTCGCTGATTGGAACCAGTACCTTTCGCTCCTTCAATTCTCCAACGTCGTCTCCACCACCCCGCCGCCCACGACCTCGAGCGCCTCGAACAACAATGACGTTTTCTGGAGCAACTCGGTCTACGGCCAGTCGTGGGGATCCGCCAGCGCGGATGCCGTTGGCATCACGATCATCTGGACGCAGACCACCACGTCCGACAACGTTAACTTCACCACAAGCGTCGTCGAGACCGACGTCCTGTTCAATTCAAACGTCGCCTGGGACTCCTATCGGGGTCCACTCCAGAACACCACCTCCGACCTCAGGCGGGTGGCCCTCCACGAGTTCGGCCATGTCCTCGGCCTCAACCACCCCGATCTCGCCTCGCCGCCGCAGAGCGTCGCCGCCGTCATGAACAGCGTCGCCAGCGGGATCGACGATCTGACCGCCGATGACGTCGCAGGTGGGACCTACCTCTACGGCGGTCAGCCCCAAATCATCACTCCCCCGGCCACGCAGACCGTCGACCAGGGCAACACGGCCACGTTTTCCTTCGCGGTCGCGGCCCTCGGGCCGCAGACCTACCAGTGGTACAAGAACGGAAACCCGATTTCGGGCGCAACGTCCTCGACGCTGAGCATCGCCAACGTCCAGCCGTCCGATGCGGCGACCTACACCGTCAAGGTGGCAAATTCACTCGGCAACGTCACGAGCAGCTCGGGCGGCGTGCTCACGGTCCTGGCGGATGTTTCGCCCTCCTTCACGCTTTCGCCCACGTCATTGACCGTGAAGACGGGCCGCAGCGCGGTGTTCAACGCCATCGCCACGGGAACCCCGGCCCCGACGCTGCAGTGGAAGCTGAACGGCAGCACCACGATTCCCGGCGCCGGCATCACGACCGATCCGATCCTCCTTATTTCTGGAGCGACGTCGGCTGACGCGGGCACTTACACCTGCACGGCCACCAATACCACCGGCACGGCCACCGCCACCGCCACCCTCGCCGTCTCGAGTGCGCTGGCCGACGGCTACCTCAACAACGTCTCCGCGCTCGGCTACGTCGCAACCGGCGGCGGGATCATCATCGGCGGCTTCAACATCGTCGGGCCGGGCTTTAAGAAAGTCCTGGTCCGCGGGATTGGCCCGGGCCTCAATTCGACCTTCGGGCTCACCGGCTACGTGGCGGACCCCTATCTCGAGCTCTTTACCGGGAACAACCCCATCACCATCAGCGGCACGCCCGTCCAGAACGACAATTGGGGGACTCCCGACTTCCCGAGCGCGTCGAGCGGGGCGACGATTTCGACGACAATGGCCACCCTGGGGGCCTACACGCTTCAGCCAGGATCCCTGGATGCGGTCCTCCTTATCAACCTGAGCGCGGGCGGCTGCACGGCGCAGGTTTCCGGAATCAATGGCGGCACGGGCACGGGTGTGGTTGAGATCTACGACGCCGACTCGCTCGCGCCGGCGACCCGGCTCAACAATCTCTCGGCCCGCGACCTCGTGCTGACCGGGCAGAATATCCTGATCGGCGGATTCAATATCGGCGGGGGATCGCCGGAAACGGTTCTCATCCGCGCGATCGGACCCGGGCTGAATTCGACCTTCGGGCTGACGGGCATCCTGGCCCAGCCGGTCCTCACGCTTTTCAATTCCAACCGGCAGGTCATCTCCTCGAACACGGCCTGGGGAGGCGACGCGGTCCTGACCAATGTCCAGGCCTCGGTCGGCGCCTATCCGCTCGTTTCATCGTCCGCCGATTCGCTGCTTTTGTTCACGCTTCCGCCGGGCGGCTACACCGCCCAGGTCACCGGCCTGGGGGGGACGACAGGGATTGCCGTCGTCGAAATCTACGAATTATACTAGCCTGAAATGGCACGGCTCGACTCGAACCGGCTGCGTCTCGCGCTCCTGTTCCTCCCTGTAACGCTTGCCGCGTACCTCCCCGCGCTGGGGGGCGGGTTTATCTGGAATGACAGCGACTACGTCACCAGGCCCGCGCTGAGGGGGATCGGGGGGCTTTGGAGGATCTGGTTCGATGTCGGCGCCACCCAGCAATACTACCCGCTGCTTCACAGCGCCTTCTGGCTGGAGCACCGGCTTTGGGGCGATGCCGCGTTCGGCTACCATCTCGTCAACGTCCTCCTGCACGCGACGGCTGCCTGCCTGCTGGTCACCGTCCTGCGCAACCTCGTCGCGCGCGAACCGGCCCCCGGCCAGCAGGGAACGGGCAATTCCAGCTTCCTTGACGGGCCCCTGCTGGCGGGGCTGATCTTTGCGCTGCACCCGGTCTGCGTGGAGTCGGTGGCGTGGATCTCCGAACAAAAGAACACGCTGTCGACCGTATTCTACCTGCTGGCTGCCCTGGCTTACCTGAAGTGGTCCGCCCGCAGGCCCGGCGCTTCGCTCTATTTCCTGGGCCTTGCCCTTTTCATTGCCGCGCTCCTGAGCAAGACAGTGACGGCGACCCTGCCGGGAGCGCTGCTGGTGGTTCTCTGGTGGCGGAAGGGGAGGCTTTCGTGGAGGGAGGACGTGCTGCCCCTGGTGCCCTGGTTCGCGATTGGCGCAGCCTCGGGCCTTTTCACCGGCTGGGTGGAGAAGAGGTATGTTGGGGCGCACGGCGCCGCTTTCGACATCGGGCTTGCGGAGCGCTGCCTGGTGGCCGGCCGCGGCGCCTGGTTCTACCTGGGAAAGCTGGTTTGGCCCGCGGACCTGATCTTCATCTATCCGCGCTGGGACTTTCACGGCGCGGGCGCGCTGCAGTTCCTCTGGCCGATCGGCGTGCTGGCCATGATAGCCGCGCTCTGGGCGATCCGGGCCCGAACCCGGGCGCCGCTGGCTGCGCTCCTCTTCTTCCTGGGCTCTCTCTTCCCGGTGTGCGGCTTCTTCAACCTCTACGCCTTCATCTATTCCTACGTCGCCGACCACTGGCAGTACCTGCCGTGCATTGGGATAATCTCCCTGGCCGCCCTGGGTTGGGAGAAAGCGATTGGATCTCCGGGTATTGCCACTCCCGGTCCAAGCGCGAAGCGCCCTCCGCCACCTCCCAACCATCAATTACTAATTACTAATTACTCCTTTCAGCGGATTGTTCCGCTAGTCGTGATCTGCGCCCTGGCCATTTTGACCTACCGCCAAAGCGGCATGTACCGCGACATCGAGACCTTCTACCGCCGGACCATCGAGCGAAACCCCGACTGCTGGATGGCCGAGAACAACCTCGGGGTCACGCTCGAGAACGAGGGCCGGCTCGACGAGGCGTATCTCCACTACAACCGTGTGCTGCGGATCCAACCGGACGCGCGGGCCCATTACAACATGGGTGTCATCCTGAGGCGGCAGGGCAGGAAGGAGGGGGCGGTGGCGCAATTCGAGGAATCGCTCCGGCTGGATTCCACCTCGGCCGACGCGCACAACAACCTGGGAAGCACGCTGGGGGAACTGGGCAGGACCCGCGACGCGGTCGCGCAGTTCCGGCTCGCCGCGGCAATCGAGCCGGACTCGGCCAAGATCCGGCAGAATCTTGGCGTCGCCCTCGCGCAGGAGGGGGATTTCGACGGCGCGATCGACTCGCTCCGGCAGGCGCTTCGCATCCTTCCGGATTTTGCCGAGTGCCAGGCCAACCTTGCGGCGGTCCTCAGGCACGAGGGCCGGTATCCGGAGGCGATCGCCGCGCTGCGGCGTGCGGTCCGGATCGACCCTCGCGTGCCGGAGACCCATCTGAACCTCGCGACAGCGCTGGCCATCGAAAAGGAGTACGACGCCGCGGAGGCCGAGCTTAGGGCCGCGGTTGGACTGAATCCCAATTACGCCGAGGCGCACTTCTTCCTCGGCGCGGTCCTCGCCCGAATGGGGCGGATTGAGGAGGCGAGGCGGGAACTCAACGAGGCGCTCCGGATCAATCCCGGATTCGAAAAAGCCCGCGAGAGCCTCGACCGGCTCCCGCCGCCGGCCGGGCCGGCAGAATGATGGACCGAGTCTCCCCAAGGGGCCGGGCTCTCCTTTGGCCGCTGGTCTATGCGGTCGCGCTGGCGGCGTACCTGCCGGCATTGTCCGGCGGCTTCATCTGGAACGACAGCGACTACGTCACCAAGCCGGCCCTCAGGTCGATCGCCGGCCTGGGCAGGATATGGTTCGAGCTCGGCGCCACCGAGCAGTACTACCCGCTCCTCCACAGCGCATTCTGGCTGGAGCACCGGCTTTGGGGCGATGCCGCGCTTGGCTACCACCTGGTCAACGTCCTCCTGCACGCGACGGCGGCGTGCCTGCTGGTCGTCGTCCTGCGCCGCCTCATCCCGGGAGCAGCGGTTACCGTGCAAAAGCGGACGGGCTGGACCGGCTTCCTCGATGGACCGGCGCTGGCCGGGCTGATCTTTGCGCTGCACCCGGTCTGCGTGGAGTCGGTGGCGTGGATCTCCGAGCAGAAGAACACACAGTCGACCGTCTTTTACCTCCTGGCGGCGCTTGGCTACCTGAAGTGGTGCGCCCGCAGGCCCGGGCCGGCGCTCTATTTCCTGAGCCTGGCGCTGTTCGTCGCGGCGCTTCTGAGCAAGACGGTCACGGCAACCCTGCCCGGGGCGCTGCTGGTGGTCCTCTGGTGGCGGAAGGGGAGGCTGTCGTGGAAGGAGGACATCCTTCCCCTGGCGCCTTGGTTTGTGATCGGCGCTTCCTCGGGCCTCTTTTCCGGCTGGGTCGAGCGGACCTACGTCGGCGCAAAGGGCGCCGACTTTGCCCTCGGTCTCGCGGAGCGCTGCCTGGTGGCCGGGCGCGGCGCCTGGTTCTACCTGGGAAAGCTGGTCTGGCCCGCCAACCTGATCTTCATCTATCCGCGCTGGGATTTTCACGGCACCAGTCCGCTTCAGTACCTCTGGCCGATCGGCATCCTGGCCCTGATCGCCGTGCTCTGGGCCATCCGAGCCCGGACCCGGGCGCCGCTGGCGGCGCTTCTCTTCTTCCTGGGCTCGCTCTTCCCGGTCTGCGGCTTCTTCAACCTCTACGCCTTCATCTATTCCTACGTCGCCGACCATTGGCAGTACCTGCCGTGCATCGGAATAATCTCCCTGGCCGCCCTGTCCTGGGAAAGGACAGTCGAGTCGCCTGCCACTCCCGGTCCAAGCGCGAAGCGCCCTCCGCCACCTCCCAACCATCAATTACTAATTACTAATTACTCCTTTCAGCGGATTGTCCCGCTAGTCGTAATCTGCGCCCTGGCCATTTTGACCTACCGGCAGAGCGGCATGTACCGCGACATGGAGACCTTCTACCGCCGGACCATCGAGCGAAACCCCGCCTGCTGGATGGCCGAGAACAATCTCGGGGACCTCTTTAATAACGAGGGAAGGCTGGCGGAGGGCGCGGACCACTTCAGCCGTTCCCTCCGGATCCGACCCACGGCCAAGACGCATTACAACCTGGGCACCCTGCTGACCCGGCAGCGAAGGCTGGGGGAGGCGGTCGATGAATTTCAGGAGGCGCTGAGGCTCGAACCCGGGTTCGCGGACGCCCGCAGCAACCTCGCCGGCGTGCTCGGCGAACTGGGCAGGACCGACGAGGCGATCGCCCAGCTCGAGGTCGTACTCTCGGCCGATCCGGACTCAGCCGGAGCCCACTCGAACCTCGGGATTGCGCTCGGGCGCCAGGGAAGGAACGACGAGGCGGTCGCCCAGTTCCGGGAGGCCCTTCGGCTCAATCCGGCCGATCCGGAGGCCCACAGCAACCTGGGGACGATTCTTCGGCGGGCAGGCCGCTACCCGGAGGCGGTTGCGGAGCTCCACCGCGCCCTTGAGCTCAAGCCCGCCTTCCCCGTCGCGCACGTGAACCTGGGCATCGCCCTGGCCCTGACCGATCACCTCGACGCCGCTGTCGCGCAATTCCGGGAGGCGGTCCGCCTGGATCCGAGCTACGCCGAGGCGCACAACGACCTCGGGAACGCGCTGGGTCACCAGGGCCGATTTGAGGAGGCCCGGGCCGAGTTCCTGGAGGCATTGCGCCTGAACCCGCTCTTCACGGACGCGCGGCAGAACCTGGAGGACCTTCCTCCCGCCCCCCGCTGATTTTCGTAAGCCGGGCTGTCAGTCGGGCAGCACGAGGCCCTTCGACTCCGGCGCAAAGCAAATCGCGATCATGCCGACCACGTACACCAACGATATCCGCGCGGCCATCTGCGCGTAGTCGCCGCCGTAGTGGCTCACCAGGTTTCCGGCGCCCAGGGCCCCGATGCCCGCGAAGATCCGGCCGAAGTTGTAGCTTAGGCCCTGCGCCGTCGCCCGGACCCGCGTCGGGAAGAGCTCGGGCAGGTAGAGCGGGAGCCACCCATAGAAGGTCGCCGTGAAGAAGCCCACGATGAAGGCCGCGACCAGCAGGACTGCCCCGTAGTGATGGACGAAGAGGAAGAGGGCCTCGCAGCTGCACAGCGAAAGCGCGCAGAGCGCGAAGTACGACCTCCGGCGGCCCCAGGCATGCGCAATCAGCGGCCCGCAGATGCATCCGCAGATCGCGCCCAGGGCGCCGATCGTCTGGCTCATCGCCATGGCATGGGGTGCGGTGCCGTTGGTCAGGCGGCCTATCCAGAGGGGGATCCATTGCACGGAGGCCCAGGTTCCCATCAGGATGACCGAGGTGAGGATGATCGCGATCAGCACCGGGCGGACGAGCGGCGGCCGGAAGATTTCGCGGAAAGGGTGGACCTCGATCCGCTCGACCGCATGCCGCCAGCGCTCGGACTCCGGGACGAAGATCCGGACAAAAAAGGTCAAAAGCGCCGGCGCTGCGCCCACGAGCATGACCCAGCGCCAGGAATGCGGGCCGACCGGAAGGATGAGCGTGATGACCGCGATCAACAGGAATCCGACATTGGCCGCGGCACCGATCACCGAGGCAAGCCACGGCCGGGCATGCGAGGGCCAGGTCTCCATCACCAGCGCGACCCCCAGCGACCACTCCCCGCCCATCCCCAGCGCCGCCATGAACCGGAAGAAGGCGAGATGCCACGGGGTGTGCGCGAAATAGCAAAGACCGGTGAAGAGGGAGTAGGTGAGGATGCTCAGCGACATCGCCCTGACGCGGCCCATCCGGTCGCCCAGCCACCCGAAGACGACGCCCCCCGCGGAGGCGCCGAAGAGAAAGACCGCGGTGATCCGGCCCATCCAAATTCCGACCAATTGGTCGCCCTTTAGGCCGAGCAGTTCCTGCAGGGCGGGCCGGGCGATGACGGGAAAAAGCCCCATCTCCAAGCCGTCGAAGAGCCAGCCCAGGACCGCGGCCGACAGGGTGAGCCTTCGCTTCGACTTGCTGATCGTGATCTCTGCGGGACCCGCGGCGTTGTCCATCGATCGGTCAGCGCCTAGGGCTTGGCGGCGCGGAGCCGCTTCTCCGCATCAGCATTCCAATACGCGCAATCGAGCTGGAGAAAGACCGAGGTGTACGGCAGGCAAAGGTTGGTCTTGAGAAGCAGCACGTGGAAGGTTTTCCCGGCCTCATCCAGCTTTCCGATCAGCTCCATATGCGGGAGGGGCGTCACCGTCGCGTTTTCCAGGGTCTTCGCGAGCTGGGCGCGGTAGGCGGTGATTCCCGGCGCGTCCGCCTCGGGCACCCGGCTGAGCTCCGCATCAACAAATACGTTGGGCCGGACGTGCCGGGCCTGGGCCAGTGACTGGAGGACGGATTTGAGGACTTCGGGCAGCGCGGCGTTGGTCTCAACGGTCTCGACCCCCGGGCTCACCTGCCAGGGATAGGCCGAGTCGACGATGACGATCCAATTGCGGTGCCCGAGGACCGGAAGCTCATCCCGGACTTTTTGGCGCCAATCCTGGGCGCGGAGCGGCTGTGCAATGGTCGCGAGGGCGAGGACAACAATCAGGAATGCGTGGTTTTTCATCGGTGGGGTGGCCGAAATCAGGTGGCGAACATAGAGAGCCGGTCCCCGGCCACAAGCCGCATGTCGGTGGGGAATTCCAGGACCAGGCGCCCGCCGTCGAGCCGGTGGCCGGCGGGAATCACCCCGCCGTTGAGCCGAACCTCCACTGTTGCGACGGCCCGGGACGTCGCAAGCGCGAGGGTCCGCAGCGAGAGCGAGCCCCGCTTCAACTCGACCGCCGCGGCGTGACCCGCCGCGTCGATCTTCTGAGAGAACGAGCCCCAGCCCTCCGCCGTGACGAAGGCGGCCCGAAAATCCTCGGGATGAATCCTCGGGGCAAAGCCGAGGCTGCCCTTCGGCCCGTGGTACTCGTACCCGCAGGCCGCGAGGAAGACCCCGAAACTTGCCATGGACCGGGCGTAGTGGTTGCCGCACTCGATCTCGTTCCACGGGTTGCGCTTCGCCGCGTCGTAGCGGTCGTGGACCGCCCGCTCCACGGCGAGCCCCTCCAGGACCAGCCCCTCCCAGATCATGTGCCCGGCGGCCTGGTGCTCGAAGCCGTTCATGCACTCGTTCAGGTAGACCTGGGTCCAGGAACCCGGGGGATCCTTGAAGTCCCGGTCCGTGCCGTCCGGCTGCGTGCACATGAGGAGCCCGGCCTCCCCGGGCATGGCGAACCAGCGCCCGTCCTTGTGCACGGCGCGGTAGGGTCCGACATCGGTTGCGAAATTGTAGCGCCAGAGCGAGCGCAGCGCCTCCCGCGTCTCCGCTTCGGGAAGGATCCGGCCCAGGCCCGCCTGGAACGCCCAGCTCTGCCCGAAGACCTGGTCGATCTCGCACCCGGCATAGGATCCGACCACACCCTCGTGCTTCGGATCGACGGTCTGGATGAAGTAGCGCCCGTTCCAGAGCTGGCCGACGATGTTCTTTCGCCCCGCTTCCACCCGCGCGTGGCACGAGGCGGCAAAGGCCGCGTCCTTGCGGTCGACTGCCATTTCCTCGGCCGCCCGAAGCGCGGCGATGTACAGCCCGCTCAGCCACGCGATCTTCCCGTACCACTCCGCGTCGAGGGTATTGGACTGGTTGCGGTCGAGGATCCCGTCGCCATCCGTGTCCTGCTCCATGAGCCAGGCGACGGCCAGCCTGATCCGGGGCCAGTTCTTCCGGAGAAATTCCCCGTCGGCTGACATCTGGTGCAGCCGATATGCGCGCAGGATCGTCCCTGCCTGGCCGTCGACCGCGATTCCCATCGTCTCATCCCGAAAATTGATCTGTCCGTCGGGATGCAGCGCGACACCGGGGTTGAAGCAGGCCTGCTCCATGAGCGCCCGGTCGAGCTCGGGAAAGAGCCGTCCCATCGTCTGCTCATAGCTCCAGACATGCGTGCAGGTCCCCGTGCAGTTGCCCACGCCCTCCCAGCCGTAAAACCGCCCGTTCGAGAACCGGAACGCCGTGGAGGTCGCAAGCGTGGATGCGTTTGCGAATGTCCGGTCGAGAAACCAGTAGGGCAGGGTGGAGTCGTACCAGATGTCCCGCCACAGCCGGGTCTGCTCATGAAGCCGCCCGTGGTTTTTCGAAAGATACCCCGCCACGTCCTGGGCCGATTTGAAGCGGTTCGCGTAGAACCGGCCCGACGCCCGGTGGACCTTCCTGACCCGCAGGTTCGGAAAATGCCAGGTGATCGCGAAGGTGACCACGGACTCCTCCCCCGGCGCCAGGGTCAGGCTTCGGGTGATCGCCCCCGTGAACCGGGCGCCCGGGTACCACTCCGAATAGAAGGGCACCTGCGCCTCCGCCACCGGGTCGCCGGTGAACACGCTGTGCGGGACTTCCCCGTGCACCTGGGCCGTGGCCCGGTCGCTATCCTGGGCCTCGAGCAGTGCGAGCCCGAGCGTTCCGATGTCGAGAAACCCGTCAAAGGACCCCGGGGCGCTCCGGTCGGGCTCGACGCTCCCCTCCACCAGGAGCAGTCCCGGCTCGCGGACAACCCGCGTCCTTCGAAAGCCCTGTGCCAGCGTCTCCGTCTGGATCCCGACCCTGTTCTCCAGCCAGCCGCCGAAGTCGACCGTCACCGGCTTTGCGCCGGGATTTCGGACGGTGAACCGCAGAATCGTGGCCGGCAGGCTCGAATCGTCCGTATCAAGCGGCGAGAAGGGCGAAAACGCCTCGAGCCGGACCGTGACCGGGCAGGATGCGTCGCGGTAATCGACGATACCGATGGGATATTCCCCCCGGAAGGTGACCCCGGGAAAGCCCTGGGCATCCAGGGTCCAGGTCTTTGGCTCCCCCCCTCCCGGTTCGCCGACCC
>Ga0302279_10005788_pt1 | contig 13569 bp, 10 predicted proteins | sample III_Bog_N3_3_FD_194541 | JGI IMG/M metagenome (GOLD analysis project Ga0302279, IMG submission 194541) | Peat permafrost microbial communities from Stordalen Mire near Abisko, Sweden - III_Bog_N3_3 | ecosystem: Environmental > Terrestrial > Soil > Wetlands > Peat | place: Sweden: Abisko...
CCACGCTCGAGTACCGCTCGGCCCTCCATTCCCCGCGCGACACCTGGAGCGCCCTGAACGCGTGGCTCGGCCCATCGAAGGTTATCGCCGGCGGCACGAAAAGGACGGCCGCCATGCCAAACACAGCGATCGCGAGGATCGCCAGCCGCGACTCGACTCGCAGGTAAGCCTTCATGCCGGGCTGTGCCTCAGTGCCTCTTGTAGTCGCCCCGGCTAAAGGACTTCTCGAGCCAGACGTACATGCAGATGAAAAAATAGCGGCTGCCCATCTCCTTGATCTTCAGCTTGGCGACCCCGTGCTTGCGGTTGTGCCAGGAGATCGGGATCACGATCCAGGTGTAGCCCCGGACGATGGCCTTAAGGGGCAGCTCGACCGTCAGGTTGAAATGCGGCGCAAGCAGGGGCCGGCAGCCCTCGATCACGTGGCGCTGGTAGGCCTTGAACGCGTTCGTCGTGTCGTTTAGGCGGATGTTGAACATGACCCGTATGAACAGGTTCGCCAGGCGGTTCACGAAAAGCTTGAGCCGCGGATAGTCGACGACGTCCCCCTTGCGCAGGAAGCGGCTCCCAAAGACGCACTCGTTGCCCTCGCACAGGAGCCTCCAGTACTTGACGGCGTCCGAGGGCGAGTCGGAGGCGTCGGCCATCATGATCACGACGCCGTCGCCCTTGATCTGCCCGAACCCGTAGATGACCGCTCGCCCGAAGCCGTTTGGACCCGGATTCTGGACCGGCTCGAGCGTGGGGATCTCCGCCTTCAGGGACTGGAGAACGGCCCAGGTGTTGTCGCGGCTTCCGTCGTCCACGACCACGATCTCGTGCGGCACCTCCTCGCGCACGAACTCCTGATAGATGGCCCGCAAGGTCGAGGGCAGCGATTCCTCCTCGTCACGCGCGGGGACGACGACCGAGAACAGCTTAAGGCTCATTTAGAGGGGTGCGGAAATATCGAGCCAGTCGGGATGGGCCGCGGCGTGGGCTGCAATCTCCTCCAGGATGGCCGGGGCGGTGATCCTGGGCCTAAACCCCCAGATCCTCGCTGCCTTCGAGGAGTCGAGCACGATCCAGGGAATATCGAGGGCCCTCTCCGCGGGTTCGGAGGCAACAGGGTGGGCGCCGAACCGCGCGTCGCACCACTCTGTGAGCTGAAGGAGCGACGTGGCCGACGCTATCCCGCCCGAGACATTCACAATCCGGTCAGAGGAGGCCGTCTTCGGGGCATCCATCTGTGCCACGATGAGCGGGACCAGGTCGCTCGGGTGCAGGCAATCCCTCACCTGGTGGCCCTTGCCGCCGAAGCCGATGTAGGTGAGCGGCCGGCGCCGCAGGTGGCTGTTGATCCAGTAGGAGAAGATGCCCTGGTCGGGGCGGCCGAACTGACCGGCCCCCGCGAGGACGCCGCACCGGTTGACGAACACCGGCACCCCAAACGAGTGGTGGTACTCGAGGGCCAGGGCCTCGCTCGCGAGCTTCGTGGCGCCGTAGAGCGAGATCGGGGCCGTGGTCGCAAAGGACTCGGAGAGCCCGAGGGGCCCGATCCCGGGCGGAAGCGACGTGCCTAGGGGGACAAAGGCGCCTTTCTCGATGCGCATCGGGAGGGACGCCAGGGGCTCGATGCTGTAGACGCGGCTCGTGCTCAGGAGCACGATGCCCGCCCGGTTCCGCTTGCAGTACTCAAGCAGGTTCACGGTTCCGCCCAGGTTGTGCTCGATCACCTGCCGGGAGCTTGACCGGCCGTCAACTCCCGCCAGCACGCTCGGGTTTGCCGCGGCGTCGATCACCCAGTCGCTCTGGGGCAGGCCGTCCACGTCGCTCGTCGCCCTTGCATCGGCGTGAAACAGACGGACACCGAGGCGTTTCAACTCGGCGCGGTTTACCTCGCTGCCCGGTCTAATGAAGTTGTCGAACCCGGAGATCTGATCGGCGCGACCCAGGGCCACAAGCCCGCGCGCAATCGCGTTTCCCGCAAAGCCGCAGATTCCGGAGATCAGGATGCGCACGCCTGGGGTTTCCGAGGAGGTTACTGCTGCGGGGGCGGGGTAGCCGCGGCCGCCTTCAGCTTAGCGTCCTGGTAGGCCTTGCGCTGCTGGACGCCGATCTCAAGCAGGTCGCTCACGAGCATCCGGGCCTCGCGCTGCTCCTTGACCGCGGCCTCGGGGGTCAAGGGTGCGGCAATGGGGCCTGGGGGCGCGTCGGCCGGAGGGGGGGGCGGCTCCAAAACCTGGGCGGTCGCGCGGACGGGGGACTGGCCGGTCGAGGCGATCATGGGCTTCCTCATGGCGAGTTCTTTTCGGGAGCCATTCACGACCACGACCGCCGTGTCGTGCGCGCTGTCAAAACTGATGACGTGCACGCCGGCGGACTCTCCGCCCACGGGGATCCAGAGGCTCTTTTTGCTCTGCTGCGCGTAGACGCAGACCGTCACGTCGGCGCCCTCCGAGGTGGATCCGGCAAGCTGGTAGGCCTCCTGGGCTGCGGCGGCGGCAGATCCCGGCCCGGTTCCGTTGGGGGCAAACGGGGAATTGGAGACCAGGGTCGAGGCCACGCAAAGACTGGCGGCGCAGCCCAAGCCCGCCAGCGCCGGGGCCCTAAGGACCCGGCAGACACCCTGAAACATGTTCTTGGACCTCATCAACTCCTTGAGACGCTATGGTATCGGTTTGGATACGTCAAACCCGCGGTCTGTTCTGCCAGGCCTGCACGATCTGACGGACGGTCTCGCTGAGCGACTGGGTGATGTCCCATGCGGGGAAATGGTCACGAATCTTCCTTAGGTCGGAGTAATAGCATATGTGGTCCCCAATCCGGTTCTGTTCCACATAAGTGTGGACCTGGGCCTTACCCGTGAAGGACTCGACCAGCTTGAACGCCTCAATGATCGAGGTGCTGTTGCCCTTGCCCCCTCCCAGGTTGTAGACTTGGCCCGCCCGGGGGGCGGCGACAAACTCGGCCATGAAGCGGGCCACGTCGAGCGAGTGGATATTGTCGCGCACCTGCTTGCCCTTGTAGCCGTAGACCTTGTATTCGCGGCCCTCCAAGTTGCACTTGACCAGGTAGCTGAGGAAGCCGTGGAGCTCGACCCCCGAGTGGTTGGGACCGGTGAGGCAACCGCCCCTTAGGGCGCAGGTCGGCATCTTGAAGTACCTGCCGTACTCCTGGACCATCACGTCGGCTGCGAGCTTGGAGGCCCCGAACAGGGAATGGGTGGACTGGTCCACCGTGAAGCTTTCGGAAATGCCGTGTTCGTACCCGGCATCGTCGTAATCCCAGCGCGTGGCGAGTTCCTTGAGCTTAATCCGGTTGGGGGCATCTCCATAGACCTTGTTGGTGCTCAGGTAGATGAAGGGAGCCTCGGGGCAGGCCTGCCGGGAGGCTTCCAGCAGGTTCAGGGTCCCGACGGCATTCGTGTCGAAGTCGTCGAACGGGATCGACGCGGCACGGTCGTGGCTTGGCTGCGCCGCCGCATGGACGATCACGGAGGGTCCGACGGACGCGATGAGCGCCAGGACCCCGGCCCTATCCCGGATGTCGAGCTCGTGGTGGGTGAAGGCCGGGATCTCGCGCTCCAGGCGCGCCTGGTTCCAGCGCGTGTCGCCCTGGGGCCCGAAGAACACGGCGCGCTGGTTGTTGTCCACGCCGTGGACCGAGTACCCGAGCTCGCGGGCGAAATACAGGCACACCTCCGAGCCAATCAGGCCCGAGGATCCGGTCACGAGAAGCTTCTTCGTCATGGGCATTAGCTTGGGCGCAACTTAGAGCGGTTGGAAGCGATACTTCACCAGCGCGTACATCCACGAGAGGGGGTCGCGGATCATCGTGATCTTCTTGCCCTCCTTGAAGGAGCGGGAGTGGTAGGAGATCGGGATCTCGATCGGGCGGTAGCCGCGCCGCACGAGCTTGATCAGGAGTTCCCAGTCAAAATCAAAGCGGTTGCACTCGAGCTTCAAGTCCTTGATGCAGTCCCGCCGGAACACCTTGTACATGGTGAAGGGGTCGGTCAGCCACACGCCCAGGGCCGCGTTTATCATGAGCGTGAAGGTCCAATGGGCCAGGTTCAGGACGAGCGCGCGCATCTTCTGGTCATCGAATTTCCGCATGGCCCAGCCATTGTGGGAGTGGCGCGTCCCGAGGACGAAGGCCTGGGTGCCGGCCGCTATCGGCGCCAGGAGCTTTTCGTAGTCGTTTAGGTCGTACTCGAGGTCGGCGTCCTGGATGATCACGATGTCGCCCGTGGCGGCGGCAAGTCCCGCCCGGACGGCGTGCCCCTTGCCCTTGGGGGCATCCTCCAGGATGACGGTCACGTTCTCGCGCCCCCGGTAGCCGAGCACGACCTCGCGCGAACCGTCGCTTGAGTTGCTCTCGATGATGACCACTTGAAGCACGTAGCCCTCGATCCGCTTGGCGGTCAGGGCGTCAAGGGCCTCCCGGGCCGTCCCGATTTCGTTGTATACAGGTACGATGACCGAGACGGTGATCGCGGGCGAGGCGGTCAGGGCCATCTAGATCAGGGGCTTGGGGCCGCCGTCACGTTCGGCTGGTCTGCCTGGGGTCTTCATGCTAGGTCCAATAGATGGATTCTTTTGCGTCTCCGTCAACCCGCGGGGATCGGCCACTCTACAAAACATTTGGGCTCCTTGGGACAGGGGCGCTCGCGCTTCTCCTAGGGCTCTCGTTTTTGAGCGTTCCGGGGCCCCCGGACGCGAAGCTTGACGCGTCGTGGCAGGAGATGCTCCTGGTTGCGCGCTCGCAGAGCCTCCAGTTCGGAAGGGACATCATCTTCACCTGGGGCCCGTGGGGCTTCCTGTGCTCGCGCTTCCACTTGGGAAGCCTCGAGGCGCTGCCAATCCTCATTTGGCAGACCGCCGGACAGGTGCTACTTGCCCTGGGGCTCGTCACGCTCACCCGGTCTCTCGCCCTGTGGCGCCGTTCGGCCTTCGTCGCGGCGACCCTGGCGTTCCACTGGCTTTTCCAGGACTCGGTCTATTTTGTCCTCATCACGCTGATCGGGATCTCGGGGCTCATGGCCAAGGATTCCACCCTTCTTAAGCTCGCCCTCTGGGCCGTCGTGCTCGGATTCCTGGCCCAGATTAAGTTCACCTATTTCTTGATTGCCTCGGCTGCGGCGGGGTGCGCGATCGCCTGCGCCCTCCTGCGGCGCTCTCGGGAGAACGCACTCGTGATCGCACTCGGATTCTCGGGCTCGGTGCTCGGGGCCTGGGTCGCCGCGGGCCAGACCCCTAACAATCTCTACCCGTACCTGCGGCGCAGCCTTGAGATCACCTCCGGCTACGGCGACGCGATGGGCTTTGACGAGTCATGGCCCGTGTTCCTCTGGGGCGCCGCCCTGGCGCTCTCCTGCGCGCTCTTCATATGGCGGCTGTGGCGCACGGGGGCCGACCGCGCCCTGGCCCCCTCTGCGGCCGCGTTCCTCGGGTTCACGCTGTTCGTGATGTGGAAGGAAAGCTACACCCGCGCCGACATGGTCCCCTTGGGCGGCCACGTTTTCGGCCTCTTCACCTTTGTCATGATCCTAGGGCCCGTACTCCCGGGGCTCCTGTTCCCGGGCAGGCGCCTTCACCCCTTCGACGGCGTCCTGCCCGTCTGCCTCTTGGGGATCGCCTGCTTCGACGCAGACTATTACCGCCAGGGCCCGAGGGTGGCTTGGGAGCGGATCTATGGGAACGTTCATGCCCTGGCTCGCCTGGGGTCGCTCGAGTCCGAGTGGCAGGGCCAGTACGAGACGGCCCGCCAGGCGGCCGAACTGCCTGCCATCCGGGCCGCCGTGGGCCGGGGCACGGCCGACGTCTATGATTTCAACACGGGGGCTGCGATCCTGAACGGGCTAAGCCTCTCCACGCGCCCCATATTCCAGGGCTACTCTGCGTACACGCCGAGCCTCCAGGGCTACAACCTGCGCCACTACCAATCGGCGCGGGCGCCGGATTTCCTGCTCTGGAACGATGAGAGGGTCGACAATCGCTATCCGGGCCAGGATGACGCGCCGCTCCTGGCGAGGTTGCCCGGTCACTATGATCCGCTTTTCACCGAGGGCGGCTATTGGCTTTTCAGGAAGGCGTCGTCCCTCTCAAAGGAGCCGCTCCTTCGCCGGCAGGTGCTGGGGCAAAGCGTGCGGCTTTCGGAGGAGATCCTGCTTCCCACGCCGATCGACCACGCGGTCTGGCTGGAAGCGGACGCGGTGCCCACGGCCCTGGGGCGCCTGCGCTCGCTCCTGTACAAGCCCGCGGCGCTTAACCTTGCGACCACCGATGAGGCCGGGCGGCGCAGCGTATGGCGACTCCTGCCCCGGACCGCCCGGACGGGGTTCATCCTCGTCCCGACTCTTGCGAGCGGGGGCGACCTGGTGGCGCTCATGCATGGGGAGGCGCGCTCATGGGTAAAGTCATTCCATTTCGAGGCCCCAGAGGGCCAGGAGGAGTTCTGGAGCCATATCGAGGTCAGGGTGTCCGTCCTTCCCTCGCTCCCGATCCGGCCGGCGCTCCCGCTGCCGTGGCTTGTCGAGCTGGGCCTGTTTGACCGTCCCCCGATTGACGTCACCTCCACCGAGACGCAGCAGGTGATCGAGACCGAGGGGGGCCGTGCGCTCCTCGTCCATGCTGATGGCCGCGTGGACCTTGCCGTGCCGGCGGGGGCCACGGGGATTTCATTTGGCTATGGCCTAAGGGACGGTTCCTACAGCGGCCTCGGCCACACGGAAGGGGTTCTGTTTTCCCTGGACGCGGTGGGGCAGTCCGGGCGGACCGAGCGCCTCTGGGAGCGCTATCTTGATCCCGTGGCCCGGGGCGAGGACCGGGGCACCCAGCACGTCGACCTGACCTTGCCCGCGGATCGGCCCCTTAGGCTCGTCCTGCGCACCGGCCCAGGCCCCCGGAAGGACTACCGGTGGGATTGGTCGTATGTCTCCGCGGTGCGCTTCAAGGTGCCCGGGGCGAAGGGGAACCCGTGAAGGACGAGCCAGGAGACCGCGGTTCCAGGGCGGGGGAGACCGTGGTCCTCTTGGTCTCGGGCCTCCTTTCCCTGCTCCCATACCTCGTGTACCGGGGGCTCTTCGCGCGCCTCTACTGGTTCGGGGACGAATTTGACCTCATAGACCAGATAGACCGTATGGGCTTCTGGCGCTGGGTGTGGCTCGTCTTTGCCGAGAATTTCGTACCGCTATTCAAGGTCCTCTGGGGCGGCTCGGTCCTCGTGTTCGGCGGATCCTATGCCGTCATGATAGCCTTGGTCTGGCTCACCCATGCGCTCAACGTGGCGCTTCTCGGGCGCCTCATGCGGACCTGCGGCCTGTCGTGGTCGGCGGTGTTCCTGGCGCAGATTCTCTTTGGCCTGACGTCCGCCAATTATGAGACCCTTGCATGGTCGGTGCAGGGGTCGGCGGTGCTCTCGGTCACGTTCCTCTTGCTGGCCATGGACGCCTTTTTTCGGGCGCGCCCGGCCTGGCGCACCGTGGGCTGGGTCGCGTCCAGTGCGCTCTCCTTCTCGCGCGGCGTCCTCACGGGCCCCGTGGTTGCGCTGGGCGTGATGCTCAATCGAGGGGAGGGCCCCCGCGGCTCACTCGCCGCGCGGGCCCGGACTGTGGGCCTCCTCATCTTGCCCTCCGTCGTGGTGGCCGCCTTGATCGGAGTTCTGGCCTCCGGGAATCACCAGCACATGAAGGGACACGGGGCGGAGGCGGCCGTCTACGGGCTTTGGTACTATTGCGCCAATCCCGCGCATTATCTCCTCTCGGTGGAATCCTACGGGTGGCACACGGTCGCGGCCCTTGGCCTCCTTAAGGTGTCCCTCGTCCTCTGGGCGCTTGCGCGAGGCACCGGTCGCGTCCGGGTGCTGTTCGCGATGCTGGTTGCATTTGAAATGGGCAACGCGGCGCTCCTTGGGATCGGACGCTACCACACGGGGATCCTCACGACGCTCGCTTCCCGCTACCAGTACGCCTCGCTGCTCGGCATCGCGCCGATGGTGGGCTTCTGGTTCTCGAGGATGTGCGGTCGGGTACCCGGCGGCGTGTCCGCGGGAAGGGCGATCGCGGCCGTGGTGCTCGTGGCGCTCGGGGTCACGATGGTGCGGGGCTGGGGCCCCGAGCTTGAGCCCTTCACCGCATGGCGGGGGACCGAGTCCCGCCGCATTCTCTTGGTCGACCCCGATCCCAAGCCCGATGCCGTCCCCGGAATACCGGGCCTAAGGATGGACCGGGCGAAGGGGCTGATTGAAAAGTACCACCTCCACTAGGGACGCTTCGGGGGTATATCCTTCGATGGAGTAAACCAGAAAAGCTCTTAAATGATCACACCTAGATTTTTAGAGCGAAGATTGAAAGCGCTATCGGTAAGACCTCCCAAGGGGTGCAGATCAGCGACAAGGTGGCTACGCGGTTGATAGAGATCGTGGAAAAGATTCGGCAGGTCGATGGGCTGATATCTGAGGTAGCTACGGCCAGTCGCGAGCAGAACGAGGGAGTCACTCAGATCAATGCCTCCATCCACCAGATGGATAAAGTAGTGCAGACGAACGCTGCCGGAGCCGAGGAGAGCGCAGCAGCAGCGGAAGAGCTCAATGCCCAAGCGATAGCGCTCAACAGCATCGTTTCGACACTAAGGCAGCTTGTGGCAGGCGGAGGTAGGACCGAACCCGCGCCTTTAGCACAGGATGCACCAGCAATAACCCGAACTTCTGTTTCAGAAAGGGTTTCCTCCTCACAAAACAGATCACGAAATTCGGCTCCTCGGACAGAAAAGAACCACGCGTTCCGCGACTGAAGTCCCATCGAATGGCTGTGTGGCTTTAGTTTGGAAGCCGGGGCTATGGAAGAGCCAGACCTACAGCCTGGATGCCCCCCAGCTATAGGCGGGTAAATTAGCTTCGTCGAATCGGTGCGTTTCCCGAAATACTCGAGCCGCAGGACCACCCCTGGACCTAAGATCCCATTCTTCTTGAAAGGCGCTAGAAGCACCAAACTCGCAACGGTTTCATCCACAGGAGCCCCGTGGCCTATGAATGCGGTAGGATATTCAGGAAAGGCTACCCTCCTGGTGGTCACAATCGAAACTGAGCTGTCGCCGCGCGCAGGGCAAGGCGGTCTACGGCTGCACCTTGCCGGCCTGGACAAGCCAGCCGAGGACGACGTCGGGCGAGGCGAATGCGGTCGCCAACGCACCCGAATACCGGGTCTCCGTGGTCGAGGCCCCGATCCCGTTGTAGCCGGTCGTGATCTGGTCGGAGCGCGCGGCGTAGGCCTTGACCGGGGCGATCAGGACGGGCTGGCCGTCCAGGCCAACGACGGTCCAGTCCCGCAGCTTTAGCCACTCCGGGTGGAGCTTGTAGATCGCGTCGGCCGCCGGGGGGTAGAGTCCGCCGCTGGAGACCACGACCTCGTGCGCCGTGCCGTCGGGCCCGAGGTCCACGGGGTCGGACGACGGTCCGCCGTAGGCCCAGTGGTCGACGCCGAACCGGGCCTTCCCGGGGGCGTCGTAGCGGATAAAGACGATGTCGCCGGCCCCGGTCACGCCGGTGACGACGAGCGGCTCGGCGGTGTCGGTCGGGTGCGAGGAGAACTGGAGCTTGAGGAGGATCGGCCCCGGGAAGTCGCCCAGCGGGGGAGGGGGGGCGTCGACGTCCCCGCCGAAGCGCGGGATCGAGGCGATGACCGCGGCGGGCGACTCGGCCTCCAGGGTCCCGACCGTCCCGTTGAAGTAGGCGTCGACGCCGGCCAGCTGCACGAGGTTTGAGAGAAGTCGGATGTCATCCGGTGTGGACGGCGAGGGCTCGATCCTCCTCGCGAGGACGACCTTGCCGCCGACCGTCACCACCACGTGGTCGATCAGCGGGCGCCACTCGGGATGGGATTCATAGAGGTGCGAGGCCTCGGGGGGCATGAGGCTGCCGAGGGAGACGACCAAGTCCAGGCGGCGGTCACTTCCCGTCTCGAACGGGAGCGACTCGACCGCCAGCGACTTGTCGTGAACGGCGGTCCCGTCCCGTATGAACTCCAGGCGCAGCGCCTGGTTCTTCTTGTAGGAGACGCACAGGCTGTCGGCTGCCGACGGGCCGCCCGCTGTGACGAGCGGCTCGTAGGTCCCCTCGGGGCCCCGGGGCACCACGACGCTCATGCGGATCGGGCCGGGGTACCCATACCAGAGTGCGTCCTTTCGCAGGTCGTCTAGGCGGTCGTTGCGGACCTGACCGGCGACCTCCTCAAGCCCGGTGCCCTGGACACTCACGACGGTGCCGAGCATGCTGGGCCCGGCGGTCCCGTCGGTCGTCAGGTTGACGCCCACAAAAATGTCGCCGGGGCCGGAAGGGCGCGTCGCCACGCGGGCCGAGAGGATCGTCCGGTCGTCGACCCTCACCAGCACGCTGCCCCGCAGCTTCTTCCAGTCGGCCCGGACCTCCTGGCTGCCGCCCGGAGGGTCCTCCTCGGGGATCATGGCCCCGAAGAAGACGAGGACCATGTGCTCCTTGTTCATGTCCACGGTGACGGGCGCAGAGACGATGGCCCCGGAGCCGTGGCAGTCATAGCCAAAGCTCACGTGGCTGTCGTCGAGGTAGCGCATGAACACCATGCTGACGTTCGGACCCTTCCCGGCGGTCACCACGGGGTCCGTGTAGCCGGCGCGGCCCGCCGCGAATCGGACGCGCATCTGGAGCGGCCCGGGGTAGCCCCCGAGGCGCTCGGCAGCCGCTATCGGCTTCCACGCGAGCTTCATCCCGATGTCGTGGACGGTGAGGTATTTCCTCTGCGCCTCAGTGAACCCCTCGAACAGATACGGCCGGAACTGCAGGGGGTGGTGGCGGTAGAGGAGGAGTATGCCGGGATCGGAGTCGTCGTCGGCCATCTCCCCGGGGCGCAGATGGCGCGCGTTCTCAACGTGGAAGGAGCCGATGGGGGTCGCCCGGATTACTCGCGTCGCCATCGAAATGAACTCGGTGTCGAAGACGATCCTAAGGGGAGCCGCCATGTTGAGCGCCGCGGCCAGGGCAACCAGGACGAGGATCGCGAGGGCGGTCCGGTTGCGGGGCCGGCCCCGCTCCCACAGGTCGTTCGCGCTCCATGCGGCCGCCATGCACAGGAACGGGACCACGGACCTCGCCGTCCTCCCGTAGACAACAAAAACCTTCATCACGTCCGCCGCGACGACGAGGCCGGCGTACAGCAAGGCTGCCATCGCGACCCAGATCAGGGGCCTCTCCAGCATCCCGGACCTCCACCCGCGGACGCAGGCGTAGGCGACGCCGACGAGCCAGAAAAGGAGCACCATCCCCTCCGCGCTCCAGAGGTACTGCCACACGAAGGCGTGGCCGCGGCCGAAGTCCCCCTGGAACACGGTGCCCGAGAAGGCCCGGAACGAGGCGATCAGGTTCGAACCCAGGAGGTGGGCCGTGAGGACGGCGGCTGCGAGGGGAAGGACAAGGCCAAGACCCCCGGCCCCGGCGCGAAGGACCGCCCCTTTTGGCCCGCGCGCCCTAAGGACATGGACGACCAGGACCGCACCGGCAATGATCCAATACCCGTTGTAGGTCAGAAACCCCAAGCCCGCCAGAATGCCGGCGGCGAAGGACCGCCGGAGCGACCCGGGGCCTAGTGATAGAGCGAGCGAGGCCATGCAGAAGCAGAGTGCGACGTCGTAGGGAAACAGGTGGCGCGCGTAGTAGAATAGAGAGTTCGCGCAGGCGCCGAGAAAGACCGCGAGCCAGGCCTCACGCCGCGGCGCTCCCATCCGCCTGGCGCAGGTCCACATGAGCGCCAGAGTCGCGACCGAAAACAGGCTGATGGCGCACGCCGTGCGCACCGGGGAGTACCCGAATCTGGCGTCGGCCCAGGCCATGGGCAGGGCGACCACCTTGAAGAACAGGTGGTCGGCGGTCCCGACCAGCGCCAGGGCGCCCGCCTTCATCTCCCCCCTCCTAAAGTCGTCGACGGCGATGCCGGCGTTGTGGTAGCGCCCCTCGTCCGGCCAGTAGTTCTGGCCGCCGGCGGCGGCCAGGACAAACCGAAGGGCGATGGCGAGGGCGAGGGTTGCCAGCGTCAGCCTGGCCCAGAGTCGCGAGTCGGGCGTCAGGTCGGCGCTCACGAGCTTGCCCGCGCAGTGCGTGCGCGGATCTTTTGCCTCGGGTCGAGGTCGTGCGCTCGGGGATCGGTCATGGACGGTGGCTCGGAGAGGGCTGGATTCGGCGCCGCTGGAGGCAGGTCGCGATTCGGCAGTAGCTTGCGAAAGTGGTCAAACCTGATCTGCCTCCAAAAGGGTGGTTCCGGGCCTAAATTTCTTTTGCAAATCTTTCCAACTCACCAAAAATCTTTCAATTGAATCGGGATTTCCCATTTGAATTCATGTTTTGAGTGAGCTGTGGGATCGGGTGGAGTGAACGTATAAAAATCTGCCCGATTCTCGGCTGCAATTTAAGTTTTGGTGCTCCGGACTGCCATCATCATGTAGTTTGCGGCTATTGGGGCCGCCACTGGCGCGACAGCCGGCGAAATCCTTGGCAATAGGGGACACTACGCCCACGGCCTTTGAGATTGAACTGCACGGTTGGAGGAATGGGGCTCATCCGGGAGCCGGCATCGGCAGCCTCAGGCGGTCGATCGCACAAAGGATCGCCAGGAATAACCTCCGGGGCACCGCCACCTCAGCCAGCTGGAAGACCACCCGGCGGGCATGGCGAACGATCTTTGCCCCAATCTTGATCAATTTCTCCCGAGTCGTTGTCAGGGTCCAGCGCTTGATCTCTCGCGGCAGGACCAGCTGTCGAAGGAAGTTCCCAAGGTTGTAGGCCAGGACGAAGAGATGCAGTCGGACCTTGTTGTCGTCGAATTCGTGGCCCGCCAACCACGTGCCGCATGATCGGATCAACCGCGAGCCGTTCAGCGTCGTTTGTATCTTCATAGCCAGCAAGCCGGCTGTATATAGACTGGCGAATCAGGGCCAGCATCGAGTGCTGGGTGTTCTTGCCGGCCCGCCAGTCGTTTAGCACACGGCCGCCCATCTACGTCAGTCCGAGCACCTCGTCCATCTCTCTATAGGCAAGCAGACCGGCATCAGAAGAGATTTTGGCGCCATGGAATTCCAGCGCCAGACGCCGGTCGAAACTCAGTCCTATATGTTCGTTTTTGGTCGCACCCTTAGGATTGTAGGACTTTTCAGCCTCGAAGTCGGTTATGCCGTTCATGGGTAAGATCTTAAGCGGTTCCATGGGGAGCATTCCTCATGCCAATTTGGGAAATCCGGGATAAACGCCTCTCCTAAAGGGCCAGGATGTCAATGTCCGCCCGGGCTCAGATGCCGGTGTGCCCAAGGCCGCCACCGCCCCGGGCAGTTGGTTCAAGTTCCTCGACCTCTAGCGCCGGGCACATGACGACAGGATAAACGCCGATCTGCGCAATGCGGTCGCCTTTTGCCACGACAAAGGGGGCGCCTCCAAGGTTGGCTAGGATCACCTTAACCTCGCCCCGGTAGTCGGCGTCGACCGTGCCGGGGGAGTTGAGCACAAACACCCCGCGCTTTGCGGCGTGTCCGCTCCGGCTCCGCACCTGAACCTCATATCCCGGAGGAACGG
>Ga0302279_10005790_pt1 | contig 13567 bp, 9 predicted proteins | sample III_Bog_N3_3_FD_194541 | JGI IMG/M metagenome (GOLD analysis project Ga0302279, IMG submission 194541) | Peat permafrost microbial communities from Stordalen Mire near Abisko, Sweden - III_Bog_N3_3 | ecosystem: Environmental > Terrestrial > Soil > Wetlands > Peat | place: Sweden: Abisko...
TGGGGATGCCATTCGACGCGTCCCAGCGCTGCCGTGAGATCGTCTTCTGGACGGTCGACTGGCAATCCTATGAGGATTTCGAGACCCTGCCCAGCGCACCGCTCGATGCCAGCAGGTACCCCATATCCGGTCCGCGGATGGTGGGCGGGTCGGCGAACCCGGGGACCCAGTACCGCGATTTCGGCGGGCGCATGCAGGACGTCGTGTTCGTCGATCCGCACCTCTATGCCTTCCGCAACCCGGAGAAGACCGAACTGTTCATCAATGGCACTCCGATGGGCCAGCCGAGCGGGACGTCCACTTCGTCCAATGAGATGCTCAATGGCTGGACCAATGGCGGCGCTCCCGACGATGGCCCCTACCTGGGCAACCGCCAGGTCTTCTCGGGCATCTTCGGCGCCGATCGCAATTTCAATCAGAAGATCGACCGCGGACCCATACCGCGATCGGTCCGTCTGCGTGCCGTCCAGGTCGCTCGCTTCAATTACTATGACCCGCGCATCCCCTGTCTCCTCCGCTGACGTCCGCAGGTAGGAAGCCATGCCATACCCACGCTCTGATCGCGGATTCACGCTCATCGAGCTCATGCTGGCGATCGGGCTCGGCTCGCTGGTGATCTACACCGCCTATGCCGGATTCCGCATGGCCAGCCAGGCGATCACCGTCTCCAATCGCCTGTCGCTGGAGAATTCCCTGATGCGCGCCGGTTTCCAGATGGCGCACGAGCAACTGGACTTCTGGACCAATCTCGACGATCCCAACGATGCCACCCACGAGCAGCTCCGCCTGAACGGCTATAATGTCAGTGGGCTGCCATGGGCGAGCGAATACGCCGTTCAGCCCTATCCCACCACGGTCGGACTGCCCTTCGCTCCGCTCCAGGGGAGCGGCACGGGATCGAGTGGCGCCTTCCCGGCCAACATCGACCCCACCACCGGCGGCAGCGCCAGCGGTTCGGCGGTGCCCCGCTCCAGCGCCTCGCCCGCCTCGACATGCCTGCCCTATCCGGCTGGCGGGCCGATGATCATCCAGCCGCCATCATTGCCATTGCCGTCCCCGTCCTCGTCGACACCGACCCAGGCCTCCCTGCTGCCTGCCGGCTGGGAGAATGACGCCGGCTTCGACTGCACCGTGGCCTGGGCGCCGCACGATCCACGCACCTGGTTCCGGGGCAATGCCATGGAGTGGTGGAGCTCCGGCACACCGCTCTACTTTTCACCATGGAACATCCTCCTGTACCAACCCCCGGTGATCTTCGGCCGCTATGGCGCCTTCACCAATGTCACCTCCTCCCCTACCTTCCAGAGCTTCACCGTCTCCCCGACTCCAGCCGCAGGCAATCTGGCACCAAGCTCGTATCTGGTCCCCTATACCGCCTCGACCAACTACCCCCCCCATCTGTGGTATGGGCGGCAGATGCTCGGGCTGACCCGGGCGATCGGGTACTATGGTCTCTGCGATTACCTGCCGGCCAATGCCCTGTACGGCTATTATACGTCGTTCTCCCAGAATGGCTCGAACATATGGGGCAATTACTCCAGCGCCGGCGGGCTGAGCACCTTCTTCACCTTCCCTGGCTGGGAAGGCCAGCAGAACACGCCGTACCCCTTCTGCGACAACTTCGTCAAGACGCAGCTCAGCAATTGGGCCTGGAATCCGACCACATCCGGCGGGCAGAATTACTGGAATTTCGTCGGCTCGGGGATGGGGCCGACGACCATCGGCATCTACGCCCTGACCACCACCAGCAGCTATTCGATCGTCAATCCGAATGGCAACAGCGTCGATAAGGGCCTGGTGGACACGCCGACCCTGGTTTGGCGGCATTACAGCTACTCCGATACGGACTATTCGGCGGGATCATCGCCTTCCGCAATGCAGGATTTCGTCGGCATCACCCTACCGTACACTGGGATCATGGCGGCGCAGCCAGGCACGTGGCCATCCGTTTCGGTGGCCGTCGGACACTACGTCAAGAGCGCCCACTACGTCCATCTGGCCAAGATCCGCTGGACGAGCCCGCTCACCGGTCAGATGGCCGAGTTCTCCTTCGATGGCATCGGCTCGACGCTGCGCGGGGCACGCATGCAGCGGCAGCCTGGCACTGCTGCGGGCTGGGCATCATGGGACAATGCGCCTTCTGCCGTCAATCAGGCCAACCTGGATGGACCACAATGACGCGCGCGATGCACACCGGCATGAACCGCCGCGGTACCATCCTGATCATCATAGCCGGCATCTCGGCGTTGCTCGCCACGATGGCGCTCGCCTTCGTCGCCCGCGTCCGCAGCGATGCCGAGGAGACGACGCTGGTGCTCCAGGAGTCCCAGGCCCACATCATGCTCGCAGCGGCCTGCAATTACATCCAGGAATGCTCGCGCATCGGCTGGGACCGCTATCCCAATACCACCGCCGGCACGAATCCCGGCTCCCCCACGCAGTACAACAACCGCCCGGGCTCCTCGTATCCGGCTGCTACCGACTCCGACGACCCCTTCCCGGGCGATAGCCCGGCGGTCAGCAATTTCCCGGTGCACGAGGAGACCTTCGGCTGGGTCGATGTGCGCGATGGTACGCCCGGTCCGACGACCCAGGAGGGCCGGATCTGCTATGACCCGACCTTGACCGGCGTGATGTGGTGGCAGTCCACGCCCAATAACCTCCTCCCTGCCTGGCCGGCCCCCACCAGCATCGTGCGCTGTCCGATGTATGTCTGGCAGCGGCCGCCATACGCCACCCAGCTGACCGCCAGCTACAACCCGATCGATCAGAATTCGGCGGATGCCGAATATCTCTGGCCACTGCTGCGCTATCCCGATCCCCAACCGCAGGTCTCCAACGGCTGGACGCCCGGTTCGACCTCCATCAGCACCACCCTGTACGACGACGGGCAGAACGGCGCGACACAGAGCGACTTCATCCATGGCGACCCCACGCCGCGGGTGCAGAGCCAGAACAAGTCATGGTTCCGCATCCTGCGCGACGGACCGGCGACCTTCCTCATCACCGCCGGAGCAGGCGGGACCATGGGCTTCCGCAGCTACAATGAGGCGTTGAACCAGGGATATGCCCAGCTCTTCAACTATGACTCCACCTACTTCCAGAATCTCTCCAGCAGCGAGTTCCGCATCTTCTACCGCGTGGAATGGACAGCTGCGGTGACCGAGGTGACGTATCATTGGATTCTGCACGCGTCCAGCAACAACGGCGCCGATTTCTACACCCAATGGCCGATGAATGCCAGCCACTCCTGGTCCTACGGCTGCCGCAGTCCCGGTTTCGACCGCAATATGGGCGGAACGTTCCGCTGGATCCAGCGCCTTCGCGCGGAGCCGACGAACTGGTAGCATCCATTTCCGATCCTGATCGTCTCAACATTCAGGAATGGTTGGCCATCCCGACGCCAACCTGCCCATTTATAGCAGTGGATGCCATCCTGGATCACGACTATCGTGCGGGACTGGCCTACGGCGAGAGGAGGGACAGTACCCATTGCATGCCCCCATCTCGATTGCAATTCCATCTGGGGGTCACACTGTCGCACCACCGTGTGCGCCAGGACTGTCAGAGATTGCGCAAGGGACGGTCGGGGCAGGACATCGACATCGCATCCCCCCGATGCGCGAGAGGGTGATCACCGGGTGGTCAACGGCAGGCCGCCAGCAGGAGTACAATGCTATTATAGCACCACATGGGGCGTCTGCCCATGGCCCCGGATAATCGAAAGTGGACGTCGCATGCATTCACCATGGAGTTTCCTAAGAGGCCGCATCGCGGCGAGAGCCGCCATCGGCCTCGGGTTCCTGGCTGCGACGTCACTGCCCACGCATGCGCTCGAGGTGACCCCCGACCCAGCCTTCTCGGTGCCGCCAGGTTATACCCTCGCCTGGAGCGACGAGTTCGCGGACTCGGCGCTTGACCTCTCCAAATGGGCGTACCGCACCGATTCCAAGGCCTGGAGCACCCAGAAGCCGGAGAACGTTTCGCTGTCCGGCGGATTCCTCCACTTGTCCCTGAAAAAGGAGCCTGCCGAGGGGAAGAACTACACTGGGGCGGGAATCATCAGCAAGCAATCCTTCCGCTTCGGCTTCTATCAGGCGCGCTGCAGGATACCGGCCGGGGCTGGCTGGCACAATTCATTCTGGATGATGGATTACGATCCTGCGGTCGGAGCCAATCCCGACCATATCGGGAGCCGTGCCAGCAGCATCACCCAGGAACTTGATGCCCTGGAGAACGACTCCAGCCATCTCAACGATTACGAGGTCAATTACCATAAATGGATATCGCCGCATAGGGAGATTTCCATGTCTGGGGTTGTGAATTCACGCCAGAGACGGTCAGGTACTACTTTGATGGCCAGATCGTTCAGTCCGTCGATGTGAGCGGACTCCCCCAAGGGGATCAGCGCATCTGGCTGACCTCGATCGCGCGGTCGCCGTTGGGTGGTGCCACACCGGTGGATGACTCGAAGCTTCCAGGTGAATTCGTAGTCGATTGGGTGCGCTACTATCGCCATGAATGAGGGCATGATCGACCCATCCCACCTGTTCCGGTCGGTGATCTGGGAAAAGCGCTGGAGGTGACGTCGAGATAGGACCGGCGAGTCCATCCGCTGGCCCCCTCGAGGAACCGGACGTGCAGGCTTCCCGCATGCGGTACGCCCGACAGATCCAAGCACGAGCTTTCGCCAGTACAGCCAGGAGTGGCGCAGAACCTGGGTCACCGACCAGGGGCTGTCACCATGTCTTCCTCTCCGGTGACTGGCAGGGTCGATCGCTGCGCTGTTGCCGGTGCGCGAATTATTGTTGTCACCTTGTGCCGATGGCTCTTTGCCTGGTGCGATCACAGGGTGGGGCCGACTCCTGCGGCCGTGCAGCGACGTCCACCAGCGGGAAGGCAGATGGATGAAGATCGAGACCGGAGGCAGAGGCGGATCGCGTGGACTCCCCGTACTCCCGGCGGACTCGCGATCTCCGCAGGACTGCCATCATCACCATAATCCCAGGCCATCACCGGTCCCTCTCATCGCCGCTGGGCCGGGTGCCGACCGCGAGCACCGCGGGCATCGGCAGGAGCAGACCCAGGGGGCTGGAATAGGCCGCACATGAGCGAGCGACTTCCGCCTGGATGGCCGCCAAGTGCGCCGGCTGCTGTGCCGCCAGCAGCGCTCCGGTACGCACGGAGCCGAATCTCATGGTGGCGAAGAATTCGTCCGCATCACGCAGGTGCCAGACCTGGCCGATCTCATGCACCTGCACCTGGCGAAGTCCCACGGCCTCGAGGCTGCGACGGAATTCCGCATGGTCGCTGAAGCGGAAGAACGGCGGACCGGAGGGCAGCACCACGTCCAGCCGGCCATGGGCACGTACCGCATCGAGGATGATGCGGAATCCCACTGCCCGATCCGCAGATGCCCAGACGGTTGCGCCTACGCATCCACCGGGGCGCAAGATGCGGTAGGCTTCTGCCAATGCCTGGTCTGGACGCGCCAGATGGAGCAATCCGTAGGCCATCACCGCCGCATCGACAGACCCGTCCTGGAGCGTCAGTTCCTCGACGTCGCCGACCCGCAGCTCGATCTGGGGATAGCGGGTGCGGCCGATTTCGACCATGGAGGCTGCGAAATCGATGGCCACCGCCCGCGCGCCACGCTGCGCTGCGGCCGCAGCCACATAGCCGGGTCCGCTCGCGAGGTCGACCAGGTGCGTGCCCGCATGGCAGCGTACGGCATCGAGCAGGGGAGCGATCGATTGGGCGGTGAGACTCCGGAACGCAGCATCGTACTGCTCAGCTGCGTTCTGCCAGCCACGCTGCTCGAAGGCGCGGAAGAGCATGGCTGGATCGGACATGGCATCTCGACCTCTGGTCACCTGATGGATGGGATCCGAGGAGGGATATCTTCGACAGGTGCACTGCCTGGATGAACTGGCCGGCAACTGTGCGGGGTCATATGCCGAGGGCAATGCAGCGGCGCCATGTCACTGCACCGGGTTCACCGCTGGACCATGCTTGGCATGGCATCCGTCTTGGCTCGGTTGATCGGCATGGGATGGCGCCCAGTGTGCGGCGGTGCGGCGGTTTCTCGTTCTCCTGCCGCATCATGCAGGCCCACTCTCAGCGCAGGCCCGTCCGCCGCATGCGGCTGGGGATGTCCAGCCGCCACCTGCCAGAGGCACCTGCGAGTTCGCCAAGCGGCCCGCCACTGGCGGTCCTGGCCAGCGCCGGTCGCGCGATCGGCAGGTCGAGCTCCTCGCCCGCCCACAGGCGGATGGCGTCGGCATGGCTGACCACGACCGCGGCCGCGCCACGCTCGATGAGCGCCTGCGCCGACCAGGGCTCGAGGCGGAAGCGCTCGCCCTCGCCATGCCCCAGCAGCAGCCCGCGCGCCTCGCTCGGGAGGGCGCAGGAGGCGGCCTGCGCCGTGCCAGCGAAGACCGCATTGCCGCGCCGCCAGCACATTAGCCCGGTGTGCGGCAGCCACGCTGACAGCTCCACGCCGGCCGGAGGCACGATCCCGTTCAGGGAAACGCATTGCACGGCATCGCCGTCGAGGGCGCGCAGCCGGGCTGCGAAGAAGGCTTCGCTCCCCTGCCGCTGCGGCCACAACCTGATCCCCCCTGCCCCGCGCAGGTCGCCATCGCATCCGGGAGCGACGCACGCCTCGGCCGCCCATCCCGGATGGCTGGCGAGGAATGCTGCGACCACCTGCTCGTCCTCCTCGACATAGGGCGTGCAGGTGCTGTAGACCAGGCGTCCGCATGGCCGGACCAGGCGGCTGGCCTGCTCCAGTAGCTCGAGCTGGCGCTGGGCCATGCGCTCGACCTGCTTGCTGGAGCGCTGCTCATGGCCGCTGCAGGGCGCATCGACCAGCACGGCATCGGCGCAGCCCGGATGGCGCTGGGCCAGGATGTGGACCGGCATGGGCGTGACCACCGCCGAGGCCACGCCCTGGCGGGCCAGGTTCTCCGACAGCACGCGCCGGCGCGGAGGCGAGGCGTCGCAGCACACCAGGAGCCCCTCATCTCCGAGGGCCAGGCCGATCTGCGTCGACTTGGAACCGGGTGCGGCGCAGACATCGATCACCGTCTCGCCCGGCTGCGGATCGAGCAGCACCACCGGCAGCTGGCTCGCCGCGTCCTGGGCATAGATGGTGCCCAGGTGATGGTCGAGGAAGTCGCCGGGATCGGCATCATCGCTGGTGAAGAGGCCGCTGGGACTCCAAGGAACCTGCACCATCGTCCCCCACCCGCTCGGCGTGCCTCGCCGAGGATGCACGCGGATGGCGCGACGGAATGGCCCGGCGACGGCGGCGAGGAAGCTCTCGCCATCGCTCAGCGAGCTGGCGAGCGCCGCGAGCGGCGGCGGTCGATCGCGACTCATCATCGGCTACGGTCCGGCCGCCTACAGCAGGTCATGCAGCGCCCGGGCGAGGCGGGGCAGCTCGGGATCACGGGCACCCATCAGGAGCACCGTATCGCCGGGCATGGCCGCATCGGCCACCCAAGCCAGGAGCTCCTGGTGGTTGGCTGCATAGCCGCAGCCGAGGGAGGCCGGGAGGTCCTGTGCCAGATCAGCGCTGCTGATGTCCTTGGCCACCGTGCCGCCGCTGTAATAGATCTCATGGTAGCAGAAGCGGTCGCCGGGCCGAAGTATTGCCGGCAGCAGCTCGCAGAGCTCGGAGCGCAGGAAGCGTGCCGGGCCATAGCCATGCGGCTGGAAGATGGCGATTAGGCGCTCGCAGCCGGCCTGCGCAGCGCTGATCGCGGCACGGATCTTCTCACCGTTGTGGGCGTAATCATCGACCACGCGGATGCCTGACTCGGTGGTGCCCACGACCTCGAAACGGCGGGCCACACCTGGAAATGAACGCAGCGCAGCGCCCATCGCCTCGGCGGTGATGCCCAGCGCCCGGCCGCACGCAACCGCCGCCGCGGCATTCTCAAGGTTGTGCGCTCCCGGTTGGGGCAGATCGATGGTCAGCTCGCCTTCGGGCAGGCTCATCACCCCACGGGCGCGGTGCGGACCGACGCTGACCACCTCCAGAGGCAGCTCCGCCGCCCCCCCCATCCCATAGCGGATGGCATGCGGATGGCCCGCGCAGGCCGAGAGCGCCTCCGGACAGCCGGCGTTGACCAGGACCGTCCGGCTCTGGTGGGCGAACCGGTCGAACTGGCGATGCAGGTCCCCGACCTCGGCATGGTCGCGGCTGATGTTGTGGATGACGCCGATGGAGGGATGATAGCCGACCAGCGTGCCATCGGACTCGCAGGCCTCGGCCACCACCGCCGCTCCGGCAGCTGCGGCGGTGAAGCCCCCGGCCCCGCCCTCGCCAGACAGCGACGCGCCGCCGAGGATGGTCGCCTGCACCCCGGCCTGGCGCAGCATCCAGGCGATCATCCCGGTGACCGTGCTCTTGCCCGAGGTGCCCGCGACCGCCACCCCTGGCACGGCCCGATCCACCACCTCGGCGAGCAGGGCCGGCCGGGGCAAGATCTCGAGCTTGAGCGCGCGCGCAGCACGCATCTCCGGAGTATCCTGCTCGACCGCTGCGGAATAGACGAAGCGGGTGATGCCCGGCACAACCGCCGCGCCATCCTGGGGCAGCAGGGTGATGCCCTGGGCGCGCAGGCGCCCGGCGAGCTCGGGGTTCTTGCCCTGGTCGATCGAGCGGTCGCTGCCCTGGACCTCATGCCCCCAGGCGCGCATCAGCTGCGCCAGCGGATTCATGCCTGCGCCGGCGATGCCGGAGAAATGGTAGCGTTGCGGCATGGTCGAGATGTACCGGCGACCCGCCGCCAAGGCCAGCGGCAAGCTGGCGGGCGAGAACCCCGTTCAGCGCTCGCTGGCCGTGCTCCCGGCCGGCCGGGAACTGCGCAGACGGCGCAGCTGGAACAGCCGCAGGGCCGTCAAGGGCAGCATCAGGAGGGTGAAGATCCCATGACCGTGGCCGCAGCGGGGGTCATAGTTCTCGCCGACCGGCTTGACCCAGAAGCCATCGACGGCAATGGCGCTCAGGGAATCGCTGTTGACCACCGATACGGTCTCGGTTCCGCTCGCCGCGGGCGGGACGACGCAGGTGATCAGCGTGGAGCTGACAAACACCACATCGCTCGCCGGCAGGGTGCCGAAGAAGACCTGGGAGGCAGGCTGGAAATTGGTGCCGACGATCTCCACCGGCGTCCCCACCAGACCGAAGTTTGGCAGCAGGGCGGTGATGGTGGGTTGGGCTCCGGTGTTCTGGTAGGTGAAGGCGCCGGCGGTGGAGGAGGCCGTGGTCCCATCGCCATTGGTCACCGTCACGGTCGCCGGGCCGGGGGTGCCCGCCGGGGTGAGGCAGACGATCTCGCTGGACGAGACCAGGGTGACTGCGGTCGCCGCAGCGCCGCCGACGGTGACCGTCGAACCGATGAAGTTGCTGCCGGTGATGGTCATCTCCGTGCCACCGCTCGCCGGGGCGTATGCCGGGGTGATCGAGGAGATGGCCGGGGGCGTGCCCTGATAGGAGAAGGAGGCCAGGGCGATCTGGCCATCCTGGGCGGTGAGCTGGACGGTGACCGTGCCTGGCACCATGACCGCGCCGGAGGAGCTGGTGGTGATCTGCGTCGACAAGACCAGCGTCGAGCTGGCCGGGCTTCCGCCGATTGAAACCGTGGTGTTCGCATCGAAGCCGGTGCCGGCGATGGTGATGGGCGTGGCCACGCCGAGCGGTCCCACGGACGGGCTCAGCGAGGTGATGGTCAGGAACGGATCGCTGGTATAGACGAAGCCCAGGGTCGCGGTCTGGCCGTCGGGGTTGGTGACCAGGAGCGAGACCGACTGCGTGGCCACCGGCGTGGTGAGGAGCTGGGGCGCGGTGCAGCTGATGGTGCCCGGGGAGACCGCCAACGCCGTCACCGCGAGGCCATTGATCTGCACCGTGGTTCCGCCAGCGCCGGGGACGAAGTTGGCGCCGGTGATGACGACGGGGGTGAGGCCCGCCAGTACCGATGCGTCCGGAGTCACGCCGCTGATCAGCGGGCCGGGCTGATAGACATAGCTGCCCGCAGCGCATTGGCCGTCATTGTTGATGACCACCACCGGCACCGTCTGGGCGCTGGCATAGCCGGCCAGGGCCGGTGTGGAGCAGGCGATCGACAGGGTGCTGACGGGGGCGCCCGAGAGGGCCTGCTGCCCGGCGACCATCACCGTGACCTGGGCGATGCTGAAGCCGGTCCCGCTGATGGTGATCGCCTGCCCGCCGGCGAAGCCTCCCGCGTCCGGGGCGATGCCGCCGGTGGTGGCAATGGTGGGCGCCGGATTGACGAAGGCGGGATTGGGGGTGACCCCGGTGATGGCGATGATGGCGGAGCTGCCATCCGGGTTGACCACCTGCAACCCGACCTGGCCGGCAGCGGTCAGCGATGCCGGGGTGACGCAGCTGAGGCTGGTCGAGGACGACACCCAGACCGCATCCGCCACCACATTGCCGGAATTGCTGACGATCAGCACCGTGGCTCCGGCCTCGAAGCCGGTCCCGGTCACGGTGACATAGGCGTTGCCGCACAGCGGGTAGGACGGCTGGAGGGGGGAGACCGTGCTGATGGAGACGGCGGCCGACAGCGCGGGAGCGCACGCGGCGACCACCAAGCAGACGATCATGATCAGCCGTCTGACTACTTCGCTCATGTCGACCTCCGCGCACCAGGACCAGGAATCTTCGCGTCCTTCATGTGCGCCGCGACGATGATCGACATCCCCCAGGGCAGTCAATTCGCATCACCGCACGCCGCACCGCCTCGCCGCGCACGCCTGCCGGCCGCCGGACGACCGGCCCAGGCTGGAAATGCGCAGGGGATCGCGGAGCGATCCCCTGGCAGTACGCGCAATGCGATGATCACGGACTCAGGCGAAGTGCGAGAAGGCCTTGTTGGCTTCGGCCATGCGATGCGTGTTCTCGCGCTTCTGGATGGTGGTGCCGGTCTTGTTGTAGCAGTCGATGAGCTCCTGTGCGAGCTTCTCGGCGATCGGCCTGCCCTTGCGCCCACGCACCGCCTCGAGGATCCAGCGCACCGCCAGGGTCTGCTGGCGCTTGCGGTTGACCTCGACCGGCACCTGGTAGTTGGCGCCGCCGATACGCTTGGAGCGCACCTCGACCATCGGCTTGGCATTCTCGATGCCCTGCTCGAAGACCGGGAGCGGATCGACCTTGAGCTTGTCGGCGATCTGCTTCATCGCGCCGTAGAAGATGCCCTCGGCCACGCTCTTCTTGCCGTCGTACATCAGGCAATTGATGAATTTCGAGACCAGCAGGCTGCCATAGCGGCCGTCGGGCTTGACCCCGATGCCGGTCCAGCGCTGGGGCGCGGGGCCCTTGGGCACGCCGCTCTCTGCCAGGGTGATCGAGCCATCCTCGTTGACCTGGACCTCGGCAGCTGGTGCTGCGAGATCGGCCGGGATCTCCTCATGCTCGATGACGGCTTCTTCGCGAGGTTTCTTGGGGGGTGGAAATGCCATGGTATGTTTCCCTGTGACCCGGGGACATGCCCCGGAGGTACTGCGGATGACTCCGCTGATGGATGACGAGCTTACTTCTTCTTGGGCCGCTTGGCGCCGTACTGCGAGCGCGCCTGCATGCGTCCCTGGACGCCCTGGCAGTCGAGCTTGCCGCGGATGATGTGGTAGCGCACGCCGGGCAGGTCGTGGACGCGTCCTCCACGCACCAGCACCAGGGAGTGCTCCTGGAGATTGTGCTTCTCACCCCCGATGTAGGCGGTGATCTCCTTGCCATTCGAGAGCCGCACGCGTGCGATCTTGCGCAGCGCCGAGTTCGGCTTCTTCGGGGTCATGGTCTTGACCTGCAGGCAGACGCCGCGCTTGAACGGATTCGACTCGAGCTGCGGGCTCTTGCTCTTGCTGCGCTTCTGCTCGCGCCCCTTGCGGATGAGCTGATTAATCGTGGGCACTGACGGACTCCTGAATGGGGGTGCGGACGATAGCCGGGATCTCGGGGATTACAACCGGGGGGCCCAACTTGTCGATCTTGATGAGCTTGTAGACCGCGAAGCCGGTGCCGCAGGGGATCAGATGGCCCAGGATGACGTTCTCCTTGAGGCCGGTGAGCGGATCCCTGCGCCCGGCGAGGGCGGCATCGGCCAGCACCTTGGTGGTCTCCTGGAAGGATGCCGCCGAGATGAAGGATTCCGACTGCAGCGCAGCCCGGGTGATGCCCATCAGCTTGGGCTCGAAGGTGGCGGGACGCTTGCCTTCTGCGAGCGCGCGCTGGTTCTCCTCGCGCACGCGGATCTTGTCCACCAGCTGGCCCTGGAGGTAGGGCAGATCGCCCGGATCCATGACCTCGACCTTGCGCAGCATCTGACGGATGATGGTCTCGATGTGCTTGTCGTCGATTTTCACGTTCTGGGCACGGTAGACGGCCTGGATCTCGGCGAGCAGGTAGTCCTGCAGCGCCTCCTCGCCGCATACCCGCAGCAGGTCCTTGGGCACCAGCACGCCGTCGACCAGCGCATCGCCGGCCTTCACCCGATCGCCCTTGTGGACGCGGTAGTGCTTGCCCTGGGGGATGGAATGCTCGACCTCGGTGCCAGAATCGCCATGCACCACGATGGTGCGCTTGCCGCGCTTGCGCTCGCCGAAGTCGACCATGCCGTCGATCTCGGCCATCACCGCCGGCTCCTTGGGCGGACGCGCCTCGAAGAGCTCGGTGACGCGCGGCAGACCGCCGGTGATGTCATGCGTGCCGGCGATCTCGCGCGGCGTCGACGCCAGCAGCGTACCACCCGAGATCTTCACGCCCTCGGCGACGCGCAGCGTCGCCTTCTCGGGGATCGGATAGTGGGCGATCGGCTTGCCCGAGGCGTCCTCGAGCACGACCTGGGGATGGAGGTCGCCTTTGCCCTCGAGGATGATGCGGTTGATGATGCCGGTGGCCGGATCGCGCTCCTCGCGCATCGTCACTTCGGGGATGATGTGCTCGAAGCGCACCGTACCGCCGACTTCGGAGAGGATCGGGATGTTGGCCGCCTCCCATTCCGTCAGCATGTTGCCCTTGTCGACCTGCTTGCCGTCGGTGTAGAACAGCACCGAGCCCACCGGCACCTTGAAGCGCTCGATGGTGCGGCCGTTCTTGTCCTGGATGGCGAGCTCGCCGTTGCGGTTGAGCACCACCACCTTGTTCTCGCCATTGACGACCGTGCGCAGGTTCTCATACACCAGCTTGCCGGACTTGCGCGCCTTGTAGTTGGTATCCTCGGTCTTGACGCCTGCGACACCGCCGATGTGGAAGGTGCGCATCGTCAGCTGGGTGCCCGGCTCGCCGATCGACTGGGCGGCGATGATGCCTGCCGCCACGCCGAGTTCGACGCAAAGCCCGCGGCTGAGGTCCATGCCGTAGCATTTCTGGCAGATGCCGCTCTTCGATTCGCAGGTCAGCGGGCTGCGCACGCGGATCTTCTCGAAGCCCAGGGCCTCGATGGCCTTGGCCTTGTCGCGGCTGATGATGTCGTTCTCGCGCACGATCACCTCGTCGGTGATGATGTCGACGATGGTGTCGCGGGCCGTACGGCCG
>Ga0302279_10005802_pt1 | contig 13550 bp, 9 predicted proteins | sample III_Bog_N3_3_FD_194541 | JGI IMG/M metagenome (GOLD analysis project Ga0302279, IMG submission 194541) | Peat permafrost microbial communities from Stordalen Mire near Abisko, Sweden - III_Bog_N3_3 | ecosystem: Environmental > Terrestrial > Soil > Wetlands > Peat | place: Sweden: Abisko...
AGGACGTCGTATTCAGTCGCACCTCGCCAACCGTGGCTGGCCCAAACATCCCAGCCGGAGAGTCGCCTTGGCACACGATGCTCGTGGCCGGCTTCGGGTCTGGCGGACGCGGCTACTACGCGATGGATGTCACCGACCCGCGAGTATCGGGTGTGCACACCCCCGCGTTTACCGACTATCTCACGCACGTGACGTCCGGTGCGAGTCCCACCTTGTCGCCGAGCGGCCCGCACTTCCAGTGGCAAATTACGGGCGTCAATCTGGCCGGCAATTCGACCTATGCGCCGGCAATAACCTCATCGACCGAGCTCTTCGGCAACACGTCCGGCACCCCGGCGATCGCGACGGTCTTCGCGGATCCATCCATGCAGTCCGCGAGCACGGTGTCGACTGGACTCTCCCCGCAAGAGATCGGTATCGCCATTCTCCCCGGCGGCACCAACGGGGCGCCTGTATCCGGCCTTACGTGCCCCCGGGAGCTTTACAGCAACTACAGCGCGTACTCGACGTCCTCCCCGCTGTTCTCGGGGATCAACATGGGCAAGGCATCCCAGCTGTCCGCTTCGAGCAACGTCGCGAGCGCATTCAACCTCTCGGACCCGAACTTCCGCCCGCGGGTGCAGGTTCGCCAGTGGGGAGCAACATGTGGGACGAACGTCCCGGGGCGTTCTGTCATGGTCGTGAGCGTCGCGACGGGTCAGGTCCTCGCCGTGTTCGCACGACACACCCCCTCCTCGTGGACCTCGTCGAAGGCCGCGAATACGTGGGACGTCCCGAGCGACGGCAGCGGGACCCCTTTTATCAATTCTCAGCTCCTCATCCCGACGCCGCTCGATTCGCCCATGACGGGCACGCCGGTCGTGTATCCGTCAGGGGTCGGCGTGGTGGCCCAGACATTTTATCTGGGTGATGCCGACGGGACGCTCTGGAGGTTCGATATCAGCGATCCGAATCCGCTGAACTGGTCGGGGGCAATCTTCGCGGACGCCTACTCGCCTGCGGCCGACAACTTAAATGGGAATGGCGGGCTCGACCTCGCCACGGCGGGCCCCGCGGCGCCGGACGGGCCCGCGCTGGATTCGGAGCCGATATCGGTCCCGCCGGTGTTGGCGCTCGACTCGACAGCGACGCTGACGGTGAACTTTTCGACAGGTGATCAGACCGCTTTCAACGCGTGCTACTCCGTGCCTGGTCTGAGCCCGACGGTGGTCGCAAGCAAGAATCAGAGCAGCTTTTGCACCACGTATGTGAAACCGACGGCGGTCAGCGGTCCTGTGGCTCCGGCGACGAACTTCCTCTACTCCGTCGCGGAGACGAGGGGTGGCAGCGGGTCGACCCCGCTCGCGCGCGTCAACTGGTTCAACGAATTCACGTCGGGCGAACGCGTGACCGGACCCATGGCCGTGTTCAACGGGATTCTATACTTCGCGACCTATACCCCCTCGACTTCGATGGGCGGCTCGACCTGGGGCAGCGCGCCGACGGCCTTCGCGGCGAGCTCCGCCTGCGATACCGGCGGTCCGAACCTCTATGCGTGGGATTTCGTGCACCCCGCGCCGTCGTGTAGCTACGGGCCGGGGTCACCACAGGTCGGCTGCGGCGGCGGTGGTTCGCTCGACCCGAACTTCACCGACCCATCGGCAGGCTCGACCGACTTAGGCTCCAGCTCCAAAGCCGGGCAGGGTCGACTTCACACCATCGCGAATCCGACCGGGAGCCCGCCGGCACTCCCCTCCAACACGGTGGTTCCCGGGGTCACGGTCGGCCAGACACCGAGCTGCGTCACTGTGCTGGCGACGCCGCAGGATGCGTATTCGGGGGCTCTGCACAACGCCTTCACGAGCTCGACCGGCGGGACGTACACGCTCACCGCAAACATCGGGAAGAAGTCGGTCAGCGGGGCGTCGTCCAACATCGTGAAGCAGGCCGTGAAGTCCCCCACATCGCCGACCATCGTGGATTCGTGGGCAAGCATCGCGGAGTAGGCGACCCCGCTCGCGCGGCATACGGTGTCCCTTTACCTCCACGAGCGAGTACGCTGCGCGTCATGACGGCGTCCCAACCGCGCATCCTCGAGGCTCGTGCGCGCGCGGCGTTCGCCGTGTGCGTGATGGTGGTCGGCGCGTGCAATCGAGACAAGCCGCCTGCGCCGGTGCGCGCGACGGCGTTGCCTCCCCCGCAACCGTCCGCCAGGGTGGATCGTCTCGCACCTGGAGAGCTCGTCGAGGGCACTGAACATGCTTTCGAGCTAAAGCTGCCCGTCGGTATTCACGTCACCAATGCGTTCGCGAGCGTCGTCTATGCATGGGGCCAGGTCGACCCCATGGAGGTCGCGAATTTCATACGCGCGGAGGTGAGCGGCGGCGCGGTTACAGTCGGCGCGGCCGCAACCGTGTTCGATCGCGTGACAACTGCCGGCAATCCGGCGCGGCTCCTGCGCATTCGCGTCGACTCCGGCGCTCAGGGTAGAGTCGCACATCTCGAGATTCAGGACGTGACGCCGACGCCGGTGCCAGCCGCGTCGAGCACCGCGGAGCGCTGGCGACAGGTCGGCCTCACGCCAGATGGCAAGCTGCTCGATCCGTCGCATCTGCGTTGAAGTGAGAGGTCTTTGCGGGGCCCGGTGTCGGTGTTAGACGAGGCCTCCCATGACGAGCCCCGGGCAGGAGCAAGCTCGACGAGCAGGTCGCGGGGGCATCGCGGTGCTCGGCGCGAAAGTATTCTTCGTCGTCTCGGGTCTTGCCCAGCAGGTGCTGCTGCCGCGCGCGATCGGCCTGGCCGGCTACGGCGCGCTCGCCCGCGTCCTCGCGATCGCGAGCATCTTGAACAACGTGGTCGTGGCGAGCTCCGTTCAAGGGGTAAGCCGCGTCGTGGCGCGATCCCTGGGCAACGAGAGGGACGCTTTTCGCGCCGTCTTCAGGGTGCACGTCCCGCTCGCTCTACTGCTAGCAACCACGTTCGCCATCTTGGCGCCGCTGTTTGCGGCGTTCGAGGGGGCCCCACACATCGCGCTGCCACTCGCACTGATGGCGGGCGTCGTCCTCCTGTACGGGACCTACGCGCCGATCGTCGGCCTCATCAACGGTCGCGGCGAGTTCGGCCGTCAGGCTGGCCTCGACATCACGTTCGCCGTCCTGCGCACAGTCGCAATGGTCGGCCTGGGCTGGCTCTTCGTTCACCAGAGCCACGCGGGAGTCACGGGCGCAACGCTCGGCTTCGTAGTCGCCGCCGCGTGCATCGTCCCGCTCGCGATGCGCGTCGCCTTTCCGCTGCGGACGACGGCGGAAGGGGCGCCGGTTCCGCCGCCAAGCGCGATCGGCTACATGCTCGAGTTGGCCCCTCTGGCCGCGGCACAGTTCTTCACGAACGCGGTCATGCAGGTCGACATTACCCTGCTCGGCCATTTCCTCTCTGCGCGCGACGCGAGCAACGTCACTGCGGCCGACGAGTGGGTCGGCGTGTACCGGGCGTGTGAGCTGTTCGCGTTCTTGCCCTATCAGCTGCTTCTCAGCATCACGCAGATCCTCTTCCCCATGCTGGCGCGCGCCAGAGCCGAAGGGGACATGGTCCGGGTGCGCCTCTACGTGGAGCGCGGCGCGCGTCTGGCGGCGTTGGCGTGCGGGTTGATGGTCGCCGTGCTCGTCGCGATACCAGAGTCCGTCCTGCGTTTCGCGTTCACGCCCGACATCGCCGAGCGGGGGGCCCATACGCTTCGAATCCTCGCGCTCGGTCAGGGCGCGTTCACGATGCTGGCGATTGCGACGACGATCCTCGCGAGCCTCGGTCGCGAGCTCCGCGCAGCGTTGCTCACGCTCTCTGCGCTCTCGACGGTAGTCGTGGCATGCGTCGTGCTCGCCTCGCGAGCAACGTTCGGCGAAGCACAACTCCAGGCCACGGCATTGGGCACGAGCATCGGGTTGACCCTTGCGCTGGTTTTCGCCGCCTGGCAGGTCAACAAGGCTGCTGGCGGGTTTCTCCCCGTCGCTGCCGCCGTTCGTATCTTCGCAGCACTGGCCATCGCGGGAGGCGTCGGCTCACTCGCGCCCGCGAGCGGTCGAATGCTGACGCCGTTCATCGCGGTCGGCATCGCGCTACTCTACGTCGTCGTCCTCATCGTGTCGCGAGAGCTGACACGAGAAGATATTCACGCACTTCGTTCGTTGAAAAACTAGAGGGTGCGCGGCCGGTCCGGCCCGCCGCGCACCCCCATACCCGGCCCGATTCCTCAGGAGCTGGCTTCACCTCGCCTTCCTGGCCGCACGGGACCGGAGGCAAGAATCGTTTGCCGCAGCGTGCTCTGCAACTCGACGTTCTCGATCAGCGTATCGCGTGAGCGCTCGCGACCATTCCCGAGCGGAGTCCCCGCGAACGACAGGTGGTTACCCGTCTTGTCGACAAGACCACGAGCGAGCCCGAGATCGATGAGCTCGGCTGCGCAGTCGACCCCTCTGCCCCAGCGGATCTCGAACTCGGCCTCCGTGAACGGAGGAGCGCACTTGTTCTTGGCCAGCTTGACGCGCGTGCGGCCTCCGACCGGCTCGTCGCCGATCTTCACTTGCGCGATGCGTCGCACGTCGAGGCGCATCGAGGCGTAGAACTTGAGGGCGTTTCCACCGGTGGTCACCTCGGGGGACCCGAACGTCACGCCGATCTTCTGCCGCAGCTGATTCAAGAAGATCAGCGTTGTCCCGGTGCGATGCGTGATCGCCGTCAGCTTCCGCAGCGCTTGGCTCATGAGCCGCGCCTGGAGCCCCATGTGCTGATCTCCCATGTCCCCCTCGAGCTCGGCTTTCGGAGTGAGGGCGGCGACCGAGTCGATGACGATGAGATCCACCGCAGCACTGCGGACCAGCATCTCCACGATCTCGAGCGCCTGCTCACCCGTGTCGGGCTGCGATACGAGCAAGCGGTCCGTCTCGACCCCGATACTCCGCGCGTAAGTGACGTCGAGCGCGTGCTCGGCGTCGACGAACGCCGCGATGCCACCGTTGCGCTGCGCTTCCGCGATCGCATGCAACGCGAGCGTCGTCTTCCCGCTCGACTCCGGGCCGTAGATCTCGATGACGCGCCCCTTCGGGTATCCACCGACCCCCGTCGCCATGTCGAGCGCGAGTGAGCCGGTAGGTATCGTTGCGACGGGCTCCGCGTCCTCCTCGTCTCCCAGGGCCATGATGGCCCCCTTTCCGAACTGCTTTTCGACGGCGATGACTACGCCCTTCAGAACCTTCATCTTCTCGGTCAATTGCTCCATCATGATGCGACTCTCCGTTCCCTCGATGGAAGTCGTGCGTCTCCGGCCTCGAGGGGCAATCGGTGACGCTCTCGCGCCCTTCCGGGGCACGAAACTCTTTGGGTTCGGCTCAGGCCGCCGATACGGCGACGGCGAGCGCAGTGCGATCGAGCACGCGGTACGAGATGGCCTCGGCGACGTCGGCCGGTCTCACTTCGCCCACGCCGTCGAGATCGGCGATCGTCCGCGCGATGCGCAGGAGCTTCACGTACGCGCGCGCGGAGAGCGACAGACGTTCCACCGCTCTGCGTCGCGCGTCGACAGGAGCGCGTTCATGGAGCACGTCGTCTCGTGACGCGCGGCGCGCCCAAGCTGCACGGCGCGGGCACGCTCGACCCGCTGTCGGACGGCGCGGCTCGACTCACCGAGTACGCCCGCTTGGAGCGCCGCGACGTTCACGGGGGGCAAGACCACGTGAATGTCGAGACGGTCGAGGAGAGGCCCGCTCAGTCGCGCGCGGTACGCGGCCACACGTTCGGTCGAGCATGCGCAGCGAGACGTGCCGTCCCCGCGATATCCGCACGGACACGGGTTCATGGCGCCCACGACGAGCGGTCGCGCGGGGAAGGTCGCCTTGGCTTGGGCGCGAGAGATCGTGACCACTCCGTCCTCGAGCGGTTGCCGTAGCGCCTCCAGCGCGCCTCGTTTGAACTCCGCGAGCTCATCGAGAAAGAGCACGCCGTGATGCGCGAGGCTCACCTCCCCGGGACGCGGAGCGTCGCCACCGCCGACCAACCCGACCTCGCTCACGGTGTGATGAGGCGCGCGAAAGGGGCGCGCTGGGACGAGGCCGCGCGTCGCACCGAGAAGACCGCTGATGCTGTGAATGGCGGTGACCTCGAGCGCCTCTTCGGGCGTGAGCGTCGGCAGGATCCCAGGGAGCCGCCGCGCGAGCATCGTCTTCCCCGCCCCGGGCGGACCGATCATCAAGAGGTTGTGTCCCCCTGCGGCCGCGACCTCGAGAGCGCGCCGCGCGGACGCTTGACCGCGTACATCGTCGAGGTCTGGACCCATCGGACCTGCGGCGGGCGTGGCCGCAACCGGCGCGGGCAAGACGTAGTCGCCTCGAAGGGCATCGAGAAGCTCTCGGATCGTTGCGACGGTTCCGGTAGAGACCCCCTGAACGAGGGCCGCCTCGCCCCCGTTGCCATCGGGCACTATCGCTCGCTCCATCCCGAGCGCGCGTACTCCGACCAGCCTGGGGAGAACGCCGCGCACCGGATGCACCGCCCCGGTGAGCGAGAGCTCGCCGAGAAAGAGCGTCCCCACGAGCGCGTCAATCGGGACCCGCCGAAGGGCGGCCAGCGTCGCGGCGGCGATGGCCACGTCGAAAGCGCTCCCCGTCTTCCGCACGTCTGCGGGCGCGAGGTTCACCACCACGCGGTACTCGCTCAGGTCGACACCGATCTGCGCGAGCGCGCTCTTCACGCGGACGCGGCTCTCTCGCACCGAAGCTTCGGCGAGACCTACGAGCTCGAACGAGGGGACCCCGCGCGCAACCTCCACCTCGACGCGAACGAGATGGGCATCGAGGCCGACGAGGGTCGCGCTGTGCGCAGTGGCGAGCATGACCACCGATATAGCGAGCGTCGTGCCACGAGCGCGGCGCTACGATTCCGCGGTGTTCGAGGGCTCACCCTCCGTCGCGGACGAAACCGATGTGTCCGTGGACGCGTCCCGCGGTCAGCGCGGAGTACAATCCAGATCTACGTCGGCCGAGCCGCCCGTGGAGGCGACGTTGCTCACCGTGATGTCACTCACCGCTTGCACCATGCACGTGCTCGTCGCGGAGAAGAGTGACGCCGCTCCTCCGCCGAGGACCTTGGACACGGCGCCCGTCGGGCCGATCGTGAGCGTCAGCTTGATGTGACCGGCGAGCGGCGTCTTCGTCTGTTTGAGGCCGTCGCGGTAGCACTCGGTGAACTTCCACGACGGAAGGGCGGCGCGTACGTCATGCGCGGACACTCCGCTCGCCCGCGTGACGCTGGGGCTTGCGGCCGACGTCACGAGGCTGAAGCCCTCGACCGCGGGCGCGGGCGCGGCAGATGCCGCGGACGCTGTAGGAGTGGCCGGAGCAGCGGTCATGACGGGCGTGGCCGCGGCGTGAGCAGGAGCCGATGGGGGCGCGAGCGTAGAGGGGGTCGCGGTCGACGCTGCGCTCACGTGGCCTGCACCCGAGCTTGGATGGACGTTCGGCGTCGCCGGGCTAGTCGTGGACGCGCTCGCCACGCTCGCGGACGGCGCCGCGGCCTCCGCGACGGGGGAGGAGGTCGCGGTCGGGGACGAGTCTGCCGCGGTGACCAGCGGTGCAGCCGTCGCCACCCCCTTGGTCGGGCTCGCCATCTGCGTCACCCCGAATGCCGCGAGCCCCGCACCCATAAGGAGCGCGACCGCGCCTAGCACCCATAGATTGGTCTGGGTCACCGGCAATGGCGGGAGCACCGCCAGCCCGCTCGACGTCCCGATAGGCTGGAACTGACCGTGGACGACGTCGGGCGGGCGATAGCTCCCGACGTCCGAGACAGCCAGCCCCACGGTCTCGGCGTTCTCGAGTGCGCGACTCCCGGAGCGCGGCACGGAGATCGGCACCGACGGGTTGCGCGAGATCTCGCTGCCGAAGAACGAGCGGAGCGCCGCTCGCATCTCACGCGCGGACTGGTACCGGTCCTCCGGACGCTTCGCGAGCGCCTTGAGACAGATGGTCTCGAGAACGCGATGGACGTTCGGTTGAAGAACCGACGGCAAGGGTGGCGGTTCGTTGACCTGCTTGAAGACGATGCCGAGCGCCGTCTCCGCCTCGAACGGCAACCGACCGACGACGAGCTGAAAGAGGATGACGCCGACCGAGTAGAGGTCGCTGCGGGCATCGAGCGGATTGCCCATCCCCTGCTCCGGCGACATGTACTCCGGCGTGCCGACGACGAGCCCCTGCGTCGTGAGCGGCCCCTTCGCCGTCTTGCCGCCAGGGCCGTCCAATCCTGTAGCGGCGCCTGCGAGCGTCTTTCCGTTGATCTTCGCGATGCCGAAGTCGCAGACCTTCACGACGTCGACGCGGTTCCCCTCGTCGTCCGTCGAATCGAGAATCATGATATTCTCGGGCTTCAGATCGCGGTGAACGACCCCCATGTCGTGCGCGACGACGAGCGCGGCGAGCGCCTGCGTGAGGATGTCGACCGAGCGAGACTCGGGGAGCGGACCGTCGTCGATGATGACGCGCAGGAGATCGCGCCCGTCGAGGTACTCCATCGCGATGTAGAGCAGCCCGTCCGGATCGGTGCCGAAATCGAGGACGCGCATCGAGTTGGGGTGATCGAGCCGGCTCGCGGCCATCGCCTCGCGCTGAAACCGCGCAGCGAACATCTCGTCGTGGGCGAGGCTCGGGTGAAGCACCTTGACCGCGACCGTCTTCTCGAGAGCGACCTGGCGCGCGCGGTACACCTGCCCCATGGCGCCGCTGCCGAGGTGGGCTTCGATCAGGAATTTCCCCGCGATGGTGCGACCGACGAGCGAGTCATCCGGGCGAGCCATGCGCCCGAGTGTATCGCGCTAGCGGCCGCGCGCCACTCTATCCGCGAGCCCGTCTTCGCTGGACGTGACGGCGGGTGACGCGCGAGACTGCGCCGCGGAGAATCGCATGCCCATCCGCCCCGACATGGTAGGCCTCGTCGTCCACGATCTGGAGCGTTCCCTGGCGTTCTACAGGCTCCTCGGCCTCGAGCCAAAGGCCCCCGAAAAGGGGGAAGGCTACGTCGAGGTCATCACGCCGAACGGCTATCGGATCTCGTGGAACACGGTCGCCATGGTGAAGGGGATCGATCCGACGTGGACCGAGCCCCATGGCCACCGGATGGAGCTGGCCTTTCGGTGCGACGACCCCGACGAGGTGAACGCGACCTATGCGAGTGTCCTCGCCGCCGGGCACATCGGTCACAAGGAGCCGTGGGACGCGTTCTGGGGGCAACGCTATGCCGTCGTGAACGACCCCGACGGCAACCACGTAAGCCTCTTCGCGCCGCTGCCCACCTCGACGTAGCAGCCTTCAGCCGCCGGTAGCGCCGACGCCCACGCGCTTTCTGACGACCCACTCGGCCCCGTCGAACGCTTCGTACGCCTCGTAGACGTCGCGCCCGGGGAACTCCGCCGCGACCGCGTCGACGGGCATGTCGTACGGCACCGCCAGATACAGCACCGGTCGGTCGAAGAACGGACCGTTCCTCGCGTAGCGCGTGGGGAAGCGCGCGCGCACGACCACGATGCCATCATGAACGCCGTCCTTCTCGATGGCCTTGTAGAGCCCTTCGCGCTCCCAGTGGAGCGGGAGGCGGAACATCAGAAACGACGCGATCTGCGCCGGCGCGAAGACGAGCGCGGCGACGGCGATCGCACGCGTGAGCCCGAGGCCGATGCGCGCGGAGAGCATGTCGCGCGTGGCGGTCCACCCGGGGCCCGCGAGGAACGAGACCGTGAGCAGAACGGTCGACAGGTACCGCGGTCGCGCGCCGTCGTCCGGGTCGGAGACCATCGGCAGCATCGTCACGAGGATCACGAGCGAGATGGCGATCGAGACGTTGCGCATGGCACGCGCAGGGTGCGCCGGGCCCACGGCGAAGGCGCCCACGATAGCGACGATCACGCTCCCTGCGACCGTCCAGTCGACCGTGAACGCGCGGACAATGTCGATGTGGTGAAACTGCTGGAGCGGGCTCACGAGGTTCAGGAGCGAGATCGGGTGCACAGCCGCGACCGCGCCGTAGATCGCGGCGAACGTGGGCTCGTACACGTGGTAGCCGTCGACGAACGGCGAGCCGAACTGGCGGTTCTGGTACCAGAGGTTGCCGGCGAAGAACGGCACGACGCCGGCGATAGAGAAGACCACGAGGCGCGGCGACTTCAGCACCAGAAGCCCGGCGCCGAAGAGCACCGCGTCGAGCGGGCGCGTGATGAACACGAAGCCCAGAGAGAGACCAAGGATGACGAGCCATCCGTCGCGCTTGTCGTGCGTCCAGCAGGAGACCGCGCTGAACCCAAGCGCGAGCAGCATCGTCGACGTCGGGTGCGAGTAGAACGTCGACGCGTGGAACGCGAAGAGCGGCGCGAGCCCCAGGACGAGCAGCGTGATCCACGCGCACTTGGCGCCGAGCTCACGACGGGCGGTCCACCACGCGAGGACGAGGGTGAGGACCCCTTCGAGGGGAGCCACTAGCCACGGCACTCCTGCCCGCACTCCGAGCGAGAGGACGAGCGCGGCTCCGGGCGGATACTTGCTGCGCACCCACTCGTCGATGATGACGTGGTCGACGCGGAAGAGGACCGCCTTCGCCGGAGCGTCGGTGTGGAGCAGGCCGCGGGCGAAGGCTTCGGCCTGGAGGTAGACCGAGTATTCGTCCCCCGAGTAGGGGAAGGCGTCGAAGGCGTAGCGCGACAGGACCGCGTACACGACGCCGAGAACCGCGACGACGAGCAGCGGCAGAACGTCTCTCGCCGTGTACCTCGTGGCTTCGGGGCTGCTCATCGACCGCCTCGCGGTCTAGCGCAAGTTGGTGCGCGCGTGGGGATCCGTCGCATCGCCATGTGCATGGATTCGCGGTCGCTCGTGCGGTGCGGTAAGGGAGAGCCGTCATGACCGGGCCAGATCGCGCGCGTTCGGACGGTCCGGTCCCAGGCACGCTTACGCTCCCTCTGGCCATCGCCGTCGCCGTGGGCCTTAGGCTCCCCACGTTCCGCTACCCGCTCGTCTCGGACGACGAGGCCATCTACGACGCGATGGCGCAGGTCGTCGTGCGCGGCGGCACGATGTACCGGGAGACGGTCGACCACAAGCCTCCGGGGCTCACGTACACGTACAGCGCGGTGCGCGCGCTCGTCACGCACGTCGGCGGCTCGTTCGGCGCCGTCATGACCGGGGTGCACGCCACGGGGATCCTCTTCGTCGTCCTCACGTGCGTCGCGCTCCACGCCGTCGCGCGCGAGACCCTCGAGCCTCGCCTCGCCCCCATCCCTCCCCTGCTCTACGCGTTCGCGAGCGCGACCAGCGTCCCCCCCGATTCGCTCGCCGTGAACGGTGAGCTCCTGATGAACCTTCCGACCGTGCTCGGCGTGGTGTGTGTGCTGCGCGCTTCGCGGCTCGATCGCGACACTCCATGGATCGCCTCCGCCTGGAACGTCGCCGCGGGCGCGCTCGCAGGGGTCGCCGCGCTCTACAAATACCAGGCGGTCCTCGTCGGCCTCTCGTTCTTCTTCCTCCTCCCTCTGCCACGCACCCGCGGCGCCATGGGCGCGTTCGTCGCAAGCCTCGCGCGACGCGGCGCGGCGCTCGCTCTCGGCCTCGCGCTCCCTGTTGCAGCCGCGTACGTCTTCTTCGTCCAGCGCGACGCGCTCCCGGAGGCCATTCGATGGGGGCTGCTCTTCAACCGGTCGTATCTCGCCGAGGGGCCCGACTTCGCGACCGCCGCGAGCCGCTTCGGGATGCAGCTCCTCGGCGTGGTGTTGCCGAGTGGCCTCCTCTACGGCGCGGCGCTCTTCAGCGCGTCGCGGCTCCTTCGAAGACAATCGTCGCCTCTCCTCGGCATCACGCGCGGCCAGGGATTGCTCCTCGCGTGGGCCGTCGAATCGCTCTTCTGCGTCACGCTCGGCCAGCGCTTCTTCGGCCACTATTTCCTCCAGCCCGAGCTCCCTCTGTCGCTCCTCGCGGCAGGCCCCGTCGCGCATCTCTGGGAACGTCGTCCGCGCGTGACGGCCCTCGCACTGGCGATTCCTGCGACGGTCTTCTTCGTCATCGCGACGCTCCCAGAATACACCGCGAAGCTCGTCTACGCCGCCGATCCGGACTACTGGGCGATCGGTCGCGCCGTCGCCGCGCGCACGAGGCCGACCGACACGATCTGGGTCTGGGGGAACGTGCCGCAGGTCTACTTCACGGCCGCGCGCATGCCGGGCGTTCGCTTTACTTTCTGCAACTACCTGACAGGGCTCTCGCCAGGATCGCGCTCCGAGCTAGATCCCAACTTCGACTCTCGCAAGAACGCCGTGCCGGGCGCGTGGGACATGGTGGTGCACGACCTCGACGACAACCGACCCGCAGTCATCGTCGACACAGCCGCCGGCGCGATGAAGTCGTACGGCAAGTTCCCGATCGCGTCGTTCCCGGTGCTGGCCGACTACATTCGCGCGCACTACCGAGCCGACGGAGCCGTCGATGGGGCCGTGCTCTACCGTCGGGTGGACGACGGGGTGCGTGGGTCGTGAGCCTGTACTAAGAGCGGGCTCGTGAAAGACCGAATCGGAGACCTCGTCGCGCGGCTCTCGGGCTGGGCTGTCGTGCACGCTCGCCTCGTCATCGTCCTCAGCTGGGTGGTGGCCATCGGCTCCGGGCTGCTCGCGTCTCGCCTCGACGTCTTCGGCGACTTCTCGAACCTGCTCCCTCCCGACACCGAGTCTGTGCGTCACCTGCGCGCGCTCGAAAAGCGGACGCGCGTCCTGGCGGACTACATGGTCGGCGTCGAGAGCGCGGACCCGGTCGCGCGCGCGGATGCGGGCAAGATGCTCCGCGAGCGGCTCGACGCGGTCGACCACGATCTCGTCTCGGGGATCACGTCGGACCAGCACGCGCCTCGGCAGTTCGCGTGGGACAACCGCTTCCTCTTCGCGTCGCTCACGGATCTCACGCGCGCCAGGAGCGCCCTCGACCGCAAGCTCGCCGAGGCGAACCCGATGTACGTCTCTCTGGAGGATGATCCTCCCGCAGGTGCACCCGCTCCCGTCGACGATCTCGAAGCCAAGCTCGACAAGGCCAAAGCCGACGCCGCCGAGCAGGCCCCGTTCATCTCGAAGGACGGCCACCTTCAGCTCATGATCGTGCGCACCACGTTCACCTCGGACGACAGCGTGCGCGGCCCGAAGCTCAACGAGCTCATCTTCGCAGCGGCGCACGACGTCGAGGCGAAGTACCCCACGGTGAAGGTCGGCGTCGCCGGCGACGTCATCACGAGCCTCATCGAGCACGACTCGCTGCTCAAGGGGATGGTCGCGTCCACCCTCGCCACCATCGCGCTCGTCGTCGGGGCGCTGCTCCTCTACTACCGGTCGACGCTCGCGGTCGGCGCGCTCTTCTGGTCGCTCCTGGTCGGCGTCGTCGCCACCTTCGCGTTCACGCGGCTCACCATCGGGCATCTCAACCTCGCGAGCGCGTTCCTCTCGTCGATCGTCATCGGCAACGGCATCAACTGCGGCCTCATTCTCCTGGCCCGCTACCAGGAGGAGC
>Ga0302279_10005803_pt1 | contig 13549 bp, 14 predicted proteins | sample III_Bog_N3_3_FD_194541 | JGI IMG/M metagenome (GOLD analysis project Ga0302279, IMG submission 194541) | Peat permafrost microbial communities from Stordalen Mire near Abisko, Sweden - III_Bog_N3_3 | ecosystem: Environmental > Terrestrial > Soil > Wetlands > Peat | place: Sweden: Abisko...
CTATCGCAAGCGCTGAAAGCGCGACACATACCAGCCTAGGCCGAAGGCCTAGGTTGGCTGCCCACCGAAAATACGAGGGCTGAAGGCCCGACACAAGGCGAGGCCACAAACCACCACTGACAATTACCCTTCGCCGGCTCTGCCTGAGCAAACTGGAGCATTTCGCTCCCGCCCACGCTCCAGACCGTCCCTCGATACCTAACCCGCCCGCGCAAGAAACACCCGCCTGCAACCGTGGATTTCGCATCTCACGATTAGGCACAATCGAACCCCTGCCCGGAGCCTGCCATGTCCTTTGGAATTTACGCAGTCGGATATCTGATCCTCATTATCGGCATCGCCTACCTCGCGCACCTGATGCGTATTCCGGACCACTACGTCTTCGCCATTGCCATCATTCTGTTCGGCGCAGGCATTGTCTCCGGCGTGCAGGCTACCCGCGGCAAAGACCCCAACTAATCCGTTGCGCCCGCCATGCCGGCAGCCGGCCGCAAGCTCCGTCCTCGAACTACCTGCACTACCCAGGCCGCGCAGCACACCGAGCCCAGCACAAACCAGCACGCCCCCGCACCCGAAAGCGCACGATCTAAGCCCAGCGGCTGTGCAGCAGTCTTGCCCGCCGACAGCCCGACCGGCACAATCATTGCCCCAAAGAGCGCAACCAGCAGCGCCAGCAAAAATATCACCGCGCCAATCCGCGGCGGCCCATGGCTGCGGTACAGAAAGAAGTCCATCCCGCGCCCCGCGCAGAACCAGAACGGCAGCGCCGCAAACGGCCACAGCAGTGCCCGCCAGGTATCCAGGTCCGCAAACCCAGGCGGAAACCAGCTATACGGCCAGGTATGCCTCGACGTCGCAACCTCGGCCCACATTCCCGGCATATTCGTCAGCCAGACCAACTGGCAGGCGCTCACATTCCAATGCTCTTTGTCTGGGGCGGCCGTCTTGCCGGCCTCGTCCCCGTCGTCCCGCGCGACCGCCGTCGCCGGATGAGTCGCTGCCCGTATCTGACTCCCAAGGTTGGGAATCGCCAGTACGGCCACACTCAGGCACAGACACAACTGCACCACCGGCAGCAGATACGCCAGCGCCACCGTCGGACTACGAGGAACCCTGTCTTCTGAACTCATACACTCGCTCAACTCAACTCAAACTATATCCGCCCCACCGCCGCGTCGATTCCCCTTCCGCGCCAAAGCCATACTTCGGCCTCGCCGTATCATGGAGATTGGGGCAAGCTCATCGTCTCTCACCGTGCCAATCCGTCGCCACATGCAGCCTCCGCTCCGCTGCGCACCAACTCGCCGGCACGCCTCATCCTCAACGCCGACGACTTCGGCCTCACTCCGGGCATCAATCGCGCTGTCGCAGAACTCCATGCCGCCGGGTGCCTCACCTCCGCCACGCTGATGGCCAACGGCCCCGCGTTCGACGACGCCGTCGCCATCGCCCACGCCCATCCCGCCCTCGGAGTCGGCTGCCACATCGTCCTCACAGACGGAATCCCGCTCGCGCCGCCCGAACGCATTCCAGGGCTACTCGGCCCCGATGGCAAAACCCTGCGTCCGTCGCTCATCGACTTTATCCAGGCGTTGCTGCGAGGAAAGATAACGCCCGCTGAAATCGAACTGGAAGCTCTCCTTCAGATCCACAAGCTCCAGCGCGCAGGGATCAAGATCACGCACCTCGACACACACAAGCACACGCATCTATTCCCGATGGTCACACAGCGTCTTCTCGCTCTCGCGGAAAGCAATCGCATTCCAGCGATCCGCAATCCCTTTGAACCCGCCTGGAGTCTCGCCCTCGATCAAGGCAACTCCACTCGCCGCATCGCGATCAAGCTGATGAACCGGCTGCGCCCTGGCTTCGACGCAAACTTGCGTTCACACGCCGAACGCATCACCACCACCGACGGCACCGTCGCCATCTCCGCCACGGGCCAACTCAGCGCCGCCACACTCGCAGAAATTCTTGACGCGCTCCCACCCACCGGCACGTACGAGCTCTGCTGCCACCCCGGCTACAACGACGCCGACCTCGACCGCGTCACCACGCGCCTCCGCGCGCACCGCGACATCGAGCGCAATGCCCTGCTCAGCAAGATTCCAGAGATGCTACGCCAGCCCAATGCTCCCAAACTCATCCACTACGGAAGCCTGGGCCAATAGACTTAGCTGCTCTACGCGAAACACGCCTCAGCAGTCGCAGCCTCAGGCGCGTCGCATCCCGTCATCAGCCGGTCGATCACTTCCTTCGCGCCATAGTCGAGCCGCCCCGGCTTCAGGAACTGCTTCACGCTGAACAGATCGTCGCCCGCCGTGATCAGCGCATGCTCCACGCGCTTGCCATTCCGCACCTGCGGATAGCCGATGTTGGCCAGCAGCCCGTTGCACACGCACTTCCTGCCAATGGTGTCTTCCACCTTGCCGCCCTTGGACAGATACACGCTCACCGGCTCCGCCGCGCAGCGGTACCCAACACCGCCGTCCTCGGTCCGGTAGGCCTCCCGCAGGAAGCCAAGGTCGCAGATACGCGGCCGCTCGGCATTGGTCTCTGCCTCGGAATTCGTCCCTACCAGCCGCGCCACTTTGAACGGAAACCCCGTCGGCGACGCCAGCGGATCGGTAAATACGCTCGCCTTACCCGCAACAACCTTGGAGAGCAGCGCATGTTTGTAGTCTTCTTCCAGACCGGACTCCCAGGCAAACTCAAATGCCGTTCCCACCTGCACGCCCGTCGCTCCCAGTGCCAGCGCCTCCCGCACCTTCTCCGGATGGCCATACCCTCCAGCCAGCCAGAAAGGCACACCCAGTTCGCGCAGCTTAGCAATGTCAATCGAGTCGCGCTCGCCGTAAATTGGCTCGCCCACATCAGAGAGCTGCATCTTGCCCCGCGGCGGCGCGTTGTGCCCACCCGCCGTCCGCGTCTCGACCACCAACCCGTGCACGCGTCCGTTCGCCTTCTTCAGCATGGTCACAGCCAGCGTGTTCGACGAGACGATGGGCAGAAACTTCGGCCGCAGCAGCGGACCTGGCAGCGTACTCATATACGCCCGAGGATCAAAGTGCATCGTGGCGTCGTCGCCCTCCTGCCCTCCATGCACGTGGATCGTATACTCCGCCGCCTCGTGATTCACATAGCTGTCCAGCACGCCCGGAATCTTCAGCGGAATCCCCGCACCCATCACCACGTACCCAACGCCTCCAAGCATCGCGCCGTAGATGCAGGCCAGATGGGCCGTCTGAATCTTCTCCAGAAAGTTGATGCCCACAGGATTCGTGTGACCTTGCCGAGCCAGATACACCTCCACAAAGTTGGCGACAATATTCAGCTCCACCAGCTCGCGCGAGTTGTCCTTGGAAAGCGGCGGCACCACCTTATACGGAGTACGCTCCGCTTTGCCGCCAGCAACGAAATACCGTTCCCACACACGGTCCGCCATGGTGCTATCGGGAAATGCATCCAGCCCGCGGCGCATGTGGCCGCCGGAGTCGCCATCCTGCAGCCGCCGCGCCAGGATCTGATCCAGCGCCGTGCCCGACACCAAGCCCAATTGCCCCAAACGCGATACAGCCTGGGCCAGACGCCAATTCGAGACGCCCGCACCCATCCCACCCTGAATTATGACCGGTTCACTCATAGTTGAATTATTCATCCGCCGCAAAGCGGCAATCGTATTAGTTTTGTAACTCTCATCGTCGAAGCGAATCGGCACCTGACAAGCCGCTTATATACGCGATACTCGCACATACCTCACAAGCGGGATGTGATGCCCATCACTGCAACCGTCGTCACCCACCCATACCCTAACCATGGAAGCAGCCTTCAAGGAGCCGCCTTGCAGGCCGAACCTGTGTACTCCACGCGGACGGATCACTCGCACAACTTAACGATCGTTTGAGATAGCCCAATGAACAAGACTGTTATCGTCGGCGGCGGTATTGCAGGGTTGGCAACCGCGTTCGCCCTCCATCGGAGTGGCCAGGTCGACTACACCCTCATCGAAGCCGCACCGCGCTGGGGAGGCAAGATCGCCTCCACCGAGCAGGATGGATTCCTCGTTGAAGGCGGACCCGATTCCTTTATCACCCAAAAGACCAGCGCCCTCGAACTCTGCCGCACCCTCGGACTGGACGATCAGTTCGTCGGCTCCAACGGCGGCAAGAACTCGGCCACCTATGTATGGAACAAGGGCCACCTGTACCCCATGCCGGAAGGCATGATGCTGATGGCGCCCACCATGGTGCTCCCCTTCCTCCGTTCGCGGCTCATCTCCTGGCCAGGCAAGCTGCGCATGGGCATGGAGATGTTTGTCCCCCAGCGCCGCAGCAATGCAGACGAGAGCCTGGGCGGCTTCGTCCGCCGCCGCCTTGGTGCGGAAGCCCTGAACAAGATCGCCGGCCCGCTGATGGGCGGCATTCACGCAGCCGACCCCGAACGCCTGAGCCTGCGCAGCACGTTCCCCATGTTTACCGATATGGAGAAGAAGCACGGCAGCCTGCTCCGAGCCATGATCAAGCGGCCCAAGCCGACAACAACCCCCGGTGCCAGCAAGCCGCCCATGTTCATGTCGCTCAAGGGCGGCCTGAAGCAGCTCTCCGATGCGCTGGTCGCGCAACTACGGCCCGAAGCCCTGCGCGTCGGCCGCTGCGTTCTCTCGGTTCATCTGGAGCAAGGCCAATACCGCGTCTTGCTGAACGATGGCTCGGTGCTCCTGGCGGACGACGTCGTCTTTGCCACGCCCTCCTACGTCACGGCCGACCTGATCGAGCCGGTCGATCCCATGCTCGCCTTCCGCCTGCGCCAGATTCGCTACGTCTCCACGGCAACCGTCTCGCTCGGCTTCAAGCGCAGCGACATCCAGCGTCCCATGCAGGGCGCCGGCTTCATCGTGCCCCACGGCGAGGCACGCCGCATCACCGCATGCTCCTGGTCGTCGCAGAAGTTCCAGCACCGCGCGCCGGACGACTCCCTCCTACTGCGCGTCTTCATCGGTGGCGCACTGGCAGAGAGTACTGCCGAGCAGGATGAAGCCGCGCTGATTGATCTCGCCCGCGAAGAGATTCGGACCATCATGGGGATCGCCGCGACTCCAGTCCTGGCCAGAGCCTATCGCTGGCCCAGGGCCAACCCGCAATATGACCTCGGACACGAGCAGCGCATCACGGAGATTGAACACGCCCTCACTGCGCTTCCCGGCCTGCACCTCGCCGGCGCTGCCTATCGCGGCTCCGGCATTCCAGACTGCATCCAGAGCGGCATGAAGGCAGCAAATACCATCCTCACAGAACGCGTCCCCGCCGGTCACACGCATCACGACGAGCCCTTGCCGGCCTGCATTGGATCCTAGGAGAACACGCATATGCTTCCCATCGACATCCGAGCCATCAGCCCCAAGATCACAGGCATCAGCCCCAAGCCCGCCGGTCATCCACACGGTGCCGGCATGCACGATTACTCCAGGAATCCCATGCTCGTCTATTGGGAGATGACGCAGGCCTGCGGCCTCGCCTGCCGCCACTGTCGCGCAGAAGCGATGGCAACCGCGGCGTCCGACGAGCTGAACCATACAGAGAGCATGGCCCTGCTCCAGCAGATCGCCGCCTTCGACACCAAGCCTCACGTCATCCTGACCGGCGGCGACCCGCTGCGCCGCGCAGATCTGTACGAGATCATTACCGAGGCGCGCCGTCTCGGCCTCACCGTCTCCATCACGCCCGCGGCCACGGAAAGCCTGACCCCGGCCATCCTCACCAAGCTCAAGGACTACGGCATCGACAGCCTGGGTCTCTCGCTCGACGGCTCCACCGCGGAACGCCACGAAGCGGTGCGTGGCGTGGCCGGCTGCTACAACTGGACCATCGACGCCATCCGCAACGCCGCCGACCTCGGCTTCCCCATCCAGGTCAACACCCTGGTCTCGCAGGAGACTGCCGACGATCTCCCGGCCGTCTACGAGCTGCTCACGCAGTACAAGATCATGCGCTGGAGCCTGTTCTACCTGATCGCCGTCGGCCGCGGCAAAGAGCTGCAACCCGTAAGCCCGGAGCATGGCGAAGAGCTGATGCACTGGACGTACGAACTCACCAAGACCGCGCCCTTCGCCATCAAGACGACCGAAGCACCCTCCTACCGCCGCGTCGCACTGAACCACATGCGCGAGAACGGCTGGACCGGCGCCGAGATTGAAAAGACCCCCGTCTATCGCGGCTTCGGCATCCGCGACGGCCACGGCATCATGTTCGTCTCCAACCAGGGCGACATCTTCCCCGCAGGCTTTCTCCCGCTGGCAACCGGCAACGTCCGCGTCGATAATCTGGTCGACATCTACCGCGACTCGCCGCTGTTCAAGTCGCTGCACGATCCCAGCTCGTTCCGCGGCAAGTGTGGCGAATGCGAGTATCGCACGCTCTGCGGCGGCTCCCGCGCCCGCGCCTTCGCCTACACCGGCGATCCACTGGCCAGCGATCCATTCTGCGCCTACGAGCCGCGCACAGGTGCCCACAATCACAAAGAAGCGGAAGCTGCGCAGAGTATCCTTGCCGGAGCCTACTGAGGGACTTCCCCCCGAAATGCCGGCAACCAACGGATGAATAGCAGAGACACAGCACGCCTTGTCGAAGCGCTGACCAGCAACTGGCAGGCGGAGATGCGCGGCTACCACACCTACAACGCGCTCGCGCAGCAGGAGCAGGACTCCCAGCGTCGCCGGACGCTGCGCAACCTGGCCCTCGCGGAAAAGCATCACGCCGACCTCTGGGCAAAACGGCTCGTCAGCCTGAATGCGCCGGTCCCGGAGTACGAAGGCTCCGAGGACGGCGAGGCACACTCGCTCGCCAATCGCATCGGCGGCCAGCCGATGGCGCTGCGCCGCCTGGAGCTGGAAGAGAGCCGCGACATCGCCCGCTACGGCAAGCAGATTGAGGAGTTCGGCGACGACGCCAGCACCGCCATCCTGAAAGAGGTGCTCGCCGACGAGGCCGACCACTACATCACGCTGGGCGGCCTCATCCGCCATCATCTGCCCACCGAACCGCTGGCGCCCGAGCTCGCACGGCAGGCGCTGGAAGAGCTGGTGGCCGCGCGCGAGATGGAGCAGCCCAAGGCCGCGAGCTGGATCGGCGACGCCATCTACGGCGTCAACGACGGACTCGGTGCCATCTTCGGCATCGTCTCCGGCGTCTCCGGCGCAACCCTGGGCAATGCTCACTTCGTGCTCATCGCCGGGCTCGCAGGAATGATCGCCAGCGCCCTCTCCATGGGCTCCGGCGCCTACCTGGCCGCCAAGAGCGAGCGCGAGATCTACGAGGCCGAGTACGCCCGCGAGCGCGAGGCCGTGGAATACAACGAGGCCGAGGCCCGCGAACTGCTCTCGCTCACCTACCAGGTGCGTGGCCTCTCCGCGGAGGATGCGGACCACTTCGTCGGCCACATCGCAGAGAAGCGGGAGCAACTGGTCGAGGCGCTCGCCCGCGAACGCCTGCACATGAGCGAAGAAGGCCTTAGCAAGCCGTGGATCTCCGCCGTCTCCGGCGCGCTCTCCACCGCCGTCGGCGCAACCATTCCCATCCTCCCGTTCTTCTTCCTCAGCGGGCTCAGCGCAATCCTCTGGGCAGCGGCCATCTCGCTGCTCGCCCACTTCGCCGTGGGCGCGTCCAAATCGCTCATCACCATCCGCTCCTGGTGGTCCAGCGGCCTGGAGATGACCGTCGTGGGCGCCATCGAAGGCATCGTCACCTACGCCCTCGGCATCGCCATCGGCCGCCTCTAGAAATAGCGCATTTGTTCGAGATCGGTAATCAGTCCAGGGCAGTCGGGTCCCATCCGAGATGTTTTTGGTTTGCGCACTTGAAGCTGGCATGTCCAAACCCGCAAACGCCCCGAGCCAACCGAAATGAGCCGACGCCTCCTCCGGAGGCAGGCTGACTGCCGGCACCTTCAGGCCTCGCCCTATGACCTCAGCGATATCCCGAACGGATACTCCCTCTTCGGCAACGGCGTGGTACCTGCTGCCGGATTCGTGCTTCTCCAATGGAGAGCAGCTCGTGCTGCTTTGTCAGTCTTACATGATGGCCGCGACCCGCTAAGCGCCTTTAGCACACGCAATGGGGGCGATCCCCCGAGGACGTCACAGAGGGTGGATGCGGGGCCGGGAGAGTTGGGCGGCAGGCATTGCATCGGGTGGAGTAGCGGTGAGGGTTTGGAGGCAGGCGCGGATGTCGTCGCGAAGCTGGGCGAGGGCAATGCCGCCGAATACGGGTGGGAGGGGGTCGAGGCGGCGGAGGGCGGCTGCGAGAAGACGCTTGGTGCCGAGGGGATTGTTGCGGAGCTGGTGCTCGAAGGCGGCGGTGACCTGGATGATGCCCTGGAGGAAGGTCTTCTCGGGTTCGGGCGCGGCGAGCCAGACGACCTCCCACGACTCGTGCGCGGCGAAGTACTGGCCGGCGTTGTAGCAGCGCAGGCCCTCTGCGAGATCGCCCTGGGTCCAATCGAAGGTCATGGGAGGAGTTTAGCGGCCGGTGATCTCTCTTTTCCCCCGTGAACTCTGTGATCCGCTTTTGCCTGAAGTGCCGGAAGAATGGTGGATGAAAAGCAAATGCAATCACATAGTTCACGGAGGAAAGGAGAGAGGAGAGGACGCAGGGGAGAGGCGAGTGGAGCTGGCGCGATGGCGTTTGGGGTTGGTCTCAAGATGATAGTTGATTCCGGAGGGTTGAGAGAGTGACGGAGCGCACTGTGCGGAGCGTAGGAGGGTGACTATGATCACAGCATAGCGAGTCCGGTTGATGGAAGTGCCTGTGCGTATGCCAGGGATCTCCGGGAGATCGCAAAATCAGAGTTAAGAAAGAAGTTCTCGATGGCATCCAGTTCGGCAAGCAACAGAGTCCTGAATAAAGTACTGGCGCAGCGTGTGATGAGCGGCGAGGAGGCCGCGGCGCTGATCCAGCCGGGCAACCAGATTGGGATGAGCGGATTTACCGGCTCGGGCTATCCGAAGGCGGTGCCGATGGCGCTGGCGCGGCGGGTGGCGGATGCGCACCTGCGGGGCGAAAAGTTCAAGGTGAATGTGTTCACCGGAGCCTCGACCGGGCCGGAGCTGGACGGCGCGTTGGCGATGTCGGGCGCGATGCAGTTGCGGACGCCGTACCAGTCCGATCCGATTACGCGGAAGCTGATCAACTCCGGCGAGATGCAATATATCGACATGCACCTGAGCCATGTGGCGCAGTTGATGGAGTATGGGTTTCTGGGCAAGCTGGACATCGCGATCATCGAGGTAACGGCGGTGCTGGAGGATGGGCGCGTGATTCCGAGCACGTCGCTGGGCAATAACCAGACGTGGATTGAGTGCGCGGACAAGATCATTCTGGAAGTGAATTCGGCGCAGCCGATGGAGATTGAAGGGCTGCACGATGTGTACTACGGACTGGGGATGCCGCCGTTCCGGGAGCCGATTCCGCTAACGTCGCCGAGCCAGAGGATTGGCACGCCGTACCTGAAAATTCCGCTGGAGAAGGTGGTTGGCGTGGTGCTGACGGACTCGGGCGACCGGTCGACTGCGTTCAAGGCTCCGGACGAGAATTCGAAGCGCATCGCGGGACACGTGCTGGAGTTTTTGGGCTGGGAGGTGAAGAAGGGACGGATTCCGCAGTCGCTGCTGCCGCTGCAATCGGGCGTGGGGAACATTGCGAATGCGATGTTGTACGGGTTGATGGAAGGGCCGTTTGAAGGGATGACGGCGTATACCGAGGTGATCCAGGACGGGTTGGTAAGACTGCTGGAGAGTGGCAAGCTGGTGAGCGCTTCGGCAACGGCGTTCTCACTGAGCCCGGATATGGTTGCAGAGCTGATGCCGAAGATTGGCGAGTTTCGCGACAAGATTGTGCTGCGCTCGCAGGAGCTTTCGAATAATCCGGGCATCATTCGCCGGCTGGGCGTTCTGGCGATGAATGGGATGATCGAGGCGGACATTTACGGGAATGTGAACTCGACGCACATTATGGGGTCGAGCATGATGAACGGGATTGGCGGCTCGGGCGACTTTGCGAGGAACGGGTTCATGTCGATATTTATGGCTCCGTCGACGGCGCAGAAGGGGACGATTTCGACAATTGTGCCGATGGTAAGCCATGTGGACCATACGGAGCACGATGTGTCCGTGGTGGTGACGGAGCAGGGGCTGGCGGACCTGCGTGGGCTGTCGCCGACGCAGCGGGCGAAGCTGGTGATTGAGAACTGCTCGCACCCGGATTACAAGGGAGCGCTGCGGGACTATTCGAGCCGGGCCAACAGGCTGGCGACGGGCAAGCATACGCCGCACCTGTTGACGGAGAGCCTGAGCTGGCACAGCCGGTACCTGCGGTGTGGGCATATGTTGCCGAAGCCGGAAGTGGATTAGCGCCGGATAGGTCACCCGGCGGCGAACTTCGCTCAGGATGATAGCTCTGCGGTTACGGCGCGGAGGGCATAGGCGATCAGGGTTTCGCCGTGGACGCGGTGTGCGGCGTTGAAGGCTTCGTTGGCGGCGGCTTCGAGCGCTGGGATTTCGGGGTCGAGCTCGCAGGCGGCGATTTCGTCGGTGGTGGCGTGGGTGTAGCAGAGCTCGCAGGTGGCTAGGTTTCCGTCTTCGGTGCGGGCGGGTGGGCCGAAGGTGCGGCAGAGGATGGGGCGGGCGGAGTAGAGGTCGCAGGTGCCGGTGGCGGGGTCGAGCACGGGGCAGGGCTCGTCGTTGGCGAACTCTTCGAAGAGGGTGGTGGATTGTTCGTCCTCTGACAGGATGCCGGTGGTGCGGTCTCCTGGGAACCAGGGGTCGAGGTGGGCGAGGGAGGCGGCGACGCGGGTTTGGACGCGGGCGGCGCGGGCGGGGTCGGTTTGGGTGAGGACGGCGAGGCCTTCGCGGAGACGTGCGGCGTCCTGCTGCGCGATGGGGAAGACTCCGACGCAGCATTGGGTGCAGCCGGCTCGGCAGACAAGGTGTGGGCCGCTGCGAGCGGTGGCGGAGGCCAGGGCGGCGGTGACGATTTGGATGAGGTCTTGGTCGTGACTAAGGTCTGGAATTGTTGCCGGCATGGTGTACCCCCTCCCCCCTATCGATTCTGCATAATCTTCCAAACAAACCACTTATCGGCTAACCGTTTTGCAGGATCCTGAAAACAAAGGAGATAGTTTGCAAGATCTTCAAAACGCTGGAGTTATGGGTTCTTTGGAGCTCTTCGCGAGGACACAAGCCTGTTACTGGTGGATTCTGTCTCTATCCTAGGCACAATGATATCGGCGGAACGGGCGTTAAGAATGTGATTTGGGTCACATGACATGTGAGGCGGATCTACGCCATTGTTGCCGCGCAGGCTCATCCGAGGAATGGGTTGCGGAGTTCGAGGGCGCCGTAGCGTGTTCCGGGGTGCATGTCCTCGGTGTAGAGGACGGTTGCGTCGGAACGGATGCCGGCTTCGACGATCAGGGCGTCCCAGTAACTGAGGTGGCTTTGCTCAACGCGCTGGAGGGCGAGTTGGACGAGAGGGGCATTGATCGGGATGACGGTGTATTGGCAAAGCTCCGCCACGGCGCGGGACACTTCTACCTCTGAAAGTGGCGGCTTGCCTTTCTTGGTGGAGACGGAGACGAACTCGCTCAGTACCTGGGCGCTGATAATGAGATCGTCCCGTTCCGAGAGTTCATTTACCAGCCGTCGCGTGATTGCAACTTTCTCGGTCTCACCTTGATTTGCGTTGGACAGGGCGTAGACGAGAATGTTTGTATCTACGAACGCGGCCATCGTGTCCGCTCGGCGTAGAGTTCTTCGCGTGTAGGGAGTTTGCCCAGATCGCCCAGGATCCCCTCTTCCATCAAGCTAACGAGGTTTGAATTGTCGCGCTTTTTAGCCGGACGGGTGGGGGTGCATGTGCTCACCGAATCAGCGACGAATTGATCGAGGGTGATGTGGCGGCGTTCGGCTTCGAGTTTGGCGGCTTCGAGGAGTTCGGGATCGATGGTGAGGGTTAGGGTAGCCATAAGACCTCCACTGGGTTAACTTTAGCACTTGGGGCGAGAAGAGACAGTAGACTGGCTGGAGGAGGTGCGGGTATGGCACCGGGCGAAACAGTAGAGATGATCGACAAGATGACGGACGAGGAGTTCAAGCGTCATGTTCTCGAAATACTGCATCGCGAGATGGGCGCGTATGGAATTGCGCGGTTCATTCGCGTCTCCCGCGGCGGGGCTGGCGATTACACGCGAGACCGGCATCAGTGGCTGGATGGGCTGAGCGTTGAGGATGTGATCGCGCAGTTGTAGCGGTTGCTAAGGGCGCGTCTCAGAAAGCGGGATGGGGGCACCCGGCGGTGTAGATTTCTTACATGAACAATCCTTGGTTAGAACCGCGGTTTGTGAAGGGCACGTACGTGCTTGAAGAGGATTACGACAGCATTTGTCAGCACAACAATTCAGTTGGCAGCAGGAAGACAAGGTTCATTACGGACTCGATCCCGGAGCCATTCATCGGGAATAAGGATTCCGCCACTGTAGTGCTGTTGGGGAAGAATCCGGGCCACTCGGATGACGACAGGAAGAGTTATTTCGATCCCGGCTTTCGCGAGGCGATGCTCCTCAACTTGCAACATAAATTGAAGGAATATCCGTTTTATCCCCTGAACCCGCTCTTCGCAGCAACAGGTGCCGGCCAATGGTGGCGCAAGAGCACTCGCGAACTCCGAGAGGCTGGACTCGATGACGCAACGCTGGCGGAGAAATTAATGGTCATTGAGTGGTTCCCGTATCACTCTGAGAGATTCGCGCGTCCAAGGCTCACATGCGAATCTCAGAAGTATTCCTTTTGGCTTGCGAAGTCGTTACTCGGGAAGAAGCTGGTTGTACGAATGCGCGCAAGGGCTGAGTGGTCAGAGGTAGGTGCAGAGTTTTTCGGGTTGCGTGCTCTAAAGAATCCACAGTGCGGCCATATCAGTAAAGGCAACACCCAAGGCGATTTATTTGAGCAAATTGTGACTGCGCTCAAGAGATGAACTCTCAATTCGCTTCAAAATTATCCGAGCACGCGGGTGAAGATGGCGTCTACGTTGGCTAGCTCGCGGGTGAAGTCAAAGGCATACCCCGGGGGCTGAAGCCCAGTTTGGTGGCGGGCTGGAATGTCCGGGCTGAAGCCCGGACCTATCTCAGAAGCAACGGCAAGGACAAAGGCAAATACGGGGATTCTTCACTTCGTTCAGAATGACAACGAAAAGCTGGGAAGTGGTCACACGTTGCCGAGGACGCGCTCGAAGATGGCGTCGACGTTGGCTAGCTGGCGGTGGTAGTCGAAGGCGCGGGCTAGTTTTTCTGGGGGGAGGCGGGAGGTGATGGCGGGGTCGCGGGCGATTTCGTCGCGGAAGGTTAGGCCTTCCTTCCAGGAGCGCATGGCGTGGGACTGGACGAGGCGGTAGGCGTCTTCGCGGGACATGCCGGATTCGGCGAGGTCGAGCAGGAGCTGGCCGGAGAAGATGAGGCCGCCGGTGGACTCGAGGTTCTTCAACATTCGCTCGGGGTAGACGAG